>Ga0105239_10000219_pt1 | contig 84696 bp, 76 predicted proteins | sample KBSC44metaG_FD_92761 | JGI IMG/M metagenome (GOLD analysis project Ga0105239, IMG submission 92761) | Corn rhizosphere microbial communities from Kellogg Biological Station, Michigan, USA - KBS C4-4 metaG | ecosystem: Host-associated > Plants > Roots > Rhizosphere > Soil | place: Michigan, USA...
AAAACCACACACACACACACACACACACACACACACACACACACACACACCGGGAGAGAAAGAGAGAAAGCTCGAGACTTCCTTCGTGCTTTCCGAGACCCCCGACTACACCTCAGCCTTGCGCACCGGCAACACTCCAAACACCCACGCGGCTCTTGCCACCACAGAACTGCGCACGATCGCCGGAGCAGAGCATGTCGCACTCATCCTCGCTGGCGGCCTTCTCGCCCTTGGCGGCACCGTCACCACCACCGCTCGCCGCCAGATTCAACGCGTCGCCACAGTAGCACTCGCGGCCGAACTCGACGCCCGCGAACGCGAAGCCGCGGTCCGCACACGCCGCGACGCAGGTCCCCTGGCTCATGGCCGCGGCGCTGCTGAAGCTGAACTTGGTCAGCAGGCGCGCGGACGCGGACGGGTCCGTGTAGCAGCCGACGTAGCGGTAGCCGAGCAGCGGGCTCTGCGCGCCGGGCACGGGGATCGCGGGGTCGCGGAACACGTTCAGCCGGCTGCGGCCGCCGCAGGTCTGGGACGCGGCGCCGGAGCAGGGCATGTTGCAGCCGGTCGCGTTGAATGCCGGGGGTGGGGATGTGGGCAGGAACGACGCGCAGTAGCATTCGCGTCCGTATTCGACGCCGGAGAAGGCGAAGCCGTTCGTGCTGCAGAAGCTTTGGCATGTCGCGATGCTCATGCTGTTGGACGTCGTGGAGAGCGACGACAGTAGGCGCCCGCCGGACGACGGCTCCGCCGCGCACCCTAGCGCCGTGGACGGGGACGTGTCGTCGGAGAGGTGGCCGCTGGTAGTGGTGGTCGTGGCAGTAGTAGTCGTAGAGAACAAGGTTGTTGTCGTTGAAGTACCTGTGGACCGTGGGATGATGCTCGTGCTGAAGCTCGAGAGCGCTGTGAAGCTTGATGGAAGAGGCGAGCTCGTGGTCGCGGTCGAACTTGAGCTTGAGCGTTGTGTGGTCGTCGTGCTCGTGCTCGTCTTCGTCGCAAAGGAAGAAGTAGATGTCGTAATACTAGAGCTTGATGCCATGCTGACAGAGCTAGAAATTCCCGACCGTGAAGAGGAGGAGGAGGAGGAGGAGGAGGAGGAGGAGGAGGAGGAAGAGGAGGAGGAGGAAGAAGAAGAAGAAGAAGATGATGATGATGATGAACCACCGAGTGAAGCTGAGCCTGTACCGGTAGCTGTATTCGTAGTCGAGGCCCGAAAGGAAGTCGTTGTACTTGTGGTCGAAGTCGGCGCCTGTGTGATAATGCTGCTGCTGCTGGTCCTGGTACTGGTACTGGTCGTGGGTGGTGAACTGCTGCTGCCCGGTCTCGAAGTAGTGGCAGACAAGCTTGTGCTTGTGCTTCCAAAGGCTGTCGACATGCTACTAGATGAAATACTCCTCGACGTGGAGGAGGTTTGCACTGATGATGCAGATGTCGAGATGGAGGTGGAAGACGACAACATTGAGGACGACGACAAGCTAGAGGTAGTACTTGAGCGAGTGGTTGTTGGCAAGCTTGTTGAGATTGTGCTCGACATGGTCGTTGATGATCCTGCTGAGGACGTCGAAGTGAAAGATGTTCCAGTACTATTACTACTCTTGGTAGAAGTAGTGGTCGTAATTACCCCTGAGCTCATGCTTGTCAATGAGGTTGTTGAGATACTCGTGCTTGATGACATTGCATTTAAGGATGTGGTTGATCCAATGGCGGTTGAGAATGTTGTTGCTGAAGTTGAACTGGATGAGCGTGTGGACGAGATGCTTGTTGTAGAGATCGTGATGACCACGGACGATGTGCCGCTTGATGCTGCCGATGTGGAAACCACAACAGTTGTAGTCGACGACACAACGGATCTCGATGAAGTGGTCGAGCTAGAGCTCGAAATCGAACTTGAGCTCGAAGGCACCACGAACCGATAATAGCTCAAACCATTGGGTCCGCCACAGATCATGCTGGAGTTACCGGCACAAGCCATGTTGCATCGACCATCGGTTGCTACCGTAGAGCCAGCGGAAAGAGTGTTGCCACAATAGCATTCCCTCGCGTATTCCACACCGAAGAAATTGAATCCCGTGCAGTTTCCCGCACAGTACGCAATCGTCATGTCATTGCTTGCAATAGCCTTTCCACTCAATGCTCGACCGGGAATCTCGGTATAGCAGTCGACATATTGCCAGTTTCCAATGCTCGAGACAACCGAAGGACCAACAGGAGGTGGTGGAGTAGTTGGGGGATTTGGGTTCACGGCAAAATTAAGATTCTTGTAGAGTGTCAATCCATTTGGTCCTCCACAAGCCATGCTGGCATTTCCTGCGCACGCCATGTTGCAACGACCATCGGTAGCAGGGGCAGAGCCAGACCCAAGACTATTACCACAGTAACATTCACGGCCATACTCAACGCCAAAATATTGGTATTGAGTACAATTCGAAGCACATGTTTGCAAAGTGATGGTATTGTCTGCCAGGCCAAAGGCCGAAAGAGCCCGTCCCACCGTGGCTTCACTGTAGCAGGACTGATAAGTGAAGTTGAGGATGTTTGAGGGAGTCGCAAGCCCGTTTGGATTTGCGGGTGGATTGGGGTTTCCTGGATTCGGTGGTGGGTTGGAAGGAGGGGGTGAGGTGGCATTGGCATTCATGTACATGTTCAATCGACTTGGTCCTGGAGATGAGAGTCAGTAGGAGGTCCAAATATCATTGTGCGGGTACGTGATTGAGAAAAATGACAGAAGAAAAATATGCGCCTTACCTCCACAATATTCAGTCTGGTTGTTTCCACAGGTCATACCACAGTCAGTTGGGCTGGCAGACACGGATGCAGCTGCGAGGGTGTTTCCACAGAAGCTGCAAATGAAGATGTCAGTATTTTCGTCAATCTCGGAGTAGATTCTCAGGCCATACCATTGTCCACCATATTCCACACCTGCATAAGTATATCCCTGACAAGCTTGCAAGCATCCGGCAACAGTATTATTCGCATTCTTTTGCACTGGAAGGGCTCGTCCATTATTAGGTTCGGTATAACATCCGAGGCTGGAGTATCCGAGAACACCAGGATTGACATAGGGGCCTGGGGTGTCGGTAGTATTTCCATTCCAGCGAGTGATATCTCCGAATAGTGAAATGTAAGAACCTGCATTGTCGACCCCATTACCACCACAAATCTGAGTGATATTGCCCGAGCATGGGAATTGGCAGTTGGCCTCGGAAGTGACAAGCTTGGGACGATTGTAACCACACCAGCACTCTGCATTATACTGTGTGCCTGCGAAGATATAGCCGGCAGCAGCGCAAGATGCAATGCATTGGTTGTTGGTGTTTTGAGGCCCATTGTAGATTGCTGTCTGGAGCTGTCGACCTGGATTGTTCTCCTTGAAACAGCCAGCATAACGATATATGCCTTGCTGAGTGACTGGGTTCAAGGGTGGAGCCTGTTCAGCAACAGCATTGCAAACAAACTGAATAAATTGTTTGCCAAAGTTAGGATCGTTGAGATTCATCGTCCATATGGCCGTGCCATTGTAAGTGTCAACATTGATTTGACTTCGAGGAACAGAACAGAACAGTGTTGCGGTCACACTCTGACCAGCATACACCAATGTACCTTCAGCGAGATCGACTTGATTGTTGGCTCCAATGATACTACCGGGTATACCGAATGGGGGTTTGCTGACTGTCACAGACATTGGAGCAGCTGTATTCGTGCCATTGTTTGTGAGGCGAAGTTTCAAGTATCGACTGGTGCCCTGATTAACGTCTCCAAAGCTGAATGGTGCCTTGCTGTCATAGGGGATCCAGCCGCCATTGAGGGATTGAAATTCAAGTAGAGCTTTGGGTTCATCCGATCCGGCAGCCAGAACATCCAGGATTTTTGTTCCCCCATCAGATACAAATTGCAAATATACACCATAGTTTCCACTTGTGAGAGGATTGAAGTTGATTGGGACGGTTACCGCGCTGTTTGGTGGTATTGATGTCGGCATGTTGTAGAAAGTGAAAGCAGAAACCATAGTTCTACTCACCGTCCCATTTGGTGTGATCCAGGGGCCTGTCTCCCCCACCACGGAGTACTGCACCTTGGAAATGGTAAGTTGACTATTCCCAGAATTGCTGATTACGACAGACTGGTTGACTCCATTAGGCTGCTGGCCTGTGATGACGCCATTCCAGGTTACGGTATTTGGAGTGACAATCAACAGAGGTGCCTGACTCTGACCCGTCCCTCTCAATTGGACTGGGGTATTGATACTGAAGCCTGCTGCCTGTTGGGTTGTATTCAGTATCACAGATGAGGACAATGGCCCAACTTGTTGCGGGGTGAAAGTAGCCTGGAACGAAAATATCTGGTCTTTTGCGAGGCTTATGGGGAGAGCGAAGCCATTGGTTGCAAAATTGGGATTTCCAGACAAGGTAGCGGCTGTAATGGTCACAGCAGTGACAGCCCTACACTGTACCGTTATTGGAGATGTCGTGGTGTTCAGGTTGACAGTCCCAAATTGAGGAGATGTGCAATTCAATGGGAGATTGACAGGAGAACCATAGGCATAGATATAACCCATCGTGGTGCCTTGGTAGGCGACACCATCTCCAAACACGGGACGTGTGAATTTTGTAGTGCCCGGAGTTACAAATGAGTTGATCTCATTCAGAAGAGCTCCATTTGGTACAGCGTTGTAAATGCGAAGATTTGAGCCTTCGACATCTGATGTCCAAAGAAGTCCAGTGCCAGGTTGATCTCGTAGTGAGGTAACTGTACCATGACCAACACCAAGGACGTAGGCATTCTTCTCAGGTGAATCTGCGACCTTGTTGAAGTATGGTATTCCCCCATTGCAGGAGAACTTGAAAACATGAGTCTGGTACTGGATGACATTGATGTAAATATATCCTCCCTCCAAAGGATATACACCAGCACCGGCATAAACAGAGTTCTCGTTCTGTTCAACTTGGATCACACGGTCCAGTTTGTTGGGACCATTCTGGTAGCCACCAAGGTTATCAAGGTCGAGCCAATAGGTTTTGCCGCTCTTGCCGGTCACAACACCCATGCGTTTGACGTCCCCACAAGAAAATTGACTTGGGAGTATCTGTAATGGTGATGTTCCCAGATCTACAACTGGATTAGTGGTCTGTGTCGTTGTAAAATTGTGTTACAGTTTCTCACCTTTGTCGGCACCATCCAATTGCTTCTTCTCCCAAGGCATGAAGAAATCAACCACCGTCAAAGAACCATCTTGATTGATTGACATGTGAACTGCAGCCTCTTCAAGAGCAGTGGGTGGATTCCGTCCATTGACCGGAACGCTGTCAAGCTGAGATGCATATCCATTCCCAGTTGCAAAGAACATGGAGCCTTTGCCATCACTTGCAAGACCACCGCCAGACATCCAGACTCCTGCACCCGGTACGTTAGGGCCAACTCCAGCTAAGGTTTGTTAGTTGAGATTCATGGATATGACAGCATCGATTGAACTGCCATCTAGACAATCTGACTCACCACCTTCCGTTGCAAATCGCTCAACCAATTGGCCTGTACCCTTGTGCCACCCGACTATCCAGCCAGTAAAGTTCCATTGAACACTGCAATTTAACATGTTAACCATGTACTGATGGTCTCACAGCTCCGTCATGAGCAGGGGAGAGAAAGTAGGAAGGAACTTACCAGTGACTAGCAAACCCAGCGTAAATATAATCTCCAGTCTGAAGCAATGCAGGGCGTTGATGGTGTATGCCGCCGTTGAATGACCGAACGGGATTGTTCCTGGCCACCATGCCCTCCAAGTTAACTGGGAAGTTTGGACGTTCAATCAGGTCGATTGTGCTAATGGCATGGATGTAGTAGCGCCCATTAGGTCGGCCAGTTGGGCCATTGATATTTTGGTCCACATAGGTCTTCGCAGTGACATACCAAGTATCCTACAAAATGTCAGCAGCTAATTCAGCACTTCTGGTCAAACATACCGTGTCAGGATCAATCACACCAGTCGCAGTGATACCAACGGTTGGGTTGATGTCAACGCAACCATTCAGATCACTAACGAGAAATGGTCGGTGAAGGTTCCGAGATGCAACAATGATCCCCGTCTTTGCCGTGATCTTGTAAACATTGTTCTGTGTTGTCGCCACATAGAGATATTGGATGCCGTCAGAGCCAGTGTACACCAAGGGTTGTGAAAATATCTGTTCAGGGATATTTTGTCCACCGATGGGGTATGTTCCTGGAAGCCGCGTCTTGAATAAGAGACCGAACTGAGCACTTCCCACTATGGCAGGATCCATATTGTGATTGTTTTGATAACCACTTCTATCATTAGAACCACCCCAAGTAATTGTGTCTGTATCAGCAAGTGCACTGGCATGGTTTATGAGTAGAATAAGGGAAATCCAAAATAACGAAATGAATGGACGCATGATGGCCGATGCCGATGGCCTCAACATGCATAAGGAGAAGAAACGATAATGTTATGTTAAAGGAGTGGACGCACACCGAAGACAGTGCCAAAAGAATGCGGAAGAAGCATGAAGAGCAGAAAATGTGTAGGAGGATTCATTGCTGATATATCCTCGGCTTACCTAGACAACAATTTCCACAGCTTCCTCTATGATTTGACGCTCAAAGACTGGATGCCTATGAAATGGTTCTGAAACTGGGTGCTTACTGATCTCCATGATATCACGATAATCGATGAGAATAGAACAAGGCTTCGACTATCGAGCCGTGTCCTCAACTAAACTTGATTGGGAGAAACCCACAGGTGTTGGGATTCAAATAGCAACAATTTGGCTTGTTGACTATTCCAGCGCTTTTATCAAAAACCGCGCGTATGTTTCAAAGAAAATCTCTAACCTGATATTTCGCTGGGCCCAGGCAAGACAGTATGGCTCTCCGCTAATTAGCGGCGTTTGATGTATTGATTGGTGGCGTTGAGATACCGACCGAGTTGTGGTCATACCAGTCGAATTCCTAATCTGTAAGCCGTGTCACTTGAGTCGTTGGAATCGTAGGGACCATGAAGGGTTTCCTTTTGCACAACCCTGGATATTCACGTTGTCATCCTGTCAAAGGAGACTTCTAGCCACAATACTGTGGTTCTCGATGCAGCAGTTAGTATGTTATAGTAGGAGGAAAGGAGAGCCCCCGCAAACCAGAAACGGCGAGGCTTTCTCAGTATTTTGCGATCGTGTTTCTACCTAAGTAACAGTTATGGCTGTAAAAGTGGCGATTTCAGTTGGGTATGGTGTCTGAGGACGTCCCAAACAAATTGTCACAGAGGCAGATCATTCACTGACTCCAAACTGGTGCTGGAGCTGTTGATGCGCGTCGCGTTCGGGTAAATGCTTCACCGTGAATAACCAGGGCTTTCTGACGCGACTAAACACGCGTCGCTACGGTGGAGCAAATTTCCCCCAATCATGCAAAATTGAGGGGAGTTGTTTAGGTGGATGCCTCGTCAAGAAGCCTGCTACTGGATTGAGAACACCATTTTACGTTCTTACTGGCTTAAAGCCTCAGAGCTGTCGAACGAAGTACTGAGATCAACTGCGCTCTCTATGACCAAACTTGGAACAAGGACTGACCGAATCAGACGTCAAAAGAAGTACCGCGACTACTCAACATGACGGCGCGGGGATCGACTCGTGGAAACAATGAACGAACGGGAAACGGATATTCATAATTTCTCGACGTCTTCAGAGCACCGTCTGCCAACCATATCGGGCGCTGAAGCTTTGCAGGCTGCATTGATCGGGGTCAAGGCCATCGAGACCAGCCTTCCTACCCTAGATTCATCTCTAGTGCCGGACACCGAACCTCTAGCAACCCCTGGTATTCGGGTAGGGCATGTCACAGAGGTCTATGGCCCTCCTGGCGTTGGAAAGACCACATTTGGGCTTCAGCTAGCCGTTAATGTGATTCGTTCGCATCGCGATGAGTCTCGCGTCCTCTGGGTGAATACTGGCTCGCCAATGATCGAGGAGAGACTCCATGAAATCAATGATGCTTACACATTTCCTCCAGACCATGATATCCCATCTTCTCCACCACAAGACACGGCAATTAGAGCGATACTGGACGAGCGATTTGACTTTCTAGAGGCAACCTCACTTCCTCGACTCCTAACCCTGTTCCTACACCCAACAGAAGATCTTCCCCCTATGGAAACCCGACTGATCGTTATTGACGATCTGTCCAACCTAGTCCTGGGATCATTTTCCAACGACCCAAAAGCCATCAAACCTACAGCCCCGGCGGCAGTGCAAGAGAAACTCGCTAAAAGGGCCGCTGGGAAACGATTTCAGATAATCGAGAATCTGGCAGCAGCAATGTCAAAGTTGGCAGCTCTGAGGCATCTCGCAATTGTTGTTCTGACCGGCACGGCCACAAGCTTGAAAAATGGAGAGCACAAAGGGGTCTTGACCCCAGCTCTGGCAAGTCAAGCTTGGGAATCTGCAGTCCACACACGGATCATGCTATATCGCGACTTTCCGCCAGATGATTTGGAACTGGAAATCCTAGACAAGCTCGAATTTGGTCTGAGGTATGCCGACGTCCAGAAACTAGCTCGAAAGCACGTCTACATTCGCCCTGTACCCTTTGTCATTTCGGCAAGTGGCCTCGAGGAGCTTAATCTTCCAGACAATCCAGAAGAAGATAGCCCCATTGATGAAGATAATGGGGTGTTAGAACGGCCTTTAGACCCAGAACTTCCTGATCTACCCCCTGAAATCGCCCTTCCAGAACGAAGCATGAAGCGAAAACTCAACGAAATCGCCGATAGTGAAGAGGAATGCGATGATGATAATGGCGACGACGACCACAGACGGGATAACGGTTTCGGCCATGATGAAGTCCAAGCTAGCAATGGCGAAGCTCTCCAATCGCTCTTCAGCCAAAACCCTATGCACGAGGAAGATGAACCAGAACTACCGGAACTCCATCTTCCAGAAAGAACAGGGCTTCCACTAGACGAAGACGAGAATGAGGCCAACGAGGGTGCTGAAGTCGACGATAAAGACATGATTCTCGATGCTCACGAGACCTCTCTCCTGCGAAGCTTTCGGCAAGCTATAATTAGAGGCTCCGAGGACATGGTACCACTCTATTCGTCCGATCATGAAGTTGGTGATAGTGATGACCCTGATGAGGGTTACAATAACCACGAAAGGGATGATGTTGAGTAGACAGCCCGTCGGGTGAGTTCTTACCACCTTGTCACATAACTCTGTGGAATGAAATGGCTTTTTACCACTACAGCCTGTCTACATCACAATTCAATGTGCTTGTTGTAAAGGAACGGTGCCGTCCTTCGCTACGCAGGTTTTTCGGAAAAATCAGCGCCTCTCTTTATCCTCAAAAGTGTTGATGAGCCGGATGATTATTGTGTTTGAGGTAGGGTCAAGAATTCCCTATCTACCCAAGCCATCGAAGTGCTTACTTGTCTCCCTCCCCCCCTCCCCCCACTCACTATTGGAGCCCTCGCAAATGTCCCACTCAGCACTCAGCGACATGGAGTCAATCCGGTTCACTGGATAGTGGAAACCATACCTCCTATGCTAGTAGAGGGCATCTAAACATCGAGTGGTTGTGGCAGAGAAGAATTAGACAAAACGGGAGATGCGCGTTTCTCATTACATGATTGCAGATGCTGCATCTTGCAAAAGGTTTCTCCTATGCTGGTATGACTCATTTTGTCAGGGACGACAAAATTTCTGCCTGGGTAATCAAGGCTTGAAGTTTGAGGGCTAGTACTACTATCTGTTCATGACTTCTCTTCCCGAACCTCAATGCGACCCAACTCAGTATTGGTATCGGGAGTCCAGTGGCGGAACTTCCGTGTTGGAAGCTTCTGCTCAAACATCAAATCGAGTTGATAAGGGGTGCGGCCAAATGTTTCCGGAACGAGGACCCATAAAGCCACAAATGACAGTCCAGAGATACCGAGCCAGACAAAACCAATTTTGGATCGAAGATTGCCAGCGTCTGCATTATAGATGAAGGGTGTGACGGTGCTGAAAATAAAGTTGCCCACGCCTCCAAATGCCCAGCAAAGACCTTGACTCTTCGCACGAAGGCGCAGCGATGAAATCTCACCTCCAACGACATAGGAAGCTGGCCAAACCCCTAGACCTGCGATGAAGCTGAGAAGGTTCAAGGAAACTCCAACGACCCTGCGAGCGTTAATAGAGCGACAAATAAGCTTGGGCGCAAACGGACTCACCATGGAACAGTTTTGGAACTGAAACATCCTGCAACACCCACTACTAGCCACAGGAGAACCACAGGTGCCAGAGTGGAAATCATAAGCATGCGCCTCCCAATCCTAGTAAAAAGCGGCATACTAATCAAGGTTGCAATCAGACCTCCGACTGCACCAGTGATTAGGAATATCAGGCTATGCCTAGCTTTCATCCCTGCAATCTGTAAGAAGTATGGCCCGTCACCGAGGATAGGGAGGCCAAAGAGCTGCGGTAGGACGGCTGAAAATAGGACGATAATGGTTCGACGTCGATCTGTCGCTCGGAAACAATCAATATACCTAGAGCGATCTGAGTTCGCTGCTTCTTGTTCGTGCAAGATGATTGCCTGGATTCGTTCAATTTTAGCCCTCGAGTCAACGATAGCAGTATCAAGACGCTTTTGCTGCTTGTGGGCTTTTTCCAGACGACCTTTTCGTACCAGATAAATAGGACTCTCGGGGATTAAGATTGATAGAAGGATTGGCAATGCTGAGAAAGGGAATTCCGAGATTATACAAATGCGATATGAGTCTGCACCCTCCATGTCCTCTGCCGAGAATGTGATGCCAGCACCGATCAATTGGCCCACGAGCTGAAAGACGGGAAAGAACGCAACCAGCGGTGCTCGAATGGCTGGCGGTAGCACCTCTGACATGTACGTTTGAGCCGTAGAAACGGCAATGCCGATAGTGATACCCTGGCAGATCTTGCCCAGCAAGAACACCCCGTGGCGGCTCCCGTTTGCGTACTGTGAGCACCAGACGATAGCCACACCAAGAACAGAAGTGACGCTTCCAAGACCTAGGGAGAGACGACGACCCCAGCGATCTTGGATCACACCTCCAGACAGGGAACCAATCATGATGCCGATGGGGCTGGCTGCATTCCAAGCACTCATCCATCGAGACTCAATGATCCATTCGTCATCCCTCAAGACTCCATAAACCTTTCTGCGGGACAAGGTTGTCAGTTTCACATTCGCAGCTTTCCTGGGCAAATACACATACTGAAATTCTGGAAGGGATGCCAAATTTGATGTCATTCCCAGATCATAGCCCCAAAGCAAGATCACGGAGGTTAAGGCGAAACAGTATGCTGCCACCTTCGGATTTCTCTTTAAGTTCTGCCATAATCCCATCTCGGCCGGATCGATTGAGGTCTCCCGTGAAGGTACATTTTCAAGATGCGTGACAGGGGCTTTGGTGGAGTTCTCTTCTGGCATGTTGAAAGAAGGCTGATGAAAGTGGTTGCTTTGATAAGGTGAACAACCACCAACAAAGACCAAGGGAACTTCTGAAGCATCCACTCCTGGCTAACTAATTAGCAGCGCTTTCGTCCTTTGGAACGGCTAGTCAGCCTTGGGACTAAAAGAGGCTTTGGCAGATAAGGTGCCCTCGTGGGGTCGATTGAAAACATATCATCTTGATTTAATGCTGATGGAGCTGCTGAAGAACTCGAACCTGAGTTGTTTCCTGTCCCAAGCGCTTTCGCTCGACGAAGCGATTTCGCACCTGGGCTGTGATCTTAGTGGTACAAAAGCCCGTAAGATTGGCCTTGGCTCCCCATGGTTCACCCCTCCCTCCGCGTTTGCAGTACCAAGCCCAAGTAAGCTCGAGGATCTCTGACCGTTGGATTGCGGAGTATGAGCAGATCACTTATGATCAAGGTCTTTCTGTTGGACGCTAGCCTGGAGCCCTCAAGCAAACCTGGGAGGTAAATATTGTACTCGTACTCGCAGGCCACGTCGGCGGTCACCACGGCCTTGCCGCTTTTAAAAACACCCCCTCGCGGCTCAGCCTCCTCTCACCTTTCTACTCCCCCTACCACTCAGCCTCGACTTCTATCACTCAATCCAAATGTGGCAACTATTATGTATCTACACCTCGAATAAAATCTACGGTGTAGCGGAGGGGGTTGACGATTTCTGGACAGAGATGAACTAAGCCACGAATAATGTTTGTAAGCCGCTGGGATCCTTCATCGAGCTCGCTTATCTTTATGGTGCACGATTATCTAGTTTTGCCCAACTGGCATCGACTGCCACGACGACATTAGGTTAGGTAGCGCCGAGAATGAAATTCCAGTCTGCAATCACAGCAATCCTGTAGTACATCTATGGCTATTCAAGTGTCTGCCTTTGCTACGGCCGAGAAGGATCGGACTCAGACTGCTCGACATGCCTGTTGATCAAAATCCTCAGCCTCGTGTTCCTTGAGGCGGGTGCAGAGGATTGCAACGCCAACCTAGAAATGTACTTCACGGCTTCCTTCACATATGAAAGCTGGAGAACTACCCATGCTCCTACATCACTTCCTGAGCTGTGAAATGCCAGTATATAATACTGCCACGGCGATAACTATGAGGTGAGCTAAGTTGTCGTGCAACGGGAAGTACAGGGCTGCGTCACTGTCCTCCCCCAACGGGGTGAGCTGTGAGATGTTTCCCCAACCCCTGGCTTCTAAGACAGGACTTCGTCAGTTGATGCAAATAGCGGGGAGGTGCTGAGGGAAGACGGGAGGACTTACATCGTTGCTTACGCGCGACTTGGGCGTATGCGCAATAATGATACATCTAATCCATCGGCCGAATGGTGCCGCCATGCCGCACTACTTAGGGGTAGAGGGTACCCAGTAACCGTGCAATTGTTATCTCTGTTGAGTGGCCCTATTCCCATCACTCCGACTCAATAGGAAGCGGCACAGGTCCCATGGTCCATGCCTGAATAAGGCTCCTGTTACGCAGTCTACTCATTGCTAGATTTTCGACCCTACCATCGTCGATATATTGATATCCGGGCAATGACTGTCCGTTTTAGCAGTGAGAGGTTTGTGCTTCAAGACTACAATGGCGAGGATGGTGGGGTTTAGTTAGAGGCGGGAGCTTTCCCCTCCCTCGTGCTTCCTTCCTCCGCCCTTTGATCTAGCACACCTCAATGGGAACCCTTATGAGGATGACTTCTTCACCAACCTCTGCGCCTGCGTATCGGACCTCTTGAATGCTCGGGTTACTGACCTTTCTAGTAATCTGACCGTCCAAAGCAAAGATGAAGTACTTGCGTATGGCCATTGAGGTCGAGTCGCCAGAGGAGTATGGCTATGAGAAGATCAAAAACAATCTATCAGAAAGTTCCATCGCCGACCAATCGCTCCATTCGCTCGGTTTGATGATTCCGACCGATTTGATTCTCATGTATAATGAGCATCGTGGTAGTGGGAGGCTTCGTGAGCTGATCGTCGAAGATTCTGGTCTTTCCAAAGATGACGTCCTGGTTACCTCTGGGGCAGCTGGTGCGCTGTTCATCATATCCACGTCCCAACTGACAAAGGAAGACCATCTTGTTGTCGTGCGTCCAAATTACGCAACCAATATCGAGACGCCGAAAGCAATTGGTTGCGATATCACCTACATAGACCTCTCGTTCGAAGGTGGCTTTGCGATAGATCTAGCTTCGATTGAAAATGCCATCAAGCCTAGCACCAGGATTGTCTCTGTAACTTGCCCACACAACCCAACTGGTGTCGTGATGTCCCGAGAAACCTTGAATGGCCTCGTGGCACTTACGAAAGAAAAAGGCTGTTTTCTCTTGGTCGATGAAACTTACCGAGACATCCATTATGGGGAGAAGCTGCCGTTAGCAGCCTCGCTAGGCGACCATATCATCAGCGTCGCGTCCCTCTCCAAGTCATATGGCATCCCTGGCATCCGCACTGGCTGGCTCATTACTCAGAACAAAGCTTTACAAGAAGAGTTTCTGGCGGCAAAGGAGCAGATCAATATCAGCGGTAGTGTCATTGATGAGTGGGTTGCTGAGCAGGTTCTTGAAAGACGCGAATCCTTGCTTTCCCAGACGAGGAAGGAGATGCAGACTCGGCTTGATATGGTTGAAGCATGGATTGAGAAAGAGGAACTACTTGAATGGGTTCGACCTTCTGGGGGAGTGGTTTGCTTTCCGCGAATGAAGACAGATCCCCCTGAAGGGACGACTCGATTCTATGAAAGATTGCTTCTCAAGCATGCAACATATGTTGGACCCGGCCATTGGTTTGACATGCCAGATACATTCTTTCGATTAGGCTTCGGTTGGCCAACCCTCGAACAGCTTCAAGCTGGCATGGATGCCATCTCTCAGGCTCTGAGATCTTGATCTGATTTCCATTGGATGTGTGACTCCCCAGGAGAAAGCATTGGGCATAGCTGCTCGACAAGAGGCTCTACTCTTGGGATAGGAGGATCCCTGATGATCTTCATCTTCATGTACGTCAAGTTATGTAGTCCAATAATTTAGTGACGGAAATTTGCCCACTGGGGCTTTGAAGGTTAAAGAGGGTAGGTCGTTAGCGACTTTGTGTGATGGGAGAGCAACAAGGCAGCTCCAACAAGACTGCAGTACTATATTTATCTTAAATTTTGACCCTGGAACCAGTCGTTGCAATTGGCTTTGGAGAGCAGGCATTCGACAGCAAATCCATCGTTTTTGGCAATAAGACCTTCAAACAGTTAGCTACCACTGACCAGTACGTTAGGCATTCCGTTCCTGTGTAAGCATGGCAAGCTTGGGTAAGGGTGGACGGCTCCCTAGAAGCCAAGCAGGCTCCATTATCAAGGTAACCTTGGGCGCCAAGCACATCTAACTCAGGCGTGGGTCTACATAAGCATGTATCACCCACAAGGTTGGTAGCTTTGGCCTGCAATTCAACCTCGGCTTGCACCGGAAGGACCTAATTCAACCTCTATTAATTGTATTACTATTACGTACTCCGAGCACAGTATCACCTTTCTTGGAACACGCGGCCATGGGTCCCTGCCTGGCATCTCCCTCCTTGCATTGCCAACAAGGCTCTCGCTGAAGTATATTAGTATCAGGTAAGCCAGCCGTACCAAACATAAGAACCAGTATGAAATAGGCAAAATATTCTACTATATGTATTCACACCCCCTACCATCTATGTCACTGGAGTTAGGGCAAGCATACCACTGGCCGAATTTTCGCATGTGCCCTCATCAAATCCGAAAATAGTCGCACAGTTCGATGGCCGACAGTAGGGGAAGTTTGGGTCGACCTAGAGGTCGAGTCAAATCGTGTACAGGCTGTCGTCAGGTGAAGGTCTGTCCCCTCATCGCATGCTTCGAACACCGTTAGTTCCCTGCTCACTGGCTATATAGCTTCGATGTGATGCCCTTGCCAATTTCCCAGCAGCATGTACCAGGTGCAAGCTTCAGAAGCTGGACTGCAAGATTGATTCCAACTTTAAGCGTGTGAGCGTTAGGGGGTAATAGCAATGTTTGTCCCGAGGCCAGAACTTCAGTGGCTAATTGGAGATCCTTCTAGACGGCTCGTAGAGATGTCAAAAAGGGTGAACAGCCTTGAGAATAACGTGCCCGCCTTTACTGAAGATGCTCTGTCTGCCGGCCTCAATGGATATTTTACCAATGGTCCCAGAACAGAAAGTCATGACGGTTCGACTAGATCCCACAGTGGAACCGAATGGCTCTTTCTCACAGACATGGAGTATAATCTGACTGAGACGTGGAGGTTGGGGGAAGTCACAATCAATTATCAGCAGGCATCAGAAATCCTAGGATTGTAAGTGTAGGTCAGCAGTTTTCAGCACAGAACTACGGACTAATCTTTTTTTACAGCTATGCACAGCATTATTATGAGCACTTGCCAATACTTGACCGAGTCACGTCGATATCAGAATTCCATGACTCAAATGAATTTCTGTTTTGGACTACTATCCGCATAGCCCTCTACCATAACCCTAGTTATGGGCAGCTTTTTGTCCTTCTCTCGCAGGGGTACCAAAATTTACTCGCAGCAAGGGTACTTGGTCCCATTCAAGATTTCAGGACATTACAGGCGATTATCCTAATCTGCTATTGGCCAACCTCTGGTAAACGACAAAGCGACGACCCAAGCTGGCAGTATTGTGGAATCGCTCTCAACAAGGCAATGCAGATGGGGATCGATCAACCTGGTCCTGGGCGGCACCTTGCTCCATTCGGCGGACGATCTAATGCACATCAAATGAGTGTCTATACTCGACAGATGACCTGGTTGGCATGCTTCGCTATCAGTTCCATGTGAGTACAACATATAGTTTGTGGCGGACGAAGATTGCTGATCAACCTTCGACTCCAGCCTTAGTGTTTGGCTCGGTCTTACTCCTCATGTGTCCTCGCCTTCCCAACTGAGCACAATTGCTTTGATGATACAGGATCCAGATGGCCCTCGACCATTTATGATACACGTTGAGATTCAACGACAAGTTGTGCGATATTCAAGCGCCCTTGCTGGTGATATTGACTGTTCAAACGCTTCTAGCCTGATGAATCTATTCATCAATGAGTTGGATACCATTTACACGGTTCACAAAGGGCTCTGGTCTACGAGACTGGAAATTCAGCTTCTGCGTGCCAAGTTGTACCTCTACTCACATTGCCTCAACATCTTGTCAAAGGGTGGAACCAATAATGTAAGCTTTAATGAACAGTCTAATCTCGACTCGGCCAAGGTTCTAGTACATCAAGGCCTTCATTCAGCTGTCTCGTTGATCCACAACAGCCAGATATTGAACAACTCATCTCCCGATGGTGAAGAAACTTCAAGAAGCGGCACTCTGATACACTACCCAAAATACTACTTACAGACAATTGTGTTTGCCATCATTTTTCTGCTGAAGTTCCTCAGCGCAAACCCGAGGGCCATGCAGCGGGACAAAGAACTGGCGTATTCTCACATCACAATTGCACACCAGATATTTTCGGGGTTCCCAGACTCACCCGAATGTATGCGGGTCGTGGAAATTATCCAACACCTTGCGGACAATCTAAAGGAGGGTGACGAAAATGTGGTGCTGCCTACAAGAAGCAAACTTGGCGCATCACTGATGTACAACACGTTGACAATGCTAGGAGTTGGTAAGGATCGAATAAGCGCAAATGACATTATCGAAACGAGGGTAAATAATGGTCAGGTCCCAGATGTCGTCCTTGTAGCCGACCCTGATGGACTGTCGAAGTCAGCAGCTACGATGTGGGACTCGAGTGGTATGACGATCCCGTTCGCCACCGCCCACTCGGCAACTCAAGATGGGCTGGGTTCTTTCCAATGGAATACGGATGAGATGTTCTTTGACTTGCCAGATGCGTTTTGATTACAAGCACTACTAGCGGTTTTATAGAATCGGGTCAAAGGTTGATGGGTAAGTTCCATGCCGGTATTGCTGACACAGGTGTTTTGATATGTGACATCTAAAGCAGCATCGCTAGTGTCAAGAACGAGTCTCCTCCGTACTCCGTATACGATTAGGTACCAACATATTTACGCACGTACAGCGATAGCGTATAATTGCAACCCGGAGTCTTATGCTAGCAAGGCCTTGTCGTTCAGCGACATTGGGTGCGAAATGAGGAGAGTCACCATGGAGCCTGAACAGAGTGAGACTGGCATCCTTTTAGAGTTTACAACCAAGCCAAAAATCATTTGAACGATTTGAACTGGACATATGGCGTGCCTTGATTATGATATGAGCGTGTCTCGCAAAACCTCCGTCCCTCGCGAGCGGGAACGACGCATCCTGGACCTACCCCGTTTCTCCACTCCCAAGACCAAAATGCGAAATCGCTCGGAGCTGCGAATGAGCTCCGAAAGTGAGCACTGAGACTATCAGCACATCTGGTCCTTGCAGCCGTTGTGCAGGACTGCTAAGGCCGATATGGCCGTCTGCTCGATGCCGATAGCTTCTAGACCCCGATGGCCTGGCGGAATGCTATATCGGCTTCATCAGAGTGGCATACCGTGAAGTTCATAGTTGTGCATACTCCGTACAGGAAGGTATGTCAATACTTATATCATTATTCTAGTTCAGTGGTCTCCCGGGGAGCAACTTGAACTCGGCCCATTCTGATCATTGTCTCCATCCTCTCAAACCACCTAGCTTGTTCCAACTAGGTTTTAAGTATTTAACAGCTAGTTAGACCTATCCGCAGCCACCATGGCCCCATTCTTGAACGACAGCGAGGTGGTCGACACTGGCCCTAGGGGGGAAGAGACCGTCCGTCTCTGCCAGATTATCACTCCTGTAGGGAACTTTGGTAATGGGTTTATTGACTCCCAGATGACAGCTGCCCTGGAAAGCACAAAGGATCTCTCTTCTCCAACGGCAATCATTCTCGATTCCGGTTCCACGGATTCGGGGCCTTCGAAATTGGCTCTGGGTTATTTGGGCTGCCCGAGGCCATGTTACGAGCGTGACATGAACAAACTCGTCAACTTCAGTATTCAGTATAGGGCTCCTCTACTGATATCCTCAGTCGGTGGTGATGGAAGTGATGAGCATGTGGACGAGTTCCTCGCCATTATCAGAGAGCTAGCTCAACTGCCTGAAAACAAGTAATTCATTGCTATTCCCATGGCTGCTTTAAGACAGTTTGAGCGATCCTCTCATGCTAACGCCCCATCTAGCTCGTGGAATATCAAGGTTATTGCTATCTATGCAGGGGTGGCCCCGACCCGAGTCACGGAAAGGCTACAGTCTGGCAGGATCATTGGCTGTGGCAAGACTGTCCCTGAGCTCACCCAAAAGGAGATCGATCAAGTGCCTAGGATTGTGGCACAGATGGGACCTGAGCCATTCTTACAGGCCATGCTTGAGAACCCAGACTTCAACATCATCATCGGCGGTAGAAGCTACGACCCTTCTCCATACATTGCGTTTGCCGCCTACAATGCTCTTCAAAAGCAGCCAGGCGATATGTACAGTCTCGGGAAGGATATCATGGGCTCCTTCACTCATATGGGCAAAATCATGGAATGTGGAGGGCATTGTGCGACCCCCAAGAGTAACGGCGCAATTGCACACGTCTACAAGAATGCATCCTTCGATCTCACGCCCATGGATCCACTTGCAAAGTGTATCCCACGGAGTGTTGCAGCTCATTCGCTGTACGAGAAGCCTCGCCCTGACATTCTCCATGGTCCTGGTGGCTACATGAATCTCTCCAACTGTACGTTCGAGCAGCTTGGGGATGGGCGCACAGTACGTGTGCGCGGGGCAATCTTCGAAGCATCGCGTGCCCACGGCGAGAAGTACACAGTCAAGCTCGAGGCTGCGCGGGTCATGGGCTTCCGAACATTGTTTATGGGCTCCTTCTCTGACCCGATTTTGATCAGCCAGCTTGACGATTTGCTAGAACGAATCAGGGCGTATGTCAAGATGCAGCACAAGAACGTGACGGAGACCTGGGACCTCGGTTTTCATCTTTATGGCCTGAACGGAGAAGCGGTTCAGGCCTCACCGACGTTTGCCGATCGCCCCTATGCCGTGACTCAACGCGTGTTCGTCGTTGGCGAAGCTATTGCAGAGTCCCAGAAGGTTGCCACCAGCATCGCCAATGTGGCGAGGGTAGCCTGCGTTCACGCTCCTTACGAAGGACAGAAGGCCACCTCTGGGAACTTCGGCTTTGGTATTGGAGGGAAACTTGAACTTGAAGTTGCAGAGTGCGCCGAGTTCTGCATCTACCATCTCATGTCACTGGAGGATGGTGAGGAAGGTGCTGTATCAGCCATATCCCACGCTGATGGTATCGCCAACACGGTCGATGGCAGAGGTCTCTTCCACTGGACTGTCTCCGACTTCGGCGAGGCTGAGCCCCTGAAAGTTACAGACGCCGCTGAAGCGACCACCACCGCCGCCCACACAAACGGCGACGCCACATCAACAAAGACCAAAGCAAGATCGATTGTCCCTCCACTCCCACCGTTCAAAATGCCAGACAATCCACGGTTCCTAGCGGACATCGCGTCCGTGCTTCGGTCGAAGAACGCAGGACCCTACGAGATCACGGTCGACATCCTCTTCGACTCGGCCGAGGTGTACGAGCTCGTCAAAGCTTCAGGTGTGCTGACCACGGAGACAATCGCAGAGCAGTACCAGCTGGCCCCGGGCGAGATGGTATGGGCGGGCTTCTTCGACCTGGCGCAGGCCTTCAAGGCCACCTTCCCGCGCAAGCGGGACGGCAAGCTGCGTGTCTCGGGCGGATACCTCGAGAATGATGTCCATGGCTCACAGCAGTACATGCAACTCATGGAGTTGAAGCTCGGTGACGCTTTGCGTGAGAAACTTGTCGCGATTCAGCGCCGCGACGCTCACAAGATAGCCGGATTACAGCTACAGCAGAAGGAGCAGGAGGAGCAGGCCCAGGCACAGGCCCAGCCATCGGTACCCCCGGCTGCGGAAGTCGCCGTGTCAGCATGATGCTGCCTCTAAGTAGAGCGTGGAATTCGGACAGATGAGCATTAGAGATTGCATAAAGATATGCTCAATATTGAATTCAGCAATAGGTGTCTTGCTGGTCAAACTACGTCAGTCACATCATATTCACCCATAAATAACGAAATGTCATATCCAGATCATTTAGCCACGCAGTGTTCTACAAGCCCTGCAAATGCTCCCTGACCCTAAGTAATCGACATTCCGACATGTATGAAATGCCCTGCATAGCTGAAACTTAATGGCGAAATGCTGCACGGGTACTTTGTAGACTTCCTTCACGTTTCACTCGCCGCACGTACATAGCTTGGATCAATAATCTGAACGCGTATCTATCTATCGTTTGAAAGTCTTGGACTGTCGCACCTTCTCGTGGTCTATGCATAAATATAAAGAACTATTAGCCCTCCCAAGGCTTGATTTCATCGGCACACCATCAAATTACGAAAACCACTTCGTATCTCGGGAGGCGACAATAAATACCGGCTCTGCTGCCTATTCCGCATGACAGAAATGGAATACCAACGCGCATGCATAGTAGGACCAATTATCAAGTCACGTCGACAACATCAGCTGTCCACCTTCTGCTCTGGCATTCTAAATATTGCCGCATAGGGATCCCTGTCGGGTACTTCCTCAAAAATCCGCACGCAGTCGAGGACCTAACTAACCGAGCCGATATCAACACCATGGTGATCCCGCGCCAAGTAAAGCTTGGGTTCGTCTACCCTTGCTCCTCAAAGAGGGGAACCGCTTTCTGAGCCTGGTCATCAAGGGCATGTGCGACTGCGCCGACAGCCACAAGAACAAGTGGTGGTAGACCCGAGTACGATGCGGCGACGGCTGCCGCGGCGATGAAGGCATTTCTGAATGAGTGGAGGACCGAGGGTGAGGCTTTGTAATGCTACCCTACCCGTAAACTGAGTCTTTATCCTATCTACAACGTGTCCAGTCTCAATGGGTGGGTAGGTAGTAGGTAGATCCGCAACGCCCCTCGAAGGCCAGAGGACGTTTTCGACTACCTCGAGAGTCCTGATACCGTAACCCCAGCATTCTATGGCGCTACACGCTTGGTTTGCTGAAGGACAATCGTATTGTATTTGTCTATGGTACAACGAGGTGCGTTTGATTCTCCTTCTATTCAGGCAGGTATCTACACCTAGACAATTGATATCGTGACAGAGTGAGACCCGCGCTGCTCTACTGGTACATCTACATTCGCATTCATATTCCCAACAACCGTCATCCTTTTCTGTCGATGTGGCCATGCTCCTCTCGCCAAGTCGTCAATTATAGTTGTTGTTGTTATAGTTGTTGTTATCATTATTGTTGTTGTTGTTGTTGTCTCGCTCCCGGTTGCGCTCGTTTTCGTCCTGCCGCGCAGCCATCAACTGGTTGAAGTCCTGTCGGTCACGCCACTGGCGGTCACCGTAAGGGTCGTCAGGGGCCACGCCAGGCCGCGGGGCGTGTGTCCGGCCGCTGTTGCCGGTGGGGCGGCGACGAGAACTGCCGCCGCAGAGGCAGCACCATACGACGAGGCCAATGATCACGAGGAAGGCCACCCCGCCTAGGCTGCCGCCTAAGCCGAGGCCGAAGGGGTGGGAGGATTGGGACTGCTTTGCGGTGTTGATGGCGGAGGTGTTGCTCGATACTACGGCACGTGGGACACACGCATGATAAGTCTGCGGTCGTGGAGATGGGGTAACTTGGGAGGGGGGGCACTAACGAATGCCGTCCGTTGGCTGGACGCGGTAGAAGTTCACTGGGGTGGCGCCGTGGCCGTCGCAGAAGTAGGCGGTCAGAACGGCGTCAAAGGGGTTTGATGACGGGTAGATGAAGTTCATCTGGCAGGTCGATGTGGCAGAACTGTGGGAGGATTTTTTGGTCAGTGGTGATTGGGAAGAGACGTGAGATGAAGATGTGACGGGTGTGGGAGGATGGGCATTGTGAGGGAGGCAGATGAACGATCGACGAGAGGAAAGACGTCGAAGGCCGGCCGGCTAAGCAACCCGCATCATCAACCCGCATCACCAAACTCGTGCATGTAGTAGAGAGATTTGAAGGGCCGATCCAGGGGAAAGAATACGCACCATGTCTCGCTGCCCCGCGGCCCTTGCAAAATACTCTGAGACAAGCACTCCGTGTACAGATTACACGAGCCCGAGCAGCATGTGGCCCAGTCGCTCGAGGTGTAAAAGGTGGAAGAGTCGAGGCAGTTTGCACTTGAATCTGCACGGCCGTCAGATCAAATCCATGCCATGCCATGCCAAGAGAGTATCTAGGTGTTGGAAGGCCATAAAGGGGACGTACAAACTGTGGTCAAGTCGAGCATGCCAATAGATTCATAGCCAACGAATGCGGGATTGAACGATGCATTGGTGCTCGACGGCGTGGTGCTGGCGAGCACGGTGGACAAGGTGGTGGGTGTCGGCGTCGATGTCGGGACTGTGATGCTTGGTAAGGGCGCGGGCGACAGTGAGGGAGTGAGAGTCGACGTAGCGAACGCCGATGACAGGCTGGTGGAGCCCATGATAGTGACCTGAGAGACGGGATAGAAATCCTGAATCCTGCAATGAGGGATGTAACTGGGCTGGCGCACAGATAGGAGGGTAATGATTGATGGGACTTCGCACCCGTCGACAGGGCCAGCAGTACGGGGTGCTCGTAGGAGCAAGAACCCAACAGGGGCTCGACACTCCCTTTATAGCACATTGCCATCTTGGGCTGCATTAGGTTCTCCTTACTGCTTTGAGATGTATTTGTTTTTAAATCGTTGGCGAAGTTGGTGTCTAGATAGGTGCGTGTGACAAGGGGTGGTGGTGGCGTTGAGGCTCGCCCATGTTGAGGTCGTAGGGACAAGCATTGGCCAAGATTCTCCAGCGGCGGATCAACACCGACACCCGAGCAGCCTCGTTGCCAACTCTGCCAGCTTCACCTGCCAATCACTGCGGCCAAAAGAATACGAACGGGCGCTCCTCTAATTCCAAAAAGGCCAACAGTTAACACACGTCGGACGCCACGCCCATGATGGCTGAATCTAGGAGTCTGTCGACGAGGCAGACACGCTCCTTTCGCCCAGGCAGATAGGCGAACCGAATCATTCCTTGCCTTCGTGGCGGTGGTGCAGGCAAACAACCCCTTTCTTTTGCCATGGTTGTTGGCGCAGCTTGTTGATCACAACACGAAAGGCTTGACATGGAAATGATGGAGCACGCAATTCCCTGATGCCCAAAAGACCATTTAAGGCAAAGAAATGACACCTGCCTGAGCTTCGCTCGTCTGCTTCGGATATTCTTTCTGGTCACCCAAAACGCCCGCCCTCAGCAGCATGGCGGGCTTCAGCTCCAGCTTCTTGAACTCGGGTCCTGGGTCTTGTAACACTACAAGCCAAGTGTTTCAGGTGCGTTCTTCTCTTGCTGGTGCCTCTTGATGGCTCTCCTCGGCAATGTAGATACCTAGCAAGCCAAGCTAATCTTGCCTCATCTCATGGCAGTCCGTGACTGAGGCCTGCAAGCCGTATATCGATTCACTGCAAACATGTGCCGTGGCGCCGGTCAACCAGCAGACGCGGTTCCAAATCGTCAACGAGACGGCCAATTGCATCGGTCTCGTGTATGCCAGCCTCGTCTCATCAATGTCCTAACACTTGTTAGCAGTATTGACGCGGGTCCAGGTGGGAAACGGATGCAAACTCCGCACTATACGAAAGCTACATCGCCGACCTGGGATCACCACCGCAGCTGACCAGGAACGAGAGCTGCAAGTATCCCCAATTCGCCTGTACGTTTGACTCGGCATTAGGAGGCCTTCATGCACGATGACGTCCCGCAGCACCTAACATTCGTACCACAGATCTTGCAGCACACCTGCGCCTTTGACTACAGCCAGATGAGTATCACCTGCACGGATTCGGGGGTCTACGCGTGGAATATGAGCCGGTACCTCGACTGCGCTACAGAAACGTAGGTGTGACCCCTTGGGGCCTAAACGCGCAGAGAATGCTCATGCCGCCCAGGACGCTGCAATACTGGCGCTTCACCCAGCAGAAGGCCTACGACGACATCGCCGCCTGCGTCGAGCAGTCGGCGGTCAAGGTCGACTGGATCCCGCAGTTCCAGGTGTACGAGGGCGCCAAGAGTTGCCCGAAAACGAGCACCTACATCATCGCACAGGCACTTTCCATGGCTAGCAGCCTCCTCTCCATCGTCTTGTCGAACCTGTACGGGCGGCAGATATGGGAGATGATAAAAGGTCGATTCCGCTCCTCCAAGTCACCACCCCGTTACCAGCTTGCCCAAGACGAAATCTGGCGTCCCGAGACCCGCTACGTGCTCAAGGCCCACAAGCTCCTCAAGTCCGTGGGGGAAAAGGTCCTCACGGCCTACCTCACCGTGCTCGTGCTCCACCGGTCTCACACCTCGGGCATTCTCTCCATGTCCCAGGCATTCTGGCAAGCCATTCTTCTGTACTCCGTCCGCCCGCGGAATGCACCCTTCACGGGCCTATTGGGATTCTGCCACGGCTTCTCGGAGACCGGCTTAGCTGACGTCTTCGCGGACGGAATGCTGTCCTGGGTCGCAGGGACGAGTCTCCTCGTCCGCTACTGGTACATCTTCACCGACCCGCCCTCGAACCCTGCCGCGCCGCTCGCAGCTCTCGCGGTCCTAGGTCACGGCGCCTTACTGTCCTCCGCGCCTGCATTCATCTTCCTCGCGCTGATCCTTCTCCTCTCGTTGGTCGTGACGGCTGACCTTGTGGGCGGGTTTCTGATCTTCTTCGCCATACTCGGCATCATCACGGCCTTCCTGTGCTTTCTCCCGATCCTCGGCGTCGTCGAGATGATCGCCATGGCCGTGAACAAGATACGCGCTCGAGCAGAACACCAACGCTTCGACGGAGAAAAGAATGCGTCGCGGTGGGGGCAAGGCCTGGTCATCGACTGGCCGGCATTCCGCAAGGCTTACGCCCTGATGGTGGCGAGCAGCATCGTCATCAATGTCGGCAACTGGATGTTTTTCGTCATGTTCCTGAAACTCCAGGGTGACCTGTTCTGCCCCTCCGATGCTAAAGAGGTCACACTGATCTGGATTCTCGTACCACTTTTGATCAATCTCATCTTCTCGGTGTTTGAAGGTTCGACAGACGTAAGTGCCCACTGAGGCAAGTGGGGTCTCAGACGATGGAGTCGTGGTGTAAGCGGTTTTCTAGCACGTCAATGGTTTGGTAGGGAAGGAACTCAGGGGTTCAAGCATCATGACAGTGTTGTTTTGTCGGAAATGAGCAATTAACGCAGACCATGTCCCTAATGAATCCGTGTGGTCAGCTCCACGTTCATAGCTTAGAAGAGCCGGATAAAGATTTATTTTATGCGCAGCAGTAGATAGCATTGACCTCGGTCACCAATCTCGATTATTGTTACAATAGTGCCTGTTCCCGAGTGCGACTCTCGTACCTCGTCGAGGCAATCGCTACCTGTGCCGCCCCAATGCTTCCATCCACACTATGCTGTGTTTCCATTGTTTTTTGGTACATTCCTCAGTCGTGGTGGGAGGGAGGGAGGGAGTAGGGATGGAGAGGTATCCGAGTCAAACCGGCTGTTCCAGACGTGCACGTCTGAAAAAGATAGCTCCTCGCACCAGCTCAGTGATATGGGAAGCAAAGGAAATATGGAGCCGCAAGGAATCAGCTCAGTGAATAGGCAGAGCAGGACGATAGAGTATGTAGATATTCGGGGTTGGGCTAATCCCGTGACCTCCGGCCATACAGAACTCAAAGCATGAAGAGGAGAAGGATGCTCCTCGTATGCGGAGTGTAGGCGGATACTACTTAGGGATGTAAAGCTATTTTATCATGTGTGGTCTTAGGTACCTGAGGCAAGGCGTCGAGATTCCGGCGAGGAAACAGGAAACCCGTCTTCTTTGGTCTTCTTCGTAAAGGACATTCAAAGACCTAAAAGTTCAAGTCGTCGTAGCTCGGCATCTGCCGATTTCACTTGAAGTCAGCCTATACTAGCATTCGGGTACTTGGAGCCTCGGCGCCATGGGATCCATCGCGATGTTGTCATCATCGTCCGCCATCTCTTTACATGCCGGGCTCTCGCCACTTCGTTGAGCATATCTGAAGCTGGTGCTCTTCCACATGTCTGCGCCGAAGACAAGGCCGGGATGCCACATCGTCAGCACCACAACGGCCGCGATGATCATGGGGCCCTCCAGGATCATAAACAGGAGTTCATCGTTCGCAAGAGGGCCGCTGAATCCCTCCTGCAGTTCGGCGAGTCGGAAGCTTGAGCGGATCATGATGGTGAGTGTTGCGATTGCTATGGCTGCATGATAGCCGGGAAACGAGAGTTAGTTTTCGGGTTTACTTGGAATGACAAGGAAGAACCCCGGGGTGGGTGCCATACCAAGAAGAAAGCATTTGAACTTGATGGTCTGTCTCAGGATGATGGTGTCAGGATTGACCTTGCTTGGATTCCTGACGACTCTGAACGCGAACTGTGAGCAGACGATGATGAAGATGCTCAACGAGATGACCTGTGACCAGAGACCAGCCATCATGATATCGACACCTAGCTGGTGGCCATCTGCGTCATCACTCACGGAGGTGATCGCGCCTCCCACCGATTGTAGTATCAGAGACACCAGGTCACAAGACACAAAAAGCCAAGTGATGAGCTTTGGCTTGAGCAAACTCAACCCGGTGCCAAAGACAGTGATGATACGGCCAAGGCAGAGGTAAATCGAGGCGGAGAGGAAGGCTGGACCGATCGTGAGCCCGACGAGGTAGATGATGAAATAGTCCCTCTCGAACACGTTGTCGTGAAGCAGGATCCGGCCGGCGTAGCCCACGATTTCCAGGATCAGTCCACAGATCATGCCCGCCATGAACCCCCATGTCTTGTACTTGACCCCGAAGAACACCTGGAGCATCAGGACGAAGAGGAAGATCCCTCCATAGGTCATGTTGCCTGCAAATGTCGGGATGTATTCGATTTGCCCATATTCTTGCACAGAGCAGGTGGCATAGGTGCATTCGATCTTGGAATTGGACATGCTGTTTTAGGAAAGGGGCAGAACAAGGGAATGGTAATTAATAAATGGATGAGCCTCGCGTGGGTGCCATCATGCCGACCTCTGGCCAGATACAATACCTTATATATGAATGCACACTTGCACTTTGAGCGTCCCCCTATTCAAGAAGGTATTTGTGGATTCACAACAAACAGGGGAGGATACATGAATCACAGTCCTCATCACCATCATTGCTGCGCCTTCGGATTTTGAGCACATTCTGTTTCCTCGGAGAGTCGTCGTAGGCAGCAACTTTCCTTCCACGGCGAGGCTCGCTTCTTAACTCAAAAGGCGTTGTGGGTGGACTCTGCACTGTGGGTGACCATGTGTTTCACCATGTCGGACGTCAGCCGCTCCTCGCAGCGAAGATCACTTTGAGGTTAATCACTGATAACGTGAAATTGGACCGAGCGGGTGCTGGCCTTATGCCTTGCTCGGCTCCAAGTTATCCATGCTTAACTTCGTAATTACATCCATCCGTCGCTAAGCTGCCCAGCTTGGGGATGGACTTGTCGGATGACGCTGCAATTGCGTCAAAGAAAATTTCGAGAATGTAAACATCGGTGTAGGATAATAAGATAAGCTTTTGTTTCAACATTCAATAACGTTTGGGAGGGTCCTAACTGGGGCAAGAGTCGCCATTGGCCTGGGCAACGCACACTGAAGTTCACAAGACCCTCTCGGATCGTGCCAAATTGAGTGGACGGAACAAGGCTGACTTCATGGTTCTCGTTTAAGGGGGACACGTCGTCCGTATGTCGTATCGTATGTCGTACTTCGTATTTAGCAACGATGAAGCATTGACACTCCGCTCTCCGCGCCTATATCGAGCACTACTCGGTGCTCCATACTGACATAATTTTCAAACCCAAAACAAGGTATTATTTGACTAAACCATACACATAAACTGCCCCAATAACCCATTTTCAACGTCAATCGATAAAGAGTATCGCCCTCCAGACACCGTTTCGCCCGAGCACGTGTTGCCATGCCGGTCCAGTTCCATGCAACATTCGAAACGGGTTCTATTTGGTTGGATTGATGGAATCGCTTTTCCCTTTTATCTGCTTTTCTAAACCGCACCGGACCGCAAACCCAGTTTGTAATTCAAACCCAAGCCTCCATGTGAACGCTTTGAGAACCTAAAAGATCCCAACAATCGATCAACCGATCACATCATTCGCTGCCCCGCGAAGTCGCTCCAACTCCTAACCTCCGGTGGAATACCTTCTTTGCGTGGGAGTTTCACGTTCATACATTGGGCAAATAGAAGTGCAGTCTGGTGGTCATTCATGGTCAGCGTTGGGTCACATTTTAAAAGCATGAGAGAACTAACCTTTGGTTCCATGAACAATGGCACACCGAAGTCGACTGCGTTCCTTCTCATCACATAGTCCTTGTCCACCAAAGTCTTCCCTCGGCTCTTGGCGATATTGAAGACGCCTCTGATGTCGTATTTCTGGAACACTCCTCGGAGTGCATTCTTGTCTGTCGTAGGGAACTCAATTACTTCAATCGTAGCGCCAGATTTCTCCAAATGTGCTTTCACATCCTCACTCGCAGCGTAGAACTTATAACCCAAAGGCTGAAGATATTCGACAATCTTGGGAAGCTCGGGAAGCTCAGTTGATCCACCAAGAAGGATGCCCTCACCTGGTTCAGGCATTCGGAAATTCATTGTGGATTGAAACGACGCCCAATATGCTTCCACCAAATCCTTACCGAAACAGGCAATTTCACCTGTGCTGCTCATCTCAACTCCCAAGAAGGGATCTGCTCCTGCCAGACGAGTCCAGGAGAATTGGGGTACTTTAGTTGCCAAGTAGTCACGTTTTTGAGCCATCAAATCCTCAGGAGCCGGGACATCTTTACCCGCCAATGCTTTGGTCGCAATGTCGATGAAATTGGTTCCAAGCACTTTACTGACGAATGGGAATGACCGAGATGCTCGGAGGTTGCACTCAATAACTTTGAGAGCTGGCTCCTCGCCACGAGAATCAGCCTTGATGATTTGCATGTTGAAAGGACCGGTGATGTTCCAGGCTTTGGCAACCTTTTCAGCTATTTGTTTGACTCGGGCCATAACAGTCTCGTCCAGATTAGCAGGTGGTAATACGAGGGTGGCATCCCCAGAGTGTACACCAGCAGCTTCCACATGCTCCGAAACGGCATGGATGATCAATTGCCCTTCTGAGGCTACAGCGTCGACGTCAATCTCCTGGGCTCCTTCAATAAATTTGGTAATGACAACAGGATGATCAGGCGAAACTGCGGAGGCAGACTCTAATTTGTCCTTCAACTCGGCCTTTGTTGGGATGACAGACATGGCAGCACCGGAGAGCACGTAGGACGGCCGAACCAAGACGGGATATCCAACGCTGTCTGCAAAAGCCTCCGCGTCGGCCACTGATGTCAGCTCCTTCCAAGCCGGCTGGTCAACGCCGATTGAGTCGAGGATCGAGGAGAATTTGTGGCGGTCTTCAGCCTTGTCGATGTCTTTGGGATCTGTTCCTAGAACCTTGGCTCCACCTTCTTCTTGGAGGCGGAGGGCAATGTTTTGAGGCAGTTGGCCTCCGAAACTGACCATGACACCGCTGGAATTTTCCAGTTCGTAGATATCTAAGACCCGCTCGTATGAGAGTTCTTCGAAATAAAGGCGATCAGACATATCGCTGTCAGTGCTCATGGTCTCAGGGTTGTACTTAGAAGGATGTTAGCATGGGTGTAACAAAGGAGAAAAGAAGAAAAGAGGAAAAGAAAACCAAAGAATAAGAAAAGCCCAAAGAGGAAAGTCCGAGGCGGCGATGAGGTCCATAGTCGAAAATGTGGTAACGGGATGTCGACTAGCTCCGAAAGAATAGAAACGTAAAAGATGTCGGCCAGGTCCGAAGTTGAAAATCAGAGGCGACAGCAAAGTCGAGAGTCAAAAATATAGGAACAGATATCGACCGGGTCGAGAATGACAGTGATGTAAGAGATGTTGGTCAGGTCCCAAGTTGAAAATATAACAAATACTGGCAAGGGCCAAAATCACAGCTGGTGATTTGTTTAGTCGAGCTTAGAGCTCGACTTGAGGAGAGCCACGGCCTTTGCATGGCGCTCCGACTTTCTGTGGCGTCGGAGATTGCCCGGGTTGTGGAAGCCAAGATTGCAAGGACCGCATTTGTAAGGGTTGGGATTGTGACGCTCGGCCTCCTTTCTCTTGTGTTTTGCAGACTTCAAGTGATCGTTCAAAATGTGCTGAGTGGAAAAGGATAGGTCACAAATTTGACAGTGATATCTTTTTTCCTCACGAGCTTCTTTGGCACGGCGAGCTTGCCCAACGAGATACCATCCTGGATTATTGGCCCTTGAACGAGCCACTCGTTCACCAGCTTTCCCAATGTATTCATCATAGTTCTCTGCCATTTGCTTGTGGTGGTGATTTGTATGGTTCAAGGCCTTGAGTTCACGACGTTTCTTCTCAGCATCAGCTGCAGCCTGTTCAAGTTGATCTGGTGTCATGTCCCAATGCGCTCTAATTCCCTCATTTAGGGAGCAATGGCTGCACATTCCATCATACTCGAGCGCGGTGTTACCCCAGGGGCAGAGATGGGCCATGCCGTACGTGCCCTCGAGTGTTCTCATAGCCCAGAAAATGTAGGCAAATGTGGCCTCCAGAGCAATGAATAGAAGGCGAGCAGTCGGCACACGTGCCGAGCCTGGGATTGGACACCAGCAGAGCAGGCCTTTGCTCACCATTGACCAGCCTTCATCGAAAGCTTGACGGACATGGGTAGGCATGGTGTGAGTCCCCACATCATAATGCTTGAATCGAGACTCCACTCCGTACATGGTGCTCGTTCCAGACCCTATGTAAAGCCTTGAACGGTGTCCCGGCTTCTCAAAGACAAGCGCGTAAATGCCCCATCTTGATTTTACTTCTGTGGGTAAGGTTTTGAAGTATTCAGTGGAGGGTGGACTATCAGACTGAAGGACATTCAGAAGACCGGGGCAGAAAGCAAGGGAAGAGTGGGTAGTAGCATCCGTAAGGGATGCAAGAGTCGGCAGAAGCTGAGCAAAAGCGATGTGCTTCTGATTGAAGGGAGTATCTTCAAGACACTGCCAAGTTGAGTTGAGCATGAGGTCGAGGAGATCACCAGCTGAAGAAGCCATGCTTGCCGTTGGTGCTCTTCCACGGTGCAAAAGAGAAAACGAGTGACTCGTTGCAGTGGAGGTGATCACCACCGGTGATTCTTGATGCCCTTGGTACTCTTCAAAAGGAAACAAGCAACTTGAAAAGGTGTAATAGGTAGAGAGAGTGGTGCACGCGTGCAGTCCGTTTGAGAAACGGCGCAGTCGATTGAGACGCGTCCTGGGCGAGGAGAGCAGTGCGTCCAGAGGGAAGGTGCAATCCATCTTGAGACGTGCCCTGGGGGAACACGTTCAGATGGGGGGTGCGATCCAGTCTTAATACATGTCCTTAACGAGTGTGGCAGACGAGATGTGATGACCAGGAGCGATATGGTATCCGTTCTGCAATGGTCTTTGAGCTTACGCTGCTTCAACTAACTGGGCGGCAATCAGGGAAATTATGGCTGAAATCGATCAGCCTTCAATTGGCAAGGCATTATTATGAGCCGTCAGAGGATGGAGAGAGGAAGAGGAGTAAATTCCCTCATAAGAGTTGAGCGTGTGGGAGGTGACGAGAGTGAATGGAGAGATTGCGTGAAGTGAGGTGAGAGAGAACGGACGGCCCGTCCATGTTTCCAATTCCCAGTTTCCAGTTTCAAATTCCGGGTTGTCGAGTGCATGGAGCACATCATGAGGGGAGTATAGTCCTTCCAGGGTTTAAAGGTAGGCGTATACCTTAGAAGATGGGAATTCCATCGAGACAGCAGTACAGAGGGGAAATCAAATTACAAGGAGAAAAATTAAATACTTACATTGACCATGACGGTCTTGAAACCCATATTGCGAAGAGAGATGGCAGCATTGACTGCACACCAATCAAACTCGACCGAAGAACCGATTCTGTATACACCAGATCCAAGAACCATGGTGCCTTTGTCCTCGAAGGTCACGTCGTGAGATGATGCATTATAGGTGGTGTAAAGATAGTTCGTGTCTGCAGGAAACTCGGCGGCCAGTGTATCGATCTTCTTCACCCATGGGCGGATTCCAAAATTTTGGCGGCGTGCACGAACTTCATTCTCGGTTGAGCTGACGTAAGAAGCGATCTGTTTATCAGAGAACCCTTGTTTCTTCGCCTTGAGCATGAGTTCGGATTTGATACCTGCTAGGGAACCTATTCCTTGGATTTCGGTCATAGTATCCTTCAAATTTTGAAGCTTGTGGAGGAACCATTTGTCGATCTTGGTCAGATCATGAATCTTATCGACGGAGTAGTTCTCGTGGATCATAGCCTGACCAACAGCAAGCCAACGTCGATCGGTGGGGTTTCGCAGGGTCTCATCCAAATCATCAAACTTGTCTCCTTGGAAGCCAACAAACCTGGGATCAACTTGCCGAATAGCCTTCTGGAAAGATTCCTCGAATGTGCGGCCAATAGCCATGACCTCGCCGACAGACTTCATGGCACTTCCGATATCACGCTTGACGTGCTGGAATTTGGACAAGTCCCATCGTGGTATCTTGACCACGATATAGTCAAGACTGGGCTCGAAGTTGGCAGTTGTCGTCTTCGTGACGGCATTGGGTAGCTCAGGAAGGGTATGACCCAGACCAATCTTAGCAGCAGTGTATGCAAGAGGGTATCCTGTGGCCTTGGATGCAAGCGCAGATGATCGTGATAGACGAGCATTGACCTCAATCACACGGTAGTCCAGCCCATCAGCTTGAAGAGCGTACTGTACATTGCATTCGCCGACGACACCGAGATGTCGAACAATTTTGATAGCAGCACTCCGAAGCATATGGTACTCCTCATCACTCAGAGTCTGACTTGGAGCAACGACAATGCTGTCCCCAGTGTGGATACCCAGAGGGTCGAAGTTTTCCATATTGCAGACAGTGATGCAGTTATCCTCAGCATCACGAACGACTTCGTATTCGACCTCTTTCCAGCCCTTGAGGGATTTCTCCACCAAGATCTGCGGCGAAAGGGATAGGGATTGAGAGGACAAGTTGCTCAATTCTTCCGGGTTTGAAGCAAAGCCAGAACCAAGACCACCCAAGGCATAGGCAGAGCGCACGATAATGGGGTAGCCAACTTCTTCTGCGGCGGCAAGAGCTTCATCGACAGAGTTGACAGCAATTGACTGAGCAATAGGGATATTAATCTCGTTGAGGGCCTTTGCAAACAAATCTCGGTCCTCGCTAGTTTCAAGTGTTTTGATCGGGGTACCGAGGACTTTGACGCCGTACCGCTCAAAGAGGCCCATTCTGTTCATCTGGACGCCCAAATTGAGGCCGGTTTGCCCTCCGAAGGTCAGTAAGATGCCGTCAGGCTTCTCTCGCTCAATCACGTATGTGACATATTCTGGCGTAACTGGCAGATAGTAGACTTCGTCTGCAAGTTTATGATCGGTCTGGATAGTCGCGATATTGGGATTTATGAGGACAGACTTAACCCCGGCCTCCTTGAGAGCTTTCAAAGCTTGAGCACCTGGTAGGAAGTGTTAGAAAAGCTTATAGAGAGCTGGGCATGATCAGCCTCAGGTGGGATGGATTACCAGAGTAGTCGAACTCTCCAGCTTGTCCAATGCTCAAGCCACCACTTCCAATAACCAAGACCTTTTTGACATCCACCAAGTTCTTGCCCTGCTCAACAACACCGCTCTCAAGATAGGACTCGGCGCGCGGAGGCTCTTGCACCGCAGCGTATCGCGCCGTGGCCCGGGTGAACTTTCTGGTCTGTTGCCATGTGGGCGTCTTGGAGGTCAACAGGTGCTGTCTGGCGACGAGAGGTGTGCGGTAGGTAGAAAAGGACCTCAAACATGGTCTTGCTCTTGGGGTGCAGTCTTTCAGCAAGACACCACTTGCGCTGCGCAGGGCACGTGTCGACAACGCCATGGAAGCAGCTAGATGACAGGACTGCTGAACGCTGCTAACAAGGAGACCCTAACTGAGTCGAGCTCAACACATGAGCAAGAACAAAGTGCGAGGTTTTTCGAGGAGAATGGAAGGACAAGCAAGCACGTAGATCAAGAGAAAGAAAGTCGGAGTCACCAAAAATGGAGGGCCAGGTGCTTCAAAAAATATTATCGGGGCTTGTTTGCGGGAGCCAATCGATAAGCAGTGCGATCCCTCATCAGAGGAGGTGCTCTCCCGCCGATCTCGATAGCAATCCAATATCCCTCCGTTCCCAGGCAGTTAATGACCTGGTATATTAATTTCTAAGGCGGCTGTGTCTCTATGGGATTTACTAGACGTTATCTATCTATGGGTAGGTACTCGGGTTGTTGAAGGCCAATCCTGCTAACAATTCGTACCTCCGTAGGTAGATTTTCAGCGACTTGCCGCCAGCTTCGCTCCAGGGCACTATCTACACTCTGAATGCAATGTACTGTCCCTGGAATAATGAGGTCCACCTGTATGATGCGACCACCGTGAAGAGAGAAAAACTCTGCAGGTTTCCGTTGTTCTCTTTTCCTTCTTTTCACATCTCCTCCAAAAGCATACAGGGCCAAGATTTTACGACCGCCTCGCGATCGGAAGAATGCATTGAGAGCTGAGAAGGAGCTAATGAGAGAACCAATAGCAAGCCTATGTTACTGACCCTCTAACCGCTTTTAGTATACCGCCTAGATCTGCCGGTATAAGCCACTTTTCACCTTCTCCACTTGACATTTCCGTCAGAATCGGGAATCTTTTCGTTGGCCTGGCGAACCGGATTTTGTGCACAGCTTCCCCCTGTCGAGTCACCAAAGCACATTTAGACCAAAAAAATCTATCCCGTGCATGCCAGAGCATCAAACTTTGGAGCTCTGCGTCATATATCTCCTCTGAGATTCGCGACACTCACGGTAACTATAGTTCTAATAGGATCACGAGCAGATGGATGGGAAATATATGTTTTCCATCCCCCGACCGCCACCTGTACTCCCACTTCAACCGGCCCTCTGACCTAGTTGTCGAGTTGGACATAGTTCGATGGGAACAAGCCTGCCTGGCCTTTATACTCGCCGTGCCACCAGTCTTCATCAGGGAATGTCTGGACGCGTTAGTACTCATTTTGGGTGGTGCCGTTGGAGAAACACTTACAACATTGGTGATAGTAGCATTCTCAGGGAATGACAGTTCATTATCCTCCCCAGCCTCGTAATCATAGAGTGCTGTCGCTGTTGCTCTCTTTGCAGCCGCTTGCGTGGTAGCCGCCGGGGCCGCCGGGGCTACTGGGGCTGCTGCTGCTGCTGCAGTTCCAGTGATTCCACCCTCAATAACGGTTAGATAGTTGCTCGGAACCAGTCCAGTCTGTTTACCTTGTCAGTTCATATCGCGGTCATTCGAACACAGAAACGTACCTGTCCAGCCTCATTCTTGACTAACCACCAATCGGGGTCGATTCGTTGAATATCAGTCACCAGTTCACCTGGACAAAGTCAATACCTGTTCAAGCATTGGGTGTTCGGACCAAAAATCCTTACCTTCACGTAATGACACCTCATTGTCCTCAGCCGCTTCATAGTCGTACTCAGCTCGTGCCTGCTCACCCCCTGCACTCGCCGGCTCGGGTGCTGGTGCAGATGCCGCCACCTGATGTCCAATGCTCGCCGCAGCTGCCGCCTGAGCTGCTTCCCTGCCAAAATCGTGCCCGCTGGATGGTTCCTCATCATCCGCGGCCGGCGTGGGGACTGCTCGTGCAATGGATTGGGTTGGGAGTACAGGCGGTGGTGAGAATTGCTCCTCGTGTGTATCCTTGACTGGTGCTGATGCACTGACCGGTTGGGCTACCCGAATTGGAGAAGACGGTTCTGGGCTTGGAGGCGTAGGGCTGCGTGGCTGCGCTGGTGGTGTGGGCAGACGAGCGGGGACAGTCTCTTCCTCTTCTTTGGTCTCTTGTCGTGCTAACCCTGGTATGGGAATGCCGCGGTTGGGCTTACTGCTCGTGTCAGGCTCTGGGGCTGGGGGAGGGCCTCGATCAAAGGCAGCCGCAGGTACCGGAGCACCCATTGGTGCAGCGCCGCTGAACCGATCGCGAATCGAGCCAATTCCACCTGCTGGTGATGATGGGGTCTCATCCACCTCTGCTTGGTTTGCAGCACCCTCGCCTGTAAGCTGCTGCCCGATGCTGGATCTTCCTGTGTGTGTGGTCTGCACAGGTGCCCAGCTCTTGCCCGTATATCCGCTTTTCCATTCGTTTCCTCCGCTCTTTTGTGTCGAAATTGGGGCTTGCCCGCTGTAACCAGTCGGGGATAAAGGCGCTTCACCTGATCCACTCATGCCTCTCTCGCGTGCCTTCTTCTCTGCCCAAAGTTGTGCAGGTGTCTTGCCTGATGAGTCGGCAAACGATCGGCCTGCCGCACCAACTTGGGGCGTGCCAGTGGCGTTCGACGAAGTGTCGAACCCGCCTGGTACTGGAGCTTTGGTTCCTCCAAAGCTTGGGCCACCACCAAACTTGTTCGCAACCTTTGGTTTTGGAAGGGACGTGAGGCGCTCAGGACCCGGGGAGAACGCAGCAGACCTGTCTGCTAGAGACCGTGGAGGAGCATCCGGCTCCTCTGTGGCGCTTGAAGCAGGAGGGCGCGAAAAGCTCGACGACTCATCAGGCTTTTGGGCCTTTGCACGGATAGCGGCAATGTCCACTTTGCCGACAGGTACATAAGCCCCCTTGACGATTTCGGGACGTTCGTCCTTCGCGTTCCCTGATTCCTGGGCTTGTCGTCGAATAGCGGCGATGTCAACTTTCCCTACAGGTTGATAGGCACCTTTGACCACCTCCGGCCTGTCATCCGACTGGCTGCTGCTGAATGCGGATGGGGCAGGTTTTTGTGAGGTCAACTCTCGCATATTAACTTTGGTAGGTTGATAAGCAGGTTGGACCTTCTCAAGTTGCGTACGAGTGATCTGTGGGGCATCTGCACCCCAGCCATCTTCATCTGTCTCAGTGTCCCGCTTGATACCGACGTTGCGTGCAGCTGGATTGTAAGTACCAGATATTCCACTGCTTTGGGTGGGTGTGAATACAGACTTGGAGGCGATGACTGGTTTTGTGGCGGCTACTGGGGGAGGCGCTGTGCTGCTGCTGGAGTATTTCGACCCTGACGCATCAGCAACCTTTTGGATGATGCCTTCTGGCGTGAGGTCTCGATCGGAACGTGCAGTTATTTGCACATGATAGCCATGGAGGAGCTTAGCTACTGAAGTCAAGTGGCTTCCAAAGTAGCCCTTTGTCCGTTCAGGAACACCTTCACCACACCAAGCGATCAGAGCACTCTTAGGAAGACCAGAGTTCGAGTCTTTGACTTTCACAAAGGCAAACTGGATACGTCCGTCTGAGAACTCATCTACCAAGTCGACCAGTTCTCCCTCGCCAGTACTTTGAACCTTCAAAACACTTTCTTTATTTCCTGAGTCTTGCTGAAAGGCATTGGCCAACGGGGCTGAGACGGAAAATACAGCCCATTGACCATATGTCGGAGAGGTAGCGGCTGGGCCGGAGGGCGGGGGAGCATTCACAACCGACTGGTAGCTTTTAGAGATAGAAGGGCCATTGGTAGAGAGATTGAGGGATGCCATGTTCGTCTTCGATGAGCAAGGAACACCCTGCGGAATATTGATTGCCTGCTTTTGACAGTGGATGAGGTGGCTTGATGTAAAGTTGGGAGCAGAGGAATCCAACACACAAAGGCTAAAGAGGGGAGAGAAGGCGAGTGACAAGGAAGCTATATCAAAATGGTGCCCAAATAAAGGGAATGAAGCAAAAGAAATAGGGGAATTTGGCTATTCACGCCGCTTACTATCGAGCTTCTCGTATAGTAAGAGACTGCGTTAGAGGTACGAGTAAGTGCGAGTGGTAGTGCTCCGCAGTCAGGACCGTTCAATGTGGTTACCTGCTCGGTTGCACCTTGCGAAACCACGCGGAGTTACACTTCGTGGTTGGCGCTGATGACATAGCCCCACGTGATCTCGCAAACGGCAGCCAGGGCGTGGGACCCTTGGCGCAATCTTGGCATTTATATACGGTGACACACGCTGCAGTGAGGCGCAGGCGCAGGCGGCCATCGATCAGCAGGCCCAGTGGTGGCTGGCCCACTTCCTTGCTTCTCCTCAACCACAGCCCACGGTAACACCTGCGCCCTCCACACAACTCCAACGTCGTTCTTCTTTCAACAGCAGCCTTCGCTCTCACTCTCACATCATTTGGTCTCTTTGCGCACATTGCTATTGTTTGTATCTATTGCCACTTTTATCTAGGCTCAAAATCTACCCATGAAAGGATACTCACACTAGGAAACCCAATTCCGAGAACCTGGAGACCACTGCTCTACGAGCAACCACATTTTCCCCAAGATCTACCAATCCTGGAATATCTAATCCGTGGATATTGCGATTGAACGCTTGTGTGGTATGCTTAGATACCCGTCTACGGCAACCTGACTGTTCCAGGCCACCCGGTCTGTGTCTTGCGCATCGATCTACAAGGTGCTGGCCCGGGGCGAGTTCGATCTTCCTCATCACCTATTCTTAATTTGTCTTATTCCGCCAGCCTCAGGAGCACGTTTGCTCGCAATGTTTTTGGTCTTTATTCCCTCGGATCCAGATTGGGTAGCGCACCGACATATCAGCTCTCAGGGCTGATATCGACGTGTTCTACAGCGTTCTGAGTCTTCCTCCGACTCTTTTCTCATTGACTCTTGAATTTTTGTTACACATCCCCAATGGACTCCTCCAGACCTCCTCCGCCAAGTGCAACAAGCCTTGGGAAAAGAAAGTGGCAGCCATATCCATCAGGTGATACGGTAGCCTCTCGGGGAGAGACCACCTCGCCATGGGAAAATTCTATTTCTAGAATTCGCCACATTGCCGCTGACGCTACAAGTAAGAAACCCAGGCTTCTAGGTGTGGCTCCGGGGGTATCTCGCTCCCCTCCTTTGGAGGACACTCTCATGCATGATCGCCTGCGTCTTTCAGATCTCCCTCACGAGATTTTGCAGCACATCTTTTCCTTTGTTGATCCTATTTCACTTGGGCGATTGATGTGTGTCAACCGCCCTTTTCGTATACTTCTTGACCCTGCAATGCCTTTACCTCAGCCTTCAGGGCAGGTAAAAGGCCTAAGTATGCGCCGTCAAGACCTTGTCTGGGCCACGTCTCGCAAGGCTTTCCTTCCTGGCTTTCCTAAACCAATGGAAGAGGCAAGTGAGCTGGACATGTGGAAACTCATTCGTGGCCACACATGCCAATTCTGTGGGAAGAGGCCACTCCACGCACCGCCTGCGCTAGGATCATCGCCATGGAACGCTGGCCCGGCCTCCAATAGCGTTCGTCCTATATGGCCCTTTCGCATTCGCTCGTGTAGTAGCTGTCTAGAACCTGAAATTATCAAGGTGAGAGTTCAATGCATGGCCACTAAATAATACACGACTTACGATCATCAGGAATCGACGTTACTGCTCTCGAGCTCGAATGTATCCATATTACGTCCCGGACTCCCCTTTGCCATCTTTACTTCATCGATGGATTACGTCCCATCCGTTGTTCTGCAACAAATGGATCCACCTCCACAACTGAAACTAACGAAGTACTATTATAAACCTCAACTAGATGAAATGCAATCGAGAATGGAAGATGTCCAAGGACTTGGACCTGCCGCAACAGAAGAATGGTTTAAGGGGCTCGAGGAGAAGGGAAAGTTACTTAACGATGACGCTGCTCGTTTGGAACATTGGGAACTGCAAGGGGGGCTTGCGAAAATTCCCCATCTTAAGGCTGCCAGTTCAAATAATGCGTTCGCTTCGCATCGAGCGCCTGTGACTACCCGGCCAGACCATGCCAATCCTCCTGGTATAACAAGTGCTTTGACGCAGCTGTCCGCTACTACTGGATCATCGGTATTGCCCCCATTTACCGTTGAACCTCGAGGTAAGCAGGTCGCCTTTAAAGTCGTCTCAGCTGGAAGCTACCACATGCCTGTGCTAACCAATATCATAGGCATAATGCATCCATCAGGTCCACCCGTAGAAACAGTTATCCCTGGTCTGCCGTTTACTTCAGACCTGAAACTGGAAGGAGCGCGAGCCTTGTCACAGCTTGATCAACCTAGTACGGTGAAAACCACACGTCCGCCCAATCTCAACAAACCAGGCCGCACTCCGGAAGAGGCTGAACGAATCAAACTCGAACGGCGGAAAGAGATTGAACGACGGTGTCAAGACCTAGTCCCTCCAATCACGCCGCCAACTCTAGAGTTCATGGATGCATTCCAAGCAGCGCTGCAAATTTCACTTCCAATGAATGATCATCAATGGGAAATCCTCAAACCTCGCCTTCTAGCACAAAGAATTGAAGCACTGCGAAAGCAGGAGACGAAGGAACGTCTTTCACGAGACCCAGCCATGCAGCTTGAGGAACGTCAACTTTTCGAGCAGGAACAACGCGTTGCACAGGAAAACATCGATCACATGTGGTCTGCGCTAAAAATCCCTTGCCGAGAAAAGATTGGTCAATATGCTCGTAAATTCATCCAGACCACGTGGTCAGATGGGAATGGTGTCACAAAAGGAACCTGCAGCACATTTGCTGCAGAAGTGCTTTGCCATGTAAGACAACAATTCGAAGCCACTATTAGCCAGGAAGACAGAATGCTCGAATTGAAGGGCACAGCTTTTCCACAGGACTCGGACTCCCTGTCGCTGCGAAAGCTAACGCTGGAGGACATGAAGTGGACTTTCGAAGAGTTTGTGAAGCCACATACCGAAAAGTTTGGCAAGGACCTCTTCCTATGCAGAGTATGTGATAACAACCAAAAGTTATTTTCTTTTGAGGCTGTCATCCAACATTATGCTGCAAAGCACACTCATACTTTCAGCCGTGGAAATGCAGTGGTCTCCTGGAAAGCAGAATGGCCACTTGAGCCTCCATTTGATCCATCGCCAAATATACCATGGGCACGAGATGGAACTCAGCCTATCGCCCACATGAGAATGCAAGCATCCTACAATCCACGTGCATGGACAGCTCCATCTGAAGCTGTACCTGCCTCAACCAGCAGCCATCAAAGTTATATGAACGAGATCGTTGGCCTGGTAAGAGACTTATGGCATCGGACCGACGACATTTATAATCTGTCAGAAGCATTGCGTGTGTGGGCGGTCATCCAGCTCACGTGCTCAATGTTTTTGCAAAGATTCAACGATGATGTTAGCCTGCACCTCTTTCTCAGTTGTGTACAAAACAGACCGGAGCTTCAGTTTCTTTCGGGTGTGGTTGGTCTACATTGCAACGCTTGCTCCACCCGTCCGGAACCATCACCACGGAGTCTTGACGGATGGTTCCCGTCCGATCGTTCCCTTCCAGAATTGCTGACACACTTTCAACGAGCGCATATCGACTTCGATGCATCTAGCCACACGGAATATGGGATACTCTCATCCGGCTCCAGAACAAGCACGAGTTCGACGCGGTTGGACTGGAGGAGGGACATGATCTTGCTGCCAAGTCGAGCAGAAATCCAGTCTTTCCTACATGCACCAACGACCGATAGCCAGAAGGTACAACTAATTGCGGATGCATTGAATGCACCTATGTATACCTTGCCGAAGCGGGCAGGCGCATCATCACAGATGTCGGTGTCAGATAATGTTCAGTCCCCATACATGCAACAAGATGTTTACCCTCGTCCCACCTCGCGTCACAGTAGCGTCCGAGGGTCTCGGCCAGGTTACAGGGTTGCTCTGTCAGAAGTATCTGTTCCAGCATCCGAAGACGAGTACGACCCTCACCGACCGGCACCTGCGTCTTTCATGCCTCGAACCACATATGGCCAGTCACAGAGGATACCTACAACAAGCCACAATTCTCATACCGTTGGGTCCATGCATCAGCCCCTGCAACTCCCCGAGAATCGTGAGTATCCTTTCAGAGTACATGGTGACGAAAACAGATTGAGTCAGCGGCGTCCAGTGCCTGCGGAGTCCTCTGATCGCCGACTGCATGATCAAAGCTGGACCTCCAACAGGGACGGCCTGATAAATAGATTAGATCTTCCTGTAGACCGACCTCGATCCATTGGAAGTCGGCCTGGGAGCAAAGCGACAAGCAATCATTCGATACAGCCACCTGGAGGTGCAGATGTTTCAGCTGCGAGTCCCACGCATTCCACCCAACCCATCGAAACGGGACGTCCTGGAGAAGCTTCAGCGGCGATGGACTTTCTCAACAATTTTGATCCCACAGCAGTAAACAATGATGGGAATCCCGAATTTGTGGCCAGTGGCTCAGGTAGGGGTGTGAGAGGGTCGACGGCTCGTGAAACCCTAACTGTGAGGGAAGCGACTGTTCAAGATATTGGTCCTCCATACATTCATCGAAATGGCAGCGCTCGCCATGGCTTTGATGACCCAAGTGTTATACAACACTCGCCCCCGTTGCCGATTCGAGAGAGCGGAAGATTTGAACTCGCTGAGATTGATTATCAACCCCGATCGTACCTTCAACCTCAATTGGGTCCAAGGGGGGAGCTCAGAGCACCCCGAGGCATGGAGATGGCGGCTGGGTATGTGGACGACATTTCCAGGGTATCCTACCGATCTCGAGAGGATATGTACATGGCACGAGTTGAGGGCCAAGGCCGAAATTACCAGGAATTTGGGTACGAATCTAGGGATTATTATGAGGAAAGATTTGCGCAACCGGGAGTCAGGTATGAAGTAGGGCCCCGGGCAGCCATGGATGTGTACCGTCACGCGTCAGAACGACCTGAACACGAATTTGTTGAGATGCGTCATACACGGCAACAGGTGGCCACCGTAGAGGATGGATATGATAGGCACCGAGACGGCGGTACAAGGTATATGCCAGTTCATACAAGATATTACGACGAGGCGGACAACATCGAATACGCAGGACAACCTGGACGGGAAAGGATGATTACTTATGCCAACTACAACGATGCAAAGTACGTTCGCGAGGATACGTTGGAGGCAGGACAAGTGGTCCATGCGGGGCAACGAGACAATCGGCTACGTGAGTTTCGACCCGATGACGAGGACAGACATTATATGACACGATAGCAGCCTAATGCCTGAGGGAGGGAAAGGCAGGTCGTTGGTTGTGTGACGGAGCACATGTTCTACAAGGGTGCATCCACTGAGGCATCAATCAGGAGAAGAGTCAATGGTTCTGGTACTGAGTGAGTGTTATTGACTGATGAATAAGGCGATCTTTTTTCGTTGGCAAAATTTCCCTTCTTGTTTTTCGCAAGCAGATGATACCCCCGGCATTGATTGCTATTTGAGCGAGAGGCAGATTGATTTTGACTTTAGAGAAAGAATTTTAATTTATGATTATCAAACATGGCGTATTGTTTACTAGTATTATTCTTATGATTGCTATGATGGTCGAGATACTTACTATCCAAGGGCTATCGAACTCTAAATTCTAGAGGGGCCTTGCGTGGTTTCTACTTTGTACTGATGGAAGGGTCGGTGAACTACCAACATGACGAGGCCAAGGTATGCTAGTAATTCGCAAGAACAAGTACAGTAGTAGACCCTACACTCTGGTTCTATCTTTGGGGCAAAACTCTCACATGCAAAGGAAGATGGCAGGAAGAAACACGAGAGGAGGATGTCATGAACCTAGTCCGCGTCGAAGTTCGGGTCGCCCGGCGACATATGAGACTCCTTTACGGATACTATTACTCTCTAATTACTGACTTGCTGCTTTCGTAAACCCCTACTCCTCGAAGGAGTGCTACTAGGTATCCGTACCGTAGCTTTTGAGGATGCGCTGTTAAGTTGCAAGGCAGTGAATGTGGTCAATCTTCAAAGTGGCTAGGGCTGCCATGCCACACCTCAGGTCACTAGCTAGTTAGTTATTAGGTCAGTAGTTTAGTCAAATGCGTGTCTGCCCAACATGTGAGGCGCGGAGGCCGCAGCAGCCACACCACACCTACTCTCATTTTGGATTTTGTTCCCTTTCTGAAGGGGTGGTGGGCTTCTGTTGGTGCGTGTCTGGCTTGCAGATATCCTTGTTTAGTCTGCATGTGCCGTGGGAAAGAGAGTATTATTGCCGTGTTGGTTGCCTGCCGGATTGTGTGTAGAGTTGTGATGGTGATGATGAGGGAGTTTGTGAGAGAGGAGTCAAGACCTTTGTAACGCGGCTACACCACGCAGTACTATGCTTTGAGAGGCGGTGCCACAATTTGAACGTGAATGAATCTTCGTATCACGATCAAAGGTCTAGGATGGATAGGTTGATAGATAGGTAGGGCAGGGCAGGCGAGGGAAAAACTGTCAAGATGACAGACAGGAGGTACAGAGGAGGGACCTACAACATACTACTGCCAAATGGGTCTGGACTCGGCAGTGAAGAGGTGAGTTACCACAAGGAGTCTAACAGGGACCGGATTGCTGGATACATACTCCCTACTCCCTGCTCCTACTCTGTATCCGTACCTATGTCGATTGGTGAGTTGCTCTTTGGCATGCAGAGCGCACATCCTTGCTTCCGGCCTGTGGCAGCCACGGATTCACGGCAGGCCGGGCAAGGCAAGGCAACAGAAGAAGGAAGCCCAAGTCTAGCACGGTGGACACTCGAGTGGATCGACAGGGAAAGGTTCAGTGTGAGAGAGGCGTCAATGCGTCATGGTTCCTCCAGGTGACAAGGCAAGGGAGACGTGATATGCACATCCGGGGCATCCTCTCTCTGGTTGGTGACTGTGTCACCACACCGGAAATCAGCAACTCACCACCCCCTTCACAATATCCAATTTTGACACCAACAATCAACATCGTTTTACGTGCTCTCATCCCTGAATCAACATAAGTAGTCCGAGGAACTACGCTTTACGACAAGGTCGAGCGTCATGATCAACACGATGTGCAGAAGAAGCGGTGTGATGCTCTCCTTTCACCGCGACTTCAAGCCCAGCGAGCAGGCAGGGGACGGGGAGGGAGGAGGAAAACAAACTTCACGGATGTCTTCGGTACCAGGCTAATATCCAGACATACATACGGAGCCCCCTGGAGTCCCTGATGATGGATACCTTTCTTTTTCTGGGACTTACTCGTACAGCTATTACCGAGTACGAGTTGCTTAGTAGGACCTGAGCAGTTTCATGGTTCTCGGAAGCTACATGGCCTACTAGGAAGGTTCACGAGAAAGTCCACGCTATGAGATATGCTTTGGATTCACCGGTTTTGCCAAAGAGCGGTGGAAGGGCGGAAAGAGGAGGCCAAGGAGGAAGACAAGATCAGAACATGGGAGTCTAGGTCATATCCACATAGGCTCAGCTGGGCAGCAGGGATTATGGATGGATTGGGAAATTTTGGATTGAGGACGAGGCTGCCTACGTGCATTGAAGGGATATACCAGGGATATTGCGTGTGATGAGTTGTTCGAAGGATATGTATGGAGGACCAAAGATCTGGGATGAGGCTTGTGGCGAAGGTGACGATGACGATGGAGGGTGACGGCTAAATTGTATGATTATTATACAACGTACAACACGGCTGGCTTAGGATATCTCGTGGGTTGTTAGCGGCAAGAGAATCCGCTAAATGACACTAATATGCTAGTACATACCTAATCTGGCCTTAGACTTGACACTAGTGACCGCTAAGGCGGTCACCGGCACGATGGTCGTTAACTGTCAATCGTGGTGTTGTGCCAATCACTCTTTCACCCTATCACCCCTCCAACTCCTCCTCCCAGTTTCTCCTCCCAGCCTCTCATCTCAGCGCATGCCAGGCTGCCACCCTGCCACTCTGCCACTCTCACAGCTTTGTCCCTCCCACCTCTCACGCCTCCGATATCCCAATCCTAATCCCAATCCCAATCCCACCTTGTCTCTGCTCCCCTCCAATCCCATCCATCGAATCGGCTTATTGATTGTTGATTGCTCCATCTCCACCTGCGCTCGTTGCCCTCGGGAGTCGGGCCTTTCACCTCTGCTTGCATCTTGACTTGCATACAGCCCTCTCCATCTCCCAAAACAAAACACCAGCGTCTTGGGAGTTGGTACCTATCCGTAGAGTACCACTCCGGTCTTATTCGTTGTCTTGTCGACCTTTTTAGTCTCCAAACTTACATCTGCAAGTCTTTCCATAGCCCGAACGATCTTACCACTTGCCTGGTCAACTTGCTTGCCACACGCCCACTTCTCACTTTGCCTATCGCATCCTCTACTTCCTACCCAATCTACGATCGCCTTGATCGCCAATCCCGTTGTTTTGATCTGCTGGGTTCGCTGTAGGTTTGTGGTCCTGGTTTCTGCTATTCTTGTCCAATCTGCAAGCAACTCCACTACCCTATCCAGCTATCCAGTACGGAGAGCGGAGGACTTCGCTCGCAATCCACTCGACAGGGCACTCCGTAGCTAACCTTGCGGAATACCCAGCTTCGACGACCACATCATCTGCAGCTGTCCGTGCCGGCCCTCACCCACGTCGCGCATCCTTCCAAACTCACCGAATCGTTGTTGCCGACGCTTGCGCACCCCAACTCGTCATCCAAGGTCCAAACAAGGTCCAACACTCTTCGCTCCCATCCTCGTGGTAGACCGCCTCACCTTAGACCTATCGTCTTTGCCGATTCGGTCATCGCGCCTCCGGGAATTGTTTTGGGCACAAACACTGTCTTTGCCAGACCCATCGTCTGACCCAAGACCAGCACTACACCAACACCAGGCCAGCACCAGGCCACACAGCGCGTCCTCCGGTAGTGACGCAGCCCCAGCATTAGACATTAGGCAGTTAGCCTTCGCCCTGCCGCCCCTGCGTGTGACGTGGTCACTGCCAACCAAGCATCGTTGCGCCTTGCGCTGCGGCTATCCTCAAACTACATCATGTCGACCTCCCCACCCAAAGAGCCCGATGTCGAACAAAGTGCACAGTCCGGAGAAGAGCAGGACCATATGGACCCAGGACCAGAAGGAGCACAAGGCACCGGCTTAGGTGAATTCGAAGTTAAAGAGCAGGATCGATGGCTTCCTATAGCAAATGGTTGGTTCTTTTCCCTTGAAATCTCCTCAAACCCCTTGAGACACCGTACACTACCCTTAGCATCTCCCTCGGAGCCTTCGACCTGTCCCACCATACAGATTCTACCGCTTCGACTTGTGGAATTTGATTTGTTCGACCCTTGCGTTACAATTATGCCTCTTCGCGCTGCGCCAGGAACGCTGCTTGCCAGCTGTGCGAATCCGAGTGTGCGACGCTGCACCTGTTCTAAAGAGGCCACCCTCTCATTCGTCGCTGCCGCTCTTCTACTCAAGCCATGATTTGCATCGCATCTCGCCAATTCTACGACTGGCGCCAGCTCTGGTCCACTTGGCACCCATTCACCTAGCATTACAGCCCTCAATTTCAACATCATGTCATCAGATTGCCATCCCAAGTCGGCATCGTCAAGGCAACATGGACACCGATCATCATTGTCGTCGTCATCTGCTTCTAACATCTCGGATGCTAACATACGTAACTTTGCACCAGTCGCCCGGATCATGAAGACAGCTTTGCCCGAAAATGCCAAAATCGCCAAAGAAGCGAAAGAATGCATGCAGGAGTGTGTGAGCGAGTTTATCTCCTTCATCACCAGCGAAGGTATGTGGTTGCGGCGCCGCACTCGTAACTCGAGGGTCGATGACTGTTGACTAACGTTGCACAGCATCCGAAAAATGTCAACAGGAGAAACGCAAGACGGTCAACGGGGAAGACATTCTCTTTGCTATGACCTCGCTTGGTTTCGAGAATTACGCGGAGGCTCTCAAGATTTATCTGTCCAAGTATCGCGAAGTGAGTTTTGACTTTCTTTCCTTTCTTTCCTTTGTCAACTTGACGGGGACCATCAATCTGAACAATGAACTGATTGGGATGAGACCCAATCCACAAGGGGCGAGAACCAGAACAGACCTACCAGCAGCGGCTATGGCGGTCCAGTCGGGGGCGGCGGCGGTGTCCAGGGCAATCCCACGGCCGGGGGGGCCTCAGGCTACGGCAGCGGCCAATCCGAGAATGCCAACGACCTACTGAACCAGAGCCATGGACTGAATCCCAACGACCACGATGCGACCGGCGCCTACGCCTATCCCGGCGCCGTGCCCACCGGCCACAACGGCATCTCCAACGACAACTTCTAAACAGGTGGAGATTGTGTGAGAAGGTCAAGGCAAGTCTGGCACAGCAGGTGACCAGAGTCTTATTACTGCCCATTCCTCGAGCACGGCCAGTCGAGTTGTAAAGGCCAGTGGAACAAAAGAAGGGAAGGGGAGGTGGGGAGCCAGGTTTAAGCAGAAGAAAGATATAAGGTCTCTCTTTCCAGATGAAGCAATCACTACTGTATATGAGATCATGCGAGACGGATACAGATGGATATTGATGGAAGGCTGTCTGAAAATCACGGGAAGGGATGGACCATTCATGGAGGACTAACAAAAAAAGCCTAAGCGAGGAGAAGAGTGAAATATCAGGTGCTTGTGCCAGTAATGAATGGAGTGAGAGAATGAATCCAATCGTTATCGATGCTTATCCAGTGTAGATACCTAGGTAGTATCGCGTGGAGAAGCTCTTGAGGTCTGTCAATGTCCATAGACACGTGAGCCCTATACGGTAGTGTGGAATTAGTAGGGAGTACCTATGCTATCGTCCGAGTAGCGAATTCCTAACCAAGTACAGAGCAAGTATTGAGACGGAGGTCAGATGGGGATTCCGAGATCTCCGGGCTAATTCAGACCATTTGAAGGACTGCTCAAGACTCCATTGTGGGATAGGAGAAGAACGATTTCCAATCAAGATTTATCCCAACTGATAGGATAAGACAGGATGTCCATACGAGTCACTCCGTCCTCGGTCCTCTGCTGCATTAGGACGTCAAGTATAAATTTTTTTCATGATGTGCGCCCTTCGTGACATTATCGAACGGCGGCCAACCGTGCAAACCGTGCCAGGGTGATAGCCGCCTCACCGTGCAGATGTCGTAACAGCCCCAGATTTAATGGCTTGGAGAGCAGCCCATGATTGGTCAAACTGTACTAGTGCGCACTAGCCGATACTAGCGTCTACTAATCCCATATCCTGATTGCCGGCGATAAGCTTATCCGACGGCAAGCGATGGAATTTGTTGACCACCGAGCCACTCACAATCAGAGGCACCGAATTAAACCAACAGAAATCCTTATCCTTGCCTCCTGTTCTAAACAATGATGGCATCCTCTCCCTTTCACGTTACATAATATCTCCCTGGATTAAGGCCACAAGACCACGGGACCGTCCTGATCAGTATAAAGGATTTCTTCATCCCTTGGATGTTTTGCCCCCTCTGTCTCCATCCTTCGATTCTTCTACTACAGACCAACCAACTATTCAAATCCAAAGTTCAACGCCTCCTCGTATTCATAATTCAATTGAGCATACCGTGTTATAACACCACTCCGTACCATGGCTCCTCACGCTGAAGTTGAGCCAGTCACGGATACATCATCCGTTGTTGTACCAGACCCTGTCCTTGTCAAGGGAGAAACAAATACGAGGTTTACAATTGATGATGTACTGCCCCACCGTCAACAGTCAGCTCCCATCTCGACCATTGTCGCCGCATTCTCTTCTGCTCACTTGTTCAAGAGCAAGAAGTCCGCCACCAAACCCAAGTCCAAGCGCTGGGACCACCGCTTCTCGATCGAGAGTAAGAGCAGACAACCCTCGTCCTTGAAGGGTGCTATGAAGTACTTCAAGAAGGACACCATTAGTCTCTGTGGTGGTCTTCCATCTGCGTAAGTGTACCTTTGCTCCTTTGAAAGACCCATGCTAACCCACCCCATAGTGATTACTTTCCTTTCCATGAAGTCGGCGCAAAACTACCACCCGCTCCTCATTTCTCCCAGGATGAGATGGCGGAATCTGCCCTGTCATTCTCTGCTGGCAAGTATGATACCATTACTGGGGACTCAGTTTACGATCTCCATATTGCTCTAAACTACGGTCAGTCTATGGGACCGGGAGCTCTCTTACGTTTTATCACAGAGCATACAGAAGCAGTCCACAATCCTCCGTATTCCGATTGGGATATTTGTATGAGTGCTGGGAGTACTTCTGCTCTGGATATTTCACTTCGCATGTTCTTGGAGAGGGGCCACTATGTTATAACCGAGGAATATACTTTCAGTACAGCGATCGAGACAGTGTCTCCTATGGGCGCCAAAATGATCGGTATCAAGATGGATGCACATGGGATGCTCCCCGATGAGCTGGATCGTGTCCTTTCAACCTGGGATGAAACGGCTCGACAAGCACCCAAACCTTTCCTCGTGTATACTGTCCCAACCGGACAAAACCCGACAGCGAGCACGCAGCCACTGCAACGAAGGAAAGAGATTTACGCGATAGCTGAAAAGCACGACCTATTCATTCTCGAAGACGAACCATACTTCTTCCTTCAGATGGAACCTTATGTCTCAGGTCAGTCACACTCAGTCGAAAAACCTTTTAAACCGGCACCGGTCAAGGAATTCCTTGCCAACCTGATTCCATCATATCTGTCACTTGACACATCCGGCCGTGTGCTACGGCTTGATTCATTTTCCAAGATTATCGCTCCAGGCTCTCGATGTGGGTGGGTCACAGGTCCTACCCAGGTTGTTGAAAGATTCCTCCGTCACAGCGAAGTCAGCGCCCAGACGCCATCTGGTTTCTCTCTAATCACCCTGTACAAGCTACTTGAGGAGAATTGGGGCCACAAGGGCTTCCTTGAATGGCTCATGTACATCCGCGCCGAGTATACAAGGAGAAGAGACATCATCGTGAACGCATGCGAGAAGTATCTACCCTCAGAAGTTGCAAGTTGGGACCCGCCCATGGCGGGAATGTTCCACTGGATCAAGCTGGACATCACCAAGCACCCTCTCTATGTTCCGGGCGAGGTGAGCCTGCAAAAGATCCTCGATATTGAACACTCCGCATTCGCAGCTCTTGCCGATATGAGCGTCCTCTGTGCAAAAGGATCCTGGTTCCGAGCTGAGAGAGGTTCGGATACCGAGCTCTTCCTCCGTTTGACATTTGCCGCTGCAGCGCCAGATAAAATGGTGTATGCCGTGGAGAAAATGGGGGTTGCTTTGAGAAGAGAATTCGGACTAGAGGAGGTCACGCTTGAACACACTCAGAATGGCCATGCAAATGGCCATGCGAAATAAGAATCTACGATCCGTCAAGTTTTGCTCCAGTTGGGATTCAACAGAATCGAAATACTGGATGATGAATAATGCACTTGCAAGCCACTAGCCGATCCGTGGTGCACATACGCTATCTTGCATCACCCTCCAGATAGACTCCGGGCTTGCTTGGAAACGCGATTTTTCTTGAATTCCACGCTCTCCCTACACTGGACTCAAACAATTGAGGTCTCCCAATGAAAAGACAAAACCTCGAGAGGCTCTCTGCAAGAGTCCTAGTCGCCAATAGATGGTCGAAACGTGGTTCATGGCGTATTTATGATGGGAGTTTCAATCCATGACAACAGATTTCAACTATTGTAGTACCCAGTTTCGAGATGATGACGATGAAAGGCGGGAAGGCGATAATGCTTTGCGCGGAGGCCGGCTATTCGTCATTTTTTCTGAGTTGAACAAGACAAGAGGGGCGGTGTTTTAAGTTCTTGATAGCTAATTAGCGGGTTGTAGATAGCATCGCAGTCAACATCACAATTAAACCTATACTATATAAATAATGGACGATCGAGAACCTGGTCACATCGCCTTGTTTCGTTGGCCAAGTGAACATCTATTGGTCTCGTATGTAACTGACTTTGCCCCTTCCGACTTCAATGTGAGGTTCTGGAGGCTCGATTAGTGTCGTAGTCTTGCTCACCCGGATAGTCAGCCTCGTTCCCCTTCCGCCTATTTTCCATGTCAAGGGTCTGGAAGATGGTGCAGGGTGTATTCCTGGCAAGGTGGGACAAAATCCAGGTATGTTGTTGGAAACTCTAGATATGTGGTCATTCCTCATTCATTCAGTCATCCGCCCACCTCATACATAGGTAGGCTGAACAGCGAAGTCTACCAGAGAGTGAGACTCATGCAAAGCCAACAACCAACGCTACTCATAAATCCTCTTCACGGTATAGTCTAGCAGTCAGTAGTGGCAACTAAACGCCTTTCGCCTCCCCGTTTCCTTTCTACTCCTTGACGACATCAAACCCCTTCCACCCGTCCAACGCATCACTCGTAACCCTCGCATAGGTATCCACACCCCCGAGATAAATCAACTGCTCCCTCGGCTTCCCGGGCACATTGGCACCCATATACCACGAATCGGTCTCCGGGTACAGTGTCAGGGCATTCATCTTCTGGATTGCCTCTCGCCACTCCACGGCGGCCTCAGACCGCGCATCGATATACTTGACACCTTCCTCGCGCATTTTCTTGATCGCGGCCCCGATCCAGTCGATCTGCAGCTCGATGATGGGCGGGCCGTTGGAGAGCGAGGTCGGCGCCTGCGGAGAGTACACGAGGAAGAGGTTCGGCATCTGCGGGATCGTGAGGCCCAGGTACGTGTAGGTGCCGGTCTTCCATTTCTGGGCGAGCGGCGCATTCGACGTGTCGAAGAGGTTGGTGTCGAGCAGGCTGCCGGTCAGCGAGTCGTAGCCCGTCGCGAGGATGACGATGTCGAAGTCACGGTGCCGCGTCTGGCCCGTCTGCACGTCGCGCGTGACGACCCCCGACGCCGTGAACTCGTCGATGCTGTGCGCCTTGAGGTCCAGCAGCGCGACGTGCTCCTGGTCGACCACCTCGTAGTAGTCCTGCTCGAGACTCGGCCGTTTCGTGCCGAACCAGTGCACCTGCTTCAGCGGCGCGAGGATCTCGCGCTTCGCGGGGTCGCTGATCCGCGCGCGCACCTTCTCCGCCCAGAACGCGTACAGCTCGCGGTTCACCTCCCTGTCCACCAGGAACTCGCCGTAGTTGCTCGCGAGGAAGCTGAACCCGCCGCGGGCCCACAGCTCCTCCCACAGCGTCAGGCGCTCCTCGCGCGTCGTCTGCGCGTACGGCCGCGGCGCCGGGTCGTATGGGAACCCGCTGCGGCACTGCTTTGCGGCCTGCAGCTGCGAGGCGTAGAACCCCTTCGCGGCGTTCTGCTCCTCGAGGCTGAGCCGCCGCTGGTGCATGGGCAGCGCCAGGTTCGGCGTCCGCACGCACGCCGTCAGCTGGCATGTCTTTTCGCGCGCAAGCGTCTGCACGATCTGCACGCCCGTCGCGCCCGAGCCGACCACCAGCACGCGCTTGTTGGACACAGAGAGCCCGGACGTCGGGTAGAGTGCGCTGTGGATCAGCTGGCCTTTGAACGTGTCCAGGTTCTTGAACGCCGGGAAGTGTTTCTTGTAGGAGGAACCGGTGGCCATCACGAGGTATTTGCAGGTTGCAACGCGGTAGGCGTCGTCGGTTTTCAGGTGCCATGCGCCCGCCGCCATATCGTACCGTGCCTCCGTGACGATCGTGTTGAAGTACGCGTCCTTGCTGAGGTCGAGGGTCTGGTCGACATGCGCGAAGTATCGGCGGAGTTCTTCGTGGTCGGGGAACCGCTCGCTCCAGTTCCATTTGCGGTATACCTCGGGGATTGAGAGTGAGTAGTATGGTGTCTCGCTGTCGACGCGCGCCCCTGGGTACCGGTTCCAATACCATGTGCCGCCGAATGAGGAGCCCGCTTCGAGCAGTTTCACGGTGAGTCCGAGTTTGCGGTATTGGTGCATCCCGTACATGCCGCCGAAGCCGCCTCCCACGATGAGGATGTCCGCGCTTATGGTCTCGACCGCTGAGGGGGATGTCTCGCCGTTGGTTGGTTGGGTGGTACCATTGCTGATCCCCGTTTCGCCATTGACTATAGCGTGGGCGGTGGTTTCAAAGTCTCCGGGACGATTTGGCAGTGCTGCCATCTTCTAGGCTGTGTTGAGTAGAGTCGAGTTCCGTTCCGCTCCTTTCAGTAGAATGGATACGATCTGATCAACAGATGGGGGTCTTTATAATGAACAACTTGAAGTACTCGCAATCCGGTTTCTTGTTGATACGCCAAGCCGACAGTCTACTGTACTAGTTATACTAGTAACTTACAATCTTGGTGGTGGTATTTGAGTTTTAACGACAAGACATTTCGATGTTTCTTTCGTATCCGTTCTCACTTGATAGAAGCCTGATCACAGATCATGACTCGCAAGTATATTGTTAACATAGCCGCAAACGGGATCTAGCCTTGGGTGTTGACATGACCTCGGCCTGAAAGGCGGGACGCCTAGCCCTTCCCCTCACTTCATCAGACACGAGCTTTTTGCTCGGCCTTTTACCCCAGATTTAGGGTTATACGGGGGCCTTGCCACTCCTGGATGGGTGTATGTATGGCTTAGCATACCGCTCCTCCGGGTTCTCGCGTTGTTTGCAACATGAGTCTAAAATTTGCGGCCACTGTTGGTGCCCGAGGAGGGACAATATCAGCACATTTGTTGGGCCGATCGGCCACTATTGAGCCGAAGACTCCAGCCTTGATCCGGTATTCAAGAAATCATATGTGCCAGCTGGCATGAAATAAGGTGCGACGTAGCTCAGTCGATGAGTGATGAACTGGGCAACGAATGTTAGTCCTGTTGTAAAAGATGGATGACGGTATTTTTGCCGTACGGAGTACCATGGACACTAGTTAGGAAGTACCATTGCTGATCTGATGCTGTAGTTGATTTATCGAGATTGAAAAATAATATCAAAGTCAACAATACACCTGCATCGCAGCTGTTTGAAATAATACTTTACCAATTATATATCATTAATTGATGATAACCGCGACGAAATAGGTATGTAGCAAGTACGCTGATGTCAGGTAGAACGAGCCGCCTCGGTTCCACGCTTCCTTCGGTGGAGATTACTCGTAAAGGCCTGAAGTTTCGCGAAAGCCATGATTTGGTTTCAGCAGCGCCAACCAATTGTAACTGGATGGATGCAGCAGGAATAAACGAGTCTTGTGGTCTGTCACAAATCTCGATCCGGCCCCTCCTCTCACTAATAATATCAGAAGACAAACATGCGTGTCGCGGCATGTTTCCCTGCCGTTGGCTGCAAAGTACACTTTATGTCTGCTCGTCAAAACTGATTTGTCCCGATGAGACCCTTGATGAAGCTAATTAGTCGGCGAGGCCCCTGCTTCAGGCACTTCTGGCCGCTGACGATCCACTTACCTCAAAATATTGCAACCCTGAGTCTCTGACCCCGTAGAAAATTGAAGCAGGCGGATACTTTTTCGTTCAGCATAGTCCGTAAGACCCAAATGAATTACTCGTACGAGTAAACGATCCTTCGCTGACTGCTTACCTATTGATTAGCATCCACGGTCCCCCGCGAGCAAAATAGGATGTACAAATGTCCGTCCAAAGTAGTTACCGATAAGGGAAAACGCCTCTCTCCGCACGGCCTAGGATCTGGTTGTTTGGGTCGTTGCATTAGGGCCATTTGGGCCATTCCAGGAAAAGGAATTACAACAGCCTTCAGCCCTGGAGATGATGGGCCAGAGCGCGAGTGGTTCGCCGGGCTCCGATGGGCAAAATGCAAAGGCAGAAGAAAGTTGACCATTGACCAGGGCAGCTCCTATCAGTGGATTGAGGGGCAAAAGCCTCGCCAAGACGACAAGAGTTCCACTACGTCGGTTTTGGGTCAAGCGGAACCCGCCTCTTGTCTTGGCATTTCTCCCCACCCTCCAATCAACACGGCGAGCCACCCCCGATCCCACTCCACCACACCAAGAGCCTTATCATGCCCTGTAGAATTGTCTGCTCTCCGCCATTCACAACCATGATCCGGCCTCAGGGATCGAGAGCGAGAAGCTCTCGATGTGTAGCTGATATCACACATCACAACACATCCAGTCAGAAAAGCATATGTATCCGTCCCTCGCCTATCTCGAAGATCTCTTGTCCTCCTCCCATCGACTTCATCTTCAACCTTCCGAGTATTCTATTCTGATCTCGAGGCCTACACGACACCATGGGCGTCAACGAGATGATTCACAACGCCAATGCGGCGGTTGCTCGCTCCATCGTGGGTAGGCGATTCCGCTTGGAAGGCTGCGGCCACCCCAAGGAGCGAAAGGGTTCCTATTTCTTCACCGAGATTCGTGCTGGACTTGCGACGTTCTTTGCAATGGCCTATATCATCTCAGTCAACGCTACCATCGTGTCACAATCTGGTGGCACTTGTGTTTGCCCGCCAGATAGTCCGGATCTTTGCGACAGCGACCCTGACTACATGCTTTGCGTTGCAGAGGTGCAGCGTGACTTGGTCACAGCGACAGCTGCCATCGCAGCTTTGACCACGTTCTGCATGGGTTTATTCGCAAATATGCCCATAGCTCTCGCACCGGGCATGGGTCTCAACGCTTACTTCGCATATACGGTTGTTGGATATCACGGATCCGGTCTCGTACCATACTCCGTGGCCGTCACCGCTGTCTTTGTCGAGGGCTGGGTTTTCGTCGGCTTGACGATTCTCGGACTACGACAATGGCTGGCTCGAGCAATTCCTGCATCTATCAAACTCGCAACGGGCGTGGGTATCGGTCTTTACCTGACATTGATCGGCTTGACATACAGTGCTGGTATCGGCGCCGTCACTGGTGGAACTGCCGTCCCACTTGAACTCGCAGGATGCAAGCCCGAGTTTCGCGATGAATTCGGCATCTGCCCAACTGGCGCTAGAATGCGTAATCCGACCATGTGGATTGGTATCTTCTGCGGTGGCTTCCTCACTGTCATTATGATGATGTTCCGAGTCAAGGGCGCCATCATCTTTGGCATCTTGCTTGTCAGCATCATTTCGTGGCCCAGAGGTACCGAAGTCTCATACTTCCCCTACACGCCATTGGGAGACAGCATGTTTGATTTCTTCAAGAAGGTTGTTACATTCCACCCCATCAAACGGATTTTGGCTGTCCAGGAATGGGATATCTCGGGATATGGTGGCCAGTTCGGGCTGGCATTCATCACATTCCTTTACGTGGACATCCTTGATTGCACGGGTACCCTTTATTCGATGGCTCGCTTCTGTGGCGCTATTGATGAGAGGACACAGGATTTCGAGGGTTCCGCCGTGGCATATCTCGTTGATGCTATTGGTATTTCCATCGGGGCTTTGTTCGGCACGCCCCCAGTTACCGCTTATATCGAGTCCGGTGCTGGGATCTCAGAAGGCGGTGCAACCGGACTGACATCGATCGTTACTGGTCTCTGCTTCTTCATCGCTATCTTCTTCGCACCGATTTTCGCTTCCATACCCCCATATGCAACTGGAACCGTTCTGATTATTGTGGGATCGCTGATGTAAGTCCAAACGAGTCCAATTGACTGGAGACTATACTGATAATTCAAAAATAGGGCCAAATCAGCCGCCGACATCAATTGGCGCTATATTGGAGATGCAATTCCCGCATTCCTCACCATTGCCATCATGCCATTCACATATTCGATTGCATACGGTTTGATTGCCGGCATCATCTCCTACATCGTCCTCAACACCATTGTGTGGATGATTGAGAAAGCATCAGGCGGCCGCATCAAGCCTGCCGACAAGGAATACAAGGACTTCTGGACCTACAAGATCGAAGGCGGTGTTTTGCCTCCATGGCTGACCCGTGCCGCTAAAGGAAAGAAAGACTTCTGGCGACCATACGAAGACGTCGAGCACAACAACAGCGGTGCTCCAACTGGAACCCACCTCGATGGCCAGGACGCCACGGTGCCAGGAGAAAAGCAGAGTTCGGGCCCTGAGGTCGGCGAAGTCAGGGACGGTAGCACTTCTTCCGATGGAGAGAAAGTCAAGTTGTAGATCTTGAGCATTGAAGCTTCCAGTCTTGGATATTCTCTCTGCCGATTGAACGCAATTCCAACGCCCCTTCTCTAATTCCACAGTTGCAGCGGAATAAATGATGCAGCTGTGGCAATAGTCGAGATCCCATGTCTTGTATATCATTGCAGATACCCGTTCGTTTTATACTATATTAAGCAGACCACAACAGAGATACAATATAAAATCATCCTCATAAAAGAAAGTCTGGAATTTGAATGGTCACGCACCGTTGGTGCCAAATTTTGTTACCTCGGTTGCCACCGGTCAAAAAACCGCAATTCGGCATTGTTGAAGGTATCTACGAGGAAAACTTCTGTTCTAATTCACTAAATATGCCGTCACTGGGGATGTTCTATATGGACGGAGTATGTATCATCAGTAATGTTGTACTGGCGCAGTCAAACTTAACAGGAGAAAGAATGATTGTGTCACGTGATAAGGCTGGGACCCATGTACTGTACCACCCCCTTACCCCATAGCCCACGCCCTAGGGCACGACGGCGTGCAAGCTCTGAACTTTCCCTGTCACTAGTGATGCACAAGTCGTGCGTTCGTATTGCGGCAGGCTATAATCTAGCGGACTTCCGCTGGTTGGCACAGGAACAGGGTTCATGTTTTATGAAGCCAATTGCCAATCATGCCGTATAAGGCTAGTTTTCGTTCAGAGATAGTATTTTGGCAGACAAATTGTGCAGAGTCGAATGATGGGGAATTGAAAGTCTTGAGGTTGGAAACTCCGTTAACTATTATATACTAGTTTAGACATACCTGGCCTGGAGCAACAATCCACTATATCTGCGATCTTCGGCATCATGTCACTTGCATGCATTAGGGGATATGCTGTGTACGAGAAGCAATTCTCTAGACCCCAAAGATGCAGGCCATGCGGGATGCGGATTGGGATAGAAATCACAGTGGTATACATTGGCCCATTGTGGTTGTATTGATCCTTCGCCCAAGCCCGCCCCTTTGGAGTCTGAACTAGACTTGGAACCACCGTTGCGAGAGAACAACGGTAGATGGACCAGCCGTAGCTCTCGATGTCAATCAACTGCTTACAGCATAGCCTGGAAAAGCAACACCACTGCTCTGAGTGATTCTTCACGACAGTTGAAGTCAAAGGCTCGGGCCATATTTTCATTCTCCTTGAAGCTCAGATAGAGGCGTATTCTTCCTGTATAAGAAGGCCCATGCAAGCTGCAACCTCGCGATAGAGCTGTTGAAATCCGTTGAAATCGAGCTGGCTGGCGGAATACAATGCCTTCACGAATATCGTTCTAGCCGACCGAGTGAACTCAAGCTTATCTGTAGAGGCACCTCGACATTCATCAGGGCTCGTGGGGGAAACTCTATCGCTCACAATGCATGCTGTAAAATCTCCAGTACCTCAGTAGTCGATAACATCTCGGTTCCGAGGGACCGTACATCACCAGGTACGATCATGATATCCCATTGAATGACCTGAATACTCCGTAAAAGATGTCACATTCCGGATGTTCCAGCAACCGTATTCTAGTGGGTCTGTCTTGCCACCCCCGTGGCTCCAGGAGCACTATTCTTTCCCGTGAGCTCGGGAATTGCGTGTTTCTATGATCGGCAAAGTCGTTTACTGGCTCGTTGGTAAACCTTGATTCCTCACGAGGGTTGTGAGGAAGGAGTTAGAGCGAGCGAGGTACATACTAGGTATACAGTCCGCGGAATAATAGTCGATTGTCCCTGACCCCGATGCTGATTGAGGTCAGTGAGCTTCTGATGACAGCACTAAATTGGCGTGGATGCTGGGTCTGGCCTATGCCTGCACGGAGGTTCTCAGGCAATGGTCAGAGGGAGCCCGCGCAGCTGACCGGACTGGGTCTCCTGATTTACTCAGTTTGTGGATGCGGCCCTAGGAAACGGGCGTCTGCGGGGAAGGTTGAGGGGCGAGGGGATGAATTTTTGGGGTGCCTTGGCCCTAACAGCCTCCCATCGAAACGCTTGAGCCAGTTAGCCCAGGGTACACACGGGGATATTCTCGGATAGCCCCGACGACATCCAGACTACTACTATATATGAATGTGGCTTCAATTACGGTAATAGTATTATTAACAAAGCCACGAGTGAACGACGAAAGTAATACGAAAACATGGGTTCTCTGGATGAGAATGCCTTTGACTTCATTGTTGTCGGTGCCGGTTAGTATATCCCAGGGCATTCAGCTTGATAGCTATCACGTTTATTCTCTAATTGGGCATGATACTTTAGGCAACGCGGGCGCAGTGGTAGCTGGAAACCTTGCGAGGTCCAAGGCTAGGCCTCGAATCTTGCTGATAGAAAAGGGCGGCGACAATCAACGGGACGAACTACGAGTCGCTTCAGAGCGGTTTACCAATGTCTACCTAAACCCCGAGGTAGGAACACGCTACGAAACCACACCGCAGAAGCATCTCAATGGCAGAATGCTCGAGTATCTGCGCGGGAATGGCCTCGGCGGATCAAGCATAGCCAATTTTGAAGGTTATATTAGAGGCTCATCGGCAGACTACAATGCCTGGGCGGAGATGGTGAACGACGAAGCCTGGAACTGGGAGCATGTGCTTCAGGCGTATAATGAAATCGAAAATCTTCACTTCGATGATGATGGAGACAGCTTCGTTTCACTGAAGGATGGCGCGCACGGGTTTTCTGGTCCCCTGGACATCACGCTGCCCTCTAGGAGGAACTGGCCAAAAGGGTTGGATATCGTCATGAAGGCCGCGCAAAAATTTGGCTGGCCTCTCAATCCAGACCAGAACGCCGGTGATCTAGTGGGCGTTGGAGCTGCGACGACGACGGTTCATGACGGGTGGCGAGTGACGAGCGCCACAGCCTATCTGAATGATCTCCCGGATAACATCACCATTTGGACCAATACTTTTGTCTCCAAACTGCTTTTCGACGAAAGGACAATTGCCACCTCTCTAAATGCTGTGGGTGTGGTCCTGGCTGATGGCCGGGAGGTGAGGGCTCGTAAAGAGGTTATTCTGTCCCTTGGAACGATCGATACGCCTAAACTACTGTTACTCAGCGGCATCGGACCCCGCGGTGAGCTGGAAAAACTGAATATCCCATGCCTGTTAGATCAACCCAGGATAGGAAAGGATATGATCGACCACTGCTATCTCGTCATGGGCTGGGGTTCATCCTGCGAGCTTGGAACGTCAGCACCATTTGAAAAGGATCCGGAACAACAAAAAGCTGCTCGAGCGCAATGGCTCAAAGATAAGACCGGACCAGATGCCACGCTGAATACAAAAAATTTGATCGGTTTCCTCAAATTCGATCCTGCGAGATCTATTACCACTGAGCTCGACCGTCTCGAGCCAGAAAGACGGGCCTTTATTCAGCAGCCAAATGTCCCGCAAATCGAGATCTTCCTCCAAGGCGCGATAATCAAAGAGCTGCTAGCGGATGACGACCTTGAGCTTCTCATGATGGCGGTCATGCTAATGAATCCTCAATCTCGCGGTGAAGTGACGCTCGCGTCTACCGACCCAACGGCTGCACCGATCATTGAGACGAATTACTTCTCACATCCATACGATTCGGAGACATTCGTCAATGGCATCGCAGAAGGGCTCGCGTTCGTCGGGTCCGAGGACATCAAGAAGCACATTGTCACAAAAAGACTGGCGCCGGAATCTGACAGCCGAGAAGACATTCTCACCTTCGCCAAGCAGGAGCTGATGTCTGTGCTGCACCCGGTTGGTACGGTGAGAATGGGCCGTAAGGATGATTCCACGGCGTGTGCAGATAGTGACTTCCGCCTCCGTGGAGTTGGAAATGTGCGAGTGGTGGACCTGAGTGTATGTCCAGTTATCACCTGGTAAGTGCTCACGATTGAAAGGGGTTGGCTCCGCTGAAGACAATATGACTAACTCTTGGTAGTAATCATACTATGGCAACGGCCTACCTTGTTGGACACATGGGCTGGAAGCGACTGGAGGCCGACTATAAATTGAATGAGTGAGAACACCGAGCAAGAAGCGGTGATTTACGCTGCACTTAAAAGGCATTGGCGATAGGAATTTAGAACCCAGTGAAGTGATAGGATTGATGGACTCGCTCGATGTCGTGCTGATATTTCTGCCTCATTCTTCGTCGTTGACTCCGACTCGTCAGTGTCTGTTTGTTCTAGATTTCCCCTTCCTTCATGCACCGCTCAAATTTTGAACTTAATAGCCAAGTGGCGCTTAGACGGCAGACCTGTCCTTCTGTATATATTCCCTTCCTCCTGGAGGGCTTCAAACCATGTAATCATGCTGCATCTCCCAGACTCAAACTTGGCCTGGATTTCCATTTGAGGACGACACCTTTCTGCTTGTAGAACCACATAGAGAATATCTCCCACTCTGGAGAATCTGACGCCCACTCGAACTCGAACATGCGGAAGATCTGTGGGACAAATTTTGTGATTTCTAGAAGGGCGATGTTCCTGCCAATGCACGCCCTCGAACCAGCTCCGAACTAGGTGACAGGGACGATGTCAGTAGAATCACGTTTTAGCTGCTCGAAGATCATCCTCACTTACGTAGAATGCCGAGCGAGGGTTTGGAGGAGAGAGACTTACTGTGAAATAATGTCTATCCATGATTCTGAGCTGCTCAGTGTCAGCATCCAACCATCTTTCAGGTCTGAATTCCTTGGCGTCGGGACCGTAGATATCTGTATTGAGATTGATCAGTGGGGCTGTGGTCGATACGATGGTGCCTCCAGGTAAATCGATTCCGCACACTGTCGCTCCCTCGTCTGGAACAACTCGTTCAAGAGGCCAGCAATTAGATGGATGGACACGCATTGCTTCCTTGATTACTGCTTGCCTGTGGTGGTATTATTATTAGCACTTGCTTTGAACTCTTGTGATCAACCCGGACTCGGCGACTCACAAGTAAGGCATGGCAGACGCCTCTTCATAAGTGACCAACGACGATAGCTTCCCTGCTTTGTCATTCTCGTCGAGCTCAATCATTAGCTTCTCGTAGACACGCGGATTCTTGATCACGAAATAGAAAATGGCTCGAAGGGCCACAGCAGTGGTGTCGCTTCCTGCAAGCCTATAGCCCGTTAATTAGACCCTCAGGGAATCCTTGACGCAGAGTAGAGTGGCGCTTACACATTGTTTGAAAGATGATTCAACATGTCTCGCTTATAGTGGAGTCTCGAGGGATCATCTTTCACCCTCAGCTGTGCCAGAAAATCCTTGCGGTCTTCCGTTTTCTCCTGTTGGTCATACAGCCGCATCTCGGCATCAATTTTCTGGGAAGAGAAATCACAAAGGTAAGCACGGCGGGAAACCATCGTCTAAGTTGTGAATTACCTCGAATAGCTCTCCCAAAGGATCAGGAAAAGATGGGTTCGCCCATTTTAGGAATTCAATCAATCTGCGATTTCCGAACAGATATGGGTGCAAAAATGGCAATTGTCCAATGAAGGCAAAGTAAAGAGCTAGGACCTATGGGCAGATGGTTTGTAAGTAACGTCTTTCTGCAAATAAGAAGCAAATTGGTTTCAATCAAACGTGTTCATGGAGAGTGACCCCACGGATTCGGCAGGGTGGGCGAACCCGAACATCGCTATGTACTCACTTCGGAAAAGTCTATCATTCCCCAGACATCATTTTGAGTTTCCATAAAGCCCAAACGGCGCTGGAAGGTAACGCTCGCGATAACATCGAAGGCATACCAGAGGAAGTGATCAGTAACATCTACGGTCTGGCCTTCCTTCTCCTTCATCAGGCGGATGAAGATTTCGGTACATTCGTTGGCGTGCTTTTCGTAGTGTCGAAGATTTGTCATCGAGTAGACCTGTGCTGTGGGACTTCTCAGGGCCTTGTGAAGAGCTGGACTGACTGCCGTGAACATGTTGTCAAGTGGTTCACCCTCATAAAATGGCACAGACGTGCTGTAAAAGGGAGACTGCGTCTCATTTAGTGGGAGGTTCCGCGGCTATCCTTGATAGGAGCACCTTACCTTCCTGAATTTACTGGCAATGCCGTAGATCAAGGGGACCATCTCTGGGTCTGAGATAGATACATGCCAGGGACCTGTTCTGACGATCTTGCCATATTTATTGTGGAGGCCACGATAGCTTTTGACAGATTGTCCCTTGTATGTCATAGAGATCCGATAAAGGGTGGTGAACCTTGCGAGAAATGGGCCAGGAATATCCCTCAAGCCTCTTTTGAGTGCTGTCCGAACATAATCCAAAGCAATGAGGACAACGCCGACAAGGACGGCCGCAACATAAGGTGAAAGGGTCATTGTTGAAGCACTATGGGCATCATTATCCTGGAGATGGCAATGTCGGCGTGTTGAATTTAAGTGCGTGGTGCTATCTAAATGACTCTCGGTCAGGCCATGGATGTGTGTGTGGGTGACCTCGCACGTTGCGCTAGCGATGAGCGTCGTCTACGAGGGGCAGCTCAAGGGCTTCCGTTGACCGAGGGCGGCTAACATACGGAGTAGTACTACTTCCTTGACTCAAACTCTAAAGTGTACCAGCTCGGTTAGACAGCGTTCACCTGACCGGTGCACTACCTCGACCGGCTATTGAACCTGAGTCGGACAGTATGAAACCCTGAAACTTGTATTCCGATCGATAATTTTCCCAAACGCAGAAGGGGTTCTGTTTTGAACATGGAATATCAAGATTCGATGGACAGGGGAAGAGATGACGGTTGTGGGGCAGGTAGTCAAAGGTGATTGGAGGCCTGTGCCTACTACCAAGGGGGAGTCTCCCTGACCACGTGTTAAGCAATATATCCTGAATAGTGGTAATGTAAGCACTCAAGCCGAAAAGGCAGACTACCGCTCCAATATCCATCGTCCTCTGGCTGCCAGCCCGGGGCCACGCGTTAAGTTACACCATAAACCATGCTCAAGTTGTGGTGAAAAAAATTGTGTACGTGAAAGGGTTTGTCTTCATACAGGACATAAAAAACTGTGCCCTACTGGTCGTAAGAGTTCGAAGAATCAGGGCTGAGATGATAGCTAAATATAGATCCTTCCGAAGCTGTTGGGTACGTAAACGATGAGGAAGATTCAATGTCACTGAAATCGGAAGAAACATGATCTCGAATGATCCTCTCGAGACTCGACGAATCAAAGTTCTTTCCGGTCTCCATTTCGTGCAAGAAGTGCTGGGCAATATTCCCGTCCCAGACCGGCCCTTTCCCGGAGGGGATTCGAGGGGCCAACCCTGTCGAAGTCGTCGTATCACACTGAAGTCTGATTTGATATGTTCGTTCAATCTGGTCGAAAGACAACAAGGCACAGCCAGCGGACCTCGAAATCTGCGCAAGAATGTTCAAGGTACGGGACAAGACCGCGATCATTATCCGTGCTGATTGTTCTGGGAGTTCACCTGCATTCACTAGTGAGTAGATTGCCTTGCCGGTTTCCGACAAAACCTCAACCATGAGTTCAGGGATTGGGTCATGAAGTAATTTGCTGCCATAGGTCAAGTCTTCTGTGGAGTACTGGTCGTAGTTGGAAACCAAAGTCAAAGTATGTACCACAGCGCTGCAAGCTTGCAAGCGGATCGCGCCTGGACTTTCCAACGGTAATTTGAGGTTGACGACTGTGTCAAGTAACTCGGCAAGGAGTAACGAACCCAAGGATTGATGGGTTACCAGTAGCACTAGCAGTTGTGGTCAGACTTTGGAACCTTGTCATCTTCACAGGCTCGGCTTACCGTAATTCAACTGACTTTCCAGTGTCATCGTCAGGAAATCACGAGCGCATTTCGCCAGAAGCTGGTCAAAGGTACCATGGAACCTCTTGCGCTCGTCGGAGACTTTCAGAGCATGATCTAGTATGAGGTCGACATTGCGCTGTGACAACGAATCGCGAAATTGATTGATACAACCGAAGTACATTGTTTTGCAAGCGGATGCGTGCTGCAGTAATACAACAACAATATCTGCTGGCAGTGGTGTCAGGGAGCTGTTCAGTATACGGAAGGAGCGGTCGAAAATGACTGTGCGTTGACGAATAAAATCCCAGGCTTTTTCATCTCCTGAGTTCCCTGGCAAAAGGACCGATGGGCTCTTTTGGATTGCAGATTGACTCATGTCACAGAGAATACCGAGCCACAGCATGGAGTCTCGCAAATGACGATATTTCTGCTCAACTCCTTCCTCGAGTTGATTGGGAGTGAACTGCACTCCGCCGTACGTAAGAGGCGACACTCTTGTGCTCTGGACTAGAGGGGTATCGCATAGATGCGTTGTGAGCGGCCGCAGACGGTGAAATTGTGACAACAATGTTTGTGCGCAAAGCATGTTGATTCCAGGGTCATCATTGTCGAGCGGCATTTCTGATACCGAAAATATCAGCATCGTCAGTATTGATCGATAGCTCGGGGTTGAGATCGAAGTGAAAATATGAGCTCTAGCCTTGCGCCATAGTTGATCCTGGAGTTCCCGCGCTATTTGTTGAGATGAGCCGGCATGATTATTGCCGGAAGATGTGATGAAAGATGCTCGGAGGACCACCCATCGAGATGCGTATGCGTAAATACTATACCTCAACGCATCATTCAAAGAACCATCAATTCTGTGTTTTTTGGCTTTGAAGTCTTCAGGTTTGCTCGTCGAACCGAGTATGCGTGTAATCGGACCGGAAACATGCTCATCCTCAAACTTGTCTAGATACAGAACCGTCCTGGAGATGGAGGCTTTCGTTCCCTGTGCAAATTTTCAGTAAAAAGTGTGCTGATGTAACCAAAAAGCAGGATTATTCGTACTAGGGTGGTTTCTAGGTATGGCAAACAGCTAGACCCTTACCATAATGCGAATCGAGTTTCGAAAGTGGAAATGAAGATCTCCCACAGCATGGCATGCAAAGCGACTGCTTGCGAGCGGCGGGAGATTGCATCTTCCAAGCGCGATAATTCCACGCTTGGCGAATTGGATACTGCATTGCTGGTCAAATCAGATCTGAATCCACTCTCGTGCTGCTCACTCGGATTTTCATGTAAGGCTGGCAGTGCCGTACTTGAACGGGGCCCTTGCAGCCCATCTATTATCGGCTGTAAAATTGGGATTGGTGAGCAAGAGTGCCTCGATTCTTCACGTCAAGGGTCGAGCGACTCACTTCATTCCTTAAACAAATCTTTCCCCGACGAACGCAGTTGGTACACGGATTTTCCTTTCTTAGGATCGCGTCACACCCGATTCTCGCTTTGCGGCATGGTTTGCAACTGCTGCCCGGACGTCGTCCGCTCATCGCGGCTGTCCTGGCCTTACTTCGCTGGAGATATAGGAGGACTAGTGATTTGGCAGCTAGTTCTCGGTATGCGTTCCAAGTCGTGCAATTAATGAGCTTCTTGCGGTTGTTTCAAGGTTCAGCGATGAAGGAGCGCTAGGGGCGCCGCTCCGATCACATGACATGGCAAAACGAGGCCAAGTATTGGCGACCAGCAAAAGAGAAATCCTATTAGAAGATCTCTAGTGCTTCTTAGTGCCTTAGTATATTTATATTTTCGTCCACACCAGGCCAGCCCGCCTAGCGTACGTTTATATGATGCATCCCAAACACTTGTTGACTCTCAGCTTGCGTGGGGAGGACCCACCTAATTCTCCGTATCAACCCCCGGGAAATCCAGACTCTCCCCAGAGATTCTTTAGGCTAGGTGCTGTAGTCCCAGCCTACTGCACGAGCGGGCACTGCGAGATGTCCAAGGGGTCCACCAAGAGGCCTTGCCATTCTCGTCTCCTCATCACACCCAGCCTTCGCTTCGTATACGTTGATATTCATTCGACCAAGTGTGATATAAAGAGAGGGGCTCCCCGACCCATTCTGTAGCTCTACCATCTCATCCAGTATCAGCCTTTCTGGCGAATTATCAGCATTCGACAGCATGAAGGCCCGAGCGAGAGACCAATGGAACTGGCGCAACTTCCTCATGTGCTTTGGCGTCAGCACCGGGATGATAGCCTTTTCATTTCCAGCGTCTGTTATTGGAACAACTTTGGCACAGCCGTCATTTCTCACTTACATGAACCTTTTGGATGATCAAGGAGTATGGTCTGAGAAAGCAACCCCTTTGATCGGGGCCATGTCAGGAATCTTCCAGGCTGGTGGCATCTTTGGTATCATCGGCGTCAGCTACATCATGGAGAAATGGGGCTGCAAAATGGCCGTTTACGTCTGTTCTATTGTCGGCCTGGTTGGTGGTGCTCTGGTCTGCGCAGCCCAAAACGTTGGCATGTTTATTGCGTTCAAATTTCTCGCTGGAATGAGTTCATGGGCATTTATCGCCGTCAGTATGTGGTCCTTGACTGGATTGATCTCCCAAAGACTAACAGTGATCACCCAATAGCTCCAGTCTATACCTCCGAGATTGCTCCTCCAGCCCTGAGAGGGGTGTCTGTGGGTATGAACGGAGTAGGAATTGCCATCGGGTATTCCCTTGCGACATACATGGGTCTTGCGTTCTACCATTCAACGAATATGTCTACTCAATGGCGTGGGCCATACGGTATATCGCTCATTTTCACGGCTCTCCCCTCGATGATCGTTCCATTTGTTCCTGAATCTCCCCGATGGCTACTCATGCGCAACCGTGTCGATGATGCCAAGCAAGTGGTCAGGGGCCTTCATAATCTATCAAATAATAACGAGCATCATTTCGCTATTGTCGAATTCTATCAAATGCAGAAACAGATAGAGTACGATCGTACCCTGAAACCTTCGTACTGGCAACTATTCAAGCGAGCGTCTTATCGGAAACGACTTATTATGAGTGCCGGTTACGCGTTTCTTGGCCAAAGCACAGCCATCTTAGGTAACTGTGGATGATACTATTGATGATTGAAGTGAAGCTGACCACATTTCAAGTCATCAATAACTATGGACCCTTGCTCTACAGTGTTCTTGGCTACGATACTGAGCAGCAACTGGAACTCCAATGTGGATGGATCACTTGTGGGATTATCGGGAACTTGATAGGTACGTATCAAAGTTTAGAAGCAGATATGTGGCTCACATATGTAACAGGTGCTCTGATTATGGACAAGGTTGGCCGAAAGCCGTTGATGATCTTTGGAATCGGCGGCTGTCTGGGTTGCCTGATTATAGAGGCTGCTATGGTTGCTACTTATGCTAACCCGGTGCCAGCCGAACCCAACAAGGCAGCTTTGCGTGCGGCAGTGGCAGCATTGTACGTGTTTCCCTCTTGGTCTCCATTCCTCCTTTTGGTAAATGACTGATTTGTGGCTAGTTATATCTTTGTTTTCATATACGGGTGTGGTGTCGATGTCGCTGGCATCGTCTTCTTCGCAGAAATTTACCCCAACCACCTTCGACCCAAAGGAATAGCTTTAACAGTTGCATCTACGTGTCTCACTTCCTTGGTGTACCTCCAGGTGGCTGCCACCGCATTTGCTAATATTGGCTGGAAATTCTACCTAGTGAGTGGGATTCTACAAAGGAGGCTAATGAATATCGTTCAGCTAATCTTGGGATCCAGGTCTTCATCTGTATCTGTACAGTCGGCCTCGTCTGGATCACCATTGTTTTGCCTGAGACCAAGGGCATGCCTTTGGAAGAAGTTGCTGCGGTGTTTGGAGACCAAGATGAGGTTATGGTCTTTACCGAAGACGTCCAGCTGGGTGATGGAGAGGATGAGATTGTAGTCAAGGACCACCATCGTGACCACGCTGCCCAGGAGCCAAATGGCAAAGAGGGAGAAGCAGCCGTCCACCAAGAGGTTGTTAAGGTCTCGGTGTAGTGATGGCCTGACGGATTATCGATGCCTGTAGGTCGTCGTCCTAACCATTCACTCACTCCGGTCCCGATTCACAATCTCGAGCCAATCAGATTTTCATGTCTGTTTTGATACCAGCATGGATACCGTATCCACGAGTCAAGATAGTCTATATATGTTTACAAATCAATCGGACAGCAAGGCCTCGTTGTGATAAGTTACGACCGACCTGTCATCCGAAACAAAAGAAGAACATCAGTCAGGCTGTGACTCGATTGACACGGGATGCCCCCTGTGGTAGTCCCATTTCATCCACCTCGACATGTGGAGTCGTTTCGCCCTGAAGCAAATAACAACTCATCATTGCATTTGCCTGCATGGTGGATGATGCTCAAGAGGCTTGCACCTTTTCTCTGGGCGCAGTCTTAGATCGTAACCCTGTCGCTTCAGACAGAGAATGGGTCAACCCTAGGCTTCGTGGCGCGTTAATAGTGGGCGGCCCCCCGAAGATCACACCTGTAAGCGAGCAGGGGAGCATCCCTGGCCATTGAGATCAGGAACCAGTCATGCCGGAAGCAAACACCGGCGTTGGCTCTAGGGGAAGTCTGATCCGCTGCATGCAGCCTGGAAGTCAGTCCCCTGCACCCGAGTTGTCACATTACTTGGCGAAAGGCTCACAATCGACGACCACGCCGAAAATATTGGCCGGTGTGGTAACGCAAAGCCTACAACAATGGTGGCAAGCCCCATGCCGATGCTTAAGAGCATCCGGAAGGAAATCAAATCCTCCCTGTGAAAGACAGAACTCTCCCGAAATCTCATGCATGATAGCTGAAAATCCAGTCTCTGAGGTCGTCAAAACTTGCTAATCAGAGGGTTTACGCGCAGTAACCGGATCTGGCCATCCATCAACCACAGCTTCGGGTTTCTTACGCGGAGCTGGAGTGAAAAGCTGACAGACATTGAGTATGTCTGTGAATTTGTAACATGTCGATCAGATTCCAGTAGCGGTCCTGGAGACCCCGTGGGAAGGGGTGCAACATTGGAAGGTACATATCCAATATTGAGAGGCCTAATCGACATCCCTGCCTGGTGAGACGGCCTGAGGGTTAAAAGAGTTACATGCTTTGAATTTCTTCATGTCGTGTTCGCCATGCTTTGCATGGATCAATAATCCAAATAACCGTCCATGTTTCGAAGCCACAATATGGACACTGCTAACTACTGCGCATCATAGAAATAGAATATCAACCGACATGTATCGTAGAACTACCTACCATCTCCGGAACTATTGGTATGGAGTGTCTGTACTGCCATCTGGTGCTGCAGAGAACCCTTGCCTGGTACCTCTCGAGGACCGAGCCGAGAACAGTGGCGCGTCAATGACAAGTAACATGTACAGCTTCTGCTCAAAACCATCTGCCATAGCTGCTTTCATTTGAATATTTATTCGCGGATTTCCGCAAAAGTAGCTTTGTTCCGGAAATGACTCGCTCTGCTCCACGGTCCACCACAAGAGATCGATTGATCATTCCTCGAACGGCAGCCATGGATTTCCGCAGGATAAGTCAGACAAGGGCTTATTTTTCTTTTTGGCTTCTCTTGTAATCTGGGAGAGCGATTACCTGAATCGATGGCGCAATAACTGTCTCCCATTGCGGCCTTTATTTTTTTCCCAGTACCTAGGAGTCTAGTAGGAGTCTCTCAGTCCATAGTTACGTTGTCAGATCATAAGAAAAATTTAAGGGGAAACATCAGCCGACTTTGGAACGATAAATGAGCTTCTCCAATGGCAGCAGTCACAAGAAACTGAAACCAAGTCGCTTTGTTGATGAGAGAAGGCCCAAGGGCATATAATTTGGACAAACAATATATCCTCTTTCATTAGCCTGGAGTGTGCCTTCCTAGGATTGTCAGAATCCTTTCCCTGCAGATCAGGTTCTGATAGATTCTGCGTCCGCTTTGTCAATGCATACCGCTATGAGTGTACAGCATGATCGGCTTGTTGCCATCAATGTAGTGGATTGGCGAGTTCAGTATTCGAAATAGTTCTTGCCGACCCTAATAGGTCCCAACCATCGCTCAGGCTAAATCGAATTTTACGGTTTCTGGTTATGCGACGGGGTAGCGGAAATGGAACTTGATATATAGCGCCACGGAAACAGGTGTTTACAACATATGTTGTACGACGAGTGTATCAAGGGAGGCAATGAGATCGAGCATCTACGTTTCCATGTCTTTCTCATAAACCTTTTCGATAATTTCACCTGCTCAACGAGCTTGATCGCCAGGGCCTTTTCCTATACCGCGACTATAATGTCTGTTTATGCCCTCAATTACGAGTAACGAGACCCGAAAAGGCCTGTCCCAAGTATGCGAGGCTACTTTGACTATTGGTGCTCCCATTGAGGCCGTGTGGTCGGTTGTCTCATCATTTGGCTGGATTAAACTATGGATGCCTAGACTTGTGAGCTGCCATATCCTTGAGGACAAGCCACAGCCACTAGCAATAGGGGCCATGCGAAGGGTTGCCTTACATGGAGGAGCAACAATTGACGAGCATCTTGAGATTTGGGACCCAGCAAACCATTTTATAAGTTATCGACTCGAGAGGACTCAAACCTGACCCATGACCAGCGCTCGCGGGTCTATGAGATTGGGTTCTGCGGATAAGCACAACACTGTGTTATCCTGGAGCGTGGATGGTCAGAATTTTATTTCGAGGAGAATAGGCGGGAAATCGCTACCAGTCTTGAGCCTTTCATGAGATCTTCATTGGAAGAATTGAATAGGCTCCTCACGAGAACCTCATAGTCAAGCAAGACCAACATTATTGAGAGACCCAATTGGTCAGGCTTGAAATGCAATGCATGGAATGGCTTGTGCCTCCGGGTGTCTAGGTCCTGCTCCAAAACCAGCAGATGGTGCAATTTTGTGAGGAATGATTTGCGCAGTTACTTCATTTTTACTTCAATACTCAATATGATGCGGAGGTGTGATACAATACCTTGCCCTACTCTCCGCCTTGGGCATTAGGGAGGCATCGCTTAATTGCAAAGTGAGGTGAGCTGGCCGTCAACTTACTCCATCTTGGCGGCCTCGACGGCTCACGTGGTACGCAAGGTTCTCAGATATTTGGGCTATCTTATTTTGCTCAACAGGAAGAGTGTACTTTCATTTCGTAGTGGGCTATCGTCAGTGAGCCCTCGCGAGTAAGTTGCCATCCCAAAGGAACTCTACCTCCAGTTGCACTGGTTAGGCTCCTCGTTTCCGTCACATAGCTATGGCGAAGCATAAAGCTCAATGCGAATCGCGAGATCTGATCAAAATGAGACCCTTCTTCGATGTTCATAAGACTTGAGCATAGATGAAGCTCCATTCTCAATTATTGAGCGCTCCGGAAAGACTATTATAGATCAACCAACCAGCGATGGAATCATAGGTGGAAAATACGAATCAAAAAATATTTTGTGCTGTGTGATCGATCGATAGTTTTGACGTCAGGCCCCCAGCGCTTGTGGCCATGGAAGGCCTTCCAGATTCTAGGCTCTCTGGTCAACTAGCACTATTACTCGGGGTGTGTTCGTCAGAACTTGATCTTGTTCTCAATGAATCACCCAGCAATGTTAAGGTGATCCTCTCACGCCAATTCGGGGGCAGCTCGAGCAACCCGCCAGAACATCCGATATGTCATCTCCAAGGAGAATCCGAATTCTTGCAGACCATCAGATCACAAAGTCTGGGGGAGATCTTGTTCACGTTAGCACGCATCTACGACGCTGGTCACATAGCATTATGCAGACATTTGGCTTCTGCAAAGCATGGGAAGCCTCACGACACTGACTTGCTGAAGCAGCCAATCCTAGAAATCGGGGGTTTGATTCCAGGGATTATTGATGGTGCCCATACGGTCGACGATGACATCAATGTCTCATTGAGCGATGCTCGCCCCGGGATTCTATGTGCTACATGGGATGTCATTCCTGCTATGGATTTCCACCAGCTACCGCTTCTTAGCTCGTTGTCTGATCTGCTCCCTGGAGAGCAATCTGCAGCTCATGAATATGCTGGTATCGGCGGTGGGGGTGGTTCCGACGTTATTAGTGCAAGTCTCCTCGGTCATCTATTGAGGAAGAGTGGCAAGGAGATGAATCTTTTGGTTTCTACACGAACATGGAGAACGGGGTCTCAGGGGCGCGCAGGTAGCAAGATGGGTGTGAGGCGCGAGATCCACAACCATGACGGACCAGCCTTATTACACGGTAAAATCGTTCCTGGAACCTATCGAGTGGGCAAGGAAACATTCAGCGAGGGCCGCGATCTTGAGACTGTTCCCTTTTCGCATCATGAGGATATCTTCGTTGTTCTCGACCAAGGAGAGGAGATCAGTGATTTCCCAGAAGATGAAAAGGCAGAACTTTGCCTTCAATACGAGGCTATCTTGGGTGCACGTAGTAGGCTTGACACAGTTGTCATTGTGGACACTGGAGGCGATGTTTTTGGTGGCAATTCTCCGGGATTCACCACGCCAGACCAAGACGTGCGTGCCCAGCGCGCAGCTGCCCGCCTTTCCCATCTCTATCCTAACCTGGTGACGGCAGTACTCGCTCCAGGGGTGGATGCCCCTGTCGATGCCGAAGAGAAGGCAGAGAAAGCTGGAGGGAGAAGGTACCGCCCCACGCGGGAAGAACAAGACCTTGTGCTCCATCTCTTGGTCCATGAATATCAAATGGATGGATCGAACCCCAGTCGCTTTGGGAAAACCACGTTATGTCTCCAGGCAGCACTGAGAGGGGAACGCGGATGGATATCGCTGAATCTGCCCAGTCATGTTGTCAATACTTGGGAGAATCCTTGGAGCAGTTTTGCATTCATCAGGGAATGTATGACTGACATCATTCTCATGCCACTGACGAGGCTGCTTCCCCTGATTGACCCTCCCCAAAGTTGATGGACTTGGGTAGGCTTAATGATGACATGTGATGCGGGAGGCAATATGGCAATACTTCAACAAATTCGAGCGAGGCTGCATGGCCTCTAGTGCTTTGTCCAGAGCCAACAAGATTAGGCGACGTATTAGTCATGGTATCACATCAGAGGCCCCAAGTTGAGCGAAAAGATTATTCATTCATTCCCTGATATTGAACATTGCTCAATATTATGGTTCGGCGCAAGTATCCACCGTCACGTCCTGTGCATTATCGATTCTTGTGGCTACTTATCTTCAGGGGCTGAAAGGCCACTTATGTGGCCTGTCGATCGTCACGGAAACGAGTGCACCTGCTGCTTCATGGTACCGATGAATAAATTGAGGAAATTAGAAAATAGTAGCGCCCAATAAGTCCGCTATAAGACTCTCAATAGGATATCAAGTGGGACTCGAATTCTACTCTCTAAACAAATGCAGGTTGATTTAGAATCTGGCAATAATATCAAGTAGTACGAGTAGACTCCCTGCCCTGCGCGCCAAGCCCTGGTCTCGACGCGTGGTGTGGATTTCCCCGCGTTACACCGAAATGCGAGTCTCAACAACACTGGCACTGGCATGACAGATAAATTTTAGAATGATACCTATGGAGTATTACGGCTGCTGAAAGATTTGCCCAAGAATGATGCCACTTGACAGGCATGACGTCCCTCCATTACAGAAGCGCTTCGGCTACCGACCGTCGCAGCGCGCATATTCCTAATGGCTCCGCTCGAGTCAACTCGGCCAGAGCCAGGGACTATGAACGGCCTTCAGTTCGCGATAGCGAATCTCCCAGCGTAACCGATAGCTATGCGGAACAGTCAGGAAGCACGCATAAACATTCCAAAAGCGAGAACAGATTCAGCGGCGTGGAGCGTCGGAAAGAGAAAACTACTATTACCACCACAGATACGGTCTACGCCACACGACGAAGTCCCAAGAAAGAACCCATCAATGTTGAGAGCAAGCAAAAGAGCGCCGCTAGTTCGTCAATCAAGCGCCCTGCGAAGGAGGAAGAAAGTCGTAAGAATCACTGCTTCTGAGCCATGTTCTACGGGATACTGACAACTGTCTCCAAGTACCATGGATTCCATCCGTTTCATTGATACCTCACTCGTCTGCTCCTCTGGCGATTCGAATAACCGCCCCTCCGCTGTCTCGAAATGCCCCTGCCGCCCTTGATCCAATACCTCTGGATGACATGACTATGCGAGCACAAGAACGGGCCATCCTGGATGATCTCCTCTATGTCTTCATGGGCTACGAGGGACAATACGTTCGGTTTCATGAAAAGTATAACCCCGCCGAAGAAAAGGATCGACTGAACGGACCGTCTTTCCACCCGCTCCCGGGCCTGGATCCTAGTTTAAAGGACATGACCACTTCTATGCTCTCAATGGCAACCCATTACTGCGCAATCGAGGCGTTCATTGAAGTCCAGAGCAGAGAAGAATTCGGCTCGGTCAACCATGCTCTCTGCGCCGCGATTCGAAAAATTTTAAAAGACTATCTCATTCTTGTCGCGCAGCTAGAGATGAAGGTACTGAGTGAACCTGATTTTACGTTACATCAGATGCACATCGCAATCCTCCCAACATCACACAGCCTAGCACACCTTTACTCGCTCGCACAAGAGCTATTGAAGAAGAACTCGCTCCTTGAGGTGGAGCTCGACGATTCCATTGACGATTTTGATGCGGATAATATCATTGAACGTCTCAAGGTGGGAGGCGATCTTCTCCCAGGTAGCTTAAGCAAACAGCGGTGCATAGGCGGGAACGTTCTGGGGCTATTAACAAGTCGTCTTTCAGCGTTTTCTGGCGATCCCGCGGCAAGAGAGATTCTTGAAATGCTCCTACGAGAATCTAGTCGCCCGTATATGGTGATGCTGAATGAGTGGCTACACCATGGAGGTATCAAAGATCCACATTCCGAATTCTTGATTGGCGAGCGATCCAGCATCAAGCGTGAGCGTCTCGACGAAGACTACACGGATGAATATTGGGACAAGCGATACTACATTCGGGAGAAGGAAGTTCCACCTCAACTGGAAGCAGTGAGAGAGAAGGTGCTCCTAGCTGGAAAATATCTCAACGTGGTCCGAGAATGCGGAGGCGTTGATGTTGGCAGCAAAATCGTCGATACTCCTGCGACGTTTGACGACCCACGGTTCCTGGACAATGTCAACAATGCCTACTCTTTCGCCAACAAAGATCTACTTCACTTGTTATTGACGAGAAACTCGTTGAAGAGTAGACTGCGCTCGATGAAGCATTACTTTTTCCTTGAGAAGGCAGAGTTCTTCCTGTATTTCCTGGAGCTGAGTGATTCCGAGCTGCGCAAGAAGTACCGCGACGTCAATGTCGGGAAACTACAATCGCTCTTCGACCTGGTCTTGCATCAACCCGGAAGCATTGCAGTGGGTGACCCGTTCAAGGAGGATGTCAAGGTCAAGATGAACTCTGTGGGACTCACACAGTGGCTGGTCAAGGTCGTGAACGTCCAAGGGATCGACGAGAACAACCCAGAGGCGATCATGGACCATTACAAAACCCCAGCCCCCACCGCCGCCCAGGAAAGGTCGAGAAAGGACAAGAAGGAAGACGACGAGAAAGAAGTCGTCGGGCATGAGGCATTGGAACTCGATTATACTGTTCCCTTCCCCCTATCGCTCATCATCAGCAGGAAAACGGTGGTGCGTTACCAAATCATCTTCAGATATACACTGGCATTGCGCCACCTCGAGACGCTCCTGGTGGGCTGCTGGTCGACACACAGCAAAGACAAGGCGTGGATCCACAAATCGCAGGACCGGCGTGTTGAGCTCTGGAAGCGCCGCGTCTGGACACTCCGGTCCCGGATGCTGGTCTTCGTGCAACAAATGCTATTCTTCGCAACTGCTGAGGTGCTCGAACCCAACTGGCAGAAACTGATGGTGAAAGTCGACGACGCGGAGCGGGACGACGGCGCAGAGGCCGCAAAGCCGAGTCTCAACCCCAAGGCCAAGCCTACCGTCGACGAGTTGATGCAGGACCACGTCGACATGCTGGACACATGCATGAAGGACATGGGGCTGACACAGGCGAAGTTGCTGCGGCTGCACGCGAAACTAATGACCGGCTGCGGCATGTTCGCGGCGTACGTCGAGCACATCACCAAGACGCTGTATGAAGCGGATGCCAGCATTCAAGCACAACAAGGCACAATCAATGAAAACAACAAAGGAGGCAAACAACCCGCCGCCGCGCAAACGACAGACCCAGCCCGCATGAAACGGCTGGAGGAGTCGATCCGGAAATACGAAGAGCACTTCAACCGGCACCTGAAGATCCTGATCGACACGCTCAACTGGTTTGCAACCACGGAGACAGTGTCCTTGCTGAGTCTGTGTGGCCGCCTCACGAACGCGGAGGTCCAGAAGAGAGACGATCTGTTTATGTAGCGCATAGCGTCGGGCGTCTGATTCTGCTGACCTGGTCTGGGGTATAACCAAGGAAGGGGTGAATATGCAGCATGGTCGTGCGGTGGTGTTTGTTGGATTTTGGTTGTTCGGCTATGTCTGGTGCTGTTGATGCTTGCTGTTTGGTGTGTCCTGCGTACGAGGCGGCTCACGCACGTCTGTCTACTGTTGCTCGTGGTGGTGACCGCTTGGGATATGCGTGTGACATCAAATGACGGGGCGGGACAGGGTGGGAGGAGATGGGACGGCCTCATCACTGCCTTGCCCCTGCTGAAGTGATGAGCTTGATCATATCGATCTACATGTGATGTGTTGTGTACAACTGGAAGCGTGGCTAAGCCAGGCCTAGTGGGTGGGTGAATGATTGATTGAAATGATACCCTAATGAAAAAAATGACGATGATGAGTGACATTATATAACAAAGCATTTCAGTTTCAAGACGCTCAGCTGGTGGAGCACCGCGAATGAACCCCAGCGATGTGAAGAGCAGCCGCCTGGCTCACTGCGCAGTTACATGCCAGTAGGCAGTCAACCCGGTCCCCAGAGGCATATAAATCCATGCCATCGACCATCGTTGCCTTCGCGGTCGACGTCTTCTTCTTCGTTACCCCTTCCCTCTCCTTCACATCGCTTTTGCAATTCCATATCGATATCGACCTCCGTTGCTGCCACAGTCGACGTCTTCGGCTTCGTGGCAATGCCATTCCGTGCCATTTTCCCCGCGCTATTGTGCTCGCTAGGTGAGTCATCGTCTTCTGCTTGTGTGGTGCTCGATGAGATTTTGGCGTCCACTGACACTCATCGGTAAGCAAAGTCAAACGATGGTGTTATCACCCTAACTGGCGGAATGCCTCGATCGACCTCGATCCTCAACATCATCAGCAACGTCAGCTTCAGCAGCATCTCGCTCTCAGAAGTCCCGCGGTCCTTCTCGTTCTCCAAGTTCCTCTCGCCTGCGGGAAAGGCTCCCTCTGCTTCCCAGTCGCAATCCAAATCTCTGCCTGTGCCCTTCAGCCTCGCCAGTACCACTACCACCATCACCAATGGGCCTGCCAACTCGGCTCTCAATGCCGTGGAGCTAATCCAGCTCGCGCTCAACGAGGAGTGTCGGGCTCTCGGCCGTGGTACTTTCTACAGCGCAGCCTTGCGCCAGGAGACGAATACTGGCACGCCGTGTGATCTGGCTTTCATCGATGAGCGGTGGGGCAGGGAGAGTCTTGAGGCGTGGAATCGTGCGAATTGGGCGGAGCGGCTGGAGTTGTGTCGTGCGGGTATGTATTGTTTTGTATGTTATGTTGGGCTGGGCTTCGTGAAGAGCATGAATAGTTCTTGATGCGCTGGCTGGATGAAATGAATGGATGACTGACTTTGCTTCATTCTTAGCTGGCAAGATTCTTCCAGATGAGGATGTCATCCCGTTTTTCTGTCGGATCTTGAAGTTCGAATTCGAAGACTCTGACCCTGTGATGGCTTCCTGTGAGTGTCTAACCTATCTTCCCCATCCTATCGCTAACCAATCACCAGCATCAGCAACCACCACCCAAATCGCTCCCTTGTCTTCAGCATCGGCCTCAATCCACGCGCACAAATACGCCTCACTCAGACCCAGCAATCGCTGACTCTCCTGTTAGCCGTATCTTCGCCTTTTCCCGCCCTCTCGAGAACCGCGCCCGCCTGCTCCTTGCCTACCGCAATCAGCACTCGCAGCTTGAGTTTTACGACCTCGACGCGATCGAACTCCCTGATGTCTCCACCAGCTTTGTCACGCCAGGCGACGTCTACGACACCTTCATCCCGCATTTCCAGGACCAATCCATGAGCGTCCTTGGGAGGACATCTGAGCATCCAAGTACCACCAGATTCGGAGAGCGAGCTGCGCCACGACGTGAGGATATCCAGTTCCCTCCACGCATCGATGTTGCGAGTCATCGTGACCTCCTGTTCACATTGATCAAGTCGTGGAACGGTGGTGCGCCTGAGCCCGAGGTAGAGATTCCCGAGCATATCCAGGTGCTTGAATGTCATGCTGTCGCGAAAGTGGTGGCAGATCGAGGCAGCGATGGTGCGGTCGCACCGGCAGATCCAGATTCGCGCAAATTACGCCGAGGACACTGCTGTGCGGAGATTTCCTGAGGGTCAGGCAGAATGGTGAGGTGAGGTGGGATGGTTGGTATCTTAGGTGAATGCGATCAATCAAGCAGAAGGAAATGAATTGAGGAGATGAGATGATGCTAGACGCAAGGAAATTGTTGTTGAGACGAGAAGTTGTTGAGTGAGAGTGAGTGATATGATTAGAGGGGAGCCATAGGGAAAGGGCGCATTACTACCTTGTGCGAGTACGGAGTTTCCCTATAACAAAAAGTTCATGGTTTTCCCTTGGGGACTGTATCAAAGCGAGGAATGCACACAGTTTGGGAAGGAGCAAACAAACAGCAGCAGCACACAGGTGTGAGATAGAAACGAGCAGTCGGCAATCAAGATACTCAGCCTCGGTGCAAAATGAGAGACACAGGCCTGTGGCTTCGTCCGGCCGATTTCCTTCTTGCTTACTTGCTTGCTATCTCCCTACCTAGATATCTGTATGGCCAATTTCATCGGGATTGTCTACTTTCTTGTCTCATCTCGTTTTGTAGACACAAGGCTTCAAGACCTTCGCCTCTTCCAGTGGAGAGATTTCGTCTTCGTCAATGCCTTTCTTGGCCTGCCCGCCCACAAACCTCGATTTGCCCTCATGCGATTGCTGCTGGCGCTGGTACTCGTGACCATTCCATTTCAGACCCCTGTGCTTCCCCGCGGTAGGGATGCCAGACTTGACGAAGATCATAGTCACAAACATCTTGTTGGTCTTGTCGACTGACTCCTCCCGTAATTGAAAGCCTCGGCGAGCGAAAACTTTGACAAAGGCAGAGATGTCAGTTTCGTCTTGAGATCCAGAGCCAGTTGCTGTGTCCTCTGCGAAGAGCGGCTCGTTTGGAAGGCCATCATCATCGGCGTCGTTCCCTGAGGATTTTTTGGCATTTGGATTTTTTCTTCTCTTGCCAACGCTGTTTTCCACGACAGTGGGCCCTCCTCCAGCGGCGCGAGATACCCGGCCAAAGCGCGATTTGACCTCTGCAACCCAGACTTCGCCCTTGCCGTCCCCACGCAATATCCGCCAAGCTTCTTCCACAAAAGACACCCAATTAGTGCCCATAAGGCTCAGGCAAAAGACTGCAATGTCGGCCTCACCGTCTCTCAAAGGCAAATTCGAGATATCGGCCTTGGTGACATGGGAATTCGGCGTATGCAGATCATAACTGTGGAACTTGAGCTTCAAGGACTTGATGACAGATTGGCAGCCACGAGCAAGAGGAGCATCCCCGCAGCCCAGATCGGCGATGGTACATGATCCAGTCTTGCGGCGAGGGAGTGGAGTGGGCTTGTTGGCCGATGGTGTTACCAGTGCACCGCGAGTTTTGACGGTTTTGATATACTGATCAACGGGATTCTGGGGCCACGAATCCTTGACTTGTTGGGAAAATCCGGCGTGGTACTCAGCAAAGAGGTCGGGGGAAGCAGTGAAGAGATCCATGGCCGAGGAGGAGGTTGTGGTATACAAAGTCTCGTTGAGATGACGAAACCGGGCAGAAGTTAACTTGTTGCGCATTTTGGCTTGCAATGGCGTCAGTTTGGTGTTTGAGGAGGGTACTGGTGGTAATTTCTCGAGTATTTTCGCTGGAGAGGGCTCGGCCTTGGCCTCTGAGGCTTTTGTCAACTGCGTCTCATTTCTACCAGCCTTCTCTCTTCTGCTCTCCCTGCGCTCTTGCGTATCGCTGGCATCTGAGGAACGGTGTTTCTTGTCCCTGTTCTTGTCCCTGGGTTTGACCTTGGGCGCCTGTTCGGCGATGCTGTTGGTAATCAAGGCGTTGTCCGAGTGTGAAGCCTCCCTCCTCCTTGCCCTTGCGTCGTCCTTTGGCCTCTTCACAGGCTGATCCTCTTTGCTTGTATGTTTTGGGTGGCTCTGATCTTCAGCCTGGTTCGGCCGTTTCAAGCTGTTCTGTTGATTCCATAATCGGTCAAGTTCGTTCCCGGAGACCTTGGAGGCCCGGTCGGTATGGGCACGTGCACTCTTTCTCTTGTTTGAGGCAGATGTCGCGCTTCCGATGGAGACAGGATCTGTTGTGGTGGATGATGACCTCTGCTCCTGGACGAGAGAGCTGGCAGAGACGGCCCAACCAGGGACCGCGAACATGGCCAAACCAGAAACAGGCAAAGGAATAAAATGAAAGTGACTCAGGAAAGGCAGCAGATGAAATTTTAGTCAATCATGCAGGTCTTGGGCGGAGTTACAGACCAGGGGACTCTGACCCCATCCATCAGCAATACTCGGGACGGAGGAGATATCATATGCTGAGAGGGCTAGAGGATCTTGAACCGAGGAAGTTTTGTGCCTCTAGCGTAGATTTTTTTCAATCTGAGGAGCTTGGCGTGAATTAGAGTTTGACAACATGCCGGAAGCCGCAAGCCTAAGCAGCCTAAGTAGACACCCCAGACAGCTTGACTAGTTGGAGAGATCGAGGGGAGCCTAGGGGAGCCTAGGGAAGCCTAGGGAAGCCTAGGGGAGCCTCGCGGGTGGTAAGACCCTAAATCCCCAGGCGCTAAGCCTCTGACAACCCACCCATGGCCTCGAGCAATAGGTGTACTCCGTGCCACCCGTGCCAACCATGTCAACCATGCCAGGCATACAAACCTTAGGTCCCTCTGGCGCGACAAAACAGGTGGGTGCCAGGGCTAAGGCCACAGAATAGCGTATTCCGTCCTTGCAGTTGGTGCGATCCAGGGCGTGAATTGTGAACTTGTAACTTACCACGATCTTGGGTAAGTACTATTGAGCAGGCGGTATGGCCTCCTCGTCATCCTTGGTGCTCCGGATAAGAAATAGACGTGGTCTAAGTAACGGTGCCCAGGCCCTAAAGGCTAGAGCCGACAAGTTGCCACCAGTGGACCACCAGCGAATGCCGAAGAGGGCTCGAGGGGCTACTCGTAAGGGGCGTTGCGAATAACTGGCACTCTGGAAGTTGGCATCATTGCCCGCGAGTACGGACGACGGAGTATTCCATCTACCGCGAACCAGCGACAGCGACAGAACAACCTCATCTGCATCAGCCACCCCTCTCCCACTCCCTGGCCCTCCCTCTCCCCCTGGTCTCTTCTTCCGCCCAATCAGCCATAAACTCTTCTCTCAGTTTGATACCAGTGCCGCCCGTCACCCTTGTACCACTTCTGCAGCACCAACAGCCGGTTCAAGCATTGGGTTTGTTAGGCTGCATCCTGCAATGTGGCCCAGACCTAGTCCTTCTACTCCGTCCTGCGTCCATTGCTATTTTTGATCGTGTGCAACAGGAATCCTCATTGATATCATATCCACCTACTATATCATATCTCCTTATGTGTGGTTCCCCCAATTTCTCCCTACCCCTCCAAAAGTGTGATATAGGATGTCAAGCTGACCAGTCGGATCGTGCAGCAGGCGTCTAACTTGTTCGAGTATATAGCACGATGCTCGAGCAAATGAAGGCATCTGTTGTCCGCCCCCGGGGCTAACACGAGTGCCCTAACAATCTACAGGGGCTCATGATTGGCAGGGCCCTTTCTGGCAGCTCCATCCCTGTTCGAGCAAATTCATCCAATTCAGCTGAGGACAACACTCAAAAAAAGCCCATCACCAGATTTGATTGATCTAAATCGTTTTGGTGGGCCTGCATTCAGTCCTCCGTACGTACCTGGGTTGCTGGAGTGCGGATGAGGCAGAACGAGATATGTCCGAGGGCAGTAATCGTCTCATCGATGAGGAAGAGGAGCTTCTGAGGGCTTGAACACTAAAAAGACTGTGGATGTCTCCCCCCAACCAATATACCTGTACCTATCAAGCAAGGGAGACTAAGCGTTTGCCCACCGCCTCTGGCCCATGGGTCATGGGTCATGGCGCCCTCATCCCTCTCATTCATTGATCAATTTTG
>Ga0105239_10000221_pt1 | contig 83919 bp, 84 predicted proteins | sample KBSC44metaG_FD_92761 | JGI IMG/M metagenome (GOLD analysis project Ga0105239, IMG submission 92761) | Corn rhizosphere microbial communities from Kellogg Biological Station, Michigan, USA - KBS C4-4 metaG | ecosystem: Host-associated > Plants > Roots > Rhizosphere > Soil | place: Michigan, USA...
ACGATGCGGCGCACATCCCGGATGAAGCCCATGTCGAGCATGCGGTCGGCTTCGTCGACGACGAGCATCGACACCTGGTCGAGGCGGATCGCCTTCTGCTTCACGAGATCGAGCAGGCGGCCGGGCGTGGCGATAAGGATATCGACGCCGTTACGCATAGTCTGGATCTGGCCGTGGGAGCTGACGCCACCCATGACGATGGCCTGACGATAGCTGTAGGGCTTGCCATAAATCTTGAGGCTCTGGCTTATCTGAATGGCGAGTTCGCGCGTCGGCGCGAGGATCAGGGCGCGGGCGCTGTTCGGCGCGGGCGGCTTGCGGTTCTCGGCGAGCCTCTGCAGCAGGGGCAGGCCGAAGGCGGCGGTTTTGCCGGTTCCGGTCTGGGCAATGCCCAGCACGTCGCGGCCGCTCAGGATAAGCGGGATGGTTTGGACCTGGATAGGGGTCGGTTGGGTGTAGTTTTCGCTCTCCAGCACGCGGAGGAGCGCCTCGGAAAGGCCGAGGGTAGAAAACGCAGGTACAGTCACTGTCAGTCCTTGAATATGCACGGGCGCGCGCGCAAAGGCGCACGGGAACGGCATGTTGCCGTCTTCCACGCACATCTGGAGGGAACGGAGGTTTTCGATAAATCCGCGATGTCGAGCGCAAAAGCGCCTTGTGCGACCGCGAAGAATTATAGGCTATATCGCCGCTGAATAAGAATAGGTCAACAGGCTGGGGGAAATTTCATGGCAGGCGATACTTTCGGCTTCCTCGTCGATCAGAACACGCTTCTTGCTGTCATTCTGGGGGCGGTTCTCGCAACAATCGGTGGCTTCGTCGCCACCGCGACCGAGCGCTATCTCGACAAGCGGGAGCGCGAACACAACGCGGCCCTGTTTTTTGGCGAGGTCTTGTCCACGTTGATGGCGATCATCGCCTTCGCGGACGACGCGAAGAAGATCGGCGATCCCTACGGCCCGGTAACGATGCGCATGCTGCGTGCAGCGCGGCGCGAGATCGACATCTACGATCGCAATCGCGAAAGCCTGTTCTATCTGGGCAATTCCGAATTGCGCGCGAAGATTCAGACGCTGGTCATTCGCCTGGGCATGACGCTCGACAGCACCATCGAAATCGCACAGGACATCGAAACGCTGGAACGTCAGTTAAAAGACCCGGAGCACGCGGCAGAACTTGAGGACATCGAAGCGCGAATCGGCCGGGGCGCGGAGCGGCGCGAGGCCAGCTACGGTTTCATGCTGGAAACCACAGCACAGATGCGTGGCGCGATTACCGAGCTCGAACCGCTGGCTCGCCAGTCCTTCGACCGGCTGCATCAGGTCGCGCGTTCGCTCTAATGCAGCGTCAAATCCCACGGGAATGTGGGGCCAGTGATGGTGGCGATCGGGGCTGCATTGCCCTGCGCATCCGGCGCGAATTCGAGGATCGCCCTTGTGCCGTAGTCGGCGACATAGATGTCGCCGCTCTTGCGGTCGATCGCGAGGCCAATCGGATCGTTTAGTTTCGTCTGGCTCCCGGAAAGCTGGCGGATCGGCACGGCCGCGCCTTTGGCATCGGGCGCGAATTCATAGACCGCCGAATTTGCGTAAGACGTCACCCAGATATTGTCGTGATTGTCGACAGCAAGACCTTCGATATGGGCGTTTTGGGTCTGCGCATCTTCGATCGTTGCGATGGGCGCCGCATCGCCGCTGGCGCCCGGCGCATAGATCGTGAGCCCCGACAGATAGTTTGCCACGATGATCCGGCCCTTGCTGTCGATGGCTATCGCCTCAGGCTGGGCGAGTTGCGTATGCGGACCGCGGATCGTGACAAGCGGCGCAGGACACCCGGTGGCGGTCGCCGGATAGGCGCGCACGTCGTTGGTGTCGTAATCCGTCATCCAGATGTTAGAGTCTCTGTCCAGCGCGATATCGCCGGGTGTGAAATCTTTGCATTCCAGAACATATTTGGCCGGTACATTTCCCTCGCCCGCCGGCAAGGTCACGATCCGCCCCGGAATATGCGAGGGCGAGACTTCCCGGTTGCCCACAACAAGGTCACCCAACCGCTGGCGCTCGATCGACCAAGGCGATGTCAGCTTCGTCTTTCGGCCGGCGATCTGGGTCATCTTGCCCGCCTTGATGATGCGCAGTCCCTCGGCGTCCGCCACGTAGAGTGTCGGGGAATCGCCGGACGGCGCGCCCGCATGGACAGGAAGCGCGATTGTCAGGACAAGCAGGCAGGCCCCAATGCGCAGAAAGGAGCAAATGTTCATGGTGGAAGTCCTCCCGGCGATGCAGGCGGACGGAGCATGCCGTTCGCGCCAGATTATCAATCAGCCGGCAGTCCAAAGGTTTCCCCCGGCGCTCAACAATTTGGCGTGATCGCGGGCCGTTTCCGTCACCACGAGACTGGTTGGGCGCCAGGCGAAAAAAAGGGGCGGTCCGAGGACCGCCCCATTCGATTTCGGAATTCGCAGGCGATTAGCGCTGCGGACCCGGGCAGACCTGAGTCAGCTCATTGTGGAAGGTGTACCAGCCATTCGCGGTCGTGCTCGTGGGCGCGCCGAAATAGGGCAGGTAGGCCTCCGACTGCGGATGCCAGGTATACCCGTTCAGGTTGACGGCGAACGTGCCGTAGTGGGCAAGGCCTTCAAGCGGATCGCCGACTTCGAGGATCGAGTTGTCCGAGCACTGTACGACGTTGTTCGTGAACGGATCGTCCATCCATTCCGCGACTTCGTGCGAGACGGCGTCGATGTCCATGGAGAAGGCGCCGGGGCTGTCGACGACCGTCGTATAGCCATAGCTCTGCGCACCGGTCCTGTTGTGATAGCCGCCGATGCAGCAGCCGCCCGATGTCAGGTAGATGTCATAGGAGATGAAGAACGGGAATGTATCCGGCGTGATCGTCGAGGCGTGCGCGGTCATATAGCTGCGCGCCTGACCCTCGAAGCTGCCGATCGGGTAGGTACCGACGACGCCTGAGCCGAACGGATTGTTGATGACACTGCCTTGCGAGGAAGACACCGTGATCTTCAGCGGCTTCAGGCTCTTCACCTTCAGATAGTCCAGAATCACGTGATAGCCGGTGTTGGTGCTGACGTGGCTCCAGAAATTACAGCGCTGGAACGCATCCACGAACTGCGCCGTGCCGCAATCGACGCTGCCGGACACGAAGTCCGCGCCTGGGTTGAACATCGGCGATGACAGCAGGCTCTTGATGATGTTCTTCCGGCCATTGAGATGCGCCGCTAACGGATCGAACGTCATGTTGCCGTTCGATGCGCCATAGGTGAACACCACCGGAATGAGGAAGGTCGTGATGTGGGTCTCGGCGTTGGATGTCGCCGGATCGGCGCCGACCATGACGAAGGTCGTAGTATGGCCGATAAGGTTGACGAAGCTGCCATTCCAAGTGGCCAGCGTTCCCGCGGGCTTATGCCCATTCGGGTATTCAAGTGCAGGCTGCGCCGGCGGATGCGCGAACATCGGGTGCGGGACGCCAGGCCCCGACCAGTTCGGAGCAGCGCTCACAGCAAGAGGCATCGCAACGGCGCCTGCAAGCAAGGCCAGCGACGCAAGACATTTCTTCATCGGACTAAACCCCTGATTTTTTCCAGATGGACCACCCATCTTTCTTGCAAGTTACATGGGTGGATACATTGGAGGAAGGACAAAGCGCGTAGTGTGCAACGCGTAGACAAAATTCTGTGCGATATCCATCGTGAAGCACCGCATTTGAATCACTCTTGTGGCGATAATTCTGTACATAACTGCTACTGCGTCTGATACGCAAATACAGAGCTAAGCTGTTGTAATTTATGGGCTCTCATAACGCCGTGTTCGAGATTTCAGGACCAGTCGCATGAGCGCGTTCGGTGGAGATCGGACCGCTCTTCGCATAATATCTCAGCGCCTGCCAGAAAATGGCGAGATCGTCCTCAAATACGCAATAAATCAGGATCAGATTTTTTTCCATCAGACGGCAATAAATTTCGCGAGCACGCGAGATTCAGACTGTCGGTCCCAACAACCGCGCCTGACGCGCGAGCTTCGTCATCAGGTGATCGAGCATCCGTCTCTCCTCTGCGTTGAGCGTCGAGAGGAAAAGCTCTTCGAGATGCAACGCCAAAGGTACGATCTCGTCATAGATCGCTTTGCCCTGCCGAGTCAGCGAAAGACGCGTGACACGGCCATCCCTTGCATCGTCGGACCGTGCAACACGCCGCGTGCGCATCAGCGAAGCGACCGCGCGGCTGACCTGGACCTTGTCCATTGCGGTGCGTATCGCGACCTCGCGTGCAGAGAGCTCCGGCGATTGCCCGAGCACGGCCATCACGCGCCATTCGGGAATCGACAGGCCGAATTGCTCCGAATAATGGCGCGCGATCGCGCTCGAGACGCGGTTGGTCAGCACCGACAGGCGATACGGTACGAACCGGTCGAGATCGAGTTCCTGCTGCGCCTGCGGACTATTCCGCATCGGGCTGGTTCGCAGGCAGGGCGGCGTCGAAAGCGGGATGCGCGAGCGCATGCGCCTCGATGCGCGCGATGGTGGGCCACGCCGCGAGATCGAGCTTCACACGTCTGGCGTTGGCGCATTGCGGGATCAGAAGCACATCCGCCATGGTCGGCATGTCGCCGTGGCACCAGGTGCCGGTGTGCGGCGAGTCGCTCAGCATCCTTTCCAATGCGCCGAAGCCAACCTCGATCCAGTGCCGTTGCCAGGCGATCTGCGCATCGGCATCGGCACCGAATGTGGCCTTCAGGTACTGGTTGACGCGAAGATTGTTGATCGGATGGATATCGCAGCCGACGGCATAGGAGATCTCGCGCACGCGCGCGCGGCCATAGGCATCCTTCGGCAGTAGCGGCGGCTCGGACACGATCTCGTCCAGATATTCGATGATCGCCATCGATTGCGTGATCGTATGTCCGTCGTGAACAAGCGCCGGAACCAGCTCCTGCGGATTGAGGGCCTTGTATTCCTGTGTGTGCTGCTGGCCTCCATCCTTGAGCAGATGCACGAAGCGGAGTTCCGGCTTGATGCCTTTGAGATTGAGCGCGATGCGCGTGCGGAATGCGGCTGAGGAGCGGAAATACCCGTAAAGGATAAAATCACTCATATTTCGCGACCTGCTGGTCAATGGCGCCGAAGATCGACTTTCCGTCGAGATCGAACATCTCGATCCGGATGCGGTCGCCGAACTTCATAAAGGGTGTGGCGGGCTTCCCACTCTCGATGGTCTCAAGCGTACGCTTTTCCGCAAGGCATGCCGAGCCGACATTGCCACTCTTGTTCGACACCGTACCGGAGCCGACAATGGAGCCTGCCACCATCGCACGCGTTTTGGCGGCATGTTCGATCAGTTGCGCGAACGAGAACGTCATATCCACGCCGGCATTCGGATGGCCGAACGCCGCGTCGTTGTAGGTGACGGTCAGCGGCAGATGGACCTTCCCCTCGTTCCAGGCTTCGCCGAGTTCGTCCGGTGTGACAGCGACCGGCGAAAACGCGCTCGCAGGCTTGGACTGGAAGAAGCCGAAATTTTTGGCCAGCTCCGCCGGGATCAGATTGCGAAGGCTGACGTCGTTCACGAGCATCAGGAGCTTGATGTGCTTCTCGGCCGCACTGGCCTTGGTGCCCATCGGCACATCGTCGGTAATGACCGCAATTTCGGCCTCGAAGTCGATTCCCCAGTCTTCATCGGCGGCGAGGATCGGATCGCGCGGCCCGATGAACGAGTCCGAGCCACCTTGATACATCAGCGGATCGGTCCAGAAACTCGGCGGCATCTCCGCGCCGCGGGCTTTGCGCACCAGCTCCACATGCGTGACATAGGCCGAGCCGTCGGCCCACTGATAGGCGCGCGGCAGCGGCGATGCGCAGTCTTTCGGATCGAACGGCTTCTCGCCCGCGACCTCACCCTCGTTCATCAGATCGTAGACGCGCATCAGTCGCGGTGCGGCTTCGTGCCAGTGGTCCAGCGCATGCTGCAGCGTGGGCGCGATATGACCGGCACTCACGCAGCGCGTGAGATCGCGCGAAACGACGACGAGCGCACCGTCGCGCCCGGACTTGAGCGAAGCAAGTTTCATGGGAGGTAAGCCTTGTCGATCGGCATCAATGCGGCCGGCAGCGGCGCCGTGTGCGCTGTGGCCGGTCGTGTCTCATAGCTCCAGGCGATGCAGCGATCCAGTTCCGCGCCGAGGCTCTTTGCGACGGCGTCGTATTCCGCCTGGCGCTGCCTGGCGTCAAACGGCGCGTGCCCGCCCTTTGCCTTGCGGTGGAAGAGCGGGCCGTCAACCGTGGCCGAGATATCTTCCGGCGACAGCCCCAGACCGAAGAATGCGTTGAGCCGCGCCAGTGTTTCCTCCGGCGCTGCGAGGAACGCATCGCAATCGAGCGATCGCGCGCGGTCATCGCCGAGCAAACGCCAATTGCGCAGGAACTCGTCCAGCTGCAGATGCCAGACGAAGGCCGCGACCTCCAGATCGGACAGATCCCAGAGACGCGGCCCCGTCCATTCGGCTCCAAGATGTCCGCTGCGCAGCAGGGTTGCAAACATATGCCGGACATAGCGCCAGCCATCGTCGCCGAGCCGTGCGATGGAGATAACGAAGCTCCGGCAATCGGAGAACAGGAACAGCATCTTCCCAGAGGAGAGACGCGCCGCCTCCGGCAGCAGGTAATTCGCCGCTGGAGCAGGCTTGATCGTTGTCTGCGCATTACCGCCGCTACGTGCGAGCAGGCGAAAGGCTGTGCGCGGTAACTCGGCCAGCGCGCGATCGAGCAAGAACATGCCCGCCCGTTTCACGTCGGCGAGATCGGCGAGGATCTTGGGCTCGCAAAGTGAGAGATTGTGCCTGCGCACCGTGATTGCACGCGCGAGCAAGGTCGAGCAGCAAAAGCCCGTATGCCAGATGAAATTCAATGCCGGGATATTTTCGCCGAGCGCCGGATTGCCGTTGAGTTCCGTCAGCATCGCGCGCTCGCGCCGCGCCATGCGCACATCCCAGCGCCTATCGAGAAATGGCTGCGTTGCCAGAATGCTCCAATGCGCCTCGACGAAGTTCACGGCTGCGGACCGCGGATCGAAATCGAGCGGAAACCACCGTGCGTCGGAAACGACACGGTTGGCCACGTCGGGTCTGGCGAAGCTTGCTGGCCCCGCGCTCACTTTATGCCTGCTCTGCGAATTCCTTCGCAATAGAGGGGCTTCAGGCGATCGGGCGCTAGCGCGCCTTTGTCGCGAATTGTTGTTCAGACCGGAGGTGGAGACGGGTCGGGATGAGCTTCGCGGAAAATTCATTTCGGCATCCAGCTTTTCACGTAGCCGTGATCTTCGAACGCTTCGGCGGCCGCACCGATGTCGAGTGGATCGCGCGCGTCCACCATCACCGCGACCTCGTCGGTCATGGTCTTGGCGGCCTTGGCACCTGCGGCGAAGGCCTTGGGATGCGGGCCATGGGTGAAGCCGTTCGGGTGCCACGTCACCATGCCGGGATGGATGTTGTCGCGGCTGAAGAACTCGCCCTGGTGATAGAAGATCACTTCGTCATAGTCATCGTTCGAATGATAGAACGGGACTTTCAATGCGCCGGGATCGCTTTCGATCGGGCGCGGCACGAAGGTGCAGACCACGAAGCGGTCGGCCACGAAGGTCGAATGCACGCTCGGCGGAATGTGATAGCGATGGCTCATCACCGGGCGGATGTCGCGCCAGTTGAGCCTGACGACCGACAGATTGCCTTTCCACCCCGCCGCGTCGAGCGGATTGAAGGGGTAGGTGATGGTAGAGATTTGTGCGCGGCGCTTCACCTCGACCTTCCATTCGCCGTCGCGCTGCGCTTGGAACGCCGCATCCAGCGTTGGTGTCTCCAGTACCGCCGGATCGAAGAACGCATGCGGTCCGAGGATGCCGCGTTCGGGTAGCTTGTAGCTGCCATTGGTTGCTTCGATCAGCAATGACGCCGTGGGCGTCTTCGGCTCCAGTCGCCACATCGTGCCGCGCGGGATCATGATGTAGTCGCCGTCGCGATAGCTCATGTGGCCGAAGTCGCAGAATAGACCGCCCTCGCCGGTATGAATGAACAGCAGCACGTCGCCATCGGCATTGCGCTGCAGGCGCGGCATCGCCTGATCGCAGCGCCATAGTGCGATCCGGCAGGAGGCGTTCGACAGAAGCAGCGCACCGCGATAGGGCTCTGCGGTCGGCTCTTTCGCTGCCTTCACCGCGTCGAACGCGCGTGGCCTTAAGGGCCCTTCGAAGTCGCTCCAGCCCGTCGGCGGATGGCGATGGTAGATGTGCGTCGCCGGACCGAAGAATCCGTCGCGTCCGATCTCGCGCTCGAACGTGCCCTCGGGCAGGTCAGCATGGGCCTGGCGCGAGGTTCGGCCTTCGACCCGCGGAAATTCGATCCAGTTCTTCGTGCTCATGCCGCACTCGTGTCTTTGAGAACGCCGCGGCGGATCTGGTCGAGTTCGATGCTTTCGAACAGCGCCTTGAAATTGCCTTCGCCGAAGCCCTGATTGCCCTTGCGCTGGATGATCTCGAAGAAGATCGGTCCGATGGCGTTCTGGGTGAAGATCTGAAGAAGCAGGCCGGTCTCGTCGTCGACTGCGCCGTCCATCAGGATGCGGTCGCGTTTCAGCCGCGGCACGTCCTCGCCATGGCCCTTGATGCGGTTGTCGAGGCGCTCGTAATAGGTGTCGGGCGTATCCTGGAATTTCACGCCCATCGTGCGGAGCGTTTCCACTGCGTCGTAGATGCGGTCGGTGCCGAGCGCGATGTGCTGGATACCTTCGCCTTTGTACTCTTCCAGATATTCGTGGATCTGCGATTTGTCGTCGGAGCTTTCATTGATCGGGATCCGGATATTGCCATCCGGACTCGTCATCGCCCGCGATTTGAGGCCGGTTAGCTTGCCCTCGATATCGAAGTAGCGGATTTCCTTGAAGTTGAAGAGCTTCTCGTAAAAGCCCGCCCACTTGTCCATATTGCCGCGGAAGACGTTGTGGGTGACGTGGTCGACATACGTCAGCCCTGCGCCTTCATGCGCGAAACCTTTTGCCGGATCGGTCGGCACGAAATCGACGTCATAGATCGAATGCTCACCGTAGCGATCGACGAGATAGATCACGCTGCCACCGATGCCTTCGATCGCGGGAATGTTGAGTTCCATCGGCCCGACTTGGTTCTGGAACGGGGTCGCACCCAGTTCGATCAGCTTGCGATAGGCAAAGCCCGCGTCCTTCACGCGGAACGCCATTGCGCAGGCGCTGGGTCCATGCGCCTTGGCGAAGCGCGCGCCGTGGCTCTCAGGCTCGGCATTAACGACGAAATTGGTGTCGCCCTGCCGATAGAGTGTTACATCCTTGGAGCGGTGACGGCCGACGGCGCGAAAGCCCATCTGCTCGAAAAAATCGTGGAGCTGTTTCACGTCGGGCGCGGTATATTCGACGAACTCGAACCCGTCGGTGCCGATCGGATTCTGCCAGAGGTCGGTCATGTCAGTCTCGGATTGTGGATTCGGGAGATAGTTTCAGATGAAACTATCTTCGCGTCAAGTTTTGGGTAGGTGAGAATCCATCAGGGAACCAGTCGCGTTCCGGCGCTTTACCGGTTCACTCGAAGGAGCGCCCGCGATGCACGCTTTCAGCAAGGAAATGACAGACTGCATTGACGCGTGCCTGAACTGTCACAAAACCTGCCTCGGTCTCGCCATGACGCATTGCCTGGAAGAGGGCGGCGAGCACGTGAAGCCACAGCACTTCCGCATGATGATCGATTGCGCAACCATCTGCGCCACGACGGCGGACTTCATGTTGCACAAAAGCCAGTTCTATCGTGAGCTTTGCGGCCTCTGTGCTACGGTGTGCGCGGCCTGCGCCGAAGACTGCGCGCGGCTGGACGGTATGGACGATTGCGTCGCCGCCTGCCGCCGCTGCGCCGAAACCTGCCGCGCGATGGCCTGAGACGAATAGAACGGAAGAAATCCAAGCGAGGCCGTAACCCAGCCCTGCCGTCGTACGAACTGCAGCAGAGGCGCTGTTCGGAGAGGCTCATGAAAACCGCCGTGCTTGTCGGAGGCATCTTACTGCTGCTCTACGGGCTGCACTGGATCGGGCAGGGCACGGGGTGGCTGCCGTGGCCGGCCAACACGGTCATGGACTACAACATGGCATTTACCTGGTTTGGGCTCGCTCTGGCGGCGGCAGGTGCCGGGTTGATCTGGTATTCCCGGCGCTGAACGGCCGCTGCGCCAAAATTACATCGCCATCGGTGCAGTCGTGCCAAGGAACCCGACGATGAGCAGCACCGCCATGGCACCGCCCAGTTCCGCAAGCACGGTCAGCGGGATGGTGGCAGCGGCCTCCCTGTCACCCTGCTCAAGACCGGGCAGCACATTGAACTTGTTGCTCAGCGCCAGCACCACCATCACCGAAGCCACTGTGATCTTGATCGCGAGCCAAGTCACGTAGGGGCGATTCCAGCTCATCTCCATGTCTAGGATGAGGATGGCGTTAAGCGTACCGGACGCGATCAGCACGGCGACCGACGCCACGCCCCAGCGCGAGAACAGTTTCAGAAGCGCGCACAGGCGAGCATTGTCTCGCGGTTTCGCGAGAACCTCGGGCACGAGCACGACCAGTCCGCCGACCCAGAACCCCGCGGTCATCAGGTGAAGAGCGTCCGCGAGCATTCCCATCTCCGGCCGCAAGGCCGACGCCGCGGCATGGCTGGTGACGGCCAGCGTCACCAGTGCTGAGCCGGCGACGATGGTCCTTACGGCCGCGCTGCCGGTCAGGGACAGCACGCAAAGAGAAGCGAGCAGCACGAAGCGCACCAGGAAAACATGTCCGAACGTGCTCTTTGTCACCACGCCCAGCATGTCGTCGACAGTGAGCGGCCCGTCCGACATCTGGGCCGCCGTGAAACACAGCAAGAGCACCGCCGTTGCCAGTGCCACGAGCGACGCCGCGAACAGCGTGCGGCGCAGTTTGGCGTCCAGCGCCGCAATCTCGCGCGCCTGATAAATCAGCGCGCTTGCCCCAAACACGGTCATCAGGCCCGCGAAGTGAAGCGCGCGCGTCAGCGCGAACAGCATCGTCACGGCAGGACCGTGAAATTGTAATGGCCATCGGTGCGGTGCGTGTCGACCGAGACCGCATGCCAGCGCACGCTATAGCGTCCCGGTTTGAGCATCCCCAGAGACAAGGACATCTGCGTGCCACTCGCCACCGACGGAGCGGAACTCATGTCCGTGCCGGCCGCGTTGGTGAGGGTCATGCCGCTGAACGCGGGCTCCAGCGCTTCGCTGAAGCTGAGCTCGATCTTCGCGGGCGCGCCGCGCAAGTTTGCGCCTGCAGGCGGGGTCGCCTTCTCGAGGAAAGCGTGCGCGCCGGCGGGGCCGCAGAACCCCGCGAACACCAGCGCAAGAACGATCCGGTTCAATGCAACCCCCCGAAAATCGGTGTTCCCAGTGTACGCGGGAAAATGTCGTCGATGTAGAAGTGAAGCTGCATCAACACGCCTACATTGCGCCCCGACGCGCGGTTCACGGGCACCACCGCCTCAATGCCGAGCTGTGTGTACTGGCCGGACCACAGGAGCCCGGGGTTGATCGTGCCGGTCGTCCCGCCACCGCCCGCGCCGGTCGGTGTTTCCATCGCGAACTCGACGACCGGCGTCAGGTGCGCCACGACATTGGAGAAGCCCACGTTGAACACGTTGTTCTGGAGATAGAGCAGGCTGTATTCCACCGCGCCGCTCCATTGGAGCGTGCTGGGCTCGTGGCTCGCGCCGGGCATCGCATAGCCGATGACGCCGGTCACCGCGAGCGGCCGGAACAGCGCCATCGAATCCGATAGGTCGCCGAACCCCTTCCCGAACAGGAATTTCGGCGTGTACGTGGTGAACGGGTCGGTGACGGCGCGTGATCCGCTGCCTCCGATCTCGAAACCCATGCCGGCCGATGCCACGAACTCGCTGTCCGCATCGGTTACGAACTGCCAGGTCGGCGTGATCTCGAGATTATCCCAACCGCTCGCGTGCGGCTCTCCGGGCGGATGCGCGTTGACGTAGCCACCTTCGAACGACACGGAGAAATGCGGAAGGAGCGTCTTCGAATATTCGAATTCGTAATCTTCCTCGTGATTGCCGAGCGAGATCGTGGGCAGGGCGAGCTCGTCGGCGGCGAAAGGATCGTCGCTGGCGATGGTGGCTGGAAAGAAGCGGTCGCCGACGACACCGTGGGCGGTTGCGTTCTGCGAAACGAGAGAAGTGACGCCGATAAGCGCCAAAGCAGCGGCGCGGAGCCGCAGAGAGCGTGTAACCATGGTTTCTCACCTGAAGAGAGGAACGTGCGCTTGCGCGCGGGTAGTTGGTCTTCAGACGAAAAAGGGTGGTGCGCGGGCGGTGTTGGGACGGAAGCTCGCGTTTGTGGCGATGTCGTCCTGCGCGCGCGCGAACCGGATAGGCTGGACGAACTGCGGCAGCGGAAGGGCTGCTGCCTGCGCCAGCGGCGGCGAAAGATGCGCGGCTGCCGCGAACGTGCAGGGCGTGTTGGTGCGGTCGTGATCGGAAGATGGAGCGTGCTTTACCGGCGCCGGGTGAAGCGGACCGTCCATCGTGCAGATGATGAAGGGCGAAGCGTTGGCGGGCGTGATCGCCGCCGGCATCCAGCCCGCGGGCAAAAGGGCGCGCAGCAGCATCGCCACGAGGGCGAGATGCACAGCGGCCAATTTGCAACCCGTTCGCATCTGGCTGTTTTCGCGCGCCGCAGCGCCTTCGTCAACGCCAAGAGGGTCGCACTTTTGAAAGGCGGCCTGGAAATCGGCGCTCTAAATTCTGGCGGTCCGGATTGTCTGCTTTGCCAAGGCGCGCCACGATTCCGCGATCTGCTCCCATGAGGCGCGCATGGAGGGATCGGCTGTGGCAGCCGCGTGCTGCGCTGCCCCTGCGGCTTTGCGCATATAGAAATCGTACCGCGCGTCAGCGGTTGGCCGAACGTTTGTGATCTTCCACTGACGGTCTCTCGCGCGACCGCCCCTCGCGGCCAGTTCGCCCACAAGGCCGCCCTCTGCTCATCAAGGCAAAATGGGTGCGCGATTAATGGTTTATCACCTTACTGGGCAGGCGCCGTTGCTCGATGCTGGCGTCGAGCCTCATTGCGTTGGGATATTCAGAAGGTACGGCAACCCGTCATTGATCCGCGCACTCTGGCCCCAGTAGCCGGAGTAGCCAGTCGAAAAGCCCTCCGGCAGCGCGGCCTTCAATTGGTCGGTCGTAAGGCCGGTGATGCCATCGGTAAATCCCTTGCCCGTGCCGCTATCGGTACCTGCGGTGGTCGTGTCCCAGTAGTCGTATTTGGCCTTGCTATTGTTCTCGCCGAGGAAGCCGCCAACATACGAATTCTCCCCGGCGGTCACGGCACCGGTCGAATAGCTCGTCTGCATCGGCTGGCCGCCGGTCAGACCGGCCAGGCCGCCCACAACCGCGCTCGCACCGCCTTGTACGTTGCCGGTCGCATAGAGGTCGCCTGCGAAGCCATAACTGTCTCCGGCGATGCCGCCAAGCTGGGCATCGTCGCCGCCGGTCACGTCCACATTGGCATAGGACTGGCTGAGAATGCCGTAACTTGCTCCCACCAACCCGCCCGCGAAGCCGTTTGTGCCGACGCTGACGCGACCGGTCGCAAAGCAATTGTGAATATAGCCGCGGGATACGGCCGCAAGGAGACCGGCACTGACCGATTCCATGTTTCTGCTTGTCGCGTGGCCGTGGACGATGCCGAGATTGCGCACGATGGCGTCCTTTCGGACGTTCGAAATCAAAGCGACCTGCAGGTCGGTCTTGTCGAGGATCGAGAAGTTGGAGATCACGTTTCCCAGCCCGTCGAGCGTTGCGGAGAGAGTTTTGACCGGCGATTGGGTATAAATGCCGTCCTGTTTCGCATCATAGTCATTGGCGAACGCGATGAGCGTATCATGCGCCTTCACGGCGCTCACAAGACCGGCGATGGAATTCACAAGCGTGTAGTCGTCGCCTTCGATGGTGAGCTGGCTCGCCATATCCCAGAAGCGCACAGCGCCCTTGTTCTGGAAAATCGGACCTCCGCCGACGGCGAAAGAGAGATGCGCCGTACCCTCGACGGTGATGGGACTGCGCACGAAAATCCCGTCTTCCGACTCGAGACTCAGCGCATGACTGCTAGACCAGCTCAGTGGCGAATCGATGCGCATGTCCTGCGCGACTTCGCCTTCGGTCAGCACGCGAATATCGGACGTGGCCAGCAGTGCGGCGAGGTCGTTTACATTCAGATTGGCCTGATCCGCATTGGCGAAGCAGAAGCCCCGGTCGCAATCGACGTTCTTGGTCGGCCGGTTGGAAAGCGTCAGCGAGGCCTGCGCGGGTAATGCCAGCAGTGCGGCGGCGGCAATGAGTGGCAATATCTTCATAGCGCTGAATCCGATGCGGTCGAATCCATATTGCCGGACTTTAGTGTCGAGCCGATACCGCAGAGCATCACCATCGCGCAGGCCCCGAGCCACTTCATGCAAACTGACGTTCGCACGTCTCTATTGAAGTTCATCGGTACTCTCCAAGTTAGCGTCTTGTTGGCTACCGCGAAAACCATTTCATTTCTTGGGGTTACGCGACAGCATGATTGGACAGCTGCGACAGAAATTGCCGCAGCGCGACAGGGCCTTGGCCTGCAACGACATTGGAGGCTTTCCGCAGCACTGATCGTGCCAGTCGGATGACCGACACCAATCCAACCGCTTAGCAGCATGCTGGCCTTTGAGGCCTCAAAATCATGCATACGTCGCGGTAGCGCCGGGGCGCGCCCTGCTCTTCCGCCCGGTCGTTCGCGTGATGTTTCCTGCCGCACCCCATCTTGACGCGGCGGAAGACAGGACCGTTTGCCAAGCTTCTGACAATTGATCAGGATTATTCCCGAAAGAGAGCGCGCAAAGCGCCGTCGCGCGGGAGCGAAACCATGAAATTCACCTGGTTTAACCTGATGCCGTGGCCCTATCTGCCGGACGATTTCCGGGAGAAGAACCGCTCGGTCTGGGTCGATATCGATTCGCGCCTGTTCGACCCGGTGAAAGCCCACGAGGTCTACAACACCTATCTCGACCTTCTGGAATACGCTTCCACGCTCGGTTTCGACGGCATCGGCTGTAACGAGCATCACCAGTGCGGCTATGGCATCATGCCATCGCCCAACCTGATCGCGGCGTCGCTAGCGCGGCGTACCAAGGACGTCGCGCTGGTCGTGCTCGGCAATTCGATCGCGCTCTACAACCCGCCGACGCGCGTCGCGGAGGAATTCGCGATGCTCGACTGCATGTCGGGCGGGCGGCTGGTCGCGGGCTTTCCGGTCGGAACGTCGATGGACACGAATTACTGCTACGGCCAGATCCCCGCGCTCACCCGCGAAAAATATGCCGAAGCCCACGATCTCATCATCAAGGCGTGGACGGAGCCGGACTCGTTTGCGTGGAACGGACGCTATACCAAGCTTGGCCACGTGAACCTTTGGCCGCGGCCGGTGCAGAAGCCGCATCCGCCGATCCACATTCCCGGCGGCGGCTCGGTCGAGACCTACGATTTCTGCATCGACCACACCTATTCCTATTCGTACTTGAGCTTCAGCGGCTATATCCGCGGCAAGGCGCTCATGGACGGCTATTGGGGGCGCGTGGCGGAGCGCAATGCGCCGGACGACTCACCGCATCGCGCGGGCTTCGCGCAGACGATCTGCGTGGCGGACACCGACGCCGAGGCCGAACGGCTTTATGCGAAACACGTCAGCTATTTCTACAATCGCTGCCTGCATGTGTTTCCGGGCTTCGCCGATGCGCCGGGCTATCGCACCATCAAGACGATCCAGACGGGTGCGCTCTCGCAATACGCGCCGCCCAAGGGCTGGGGCGAGATCTCCTGGAAGGAGCTGACCGAAGGCGGCCACGTCATCGCGGGCTCTCCCGAAACCGTGCGCCAGCGCATGGAAGACCTGATCAAGTCGCTGCGCGTCGGAAACGTGTTTTGCCTCTTCCATGTCGGGGATATGCCGAAGGAGAAGTGCATGTATTCGAGCCGCCTCTTCGCCGAAAAGGTGATGCCGAAGCTGCGCGGCCTGTTCCCCGACTACGCCGACGACGGCCGCTTCTGGTGCCGCCCAATCCCGCAGGTCCAACCCGGCTCTCTTCCGCGCGAAGCGATGGTAGCGGCGGAATGATGATGCCGCATCACCACACAAACACCATGGCCGGGCTTGACCCGGCCACCCAGCGGGGCCGCGTCCGCGGGCGCAAAAGAATTCACGCGGAGTCGCGGAGGACGCGGAGAAGAAAGATAACTTTGCTCGCTGACGCTCGCTGGCTGGGTGGCCAGGTCGAGCCAGGCCATGGTTATTCGGAGGAAGCGTGGAGTTAAAAACGATTCAAACACCGCAGGTCGCTGTCCGTATGTTCGAAGGCGGAAGCGGGGAGCCGCTTCTGTTCCTGCACGGCGCAGGCGGGTTGATGGCAAACGATCCGTTCCTCGCCGCGCTCGCCGCGAAATATCACGTCTATGCGCCGCTGTTGCCCGGCTATGGCGACAGCGAGGAAGGCCCTGAGCTGCGCGAGATGCTCGACATCACGCTGCATTATCTCGATCTCGTCGACGCGCTGGGCCTGAGCGATCCGATCCTTGCCGGTCATTCGATGGGCGGCATGATCGCAGCCGAGATGGCGGCGCTGGACAATCACCGCTTCTCGCGGCTTGCGCTGATCGCGCCCGCGGGATTGTGGCTCGACGATCATCCGATCCCGGACATCTTCTCGCTCGTGCCTTACGAATATCCGCCGCTGCTGTTCCACAATGTCGAGGCGGGTGCGGCGCTCTTCACGGCTGGTGCGAATTTCGACGATCCCGAATGGCTGAAAGGTTTTCTGATCAACAATGCGCGCCAGCTCGGCATGGCGGGGAAGATTCTCTTTCCGGTTCCCGACCGAGGCCTGTCGCAGCGTCTCTATCGCGTCCGCGCGAAGACGCTGCTCATTTGGGCGGATGACGACAAGCTGATCGCGCCGGTCTATGGCCAGGCGTGGAAGAAGGCGATCCCGGGCGCAGACCTCGCGGTGATTCCCGAGGCTGGCCACATGGTGATCTGGGAGAAGACTGCGGAAACGATGGCGGCGCTCAACCGGCTCGCCTGATCTCCGGGGCGTTCTCCGATATCGCGCTGGCAGCTCTACGCGCAAAGCCGATGCGGACATAAAGGCCATCGGGCTGATATTGGATCGCCGTGTTGCCGTTCTTTTCGCGTGCCGGAACGAATTGGAGAATCCGCGTCCCAAATCCTTCGCGCAGAGGCGTGGCGACCGGCGGTCCGCCGCTTTCCTTCCATTCGATGACGATACGCTCGTCCTGACTCTGCGGCTCAATGCGCCAGACCAATGTCACCGTTCCCTCCGGCACCGACAGCGCGCCGTATTTGATCGCGTTGGTCGCAAGCTCGTGAATGCCAAGCCCGAGCGCACCGCCGGTTTCCTGAGAAAGAACCAGTTTCGGCCCGGCAATCCAGATGCGGCGCGAGCCGTCTTCCATGAACGGCTTAAGGGTCGCGCGAGCGATGTCGCCAGCCTCGACCAGATTGTGGCCGTTGGCGAGCAATAGGTCGCCTGCCGTGCTCAGCGCCTGCAGACGCCCAAGGAACTTGCGAACATAGGCGTCGACGGCTGGCTCGCTTTGCGGTTTCGAACTGGTGGCAATCCCACTGATGACGCTCATCAGGTTCTTCAGCCGATGGCGTAGTTCGTTCACGAGGATGTCGTGCCGCTCGGCCGCGAGCTTGCCAGCATGAATGTCGCTCACGATCGATATCCATTCGCGTGTTCTCGGCAACCGCACCGAGCGCAGCAGATACCAATGCCAGTCGCCGGATTGCGGATCGCGCACGCGAATCTCATGTTCGCTGCCGTCACCAAATATTTGGTTGCGGTCGTCCGGATGAATGGCCTCAAGCCATCCAGTGCCGCGATATTGCGGCCAATCCATGCCTGTCAGGTGCGCAACGCCGGAATGGGGCTCGGCGAGATTGCCCTCGGCGTCGGAGATAACGACAGCGGACGAGATCGCGCTCAGGAGGTTTCGATAGCGGGTGTTCCAGCTCTGATTCCGGACGTGCAGCCGCCACATGTGGATGAGCAGGAGCGCTTGAATAGGAGCGACGAAGATAAAGGGCAGCAGCGTGCCATGCATCAGCGTCAGCAAACTCGCGATCACGACACCGACGGTGGAAAGGATCATCCAGCCATGGGGCGTGATCCGGTCCAGGCTGAATCGCCTGTCCGCAGCGCTTCCGGGAGTGCGATCCCGGAGCTGGTTACGCTTTTGGACGTCTTCGACCGCCCGCATGCCCAGTCCTCTGACTGCGGTCCCCAGCACCCGCCCAGCCAACTCGCATTCAGCCGGAGAACAGCGACGGGGAGAAGGTGAATTCGGCGCAATGGATAATCATTGGTTGCGACCTTGACTTTCTGTCAGTGCGCGCAAAGCCTCAGGCAAGGCCGGAGACGAAAATGACCGAGAATTACGATCTCATTCTGCGCGGCGGTAACGTCGCCGATGGCACAGGCGCCCCGATTCGCGAGTCCGATGTCGCGGTGAAGGATGGCAGGATTGCGGCGGTCGGCGCGGTCGCAGGCAAAGGCGCCGAGGAGATCGACGCCAGGGGCAAGCTCGTCACGCCGGGCTTCGTCGACATCCACACCCACTATGACGGTCAGGCGACCTGGGACGAACGCCTCGCACCGTCGAGCTGGCACGGCGTGACGACGGCCGTCATGGGCAATTGCGGTGTCGGCTTCGCTCCGGTACGCGAAAGTGACCGTGATCGTCTTGTCGAGCTGATGGAGGGTGTCGAGGACATCCCCGGCGCGGTGATGAACGAGGGCCTGAAGTGGAACTGGCACTCGTTTGGCGATTATCTCGACGCGGTCGAAGCGCGTCCGCGCGATATCGATGTGGCGGCGCAGCTGCCGCACGGCGCCCTGCGCGTCTATGTGATGGGCGAACGGGGTGCCAAGCTCGAACCCGCGACCGAAGACGACATTGCGCAGATGCGCATGCTGACGGCAGAAGCGATGCGTGCCGGCGCGCTCGGTTTCTCGACCTCGCGTTCGCTCAATCACCGCACGGTGAAAGGCGATCCGACGCCGTCACTCCGCGCGACCAAGGACGAGTTGATGGGCATTGCGCTCGGCATGAAGGATGCCGGCTCGGGCGTGATCGAACTCCTTTCGGATTTCAACAACCCGGATGCACTGACGGAATTCGCGATGTTGCGCGAGCTCGTGGTCGAGAGCGGGCGGCCGCTGTCGTTCTCGCTGGCGCAGGGCGGAAGCTGGGCCGATGGCTGGAAAGGCCTGCTCGCCATGATCGAAAGCGCCTCGAAAGAAGGTCTGCCGATCAAGGGCCAAGTGGCGCCGCGTCCCATCGGGCTGCTGCTCGGACTCCAAGGCACGCTCAATCCCTTCATCGCGCATGAGGCGTTCCAGGCGATTCGTGACAAGCCGCTCGCCGATAAAGTGGCAGCGATGCGCGATCCTTCGTTCCGTGCCCGCATCATGGCGGAGAACGACACACGGCAAGGTCACCCGCTCGCGCGCCGCGTCATGGCGTTCGACCAGATCTATCCGCTGGGCGATCCGCCGGATTATGAGCCGCCGCGCGAGACCGCGATCGGCGAACAGGCGAAGCGCACCGGCCGCGATCCTGCCGATCTTGCTTACGACCTGCTGCTGAAGGACGAGGGCCGTGCCTTCCTGTTCTCGCCCTTCGCCAATTACGTGAACTACAACCTCGATTGTTGCGGCGAGATGATTGCTCATCCCGATACGCTGATGGGGCTCGGCGACGGCGGCGCGCATGTCGGCATCATATCCGACGGCTCCTATCCGACCTATCTGCTCACCCATTGGGGTCGCGACCGCGCCTATGGCCGCTTCGATATTCCCTATCTTGTGAAGCGCCAGACATCGGACACCGCACGCGCCGTCGGCTTGATGGATCGTGGGGTGATCGCAGCCGGCAAGAAGGCCGATCTCAATGTGATCGACTTCGACCGCCTGCGCATCCAGGCGCCGCGCATGGCGTTTGATCTGCCCGCCGGTGGCAAGCGCCTGCTGCAGGGCGCCGACGGCTATGCCGCGACCATCGTGTCGGGCACGGTCGTTTATCGCGAAGGTCAGGCGACCGGCGCACTGCCGGGCAAGCTCGTGCGGGGGCCACAAGGATGATGCAACGGCTCGTCCTGGCGCTCTTCCTGACTCTCGCCGGCCCGGCAATGGGGAGTGTCGACAAGACGGCCCAACCGGGAGAGGGGAATACGCCACAACTCGACCCATCGTTCGATGGCGTGTGGCAGGGCGTCATAAATTTCGACAAAGAAGCTTTTCTTGCCAATACGTCGACACCGGACAGTGGAACGACGTTCCGTATCGAAATTCACGATGTGCTCGTTCGGGTGTTTGTCCAAGATGCTGGCGTCTTTAACGAGTCGAAGCCTGGCCGATTTCATATCGCGCCGGTATCCGCCAACGCGGTCATTTTTGCGACGGACGAAGATCCGGGAGCTTGGGTAGAAACCTGGGCTTTTGTGGTCACAAAAAAGGACGCAAGCACGCTGATCGTCGAGTATTCCCGGCTTGTGAACAATGTGGCGACACCCATTGGCGAGAAGGGAAGCAAATTCGCGACGCGCGGTGCCGGCGAATTCTCCAAGGTGACGCCATGACCCCGCGGCCACTCGAAACGTACATCGACTGGACCTCGAAGGATGTCGCCGATCCGTCCGTGTGGACGGTGACGCTGACGCCTGCCGATCACCGCGAACTCGATGCCGCGCTGGCGCACGCGAAAGCGGTGTCCGACAGTCTGCTCGAGATCGGGCGCGAAGATTTTCCGCTCGACGGTCTGGCGCGCAAGCTTGAAGGGATCGAGCGCGAGCTGATCGACGGCCGCGGCTTTACGCGCATCTCCCCCCTCGATCATGCGCGCTACTCCGACGACGAGCTCACGATGCTTTACTGGGGTATCGGGCTTCACCTCGGCGATCCCTGGCCGCAGAACGCCAAGGGGCATGTGATGGGAGACGTCACCGACCAGGGCAAGCGGCTCGACGATCCCACCTTCCGCGGCAACGAGCTGGGACAGGTCGCGCTCGATTATCACACCGACGGTGCCGACGTGATCGGGCTGATGTGCCTGCGCAAAGCCGTGCGCGGTGGCCTGTCCTGCGTCGCCAATGCGGTCGCGATCTACAACGAACTGGTGCGCACACGGCCCGATCTCGCCGAGGTGCTGTTCGAGGCTCAGCCTTATGACACGCGCGGCGAACAATCGCCCGGCGCGAAGCCGTATTACCTGTTCCCGGTGTTCACCGAGCACGGCGACCGGTTCTTCATCCGCTTCATTCCTGCCTATATCCGTGCATCGCAGCGCCATCCCGATGCGCCACGCTTGTCGCCGCTTGTGCAGGAAGCGCTCGATACCGTCAGCGCGATGGCGCGCGATCCGCGCAACAACGTCTATATGGACCTCGAGCCCGGCGAGATGCAGTTCATCAACAACTATCATGTGCTGCACGGCCGCACCTCCTATGAGGACGATGCAGCGTCGGGGCACAAGCGCCACTTCAAACGGCTGTGGCTGGCGACGAACTACCTGAAAGATCGCCCGGCACATTTCCGCAGGAATGTCGACAGTCACTGGATCAAGAACCGCTCGGTCAGCAGGATCGCCGCGGCCGCGCGCGCATAAGAGGAACGGCATGCCCTGGAATTACGGCGATCTTCTGGAGGCGGTGGCTGCGGTCGTACCGCCTTCCTACCCGATCTATGCACATGGCGACGCGGTCACGCTCTGGGGCGATGGCATCAAGCGTATGAACAATCTCGCGCGCGCGATGATTGCGCGTGGCGCGAGGCCCAAGGACAAGGTGGCGTTCTACCTGCGCAACTCGGCCGAATATACGGAAGCGCTCGGCGCATGCTTCCTCGCGCGGCTGACGCATGTGAACATCAACTACCGCTACAAGCCGGATGAGGTGCGCTACATCCTCGACAATTCGGACGCGCAGACGCTGATCTATGCGCGCGAATTCCGCGATGCGGTGGCGCAAATCCACAACCAGCTGCCGACGGTGAAGACGTTCATCGAGGTGAACGGCGCGGAGGTTGCTTCGTTCGCCGAGAACTATGAGACGCTGGCAACGAAGGGCGACGGTTCGCCGCTTGGCATCGAACGTTCGCCGGACGACCAGCTCTTCATCTATACCGGCGGCACGACCGGCATGCCGAAGGGCGTGATCTACCAGCATGGCGATCTGATGCAGCTCTGGCTCAACCGCGTAGAGCGGCTGACCGGCTACATGCCGCCGTCGATCGAGGCGTTCTGTGCGCTCGTGAAGATCAGTCCCGCGATCCCGCGCGTGCTGCCGGCCTGTCCACAGATGCACGGCACGGGCCTCATGGGCACGCTCACCTGTTTTCTCGGCGGCGGGTGCGTCGTGACGGTCGAGGGCCATCACTTCGATCCGTACGAGGTCTGGCAGGCTGTGGAGCGCCACAGGGTGACCTCGATTTCTGTCGTCGGCGATCCGTTCGCGAAGCCGATGCTGCGTGCGCTGGACGACGCGCCGGGGCGCTACGATCTTTCGAGCCTCACCGGGATCACCTCGTCGGGCGCGATGTTCACGGAAGAGGTGAAGGACGGGCTCATCCGCCATATCCCGGCGCTGGTCATCACCGACAGTTTCGCCTCCACCGAGGCGATGGGCATGGGCGTCTCGACGGCGAGCAAGGACGGCCATGTGAAGACGGCCGATTTCCAGCTCACCGAATACGCCATCGTGATCGACGAGAATGATAACCGCGTCGGGCCCGGCGAATCCGGCCTCGTTGCGTTCGGCGGGCCGCAGCCGCTCGGCTATTACAAGGACGACGCCAAGACCGCGAAGACGTTCCGCCTCATCGAAGGCAAGCGCTACGCGGTGCCGGGCGATTTCGCACGTGTCGAAGCCGACGGCACAGTCACGCTTCTTGGCCGCGGCAGCAACTGCATCAACACCGCGGGCGAGAAAGTGTTTCCGGAAGAGGTCGAGGAAGCGCTGAAGACCCATCCTACCATCGAGGACGCGCTCGTGCTCGGCGTTCCGGACGAGAAATGGGGACAGGCGGTGACGGGTGTCGTGGTGCTCGCGAACGGTTCGGCCTTCGACGAGATGGCGCTGCGCGACCATGTGCACACGCAGCTCGCAGGCTACAAGACGCCGAAGCGTATCCTGATCGCCGGCGTTGCGCTACGCGCGCCGAATGGCAAGGCCGACTATAAGGCAGTGGGCGAGTTCGCGCGCCGGGAGCTTGGGATCAGTCCCTGACAATCAGCACGGCCAGCGCCTTCGGGCCGTGTGCGCCCAGTTCGAGCGTCTGCTCGATATCGCCGGTGCGCGATGGTCCAGTGATCAGGTTGATGGTCGGCGGCAGCGCCTGTGTCTTGAGGTTTTGAAGCGCATCTTCGAAATGCGCGACGATATCCGAGGCTTTCAGGATCGCGATCTCGAAACCCGGCCGGAAATGCCATGACGCAGGCGACGCTTCGCGCGCAGGCTGGACGAGGGTTCCTGTCTCCGCGATTGCGAGGGGCGCACGTGTCACCGCCGTGTCATCGGGTCCGGGCGAATCGCGCAGCACGGTGAGGGCGTCGAGGCCGTTGACGTCGCTGTTCGGTGGCAGGTGAACGCGTGCGGCGAGGTTGTGCGCCCGGAGAATCTCCGCGATTGCCCACGGAACCTCATCCTCACGATCCAGAATGCGGATCTCGGCGCTCACGGCGCTGGCCTTGGCGACGAAGCCGGCGACGAGATCGGAAATGATGGGTTGCGCACGATAGGGCGGTGGTTTGGGAGCAGGCGCGCGGGCCCGCGCGCGAATGCTACCAAGGATGTCGTCACGCGCGCTCACGCCACAGCTCCTGGAATGTCTTTCCCTGTGGCGCGGGGAAATCGCGCACCGCGAACCAGCCACGCATCAGCGGCAGCGAATGAACCGCGCCGTTCCGGCTTATAAGCTTCAGTAGACGCGCCATCATCCTCGCACCCAAGCGATAGAGCGCCGGCCGCTTCGCTGCGAACGCCCAGATGCCCAGACCCGCGACGATGGCCTTCGGCGCCAGCCCATCCGCATATTCCTTTGCGCGCCAATGCCGCATGATCGTGGGCAACGGAATCTTGACCGGACAGACTTCCGCACAGCGCCCGCAGAAGGTCGAGGCGTTGGGATGGTGATAGGTGCTATCGCCGATCAGCCCCGGATTGAGGGCTGCGCCGATCGGCCCCGGATAGGTCGCGCCATAGGCATGCCCCCCGATCGCACCATAGATCGGGCAGTGATTGAGGCACGCCGCGCACCGGATGCAGCGCAGAACGTCCTGGGCCTCGGTGCCGAGCAGCTTGGAACGCCCATTGTCCAGCAGCACGACGTGGAAGGCGCTGTCAGGCTGCTCCGCTGTGGGGCCCGACATGATTGAAACATAAGACGAAATCTCCTGACCGGTCGCCGAGCGCGTCAGCAGCCGAAGCAGGACCGCAACGTCGTTGAGATCGGCAACGACCTTCTCGATACCCGTCAGCACGATATGCGTGCGCGGCAGAAGGCGCGTCAGATCGCCATTGCCCTCATTGGTGACGATCACGGCGGCGCCCTCGGCAGCGCTCAGGAAATTCGCGCCGGTGATGCCGGCGTCCGCTGCTTCGAACGAGGTGCGCAGCATCGTGCGGGCTTCAGCCACCAGCGCCTGACGTTCGTCCAGCGAACGGTTCGGATCGAGCGCCACATGCGCTTCGCGAAACGTTTCTTCGACCTGTTCCTTGTGGAGATGGAAGGCCGGCGCGATAATATGGCTCGGCGGCTCCTTCCGAAGCTGGATGATATATTCGCCCAGATCGGTCTCGACCGGAATTATGCCGTTCGCTTCCAGATAGGCATTGAGCCCAATCTCTTCCGAGACCATCGACTTGCCCTTGGCCACGGTCTTCGCATTCGCATCCCGCAGAATGCCAAGGATGATCTCGCGCGCTTCGGCTGCGTCGCGCGCCCAATGCACCTGTCCGCCGCGCGCAGTGACGGCGCGCTCGAAGGTCTCCAGAAGTGTGTCGAGATTGGCGATGGCGTAATCGCGGATCGCCTTGCCCGCCTCGCGCAGCCCTTCGAAATCGCCATAGCGGTCGGCCGCTTCGGCGCGCCGCAGCGCGAAATGGGTCTTCAGTCGCCCAAGCGCGCTTTTGAGCCTGGCGTCGTTGAGCGCATCGTGCGCCTGTTCCTTGAACGCACGCGGATCGGCGTTCATGGCTCGTCCGCCAGGACTTCCGCGACATGGCGCACGCGCATGGTCTTGCCCTGGCGTCTCATGCGGCCTTCGAGATGCAACAGGCAGCCAAGATCGCCGCCGATCACCATCTCCGCACCGGTGGCCGAGGCATCGGCAATCTTGTCGTCGGCCATCCGTTCGGAGATTTCGGGGTACTTGACGCTGAACAATCCCCCGAAACCGCAGCACACTTCCCCATCGGTCAATTCATGAAGCGACAATCCTTCCACTGAGGCCAGCAGCGCGCGCGGCTGATCGCGCACTCTCATCTCGCGCAGACTGGAACAACTGTCGTGATAGCACGCGCGCGCTTCGCATTTCGACGCCACGGCTTTCATCCCGCGCACGTTGACTAGAAACGACGTCAGTTCATGGGTTTTGGCTGCAAGCGCCAATGCGCGCGGATCGTTGTTCAAGACTTCCGCGTAGTGCCGCTTGATCATTCCGGCACAGGATCCGGACGGTGCGACCACGTAATCGAATTTGCTGAAAGCCGTGATGACCTGTTCTGCGATCTCTCGCGCGTGCTTGTCGGCGCCGGCATTCCAGGCCGGCTGTCCGCAGCACGTTTGCACCGGCGGCACGACCACCTCGCATCCCGACTGTTCGATCAGCTTTGCGGCGGCAAACCCGATCCGCGGCCGGACAAGATCGACAAGACAAGTGACGAAAAGCCCGACGCGCGGTCGTGCGTTCATGGGGCGGGCTTCTTGGGCGCACGGCGCGGGCGCCTGATGCGCGACTTCGGCGCGCGGGGCATGTTCTCGCCGAGCGCGTAGGTGAGGTCCTTCAGATGGTCCATGAAGGATTGCCGGTCGCTGAAGGCCATGAGGCGCTCGTGCGGGATCAGGTTGCCGATGCGAATCTGGACCACGCTGCCGATCCTGTTGTGCACTTCCTTGAACAGCAGCGACAGCCGCAAGGTCATGCTGAGGTGACTGGCGAGCTGGAACAACCGGCTGTTCTGGCCCGCGAAGAAGACCGGCGCGACCGGTGCCTTCGCCTGGCTGATCATGCGTGCGGTGAAGTTCTTCCAGTCGGTGTCGACGGCGCGCTTGTGCCAGATCGTCGGCGTGGTCGAGACGCCGCCCGCCGGGAAGACAACGAGACAGCCGCCCTTCATCAGGTGATTCTTGGCTTCCGCGCGGGTCCTGAGATTCGTCTTCAGGGCTTCATCAGTTTCGGCGAAATCGACCGGCAGCAGGAACGTCTTCACTTCTTCGGCGCGCAGCAGGACCGCGTTCGTCAGGACGCGGAAATCGCTGCGCACCTGCGACACGATCTGGCAGATGATGAGTCCGTCGAGCACGCCGAAGGGATGGTTGGCCACGACGACCAGCGGCCCTTCCTTCGGCCAGGTCGCGAGCGCCTCGCTGTTGTAGTCGAGCTTCAGTTCCAGACGCCGGATCGCGGCCGACCAGAAATTCTCGCCTGGCACAGGATGCGCGCGATTGTCCTCATAGACCCATTTTAGATAGGGCTGGCCTGTCAGGCGCTCAACCAGGCGGATGAAGAACCGCTTCAGCCGCGGATCGTCTGGCGCGGCATAGGAGAAAGTGTCGATGGCGTCTGCGGAGTCGGCCATGGCGCGGATATTCGCAGAGTGCGGGGGCCGATTGAAGGCCTAAGCCGGATCGAGCAGGAAAGCGCCGCGGCGCAACGCCATTCGCAGCACAAGGTAAAGTGCGAGCCCGATGGGTCCAGCCATCAGGGTGACGATGAGGCACGGAACGACCATCCAATGCGGTACGCCGCGCCCTGCTGCATCGCGTGCTTCCCATGCGCCCACGAACAGGTCGAAGACGAGATAATGAATCCACCCCATCACCGCGCCGGTGGGTGAGTCGAAGAGCGCCATCACACCGGGCAAGGTGAAATAGCTCGTCCCCGGCGCGCCCTCTCCACCGATCCAGACACGCGTAAACAGCCAGAGATAGGCGAGGCCAAGAACCAGCGGGAGGGCGATGGAATGGACCGCAAGTTGGGTACCGCGCCAGCGCGGCGCCACAATCAGCAGAAGCCAGAAGATCAGGATGCCGTTGTTGGCAATGGCAAAAATCAGGTCCGGCGACATCGCGGCGCTCTCTAGCCGAACCGTCTCTTCAACCAGTCGATCATGGCCTGGCTCGTTTCTTCGGGCTTTTCCTGCTGGGTCCAATGGCCGCTGCCGTGAATCAGGGTTCGCTCCAGGTCAGGCACGAACCGCTCCATGCCGTCCGTGAGCGAGGGCGGCAGGACGACGTCGTCCTCCGCCATGATCATCAGCCCGGGCACATGGACGCGCTGCTCCATCGTGCCGCTCTGTTCCCAATTGCGGGTCAGGTTTCTGTACCAGTTAATGCCGCCGGTGAAGCCGGTGTTCTGGAAGGTGTCGACGAAGAACTTCATCTCTTCGGGGTTCAAGAGAAGCTCGCCCCGCCAGGTGGATTCATCTTCCTGGATCGCCTGGACGAGTTCGAAGTTCTTCATCTCCTGCGGCAGCGACTCGAATTCCTTTGCCGTCACCATGCCGCGGCGCATGAAGAAGCGGAACGTCTTGGCCGTATCGCGCGCCAGGATCTTGTCGGCGACGCCGGGCTTCTGGAAGAAAACGACGTAGTTGTTGTCGCCGCGCATCGCCCGCATCCCCATGATGGGGTCGATCGGGGGGCGCGGAAAGAACGGCGTGTTGACGCCGATGACGCCCTTCACGCGTTTGGGCTGATAGATCGGCATCTGCCACACGACCAGGCCGCCCCAATCGTGGCCGACAAAGACCGCATCCTTGATCCCGAACGCATCCAGCATCCCGGCGAGGTCGCCGGTCAGATGCGCCATGTCGTAATCCTCGACCTTAGCCGGACGGCTGGTGAGGCCGTAGCCGCGTTGATCGGGCGCCAGCACGGGAAAGCCCGCGGCGGCGAGTGCCGGAAGCTGATGGCGCCAGGAGTACGCAAGCTCCGGAAAGCCGTGGCACAGCACGACCGGCAAGCCGTCCTTCGGACCGGCTTCATACACGGCCATGTCGATGCCGTTGGTTTTGATCATGGTGGGCGCTGGAAAATCGGTCATTGAAATCTCCGGTCAGGCAGCAAGGTTGAGTTTGGAAAGCATCTGGGCGCGTTCGGGCCCGAATTTCGGAGGATAAAATCCGCGCGCCCGCTTGGTCTTCTCCGGCATCGCCCAAATGCTCATCAGGCCCGCGATCGTCGCCGGCTTTTTCAGCCATGCGTTCGGATCGTCAATCATGTGGAACGCGCGGCTGAAAGCGCGCAGGATTTCGATGTCGCCGCGCGTGGCCGGACCGATGGCGTCATCGACGAAGCTCTTCATCATCCTGGCGCGGAACGACGGCACATAGTCCGGATTGCGCTCATGCTCGGCGCGGCGGATCGCCTGTTTGTCCTGGCGGACCATCGAATCGTAGAACGGGCGCAGCGCCTTGCGGGTGTCGTCATCGAACAGGATGGCGCGTGTGCGCGGATTGGTGCTTGTATCCAGTGTCTGGCGCAGGAGATGTGCGTGTACCACTCCGGCCGAACAGCCGCGGCCGTAAAGTGGATTGGTCCGCACAACCGCGTCGCCGATGGCGAAAAAGTTGAGCGCCTGTGGCTGACCCGCGTGGACATAGCTTCGCCACACACTCTTCAAATTGCCCATCGAAAAGACCGGGCTCGCGGGCTCGGAACGATCGGAATCGACCCAGCGTGCACAACCCGGAATCTCCATGCAGATCGCATCGAAGATCTCCGGTTTCACGATTGCCATGCGCAGAGCTGTCTCGATCTCGGGCACCGCGAGCGTGACGGAGAAGTGCCGGTTGTCGGCCGGGAACACGCCGAACTTGATGTAGCCGAGATCGCCGGCGCCCGGCGTTCCGTCGCGCACCGGCTCCTCGGCGCCCTCGCGCAGTTTGTAGTGCCGCGTGAAATAGAGAATGCCGGCGGGGCTTTCTTCTTCGGACACGGTCGCGCCGGCTGCGCGCAGCCAATCGGGAAATAGCGTGTTGCGGCCGCTGGCATCCACCACGATGTCGGCGCGGATGTCTTGGGTGGCGCCGTTGCGTTCGACCTTCAGACCCTCAAGCGCGAGTGCGCCGCTGTCGTCGCGACGGGTAATCACGCCGCGCACGCCGGCGTCATTTAGGAACGCGACGTTCGGCAACCGGCTGGCATAACGGCGCATAACGAGTTCAAGAGTCGTGCGGCGGCTGAACAGGATCGCGAGGTCGTCGTCGCCCGTCCGTGCGCGATAATTGTCCTGCAGAGTCGGGGGCAAGCCGTCCGCAAAGCCAAAGATACGCGCGCCGGAATCCAGCAGCTCCTCAAGCAGTTGCGGATAGTGCGTGCGCAGCAACGTCGTGAGCCGCCCGAGGAACACATGGCTGTGGCGGAGTTGCGTTGCGCCGCGGCGCTCCCAGTTCTGGAAGGCTTCTTCCGGACTTCCTTCCGGTGTTGCCGGATCGCGATCGATCAGCGTGACGCGATAATCGCTGTTGCCGAACGCCAGTGCCGCGCCAAGGCCCGCTATCCCGGTTCCGGCGACAAGGATGCTCTGACCGGTCATGCCTTGCTCCGCCATGCCGCGAGAGCAAGCGTCACCCATCCTGCCAGAAACGATACGCCGCCGACCGGCGTGACGAACGCGAATAGCCGTTCGCCCGTGAACGCCAACGCATACAATGATCCGGAAAACAGGACGATTCCGGCAAGGAACAGGCTTGCCGACCACGTCGCGGTGCGGGCCGCCTTTCCCTGCATCGCAAGTGCGGCCAGTCCCATCGCGAGCGCGTGATACATGTGATAGCGCGCGCCGGTCTCGAAGATGCCGAGCGCACGCGCATCCAGCTGCTGCGAAAGTCCGTGCGCGGCAAACGCGCCAAACGCGACGGCCAAGGCACCGTTCAGGGCGGCGATGACAAGCCAGAGCCTCACGCGCAGCCGCATCCGCCATGGGCATGCGCGTGGCTATGGCTTTTGCTTTCACGGACCATGCGGTGCGAGGCTTCGATGGCGGCTTTCGACAGTTCCGCGGTCGCCGCGTAGTCCGCTTTGGCGCGCGACTGGATATCCGGGTCGAGCATGAAATCCAGCGTCGTCATTGCCATCGCCTTCGCACCGTCGATCACGGCCTGATCGCCCTTTTCGGACACCGCATGGCGCGCGAATTCGGCGTTGTGGATGATGACGTTCATCGGCGCGACACCGAGACAGGGGTGGATCGAAGGCACCCGGTGGCTGACATTGCCCATGTCGGTCGACCCCGCGTAGCCGGACGGCAATTCCTTCATCGGGAAGAATTCCAATCCGATCGCTTCGCCATTGCGCTGGAACGCGTCCGCCATCGGCCAGTTGGTCTTGAGGTCGAGATAGAGCGTCTCGCCCCAGACGATTTCCGCCCGGCACCCGGTGGCCAGAGCACCGGCTTCGAAGCAGGCATGCACGCGCAGTTTCAGTTCGGCGAGTTCGTGCGCGTCGACGGCACGCACATTGAAACGGCAGGCCGCACGTTCCGGCACGATGTTCGCGGCGAGGCCGCCTTCGGTGATGATGCCGTGGATGCGATCGGTGTTCTTGATGTGCTGCCGCAGTTGCGCGATGGCCTGATAGGCCGTGACCACGGCGTCCAGCGCATTCAACCCGCGGTGCGGCATGGCCGACGCATGCGCCGCGCGCCCGTGATAGATGACGGTTGCATCGCAGATCGCGATGCAGGGCATGGTGACGAGGTTCAGGTTGGAAGGGTGGATCATCATCGCGGCATCGACGCGCTCGAAGGCGCCCTCGCGGGCCATCATTTCCTTGCCGCCGAAGCGTTCTTCCGCCGGCGTGCCCAGATAGCGCACGCGGCCGGGCAGGCGCCCGTTCAGCTTCGACAACGCCATGGCCGCGCCGAAACCGGCGGTCGCGATGATGTTGTGCCCGCAGGCGTGGCCGATACCGGGCAGGGCATCGTATTCCGACAGGATCGCAACCGTTGGACCTTTGTCCGCACCGAACTCCGCGGCATAGGCGGTCTTGAGGCCGAAGGCTTCGCGCTGTGCCGCGATGCCGTGACGCTCAATGCCTTCGCTGAGGCGCGCGGCAGCCTTGAATTCTTCCAGCGCCAGTTCTGGCTCCGCATGGATCGCATGGCTCATCGTGAGCAATTCTGCGCGCATCGCGTCGATGACCCCAGCAACGTCTTTCTTCAGACTTTCTAAGCTCATGATATCCGACCGCGTGAGAAGCGCCCGGATCATAGACAGTCCCGCTTCGCTTTGCGAAGGTGGCCCTAAAGGAACGAAAGCGGGACCGATGGTAAAGTTCGCGCAAGGTAACGATGGTGTCCGGATCGCTTATGAAGAAGTGGGATCGGGCGACCCGATCGTCCTGGTGCATGGCTTCGCGTCGGACCGGGGGCAGAACTGGCGCGGCGCACTCTGGTACGACACGCTGACCCGCGCGGGACGGCGCATCGTGGCGATGGATTGCCGCGGGCATGGCGAAAGCGACAAGCCACATGACGCGGCGGCCTATGGCGACAAGATGGTCGACGATATCGCGACCGTGATGGCCGCCGTCGGCCTTAGCAACGCGGATATCATGGGTTATTCGATGGGGGGTATGTTGACGATGGCCCTTTTGATGCGCAGGCCCGATCTTGCGCGCCGGGCGATCGTGGCCGGCGTCGGCGAAACCTATTTCAAGGATGCGCCGGCCCGCAGGCGTGAGATCGCCGATGCGTTGGTCGCGCCCGATCCCGATACGATCACCGATCCGATGAATAAACAGTTCCGGACCTTCGCGAGCCAGACAGGCAAAGACCTGGCGGCGCTGGCGGCCTGCATGCGTGCCGAACGCACGGTCTATACGCCGGAACAACTCGGGCGCTGGCAGGGACCGGTGCTGGTCGTCTGCGGCGAACACGACAACCTGACCGGCAAGCCCGACGGGCTGGCGAACGTGTTCCCGCAAGGCCGTGCGGTCACGGTGCCGCACCGCGACCATATGACGGCAGTGGGCGACAAGATTTATAAGCAGGCCGTTCTGGAATTCCTTGCGGCCTAGTCGCCTGACGGGCAAAATGCGCTCTCGTTCTGATTGAGCAACCGGGGCTTCGGGGGAAATCGTGAAAATTCGCATGTCGGCGGCGCTATGCTTGGCGCTGCTCGCTGGTTCCGTGTCATCTGCATTTGGTGCGCCGCCTGTTGAAGCGTTCGGCGATCTTCCGGCTTTCGGTGCGGCGAGCCTTTCGCCGGACGGCAAGCACATTGCAATTGCCCGTCCCGGCAAGGGACAGACCGCAGTGTTCGTTTACGACACCGGCGATTTCAGTCAGCCGCCACATCCCTTTGGGCTTAAGGATGCCGTTGTCGAGCAGATTCTCTGGCCGAATAGCGAGCGACTGATCGCGGTTTTTCGCCAGAACCTGAAGCAGAAATTCTCCAAGGACATCCATGACTGGAGCCGCGCGATCAGCATGAAGTGGGACGGGAGCGACCCAGTCGTGCTGCTGCACGACGAATGGGCTCTGAAGGCCAACCTCAGTACCACTATCGTCGACATGCCGACCGAGGAGCCCAATCACGTTTACATGGCCATGTGGGAAACGAATGCAGAGCTCAATGGCGATGCCCCACTGGCGCACGACGCCTACTATCTCAACCTCATGCGAGTAAATGTGAACAACGGTCTCGCGGAGATGGTCCTGCATGGCACCGAAAACGAAACTCAGATCCTGATGGACGGCCACGGGCACCCGATCGGACGCATCGACGAAGATTCCAATCTTCACGACCACCTTTTCTTCGGCACCCGTGAGGTCGCGGAGTTCGATGCGCGCGGCGGCACATCGCTTTCCTTTGAGGGCGTCACCGCCGACAAGACGCCAGCCTTGGTCGTGCGTTCGAGCGACACGAAAGGCATGACAGGCCTCTATATGTGGCAATCCCCCGGAGGCGTTGGCGCGTCGCTGTTCGCCAATTCGCAATATGATGTCGACTTTACGCGTGTCGACCACAGCGGCCGCGTGATCGGAGTGACTTACGCGGACGACCGCGACCACACCCATTATTTCGATCCGGCCATGGAAAATATTCAACAGCAGCTCGAACGAGCTCTGCCTGGCCAGACGGTTTCCATTCGCTCGCAAGACGCAACCGGCGCGACCTTTGCCGTTGAAGCCGATGGCCCCAAGGATCCGCCGGCGCTCTACCTCTATCGACCGGCCGCGCACCAGCTTGTCCAAGTGCTATTTGCTTATCCCAATCTCACCTCGGCTGACTTGGGGGAGATGAAGCCATATCCCTATACGGCGCGGGATGGTCTGAACATCCATGCCTATCTGACGCTGCCGCCAGGCAAAGAAGCCAAGAACCTTCCCACGGTTATCCTGCCGCATGGCGGTCCGGAGGACCGCGACAGGCTGCGGTTCGATTGGCTGGCGCAATTCCTGGCGTCGCGCGGCTACGCGGTGCTGCAGCCGAATTTCCGCGGCTCGTCCGGCTACGGATGGGATTTCATCAAGGCTGGCGATGGAGAATGGGCCGGGAAGGTGCAGTACGATGTCCAGGATGGCGTCAAAAAGTTGATCGCCGACGGCATCGCGGACCCCAAGAAAATCTGCATCATGGGAGGCAGCTACGGCGGTTACATGGCGCTGGCCGGAGCGACGTTCTCGCCGGACCTCTACGCCTGTGCGATCAGCTTTGCGGGGCTCGCGGATCTGGCCAAGCAGTTCTATTCGGGCAGCAGCTTCGAATCGGAGTCTATGTCGGTCTGGGAGCGCCGCATGGGGGCATCCCGATCCGACACCAAAAAGATGGATGCGCTGTCGCCCGCCGAGCATGCCGAGTTGGTCAAGGCGCCGATCCTTTTGCTGCACAGCGACAAGGACGTTACGGTTCCGATTGAGCAAAGCAAGGCCGAGGCCAATGCGCTCAAGCGCGCCGGCAAGGACGTCCTGTTCGTCACGATGGAGGGCGACGACCATCATCTTTCCTATGCCGAGACACGCATCCGCATGCTGCAGGAAACCGAAAAATTTCTCGCCGCGCATATCGGAAAATAAGGACCGTTTGCCCGTCGCGACGGCTGAGGCTATATCCGCCCTTCTTGAGGTGAGACATGAGCGCAGCCGAGAAGATCCATAGACCAGCCGGTCTGGAGGCCAATCCCTTCGACTGGGCCGATCCGCTCATGATGGAGGCGGAGCTTACGGAGGACGAGCGCCTCGTTCAGAAAAGTGCGCATGGCTATTGCCAGCAGAAACTCCTGCCGCGGGTGCGCGACGGATTCCGCAACGAAACCTTCGATCGCAGCATCATGACCGAAATGGGCGAGATGGGCTTCCTCGGGCCCACGATCCCCGAAACCTATGGCGGCGCCGGGCTGAACTACGTGTCCTATGGCCTTGTCGCGCGCGAGGTGGAGCGCGTGGATTCCGGCTATCGCTCGGCGATGAGCGTGCAAAGCTCGCTCGTGATGCATCCGATCTACGCCTATGGCAGCGAAGAACAGCGGCGCAAATATCTGCCGAAGCTCGCGATGGGCGAATGGGTCGGATGCTTCGGATTGACCGAACCCGATCATGGCTCCGACCCGGGTTCGATGGTGACGCGGGCGGTGAAGGAAGCCGGCGGCTATCGTCTGAACGGCGCCAAGATGTGGATCACCAACTCGCCGATCGCCGATGTGGCTGTCGTGTGGGCCAAGCTCGATGGCGACATCCGCGGCTTCATCGTCGAGCGCGGCATGGAAGGTTTTTCGACGCCGAAGATCGAGGGCAAGTTCTCGCTGCGCGCGTCGGTGACGGGCGAGATCGTGCTCCACGATTGCCTGGTACCCGAAGATAATCTGCTTCCCAACGTACGCGGGCTTTCCGGGCCGTTCGGTTGCCTCAACCGCGCGCGCTATGGCATCGCCTGGGGTGCGATGGGTGCCGCCGAGTTCTGCTGGCATGCCGCGCGCAGCTACACGATGGAGCGCAAGCAATTCGGCCGCCCGCTCGCCGCCAATCAACTTATCCAGAAGAAGCTCGCCGACATGCAGACCGAGATCACGCTAGGCTTGCTCGGTGCGCTGCGTCTCGGGCGGTTGATGGACGCGGGCCACGCTACGCCACCTTCCATCTCGCTGATGAAGCGCAACAATTGCGGCAAGGCGCTCGCCATCGCCCGGGAAGCGCGAGACATGCATGGCGGCAATGGCGTCTCGGACGAATATGGCATCATCCGTCACATGCTGAACCTTGAAGCGGTGAACACCTATGAAGGAACGCACGACGTGCATGCGCTAATTCTAGGCCGCGCGATCACGGGTATTCCTGCGTTCAGCTAAAGGCGCTGCGCAAGGCACATCCAGTCCCACGGACGGTTCATGCGTCGGCTTGCGGTTTCGCGCAGACCTTCGATGCTCCAGGGGTAATGCGCGCGTTCGATCCGCCTTACAGAGAATCCTAACGCGTCGAACAGATTTTCGAGTTCGCCGCTCTCATAGTGCTTCTGCCAGGCGTCGTCGCGCTTCACGATCCCGCCGGGTTTGCGCTTCGGAGGCGTCTTCATTTCTGCGGCGACAACATCTTCGGATTCGAGCGAAGGCACGACAATGAGGGCGTGACCACCCTTCCTTGTCACGGCGGCAACGCCTGCCCACAGTGCCCTGCGTTTTGCGGCGCTGTCGGACGTAATGACGTTCAGACAAACGGTGAGGTCGGCTTTGGGTCCGATCTTCCGGGCGGCGTGGGGAATATTGTTGTTGAGCCAGACGGCGTTTTCCATCTCCGCGCAACGCGTCTTCGCGCGCGCGATGATGCGTGGTGCGAACTCCACGCCGAAGATCTCGCCGAACCGGTTGCCGAAACGATGGATGAAGGTGCCGACGCCGCAGCCGAGATCGACCAGAACGGCCTTGCGCTTCGGAATACGCGCCAGCGAGACGAACTGTTCCGTCAGGTCGGCGCTTTCCTCGCGCGTGATATCGCAGGTCTCGGTCTCGAAATCGTCGGCAAGCCTGTCCCAATCAGCACGTTTCATTGCAGTTTCGTCCGCAAAAAGGTGAAATCAGCATCGCAACGCCGTGACCTGCGCATGATTCCCGATTCGCGGCAAGAAAGTCGATTGGCAATGAAGCTCGCCGGCATCCGTGTCCTCGATCTCTCGCAATATCTCCCCGGGCCTCATCTCACGATGACGATGGCCGAGCATGGTGCCGACGTGATCATGGTCGAACCTGCGAATGGAACCGGCGAACCCACGCGCGTCATGGGCACGCGAGCGAAGGACGGCACCAGCATCTGGTTTCGCAACATCGCGCGCGGCAAACGGTCGATCGCGCTCGATCTCAAAGATGCCGCCCAGAAGGAGACGTTTCTCAAGCTTGCCGACGAGGCCGATGTGATCGTGGAGGCGTTCCGCCCCGGCGTCGCAAAGCGTCTCGGCATCGATTATGACACGATCGGCGCGCGCAACACGCGCATCGTCTATTGCTCCATCTCGGCTTTCGGGCAGGATGGGCCCTATCGCGACAAGCCGGCACACGATCTGGCTGTGCAGGCACTTGTGGGTACGGCCGATCTGTCGCGCGGAAACGACGACAAACCGGCCATGCCCAATCTCGTCGCCGCCGACATGGCGTCATCGCTCACCGCACTGTCCGCGATCCTGATGGCGCTGCTGGCGCGGGAGAAGACGGGGAGGGGCGATTTCATCGACATCGCGATGTACGATTCACTCCTCGCGTGGACACCCAACATCACCGGTACCGTGCTTGGCGAAGATCGGGCGCCGGTCCCGCGCGCGATGCGCAATTACGGCGGGCAGGCGATGAACCGTCTCTACGAGACGAAGGATGGCGGCCATATCGCGCTTGCGGGCAATGAACGGAAGTTCTGCGAAAACCTGCTCACGGCACTTGGCCGTCCAGATCTTATCGCGCTCGCGGCTGGAGAACCCGGTCCATCGCAACAACCGTTGATCGATTTCTTCACCGAAACCTTTCGCTCGAGGACACGTGATGAATGGGAAGCGTTCCTGGAGAGGGTTGATCTCTGCTGGGCGCCGCTGCGCAATCTGAAGGAGGCCTTCGACGATCCGAACACGGCGGCACGCGGGATGGTTCTAATCGATGACGCGGGGAACCGGCATATCGGACCCGCTGCGAAGTTTCGTGCCGAGCCAGCGCGGCCCGATCTTCGGCTGCCGCCATACGATCCTTCTTCGATCCCTCATTGGCGGCCGCGGTAAACGGCGCTTGGCCACTTCCGCCGCGTAAGCACCGATAAGCTCTCTGGACAGGTTTGCACGCGCGCATCATGCTTTCGGAAAACACGGGAAGGCACACGATGAGCGCCGCGCCGAAACTCTCCGACAAGTCCACCGAAATCGAATGGGCTTTAAAAGATGCGCATATTCCAAGCCTGATGATGGCACTGGTGCATCTGACCGGCGATGCGAGTTTCCTCACGTCGGAAATGAAGCCGGTCTACGATTTCTTTGGGGATGGACAGGGCGGTCTCAGCCCCGAAAAGCAGCAATGGGTGCGCGACGCCGCGAAGAAGGCGCTTCTCGATCTCGACGCCGGGAAAAAACTTCCTCCGCCGCCCGATGCGGTGACCATCCGCAAGATGATGGATTTCATCGCAGGCGCCGAAATTCCCGAGCGCTATGTGCCATTCCTCAAGGAAGAGCTCGGCATCGCGGTCGAGGATACGCGCCAGCCGAAATGGGATACGCCGAAGCTCAAAGACGCTGCCGCGAAGATGAAAGTCGTCATCATAGGCGCGGGATTGTCGGGCATCCTTTCGGCGATTCGCCTTCAGCAGGCGGGCGTTCCGTTCGAAATCGTCGAGAAGAATGCCGATGTCGGCGGCACTTGGTTCAAGAACGCCTATCCCGGCTGCCGTGTCGACAACCCCAACCACATGTACTCGTTCTCCTTCGAGCCGAACCATGACTGGCCGTATCATTTCTCGACACAGGATGTGCTGCACGATTATTTCCGCCGCATGACCGACAAGTATGGCCTCAGAAAGCACATCCGTTTCGAAACGAATGTTCTCGAAGCGGTGTTCGACGAGAAAACCTCGCACTGGAATGTCCGGATACGCGACAAGGCCGGCAACGAGGAAACGTTGAGCGCCAACGCCATCATCAGCGCAGTGGGCCAACTCAATCAGCCGAAAATGCCCGATATCAAGGGCATCGATACGTTCAAGGGGCCTGCCTTCCACACCGCGCGCTGGCGGCACGATGTCGACCTCGCTGGCAAGTGCGTCGCAGTGATCGGCACGGGTGCCACGGCATTCCAGGTCATCCCCGAGATCGCGCCGAAAGTGGAAAAGCTGCTGGTGTTCCAGCGCTCGGCGCCGTGGCTCGGGCCAACGCCCAATTATCACGACAAGGTCGCGGACGGGAAAAAGTGGCTGCTCGAACACGTTCCCTTTTACGACAAGTGGTACCGTTTCTGGCTGTTCTGGACCTTGACCGACGGCATCCTCGATGCGGTCGCGGTCGATTCCTCGTGGAACGACACCTCGCGCTCCGTGTCGCCGATGAACGAGATGCTGCGGGTCATGCTCATCGAGAAAATGCGCGAGCAGATTCCCGCCCGCCCAGATCTCTTGGAAAAGGTGACGCCGGATTATCCCTTCGGATCGAAACGCTCGGTCCGCGACAACGGCGTCTATCTGGCGGCGTTAGCCCGCGACAACGTCGATCTCATTACAACCGGGATCGAGGAAGTCACGCCAACCGGCATCCGTACGAAGGACGGCGTCGAGCATCCGGTCGATGTCATCATCTATGGCACGGGCTTCCACGCCAGCGACTTCCTGCGCACCTATCGCATCGTTGGGCGCAACGGGATTGAGTTGCATGAGCGCTGGAAGGGCGACGCGCGGGCCTATCTTGGCATGACGGTTCCGGGCTTTCCGAACTTCTTCACGATCTATGGGCCGAACACCAACATCGTGGTCAACGGCTCGATCATCTTTTTCTCCGAAGCGAGTGTGCGCTACATCGTCAACGCGCTGAAGCTGCTCGCGGAGACGGGCGCGAAGACGATGGAGGTGCGCGCCGACGTCCACGACGCGTTCAACGCCCGGGTCGACGAAGAGAACAAGAAGATGGCTTGGGGCATCCCCAACGCCAAGAGCTGGTACAAGAATTCGCTCGGCCGCGTCAGCCAGAACTGGCCGTTCAAGCTCGTCGATTACTGGAACGCGACGGTCAAACCGGACCCGAAGGACTTCACGCTCGTCTGAAACAAAACCCCGCCGGTTGCCCGGCGGGATTTTGCATTCACGCAGTCGTTCGATCAGTCGCCGAACGCGGCGATACCGTTCGGGGTGCCGAGACCGGTCGGGCCGTCAAAGCCAACCTCGCCCGTGCACAGATACGTCTTTTGGCCGTTCTTGCCGGCCTTGCAGGTGCCGTTGTTTCCGGTGGTGACATCGAACAGCGCATCGGTATGGGCATACGGATTGCTGCCGAAATTGACCGTGCCGCCGTTGGCGCCATAGATGCCGCCGATGAGCGGCGCCGAAACGCTGGTCCCACCGAACCGGAGCCAGGTCGACACACCGCTGCCGCTCGGGCCATAAACCGCCACGCCGGTCGCCGGATCGGCCACCGCCGAGACGTCCGCAACCGTGCGGAACTTGCAGCCCTTGTCCTGCTGCCACGCGGGCTTCACATGCGTTTTGCTGCAGCCGCTCCCCGCGCCGCGCCAGACCGTCTCGGCCCAGCCGCGCTCGCTGCTATCATGGATGAGATGCGTTCCGCCGACCGCGGTGACATGCGGCGAGGTTGCCGGATAGCCCCTGCCATAGCCGGCGTCGCCGGTGCTCACGGTCAAGGCCACGCCCGGATGGGTATAGGACGACTCGTAATCGTTCGTCCTGTCGGGATCGTGGCCGCTATAGGAGTTGGAGATGACATGCGCGCCCAGCTCCGCCGCTTTGTCGACGGCCGCCGCAAGATGCGCCAGAGAATTGGTCTTGGCTTCGACAAGCCAGATCTGGCAGCTCGGGCACATCGCACTTGCCATATCCAGATCGAGCGCGGATTCCTGCGCCCAGCCGATATTCTGTGGCGGATAATTCCCTTGATGTCCTTTCGAATTCAACTTCTTGAAGCAGCCATTGGCGGTCGTGCATGCCGGAAGTCCATAATTGGCGCGATAGACTCCAAGGTCGGACTCGGCGTTGTCATATCCGAACGCATCGACGATCGCGATGATCGTGGATGAGCTTCCCGTCGCGGTGATCTTGTAGGCATCGCGCAGATCGGGCGGACCATAACCGGAGATGCGTTGACCGGGGCCGCTACTGAGCGGATTGCCTTTGCTGTCGGTCACGATCCGCGCCATGCAGCGCATGGCGAGCCCCGCGACGGGACCGCAGGCGGCCTTGTGATAGACGCCGCCGCTGAATTGCAGGTCGATGTCCCGCGCCGACGCTACCGAGATAAGACCAATACTCACCAGAGCCGATAACAGCCCCACTCTCAGCATTTTGTGCACAGTTTTTCTCCTCAAAAGGCATGGATTGGTTCGGAATTTCGAGGACGCGCAACGTCCTCCCCCACCAGATTTTCTAACAGCTTCGTCAGCTCTGAGCGGATCAAAACAAACCCCGCCGGTTTCGCGGCGGGGTTTGTATTTGCAGGGTTTCGTTTGGCGTCAGTTGCCGAACGCAGATGAGCCGTTCGGTGTGCCAAGACCCGTCGGTCCGTCATAACCGACTTCGCCGTTGCAGAAGTAGGCTTTCGTACCGGTTTTGCAGGTCCCGTTGTGGCCTGTCGTCACGTCGAAGAACGCGGACGAGTTTGCGTAGAGCGAGGTGGCACGGTCGACAGCGCCGCCATTGGCGCCGAAGATACCGCCAATGAGCGGTGCGGAGACGCTGGTGCCGCCCACAACGGTCCAGTGTCCCTGGATGTAGACCGCCACGCCGGTTGCGGGATCGGCCACCGCCGAGACGTCACCGACCATACGGCCCTTGCACGCCTTGTCCGTCTGCCATTCCGGTTTCGCGAACTGTTTGCTGCAGCCGCTGCCGGCGCCAGTCCAGACCGTTTCGGCCCAGCCGCGATCGCTGCCGTCGGCAACCAGATGCGTGCCGCCAACCGCGATCACATCCGGCATGTCCGCAGGCGCCTGCACGCCGTAGCCCGCGTCGCCGGTGCTAGCCGTCACCGCAACACCGGGATGGCTGTAATAGTGCTCGTACTTGGGCGCGTATCCGCCTTCGCCGCCGCCATAGGAGTTGCTGATGACGTGCGCGCCGAGCGCCGCAGCCGTGTCGACCGCCGTTCCGAGATTCTTGAATGAGTTGGTGGTCGCCTCAACCAGCCAGATCTGGCAGTTCGGGCACATGGCGCTCGCCATATCGAGATCGAGTGCCGATTCCAGGGCCCAGCCATTGTTCTGCGGCGGATAGTTTTTCTGCTTGCCCTTCTGGTTCAGCTTCTTGAAGCAGCCATTGGCCGTCGTGCAGTCCGGCAGACCCCACTGCGTACGATACACGGCGAGATCGGCTTCGGCGGTGTCGTAGCCGAACGCATCCACGACTGCGATGATCGTCGACGAGCTACCCGTCGCGGTGATCTTATAAGCGTCACGCAGATCGGACGGCGTTTTGCCGGAGATCGGCGGCTGCGCGAAACTAAGCGCCTTGCCCGTGCTGTCCGTCACGACGCGCGCATGACAGCGCGCGGCCGCGCCAACGACGCGACCGCAAACGGCCTTGTGGAATGTGTTGCCGGAGCGTTCGATGCCATCTGCGCTTGCACCGCCTGCCATTGCGAAAGCGACGAAGGCCGACAGAAGGCCTCCCGTTAGAATACCTCGCATAGAAACCTTCCTCCTTCAGACGTGGTCTAGGATGTTGTGGAAATCCTGAAGATGAGACGCACCCTCAGCAAGCCTTCTAACAGCTTGATGCATTGCTCGATAGAGCAGCAAGACAAATCCATGACGATTTTTCCATAAATCGCCGCGGCGATCATCCTTTGTCTGTGTTCGCAAATGCACAATCAAAACCCCGCCAGGTGCTGGCGGGGTTTTGTTTGGCGAGGAAGCTTTGCTTCCTTGATGGCCTTAAGAAAAACGTTTCTACGAGATTGCTCTCGTTTCGGTACGGATTCGATTGTGGGCGGCGGCCGGCCTTTTCATCAGCCAGCCGTGGCTCCCATAGGGAGCCCCGGTTCTATGCCCGGTGGCGTTTCTTCCATGCGGAGCCTCCTGGTCAGCGGTTGCGTCCGTCGCGCAGGCCTTTGCCGTCCCGGGCTCCGGCCCTTGCCGAAGCACTCCGCGTGCCGGACGACAACGCCGCAGCGGACGGAAAGCATCCGTCCGTCGAGGCGTCGAGTCAACGGGAAAAATATACGTCCGTACACGGATCATATCGCGCCGCGTCACACCGCGCGGTTTGCCTTGTCTTTCTCGTTGGCGGAACGGATCTGGCCGCGAATGGCATCCCACTCCGCATCGCCGAGTTTCGAGAGCGCGGAAAAGTTCCCGGTGCCGCCCAGATGTCCGGCCCCATCGATGGCGATCGTCTGGCCGGTGAGATAGTCGCAGCCATCCGCCATCAGGAACACCGCGAGATTCGCGAGTTCCACCATCTCGCCGTTGCGCCCGATCGGGATGCGATCGGAAGAATCGCCACGGCTTTCTGTCGCGGCAGCGGGGCTCAATCGCTCCCAAGCGCCTTTGGTCGGAAACGGACCGGGCGCAATCGCATTGAGACGAATCCCGTTCGGCCCCCATTCGGTCGCAAGCGACTTGGTCATAATGTTGAGGCCGGCTTTCGACATGGCGCTCGGCACCGTGAAAGGCCCGCCGTTCCAGATCCAGGTTGTCAGGATCGAAATCACGCTCGCCTTGTTGCCGCCTTCGATCCAGCGCTTGCCGCAGGCCAGCGTGACGTAAAACGAGCCACGAAACACGATGTCGGCGATGGCGTTGAACCCGCGCGGGCTGAGATCTTTGGTGCGGCTGATGAAGTTGCCGGCGGCGTTGTTGACGAGACCGGTCAAAGCGCCGCCGTCCGCCCAGATCTGGGCCACCATGTCATCCACAGCTTCCGCAACACGGATGTCGCAGGCCACACCTTTAACGGTCGAACCGGTGTCGTCCGAAATCTTCTTCGCCGTTTCGTCGAGCACGGACGCACGCCGCCCGCAGATGTAAACGGTCGCGCCGAGCTGCGCGTAGGCTTCGGTCATCACTTCGCCGAGGCCCGTGCCCCCGCCGGTCACCAGAATGCGTTTGCCCTTGAGAATATCGTTCTTGAACATCAGATTGTACATGATCTGTTCCTCCGGATAGCGATGGGGCAGAGTAGGCCGCATAAGGGACAAGACAAGGCTGCATGCTCGCCCGCGCCGAGGATACGTCGTTGCTTCCGCAGCGTTTTGCTGCGTGGTTCGCCGCGCGCGGCTGGACACCGCGCCCACACCAGCTAGCGCTGATCGAACATGCGATGCACGGCGAGTCCGTACTGCTGGTCGCGCCCACCGGTGGTGGCAAGACGCTGGCGGGATTTCTGCCCAGCCTGATTGACCTCGCACGCCGCCCACCGCGCAGACCGGGGATGCCGGGCCAGCGCGCGCTTCACACGCTCTACATTTCTCCACTCAAGGCGCTCGCCGTCGATGTCGCACGCAATCTGGAAACGCCGGTTGCCGAGATGGGGCTTCCGATCCGCATCGAAACGCGCACCGGTGATACGTCCGCTTCGAAGCGCCAGCGTCAAAAGACGTTGCCGCCCGATATTCTGCTGACCACACCGGAACAGCTCGCTCTTCTGATCGCCTCGCGCGAGGCGCAACGCCTGTTCGAGAATCTGAAAACCGTCGTGCTCGACGAACTGCATGCGCTTTACAATTCCAAGCGCGGCGATCTTCTGGCGCTGGGTCTCGCGCGCTTGCGCACCTTGGCTCCTGCACATCGCACCGTGGGACTGTCCGCGACCGTTGCCGATCCCAAGCCTTTGCTCGATTTCATGGGCGGAGGCGAATTGGTGCGCGGGTTGGCCGGCGCGGCGCCGCAGATTTCAATCCTGGCGTCTGACACCTATGTGCCATGGGCTGGGCACATCGCGCGCTATGCCATGGCCGATGTGCTGGAGGCGATCAAACGCGCGAAGACCTCGCTCATCTTCGTCAACACCCGCGCCAATGCGGAGCGGACGTTCCAGGAGCTATGGCGCCTCAACCAGGACAACCTCGCGATCGCGTTGCATCACGGTTCGCTCGCGCCGGCGCAACGCCGCAAGGTCGAGAGCGCGATGACGCGCGGCGATCTCAGGGCAGTGGTCTGTACTTCGACGCTCGATCTCGGCATCGACTGGGGCGCGGTGGACAACGTCATCTGCATCGGCGCGCCGAAGGGGGCAGCGCGTCTGGTACAGCGCATTGGGCGCGCCAACCACAGGCTCGACGAGCCGAGCCAGGCGCTGTTGGTGCCGTCGAACCGTTTCGAGGTGCTGGAATGCGAAGCCGCGCGCGACGCGGTGATGGCGAACGAACTCGATGGCGAACGCCTCCGCATTGGCGGGCTCGACGTGCTGGCGCAGCATGTGCTTGGCTCCGCTTGCGCCAAGCCGTTCGATGCGGACGAGCTGTTCGCGGAAGTGACCTCGACTTCGCCCTACGCGCATCTCTCACGCGAGGATTTCGACAAGGTCGTCGATTTCGTTGCCACCGGCGGCTATGCGCTAAAGCGCTACGATCGTTATGCGCGGCTGCGCAAGACGCCCGAAGGCAAATGGCGGGTGTCCCATCCGCGCGTCGCCCAGCAATACCGCATGAATGTCGGGGTCATCGTCGAGGACCCGATGATCGACATTCGCCTGCAGGCCAAAGGCCGTCCGACCGGCGCCGGCGGACGCGTGCTCGGCCAGATGGAGGAGCACTTTGTCGAGCAACTCGCACCGGGCGATACGTTCGTGTTCGCCGGCGATGTGCTGCGCTTCGAAGGCATGCATGAGGACGCCGCTTACGTGTCGCGCACCCACGATCCCGAGGCGCAGGTGCCCTCCTACAATGGCGGCAAGTTCCCGCTTTCCACGTTCCTCGCCCAGCGCGTGCGCGAAATGGTATCAAAACCGGAGACTTGGCACATTTTCCCCGATCCCGTGAACGAGTGGTTGCGGATACAGGAATGGCGCTCTGTCATCCCGCAGCCCGGCCAGTTGCTGGTGGAAACTTTTCCTCGTGGCTCGAAAGAATATCTCGTCTGCTATCCGTTCGAAGGCCGGCTCGCGCACCAGACGCTCGGCATGCTGCTCACCCGCCGTCTGGAGCGCTTGCGCATGCGGCCGCTGGGCTTTTCGGCCAACGAATATGCGCTCGCGATCTGGGCGCTTCGCGACATGGGCGGGCTCAATATGGACAGGTTGTTCGACGAGGACATGCTGGGCGACGATCTCGACGCCTGGCTGGCAGAGTCCAATCTCTACAAGCGCACCTTCCGCAATTGCGCGATCATCGCCGGCCTGATCGAGCGCAGGTTCCCGGGCAAGGAAAAGACCGGCCGGCAGGTGACGTTCTCGTCCGACCTGATTTATGACGTGCTCAGGGAACACGAGCCGGATCACATCCTGTTGCGCGCGACTTATGAAGATGCGGCAACCGGTCTGCTCGACATCGCGCGGCTATCGGAGATGTTGGCGCGCGTGAAGAACCGGATCGTCGCGAGGCGCCTTGACCGCGTCTCGCCGCTCGCGGTTCCGGCGCTGCTCGAGATCTCCAAGGAAATGGTCGCGGGCGAGGCGCATGAGGATATCCTGCGCGAGGTGGAAGAATCGCTGATCGCGGATGCGATGCGGATCGACGAAAAGAGCGGTGGGCGTGGAAGAAACTGAGATCGACCTGAACGGGGAGCGGCTTGTGCTCGATGTCTCCGGCGCCTTGTGGTGGCCGGCGCAGGCGATGCTTGTTTTCTCCGATATCCATCTGGAGAAGGGCTCGTCGTTCGCGATGCGCGGCCAGATGTTGCCGCCCTACGACACGCGCACGGCGCTGAAGCGGATGCAGGCGGTTGTCGCGCGCTATGCGCCGAAGAGGATCATGTCGCTGGGCGATGCGTTCCATGATCGCGACGCGGCAGGGCGTCTGGATGCAGACGAACGCGCTATGCTTTCAGGCTTTTCACAGGGCGCGGACTGGATCTGGATCACCGGCAATCACGATCCCGCGCCGCCCTCCTGGCTTGGCGGCGCGATCGTCGAAGAATACCGGCTTGGCGGCCTCGTGTTCCGGCATGAACCGGGCGTGTTCTTCCAGCCGGGCGAGGTCGCGGGCCATCTGCATCCCTGTACGACGGTTACGATGCGCGGCCGAAGCCTGCGCCGCCGCTGCTTTGTCGCCGATGGCACGCGCATGGTCCTGCCAGCCTTCGGTGCCTATGCCGGAGGCCTCGATCTTTGGGAGCCGGCGATCCATGGCCTGTTTCAGGGCACCTTCGGTGCCTATGTGCTGGGCCAGGCGCGCGTCTACGCGGCCAAGGGGCGAGGCGACTATCACTCCGCGCGGCGGAAGGCGAGCGATGACAGCCAGCCCAGCAGGACAGCCATCAGCACCGTTGAAAGTCCGTAGGCAAGCGGATCGTTCAGCGAAAAATCGAAGACGCGCCGCTCCAGCCCCGTCTGATCGATGGTGAGGATCGAGGAACGCGCATCGATCACACGGCCGTCGCGCAGCAGATAGGTTTCCGCGATATAGCGTCCGCGCGGCGCGGCGGCGGGCAGGGAGACGCGCACCCGAAAAAGTGTGCCGCTCAGGAATTGCACCATGCCCGGTCTCTCCTGATAAAGCCCCGCGCGCTCCTGGAAGCGCAGGAGCGCCTGGCGGAAGGGCTCGATGTGCTTTGGGCCTGTTGCACCATGCGGTTCGACGGCGGCCAGCCCAAGATCGTATTGCCGGAGCGTTCTGGCAGAGGCGATCTGGTTGAGCGGTCTGGTGCTCGCGGCGAAGTAATAGCCCGGCATGCGTTTCAAGATGGCGCGGTCGCTGTTGATCCAGATGCCGGCGATGCGGGTTTTCTGGCGGATACGCATGTCGCTCGGCGGCCCGCGCAGCACGACGACGATGTCCGGCTTGGTGCCGATGGGGCGCTCGACGGCACCGAACACGACGATGCTCGTGCCGTTGTAGCTCGACGTGATCTGGATCGAATCCTGGCTGAGGCCGGACACGAGGTTTTCGCCTGCGCATACCGATGTTGCGCAAAACGCGGCAAGCAGCAGGACGGCGAGCGACCTCATGTGCTTCCCGATGCGATGCTGTAGAGTTCGTGTGGGCGCGCGACCAATCCAAAGAACAGGCGCAACGCCACCGCGATGACCATCAGTGCAAGCATCAGGCGCAGCTGTTCGCCGCGCAGCCTCGCGCCGATGCGCACACCGATTTGCGCGCCGATCACGCCGCCCAAGACCAGGACAATCGCCAGAAAGGCGTCGACGGCATGATTGTTCACGGACTGCAGAACGGTGGTCGCCGCGGTGATGACGATGATTTGGGCAAGCGAGGTGCCGGTCACCACATTCGTCGGCATTCGCAGGATATAGATCATCGCCGGCACGACAATGAAGCCACCCCCGACGCCGAGGATCGACGAGAGCGCGCCGACCATGAACCCGATCGCGAGCGGCGGTATCACGCTGATGTAAAGCCTGGACGCGGGGAAACGCTGCTTGAACGGCAATCCGTGGATCCAAAGGTGCTGCCCGGAACGGCGCGCTGGGATCACCGCGCCGCCACGCGCAGCGCGCAATGTCCCCAGACTCTCGCGCAGCATCAACGCCCCGATGGTGCCAAGCAGAAGCACGTAGCTGATCGAGACGACGACATCCATCTGACCGGCGCGGCGCAGAACGCCGAACAGCCACACCCCCGCAATAGTGCCGACGATGCCGCCCAGCGTCATCACGGCTGCCATCTTCAGGTCGATCGCGCGCTTGCGCCATTGCGCGATCGCGCCCGACATCGACGAGGCGGTGATGTGGCTTGCGGTCGTGGCGACAGCAATGGAGGAAGGAATGCCGCTGAAGATCAGGAGCGGGGTGAGCAGAAATCCGCCGCCGACGCCCAGCATGCCCGACAGGATGCCGATGCCCATGCCGAGGCCCAGCAGCAGGACCCAGGAGACCGACATCTGAGCGACGGGGAGATAGATTTCCATCGACCGCGCGAAGCGTGAACGGGACTCACAATGTGCGCGGTGACAGGGCGAGGGTCAACCGCGCGCGATTCATCGTGAATGCGCGCACCAAATCGTATCTTTCGAGGTCAACCCTGCGGGAGATCGTTCAACTGCGGCGTCACATTGGCGCGCGGATCGGAAGCCGCCGGCTTGAACGTGTCGGCAGCGTGCTGCGCGGCCGCACGATCGTCGGCAGAGAGCTGCGTCGCAATCGCTTCGATCCGCGATTTCGACTCGTTGTCACCCTGCGCGGCCGCGATGGCATACCACTTGTACGCATCGAGCAGGCTCTGCGGCACACCGAGACCGCGTTCGTAAAGAACGGCGAGATTGAATTCGGAGTCCGCGAGCCCGAGGGACGCGGCTTTGGAGAACCAGCGTGCGGCCTCGTTCATGTCTTTCTTGGTGCCGGTGCCTTCGGCGAGCGCGACCGCGAGATTGTGCATCGCCTTGCGATTGCCCTGCATCGCGGCTGCCTGATACCAGTGCGTCGCTTTCGCCGGATCGGCCGCGACCCCCTTGCCGTGCTCATAGAGCGTGCCCAGGCGATATTGCGCGATCGGCTCGCCGCTCTCGGCTGCACGTTCCAGCCACTTGGCCGCTTGCGCTTCATTCACGGCAACGCCATCGCCGTTCAGATATTTGAGGCCGACGACGGTCTCCGCTTTCGCGTTGCCGCCATTGGCGAGGGTGGTGAGACGATCCATCGCGGGGATGCTCGCGCTCTGCTGAGGCGCGCCCTGCGGGGCAGAGGGGACCGGACGGATCGGTGCGGGCTCGACGGTCTTCTGCTGCAACGGCTGGACACCCGAGGGCGCCGGCTGCGCGGTGTCTTCGTTCGGCGACGACAGGGCGTGTAGAGGTGTTCCGGCCTGCGGAGGCGGTGTCTGGGTCTTGCCCGGGAACAGGGCGCCGACATTCGAGTTCGGCGCACCGGACGGCGCGATCAGACTCTTGCTCAAAACGATGCCCGCGATCAGCGCGACGACGATGAGCACGACGATGCCGATCAGCATCGTGCGGGAGCGGCCTGGGGGTTCGGTGCCAGCCTCGAGTTTGGGCAAACCCCAGGAGAACCCCCGCGAGGTTTGTTCGGCTTCGACCTGGTTCGCGGCAGCGCGCGCGGAACGGCGCGCAGCGGAGAGGAACGAGTCCGCCGGTGGCGGCGCGGCAAACGCATCGTTCGCAAAATTTTCAGCCGGCGGGAACGGCGGCTCGGTCGCGAAAGCTGCCTCGGTCGCAAAGGGCTGCGCCGGTTCGAAAACTTCAGGCTGGGGCGGAAGCATATCGTCATAGGCTTCGAACGGCGGCGGCACTGCTGGGGCGGGCGTTTCGGCGAAGGGTGGCGCGTCGAACGCTGCCGGCGCCGGCGTGAAAGCGGGTGGCGGTGTGAAAGCGGGTGGCGGCGGAGGGGCCGCGACAGCGGGTTTCGTCTCCAACGTTGCGATGCGGCCGGCGATGTCGCTGAGCGTGGCGCGGAATTCGCTCACCGAGTCGCGTTGGCGATTCTCGGTCCCTTCGACGCGTCCCACAAGCTTGCGCAGGCTTTCTTCGAGGGTCTTGGGCGAGACGGTTTCGGTGGTTTCGAGGCGCGTCACGATGTCGGCAAGGCTGCGCTCGATGCTGCCGAGACGGCGGTCGACGTCCGGGTCGGAACCGCGCGCTTCTAGCTTCTCGACGGCATCTTCCAACCGCGCAATCGCACCAGAGGTCACCGCTTCGCGATGCGACGCTTCGGCTTGACGATGCGACGCTTCCGCTTCGGCGTCCTTGTGCGCCTACAGCGTTTCGATCACGCGTTCGAGCGTGTCGGTGCCTGATTGCGCGGCGCGCTCCGCGGTGTAGATGCGGTTGTCGAATGCGGCGAGACGGTTCTCGAACGTGCGCGTGTTGTCGTCGGCCGCTTCGCGCACTTCGTCGAGCTGCGTCGAAAATGCATCTAGCCGTGTGGCGAGCGCCTCGAGATTGGTGGCGAGCGCTTCAAGATTGGTCGCGAGCGTGGAGATCTGCGATGCGGAATGATTGGCATTCTGCGTAAGCTGCTCGGCCACCCGCGCGAGGCCCGTATGCAAACCCTTGATCGCGTCCTTGAGGGGGGCGTGGTTGCTCGCCTGTTCAACACGGCCGATGCGATCGGAGAGGCTGACGACGTGGCCGGCGAGCTGATCGAACGCCTGCGCCTGTTCGCGCGTGGCGATGTTGATCTCGGTCGCGGCCTTGCTCATGACCTTGTTGTTTTCGCTCTGATTGCGCTCGGTTGAGTCCAAGCGCCGCGTGACGCCACGCAGTTGTTCCTCGATGCGTCGATAGACGTCGTTGGCCTCAGCTTCGCTGCGGCTGACGCGATCGAGCATCTCGTCGGTTTCGCGCTGCGTCGTGATCGGCTGCTCCGGGGCAGCGCGGTACATTCTGTTGGCGCTCATATTTTCGCGGGTCAATTCATCCTCATCCCCGGCGCTGTCGACGCTGCGCAGAATGCGCCGCGAAAGCCATTCGCCGACGGACAGACCTTCACGCCGGGCCGATGCGCGAGCTGTCTCGCGCGCCTCCGGCTGAATACCTGCCACGTTCCAAGGAAGATCAGCCCGCATCTCGACTCACTAGGCGAAGCACCCTCAACTATAAGTAACCACGGCAAGATATAGTGTAAAGGAACGTTACGCGCCCAAGGCATGGGTCGCTTCCGCGACTGTCTTCCACGGCCAGCATCTTCCACAGACAGGCTTAATGGAGGGTTATCACGTGCCCGCTAATGGGGTACGCCCGCGCGCATCAGGTCGTCATGCAGCCGCCCTGTGAGCCATCGCCACGTCATCCGGTAGTCAGAAGCCAGCGACCACAGCGGATAGGTAAAGGTGGCGGGCCGGTTGTGCTCGATGAAGAAATGTCCAATCCACGCGGGGCCATAGCCGGCGACAAGGGCGCCCGGCACAAACCAGAGATTGCCCGTCACGATGGCCGCAAAGACGCAGGCGCTCGAGAGGATCGTCCCCGCAAAGTGGACCGCGCGGGTCTCGGGCTTGGCGTGCTCCTGCAGATAGTAAGGCCAGAAATCCCGATAGGTCTCGATCGGGCGATTGGTGTTGGCGTCCATCGTCCTCTCCCTCAAGGACTCTTCGGCACCGGCTGCGCTCCCACATCCAGATCGAGTGCGAACAGGGCGGTGACGTAGACCGTGTCGCCGTTCACCGCGGCACCGATCCCGGTGCGATCATAATCCGCAAAGGTGAGATTGTCGCGATGCTCGGGGCTTTTCAGCCAGATATCGAGAAAGCCCTTGGCGAACGCGTCCACATCGACGCCGCTTTGCTTGACGTAGTGCAAGGCCGCGATGTTCTCGCCGAGGAGACCCTGGAATTTCGCGTCCTCTTGGGTGAGGAGGCTGCCCGAGGTGTCGCCATTGGGGGCGGCGTGGGCCATGTAGTTTTTCGCCGCCATATCGGCCGAGCGCTTCCGCGCAATCCCGCTCAATTCCGGATCGATGGCGAGCGGTTTGGCCTTTGGGTCTTTTTTTTCGCGTTCCTCCTCGATCAGGACCGCGATGCGCTGTTCGAGCGCTGGCATCACCGTCGCCGGATCGGGCGGCAGCGCCGTCTTCACCATGGCGGGCGGCGTTGCGGTGCAGCCGGCGAGCGCGAACAGCAGCGCCGCGACGAAAGCCCTGCGCATGTTCAATGGATGAATTCGAACAGGCCCGCGGCGCCCATGCCGCCGCCGATACACATCGTCACGACGCCGTATTTGGCTTTGCGTCGGCGGCCTTCGAGCAGGATATGGCCCGTCATGCGCGCGCCCGACATGCCGTAGGGATGCCCGATGGAGATCGAGCCGCCGTCCACGTTCATCCGGTCATAGGGAATGCCGAGCCGGTCGGCGCAGTAGATGACTTGGGCAGCGAAAGCTTCGTTCAGCTCCCACAGATCGATATCTTCGACCTTGAGGCCGTGGCGCTCCAGGAGCCGAGGCACGGCAAAGACGGGGCCGATGCCCATCTCGTCCGGCTCGCAGCCCGCGCTGGCGAAGCCACGGAAGATGCCAAGCGGCTTGAGATTGCGCTGGGCGGCGACCCTGGAATCCATCAGGACACAGGCCGAGCCGCCATCGGCGAATTGCGAGGCATTGCCCGCGGTCACATATTTGCCCTGCTGGATCTTCATGCCGCCGGCGAGCACGGGCTTGAGCGCCTTCAGACCTTCCAGCGTCGTGTCGGGCCGGTTGCATTCGTCATGATCGACTGTGACCGGAACGATTGATTCCTGGCCCGTCGCCTTGTCCGCCTTCCTCATCTTGACGGCAAGCGGAACGATCTCGTCCTGGAATTTGCCGGATTGCTGCGCCGCCGCCGTGCGCCGCTGGCTTTCGAGGGAATATTCGTCCTGCCGCTCGCGGCTCACGCCATAGCGCTCGGACACGATCTCCGCCGTCTCGATCATCGAGATCCAGAGTTCCGGCTTCACCTGCATCAGATGCTCTTCGGTGATGTTCTTGGTGTTCATCCCACCCATCTGCACCAGCGAAATGGACTCGACACCCGAGCCGATCATGACCGGCGAACCTTCCGTGATGATCTGTTGCGCCGCCACCGCGATGGCTTGCAAGCCGGAGGAACAGAAGCGGTTGATCGTGGTGCCCGAGGTCGTCACCGGGCATCCCGCCCAGATCGCCGAAAGGCGCGCGATGTTCATGCCGGTCGCGCCTTCGGGCTGCGCGCATCCCATCACGACGTCCTCGACTTCGCCGGGCTCGATTCCCGCCTTGGCGATAGCGTGTTTGATCGCATGACCGCCCATGACGGCGCCATGAGTCATGTTGAAGCCGCCGCGCACGGATTTGGCGAGCCCGGTACGCGCGGTCGAAACGATGACGGCTTCTCTCATGGCGGTTCTCCGATGGATGCATCGGGAACCTAGCCCGCAGCCAAGCGGTGCGGAAGGGCGGCCCTAGATGTAGGCGCCCTGATCGATCAGTTCGGGTGCGGCGCGCAGCCGCGTGCGGTGCGTGATCATTCGCTCGTGAAGATGCTTCACGGTGCTGCTGCCGGTCGTGACAAACAGGAAAGGAAACAGGCCGTGCAGCATACAGGCGCAGCCGGCCACGATCATGCGGCTTCCGAAGAAGCTCGCGCTCTCGAGGTGCTCGAGATAGGTCTCGCCGACACTGGCGGGATGTCTGGTGAAAATGCCCACGGACCGCACCTCTGACGCTACGGCCGGTTGTCTATACCGATTTCCTCAGGTTTTCACGGGAGAAATTGTCCTAGGCCGTGCGCCTGGCGGGATCGTTCTTCCAGAAGACATAGGAACTCGCGATCGCGAACACGGCGCTTGCGCTGATTGTGGCGGCGAAAGCCAGATAGGCCGCTTCGATTCCGATGGCGAAACGGACGGCAAGAACGATCAGCGCGCTCCAGACGAACAGGCGCCCCAGCATGCGGTGCGTCTTGTCCCAGGAGAGGTCGCTGGAGAGCGTCCACGGCGTGCGCACGCCGATGAAGAAATTGGGCCGCGCCTTGCCGAGGTAATTGCCTCCAATGGCGATGGAGAGCGGAAGCAGAACGATCAGCACGCCGGGAACGTCGATCGGATATCCCAGCGCAAGGCCGACGACCAAGGCATGCGCAACCGCGAGCACCACAAGCGCGCTGAGCCAGATCGCGTAGAACGGTTTCCGGCTCGCGATCATATTGGCGCGCCGCGGCTCGATGCGCGGGATCGCCGCCAAGAGCAGCGTGATGGCGAGCCCGATGGCGGGAAGGAACGCAAGACCCCAGTCCTTGGACATGGTCCCATTGACCTTGCCATCCACACCCCAATGGGTCGCGATAACGGCGCTCTCGGGCAACTTCACCCAGGCCCAGGCGCTGATTGCGGCCATGATGGCGATAAGAAAGAAGCTCAACGTCAAGGGCAGACGCAGATTCACGATGGCTCTCCTTCGGGATCGGGGGCTTGGGTTCCGGCGATGGACATCAGCGCAGCCATCGCTTCCTCGAGCACGCTCATGTTCAGGCGGTAGATGATCGATGTCCCCTGGCGCTCGGTGTGAACCAGATCGGCGGCCTTGAGCACTGCGAAATGGCCCGAGAGGGTGGGCTTGGAAATCTCGAAATCCGCCGCCAAATCGCCGGCGCTCAGCGGGCCTTTCCGCAGCAGTTTCAATATTTTGCGGCGGATTGGATGGGCAAGGGCATCAAAGACATCGCTCATATTTCGTTATTTAGCGAAATAGCGAATAATGTCAAGAGGCCGATGTCGAAGCTTTCTCACCGGCCTGGACAGCAGCTTGGTCTGAAAGGCGCTTGAAGACGACGTATTGGACGAAAAACAAAGCGATGATGATCAGGGTGGGCACAAAGGTCGCGTACAGCGCCCACACTGCGAAATCGGCAAGAAACGCGACAAGCACGTTCACAATGGCGAAACCGACCATGAGAGCGGCCCATAGTTTCTCCGCGCGGAAAACGGTCCGTGTATCCAGATATCGGCGCGTGTCGGCAGGGATATAGGGCGTCATCCAATCGCGCGTCGCCATGAAGATGCCGACCGAAAGATCGATCACCGACGGCTTCAGCTTGATGTAATGCTCATCATGCAGCGCGATGGTCATCAGACCGAGGATCACTACAACGCCGAGGCTCAGCCATTGCAGCGGCCCGATCTCTTCGCGCGTGACTTTCTTCAAGACGAGTTGCGCAAAGCCGGTCGCGATACCGACAACCGTCGCGATATAGACGCTGTGAAGCCCGGAAACGTCAAACACGCGCTTGGCAATGAAGAACGCTGCTGCAAACGTGATCGCCGCCAGCAGATCGAGAACGATCGGCTTTGCAACCTGCAAAGGACTATGGACTGTCGGCATTCACGTCAGCTGTTGTCGCGTAAAGGTTAGGTAAGCGCTCCGGCGGCGCTTGCAATGTTGCCGGAGGGCGCCTGTTCCCACAGGCGCCCGCTGTCGCGAATTATTGCGTCGCAGCCGTCGCGCCTTTCCGCTGCACATAGAGCGTCCAGAGATGCGCGCTCTTTTCGGTGGTCGCATTACCGCTCACCTTGGCAAAAGCCGCGGCCGCGTCGGCATTCTTTCCCTGCATCGCAAGCGACTCGCCAAGGACCATCTGCGCGTCGTTGGAGTCCTTGTTGCCGCCCTTGGTGATGGCACGCTGTGCCGCGTCGGCCGCATCGCTGTAGCGGCCGTAGCCATAATACGTCTCGGCCAGCTTCAGATCGTAGTCACCGGTCTTATGCGTTTCGGCGAGCTTGGCAAACTCGGCGATCGAGCCCTTGTCCTTTTCCGCCTTGGGTCTCAGGCCGGCGAGCAACCCGCTCGCCTTGTCGCCCGATTTCACGACACCCTTGCTCATACCGTGTTCGATCATGGAAACGGCTTCCACGGGATAGTTCAGCTGGGACGCCACCTGCGCCATGATCGCGTAGTCGTCCGCAGGCGTCGTGGCGCCGGTTGCGATACGCAGACGATAGAGGTGCAGCGCATCGAGATCGTGCAACCCCTTTGTCATAAACGCCATGTCGATCAGCTCGCCCCAATCGTTGGCGTCGCCGTAATTCGTCACCAGCGTCTCGAGAGTCTTCGCGGCCCCGGCATAGTCGTTCTGCTTGAGCTGGCCGCGCACCACGATGTCGAGTGCGGCTTGGTCGGGCGCCTTGCCCGCGGCCGTCGCTGCCGAGGCCTGGCTTTGCGCAAGCGCCGTCGCTTTCGCGGCGTTGCCGGTGTTGAAATACGCGACGGACATCGGGCTCGCGACTTTCGGATCGAGTGGTCCCATCGCCTCCAGAGCTTCGCCATATTTGATGACGCGCTGCCAATCGCTTTCGTTGGCGGCCAGAAGCACGGCGTTCGTCAGCACATTGGCTTTCTTCTCTTCCGGCAAGGCGGGCGAATCCGCCATCGCTTCATAGGCGGTCGCGGCGGCCTTGTAGTCCTTCATGCCGACCGCAATGTTGGCCAGGAATTCGTTGATGGTGAAGTCGTCGAAGGGTGTCCGGTCCGGCACGGCCTGTGCTTCGTGAACATGCGCGAGTGCGGTCGTCAGATCGTTGGCCTTCATCGCGGTCTGGGCGGCGACGAGGGGCTTGCCGACCGCGGCACTGACTTTCTCAGAGGAACTCGCTTTTGAATCCGCGGCGCTCGCTGATCCGGCGCTCAATGCGGCTGCTGCAACAAGGCATGCGCCGAAGACGGCACGAAGCAGGGATTGTCTCATAAGTTCCTCTCTGACAAATGCGCGGCCCTCGCTTGGCCGACTTTCAAGGGATTTGCAACTTTACTATGGCGAGGCTGTGCCTCCAATGCGGCGGGCACCGATATTGCAGTGCAGCGTAATTGACCCTATCACCGGAACCATGACGGAAGGGGCACAGATGACGGCGCCGAGCCTGCCGGCGGACGCCGAAAATATCTCCATTGCGGGCTTCAACAAGTTCGCCGGCCCTTTCTATCGCCTTCCCGATGACGGAGAGGTGCGCCGCTTCGCCTTCGTCGCGCTCGACAAGCACATGAATGGCTCCGGCACGGTGCATGGCGGATTGCTGATGACGTTCGCCGACATCTCGATGAGCCGGACGTCGCGGCTGGTTTCCGGCGCGCAGTCCTGCAGCACCGTCGCACTCAATTGCGATTTTGTCGGACCCGGACGATTGGGCGACCTCATCGAGTCGCGGGTGCACGCGACACGCCAGACGCGCACGCTGGTCTTTCTGAGTGCGGAGCTGTCTGCCGCAGGCCGCATCGTCATGACTGCCGCAGGCCTTTGGAAGATCATGCCATGACGGCGCCAGAAGGCTTCAGCGAGATCCGGCTTATCGATCCATTCGAAATCCTTGTCGGCCCGGCCTATGGCGCGGGGGGGATTCCAACGCGGCGCTACGCATTTCGCGTCGCCGCCCATCACTGCAATCTGCGTGGCGTGGTGCATGGCGGGATGCTCATGACCTTCGCCGATCTGGCGCTGGGTCAGGCGGTCTGGGATGTGACCGACAAGGCGCCGTCGGTGACCCTGAACATGCAGACGCAGTTCATCGCACCGGCGCGGGAGGGCGACCTGGTCGAAGTCAGGCCCGACCTTACCCGCCGCACCCGGAGCATGGTGTTCATGCGCGGCGATTTCACCGTAGATGGCGAGATCGTGATGACGGCCCAGAGCGTATGGAAGCTGCTGGGTAAGGATTAGGCTTGCCGATCAGGGTAAGCAGATTTTTACCATGCGGTGCGACCTTAACTCTGCGGAAGAAGGTCACGCCTCCATGCGCGAACAGCGTTCGGCCGAACTTGTGTTGGGCTCGGTACAACTGGGCCTTGCCTATGGGGCCGCGAACCGGACCGGAAAGCCCGCGCTCGGCACCGCCCTGAAACTCGTGCGCCGCGCCGCGGACGCCGGAATCTCGCAATTCGATACGGCGCGCGCCTATGGCGATAGCGAAGAGCGCATCGGGGAAGCGCTCCAGGGCCGAAAGGCTGTTCGCACCATCACCAAGCTGAGCCCGCTCAGCGAACTCGCAGCCGATGCGCCGCGCGATGCCGTTCGCGCAGCCGTGGATGCCAGCATTGACCAGTCGCTCGCCGCGCTGCGCCGCGAGCAGCTCGATTGCCTGCTGTTGCATCGCGCTTCGCACATGACCGCGTTTGGCGGCGCAATCTGGGAACGGCTGGTCGAGCGGCTGGAAGACGGAAGCCTTCTTGCGCTCGGCGTGTCTGTTCAGTCGCCGTTGGAAGCGCTGATGGCGCTCGCCAATCCGGACGTCGTCCACCTGCAGCTGCCGTTCAATATCCTCGACTGGCGCTGGCGTGAGGCGGGCTTTCAGAACTGCCTCGCGGCGCGGCCGAATGTGACCATCCACGCGCGCAGCACCTTTCTCCAGGGTATCCTCGCTGCCAACGACCCTTCCGTCTGGCCGGATATCGAGGACGTGAGCGCAGACGCGCTCGTGAAGCTGATCACCTATCTGGCTTGGGAGTTGAAGCGGGACAGCGCGGCCGATCTCTGCCTTGCCTATGCGCGCGGGCAGGATTGGATCGACGGCGTCGTGGTCGGGCTCGAGACCGAAGAGCAGCTCGAAAAAAATCTCGGCCTGTTCGTGAAACGGCCGCTGACGCGCGAACAATGCCGGCGGGTGGAGACCTGCATCCCGCGGCTTCCGATCCAGCTTCTCAATCCTGCGCTTTGGCCCGCGCTCGGGCCCAAATGAGCGATCTTTTCCGCCTCGATGGCCGCGTGGCCTTCGTGTCCGGTGCGGCAGGGCATCTCGGCAGCGCCATGTCGCGGGCGCTCTGCGAAGCGGGCGCCCATGTGATCCTCAATGGCCGCGACGACGTGCGGCTCAAGGATTTCGAAGGCGAATTGCGCGCCGAAGGCCATTCCGTCGAACGTACAGCCTTCGATGTGGCCGATTTCCCGGCAGTTCGCGCGTATTTCGCGCGCAAGGAACGGCTCGACGTGCTTGTGAACAACGCCATCAGCATGACGCCGAGGCCTATGGACGCGCTCGAACCCGGCGACTTTGAAAAAACCTACGCCAGCAGTGTGACCGCCGCCTTCGAAGCCGTTCGGGCCGCTCGTCCGGCTTTGCGGAAGGCAGCCGATGCCGCCGGCGAGGCGAGCGTCGTCAATATCGCCTCCATGTACGCCAGCGTTTCCCCAGATGCCCGCATCTACGCCCAGCCGAGACAGGCGAGCCCCTTCCATTACGGCCCGGCGAAAGCGGCGCTGTTGCAATTGAGCCGTCATCTCGCGGCGGAGCTGGGACCGGAGCGCATTCGCGTGAACGCTTTGGTTCCCGGGCCGTTTCCGAAGGACGATGTTTCCCGGGGGGATCCGGATTTTGCAGCGCGGCTCTCGGCCAAAACGATGCTCGGACGCACCGGACGGGCGGACGAGATCCGTGGTGCGCTGCTGTTCCTGGCATCGCGGGCGTCGAGTTTTGTCACCGGCGCGGCCATCACGGTCGATGGCGGTTGGACGGCCTGGTGAGTTAGAACAATGAACATGGCGTTCCTCTCCTCCTTCCGTACCGGCCTTGACACGATCTATCCGGAGCATCTCCGCGCCCGGCTGCGGAATTTTCCGCTGTTTGCCGATGTCGGCGATGCGGGGCTGAAGCGCGTGCTGGCCGAATCCAACTGGTTCGGCCTGCCGGGTGGCATGGAGCTGAAACGCGATGGCGAGAACGGGCAGGCGCTGTTCCTGGTCGTGACCGGAAATCTCGGCGTCTTTGTCGAGGACGAGCACCATAAGCGCCGTCTGGTCGCCCATGTACCGGCCGGCGAAACGGTTGGCGAGATGTCGCTGATCTCCGGCGACAGCGAGCATTCGGCAGAGATCGTGGCGCTGCGCGATACGGAACTGCTGCGTATCAGCGCGCAGGGTTTCGATGCACTGATCGCCCGCCATCCGCGCGTGATGCTCAATCTCATGCGCATTCTGGTGAAGCGCCTGCAGGCGACCACCCGCCACGACAGCGACGGTTCCCGCCCCAAAACCTTCGCCATCGTGCCGCTGCAGGAAGGCCTGAATCAGGAACCCATCGCCCACCGTGTCGCGGCCGCGCTGACACAGATGGGCTCGCGCGCGGCAGTGCTCGATGCCTCGGCCGCGGAGCAGTCGGCTGAATGGTTCAACGCGTTCGAGGCGGCGCATGACGTGGTCTTCTACCGTGGCGACGTGCCGGATTCTGCCTGGACGCATCTCTGTCTGCGGCAGGCCGACCGGGTTTTCTTACTCGCGCGTTCAGACCGGCCGTTGCCGCTTCGCCCGCTCGATATTCCCGCCGCCAAGGAACGCGCCGGCGCGCTTCCCGAACTTCTCCTGCTGCATCCGTCCAGCGGCTTGCAGAATCTGCCTGAGCATTTCGCGCTGCGGAGCGGGCTGTTCGAATCCCATCATCACTTAAGGATCGGAAACACCGACGATATCGGCAGGCTCGCCCGGTTCATCTCAGGACGCGCGGTTGGTATTGTGCTTGCCGGTGGCGGCGCGCGGGGCTTTGCGCATATCGGTGTGCTGAAGGCGCTTCGCGAGGCCGGCGTTCCGTTCGACAATCTCGGCGGCACCAGCATGGGCGCAATCATCGCCGCCGGACTGGCCGCGGAATGGAGTCTTGAAGAACTGACCGAGCGCGTGCGGACGGCCTTTGTCGAATCCAATCCGTTATCGGATTACACGTTTCCGCTCATCGCTCTGGTGCGCGGCAAGCGGGTGAGCACGCTGCTCCAGCAGAATTTCGGCGATATCCGCATCGAGGAGCTGCCGAAGCCCTATTTCTGCGTCTCGTCTGACCTCACCACCGGGCGTATCCACGAACATCGCAGCGGCGCGCTTTGGCGTGCCTTGCGCGCCAGCGTAGCGCTGCCGGGGATTCTTCCGCCCGTGACACATCACGGCCATCTGCTCGTCGATGGCGGCGTGATGAACAACCTCCCGGTCGATGTCATGCGCCAGCGCGAAAGCGGACCGATCATCGCCTCCGACGTCACCGGCGAGGTCGAGTTCGAGGTGCATGACGACAAATATGGCGAACGGCCGCTGTGGTGGCTTATCTGGCAGCAGATGCGCGGCACGCCGTCGATCGTTTCCATCCTGATGCGCTCCGGCACAGTGGGTTCGGAGGCGCAACGCCGCGTCGTGCGCGAGCAGGTGGATTACCTCTTCGAACCGCCGCTGCCGGATATCGGCCTGCGCGACTGGCTGTCCTTCGACCGCGCCATCGCCGAGGGTTATGAGCACGCGCTCATGATGATCGAGAAGAACGGCTTGCCGCTCACCGACGTCTGGACCGAGGGCCCGGCAGTGGCTCTCGCCCACCACGTTGCTGCGGCAAGCTAGGGAACGCGAGTTAATTCGCCCAGGGCGTCGATCCTCTTCTGTAGCTGACGCGCCCCCCAGCTGTTGAGAAGTCCAATCCCCAGGAAAACCAAGGCGCAAAGCGCGGCGACGCCTGCGATCTTGCCCGACGCTGCATAGGGCCTGCTGTGCGCCATGCCCGCGAGAAATACCGCCATGCCCGGTACTAGGGGCGCCAGATACCATTTCCACACGCTCTTCAGCAGGTCTCGCTGGCGCACGAGCTCGCCGCGATAATAATCGGTCCATGTGGCGGCCGACCTCTCGCCCGGCAAAGTTTCACTCTTGCCGCGCGTGAACAATTTCCACATCACAAAAAGCGTGCCCAGGATGACGAGCACGCTGCCGGCGCGCATCAAGGGATCGGGAAACCACCAGAGATAAAATCCAAACCCGCCAACGACCAAAACAGCCGCCGCGGCTTCGCGGATATTGCGCCTGCGCACATTCGAATGAAGCTTGCCGGCTTGTGTGCGGATGTCGTCGAGTGACATGGGTGCGAACTCCGTTTCTTGGCTTTTCCAGAGTGTTTTGAGGTCGTTCATTCCGGCCTCCCGTCCTTGAAGCGCCGCGCGAGCAGCGCTTTGATGCGGTGGATCTTGGTGGCGATGGCGCCGGGCTTGACGCCGGTGATCTCGGCGATGGCGGCTGCGTCCATGTCTTCGAGATAGAGCAGGATGATCTGCCGGTCCGGCTGACCCAATGTGCGGATCAGGGTGGTGAGCTTCTCGAACATCTGCTTTTCCGAAGCCGCTTCTTCGACGTCTCCGGTGTCCGGCAATTCCATGAGCGCATCGAGGCTGATCTGTTTGCCCGCCCGTATCCGCCGCGCAACGTGGGAACTCGCGATATTGTGCGCCACGCGATAGACCCAGGTGCGGAGCGAGCAGCGCCCGTCGAACAGAGCGAAGCTTCGCCACAGCCCGACATGGATGTCCTGCAGCAGGTCGCGTCTCAGTTCGGCGTTGGCCTCATAGGCGCGCAGAAGCCTGCCGATCGCCGCGCCGTGTTCGGCGATGGCGAGACGGTACAGTGCGTCCTGATCTGCCTCCGGCATGCCGCTACCTTGCCACTTCGCAAAGGATAGTCGCCGGGGCGGCTGCTTTCTTACAGCGCCGAGATCAGGCTTCCCGCACGCGCCGAACGGGCAGAAGATCGGCGAAGTCCGCGAGTCGCTTTTCCTGCTTGGCCTTGAACGCCTCGGCCATATCGGTCTCCGGATTGTACATGCCGGCCTGCCAGGTCGCGATGTAGTCGAGGCCGTCGGCGATGGAATGGTCGCGGGCGTAGTTGATCATCACCTTGGAGCCATAAACGGCAAGGGGCGATTTTTCCGCGATGTCCTTCGCCACGGCCATGACGTGATCCATCATCGCGGCCTGATCGGGGAAGATCGCGTTGACGAAGCCGAGTTCGAACGCCTTGCGCGCCGGAAGACGCCGTCCCGAATAGGCGAGTTCGCGTAAGATTCCTTGCGGCAGCAGATTGCACAGGCGCGGGAAGGTCCCGGCATCGGCGGTCATGCCGATATTGATCTCTTGGATGACGAAGAACGCGTCTTCCGTGGCGTAGCGGCAATCGCAGACGCTCGAGAAATCGACGCCACCACCGACGCATCCGCCCTGTACCGCCACGAGGATCGGGATGCGCGCGCGATCGAGGACATTGAAGGTCTCATGCAGATCGAGCACGTGCTGGCGGAAATTGGCGCTTCGCCGTCCGCGCTCCTGCTTCTCGCGACCTGACGTACCCGTGGTCGCGCCGGTGAAGACAGACAAGTCCATGCCGGCGGTGAAGTGCTTGCCGGTCGACGACACCACGATCACGCGCGCCTTGGCGTCACGGTCGATGCCGCTCACGATATCCGGCAACTCGCGCCAGAACTCCGGCACCATCGTGTTGAGCTCGTCTCCGCGCTTGAGCTCGAGATGCGCGATGTTGTTGGCAATTTCGACGTTGAAGCAGCGATAGGTCATGGGAAGCGATCCTGCGTGAATGGCGTTCTGGGACGCTATCACCCGAGGCGTGGCGCGGCGAGCCAGCCTTGACAATCCGCCGCAAAAAGCAGCGCCTGTACGCGCATCGTTGGGGCGAGGCGTGGCACAGGCAGAACTGGCGGGCGGCGCGGCTCGTGACGTTGGGGAAGGGGGCTTGCGGACGCGGATCGTCGTGCTCCTCGCGCTCGCGATCTTCATCAACTACGTCGACCGCGGAAATCTAGCGACCGCCGCACCCTTGATACGCGACGAGCTGAAGCTCACCCACACCCAGATCGGGATGCTCCTGGGCGCGTTCTTCTGGACCTACACGCCCGGCCAGTTGCTGGCGGGCTGGCTGGCCGAAAAGATCAACGCCTATCGCGCCCTCGCGCTTGGCGTTGCGCTGTGGTCGCTCGCGACGGTCGCAACCGGCTTCGCGACCGGGTTTGTCTCTATTCTCGCGTTGCGCCTTGTGCTGGGTCTGGGCGAGAGCGCGGCATTCCCGTGCAGCTCGAAGCTCCTGGGCGAGCATTTGCCACAACACCGTCTTGGTTTCGCCAACGGCATGATCGGTGTCGGCCTCGCGCTCGGGCCGGCGTTCGGGACGTTCGCGGGCGGACTGTTGATGGCCAAACTGGACTGGCGGCCGGTGTTCATTCTCTTTGGCCTGGTCTCCGCACTCTGGCTAATCCCTTGGCTTGGCATGACGCGGCAGGGATCGGCGCTTGCAGATGAACCGAAAGCGACAAATGCGCCTTCATTTCTCGCCATACTGCGCCAGCGCGCGATGTGGGGAGCAGGCCTCGGCCACTTCTCCGCCAACTATTCCTTCTATTTCGTGATCCTCTGGCTGCCGCTTTATCTCGTGAAGGCGCGTGGCTTCAGCGTTGCCGAAATGGGTGTCGTCGGTGGTCTTATCTACGTCGTTTATGCGATCAGCGCGCAACTGACCGGTCTTGTCTCGGACATGTGGATGCGCGCGGGTGCGAGTTCGACCATGGTGCGAAAGGGATTCACCGTCGCGTCCCATCTCGGCGCCGCGATCAGCTTGCTTGCCTGTGCGTTGGGAGGAACGGCAGTCGCCATCGCAGGGCTGTTTCTGGCCGCTATCTGCTTCGGCTTCAACACGCCGACGATCTATGCCATCGGACAGACGCTGGCTGGGCCGCGCGTGGCCGGAAAATGGATCGCGGTTCAAAATTGCATCGGCAACATCGCAGGGATCGTGGCCCCAGCGGTGACCGGTTACATCGTCGACCGCACGGGGTTGTTTACTTCGGCATTCCTGTTCGCGGGAATGATCAGTGTGCTGGGTGTGCTGGGCTGGGCGGTGATCATCCAAAAGGTCGAGCCGGTCGATTGGACCCCGCGCCGTTCCATTGGCAGCGAGGCCGCGCCGGGCTAGGACTCTGGTATCGACATTTCCGGAGTTGCCGCCATGCCCATCAATTACGACGAACTCATGCAGGCCAGGGAGACCGGCCTGACCACCAGCTATGGCGATCGCGAGACGATGCTTTACGCGCTTGGCATCGGCTTCATGCGCGATCCCATGAACAAGGACGAGCTCAAATTCGTCTACGAGAACGATCTGCAGACCGTGCCCACGATGGCCACCGTGATCGGCTGGGGCAAAGGCAGCACGATGGCGCGCGCCGGCATCAATTATCTGATGGTCGTGCACGGCGAACAGCGGCTCACCGTGCACAAGCCGCTGCCTTATGCCGCCGAGGTCACCTTCGACGAGCGCATCACCGGTGTTTTCGACAAGAGTAAGGACAAAGGCGCGGTGATCCTGATGGAGCGCGTCATCAGCGAGAAGGGCGGCGACAAGCTCTGCACGCTGGTCAACACAATCTTCGCGCGTGGCGACGGCGGCTTTGGGGGGCCGAAGGAAGGCGCGCCCGAACCGCACCCGCTCCCCACGCGTGCGCCCGACCTCATCCACGAGTGCGACACACGGCCCGATCAGGCGTTCATTTATGCACTTTCCGGCGATCGCAATCCGCTGCACCGCGATCCCAATGTGGCGAAGATGGCGGGCTTCCCACGTCCAATCCTGCACGGGCTCTGCACCTACGGCACCGCCTGCCGCGCGATCATCTCGACGGTCTGCAATTACGACGCAAAGAAGATCACGGGTTTCGATGTGCGTTTCTCAGCACCCGTTTTCCCCGGCGAGACGATCGTCACCGAGATGTGGGTGGATGGCGGGGTCGTTTCCTTCCGCTGCAAGCTGAAGGAACGCGACGTCGTCGTCATCAACAATGGCAAATGCACGCTCGCCGCATGAGGATTTGGCCGCAGCACGCGAGGCTGCGGCCTTAAATCCCAAAAGCGCGCCGTTTGCGCTTGCCCATGGCGAGGCACTTTTGCGCGCCGGTCATCTGCCGGAGGCCATCGCCGAGCTGCAGCGGGCGCTGCGGCTGGATTACACCCTGGCCGATGCGCGGTTCGTGCTCGGCTGCGCATGGCTCGAAGCCGGCGAGCCGGACAAGGCGATCGAGTCGTTCTCGCATCTCGAGGAAGACGAAGAGGTGGCGCCAAAGATCGCCGAGGCGCGCGCGATGAAGGACCGGCCGCGTTCGGATGCGGGTTATGTCCGCCATCTCTTCGATCAATTCTCGGCGGATTACGACGCGCAGATGATCGGCCAGCTCGGCTATCGGGCACCGCAGATCCTGCGCGCGCTGCTCGATCTCGTCATGCCGGGGCGCGAGCAGCTTGCCATTCTCGATCTAGGCTGCGGAACCGGTTTGACCGGTGTCTCATTTCGCGACGTGGCAGCGCGGCTCGACGGCATCGATCTCAGCCCGGCGATGGTCGAAAAGGCGCGCGCCCGCAACCTTTACGACAACCTGCTTGTCGGCGACATCGAGACCGCGCTCGATGGAACAACGCCGTACGATCTTCTGCTGGCGGCAGACACGCTCGTATATCTCGGCGATCTGGAACCCGTCTTCGAGCGCGCCCGGCGCAATTTGCGCGATGATGGATTCTTTTTATTCACCGTCGAAAGCAATCCCAGTGAAGGCTTTGCGTTGGGCCCAAAGCGCAGATGGCGCCATTCTGAGACCTATTTGCGGGAACTAGCTGTCAAAGCCGGGATCGATGTAGCGGGTTTCATGGCGGCGGTGCCACGCTATGAGGCAAATCAACCCGTAGAAGGCTTCGCAATCGCTTTATCGCCGGGTTCCTAGCAACGATTTCTAGGTCCGCCCGTTGCTGCATCTGAAGCTGCGGAAATCCGAACATGGTTGCAATCGCCGATTTCGAGGGGACACCAGCGCCTGTGCTTACGCCTGGGCGTAAGCTCACCATTGCCCTTGTGGGAACCAGCTTCGCGCTCTGTCTCGCCGCGGGCGGGTTTATTTTTCAGAGCGGCGGTTTCGCGGCAAGGTTGGTCTTGGCGGCATCCTCGCTGGCGTTCGTCATCGCTTATATCGCCAAGCCCCTGTGCAGGTTGATTCCATCCGATGCCACTCGCGCGCTGGGTCGGGAAAGCATCGGCCTCACCCAGGCTTTCGCCGGCATGTACGCGGTGTTTTTGGGTTGCATCGTGCTTCCGGGCTTCTTTACCGAAAACGTAGTCTCGCTGCCCACCCTGGCATTTGCGGCCTTTTCGGCGCTCATTCTTGCCGTCATGGTGTTCGGCACCAGCACGAAGCGTGCTCTCGGTCCGCTTGCCGGACGCGCGACCCTCGGCCTATCGAACGCTTATTTCTGGTGCGCGTTTGCGGCCAGCGATCTGAACCACATGGTCGGCCCGCACCGGGCAACCCTGTTCGATACGTTCTACGAGGTTTCGCTGGGTCTGCTTGTTCTGGCCCTGTTTGTCCGCTTCGCGGATACCTTCGCGGAGCGCCGCAGGGTTCGCATGGCAGAGACGCTCTGAGCCTCGTTCCAGCCGTAGAGCCTTCGCCCTAATATGATGCGCGGGAATTCGCGCAGCGGGGCGTTCGATGACACTGAAGATCGGCATTCTGGTTTTCGACGACGCGGAGGAGCTCGATTTCGTCGGGCCGTGGGAAGTCTTCACCATGGCCAACGAAATGGCGCGCCACGCCGGCAATCCGGCGCCCCATGACGTCTTCCTCATCGCCGAACGGGACCAGCCGGTTCGCTGCGCCAAGGGCATGCGGGTCCTCCCAGACACGACCACTTCCAACTGCGGCGCTCTCGACATTCTGCTGATCCCGGGCGGGCAGGGCACACGGCGTGAGGCGCTGAACAAACCGCTGCTCGAATGGATTGCTGCGATTGCGGCTGACGCGAAATGGGTGACCAGCGTCTGCACCGGCGCGCTGCTTCTGACGGCCGCAGGCCCTGCCAAGGGCAAGCGGGTCACCACGCACTGGGCTTTCGTCGAGACATTGCGGGCCCGCAACGAAGCCGCCGAGGTGCTTTCGAATTACCGTTACGTCCGCGACGGTAATCTGCTGACGGCTGCCGGCGTTTCAGCCGGGATCGATATGGCGCTGTGGCTGGTGGGTGAATTGCACGGGCGGGACTTCGCGCGCGCCGTGCAGCGCGGCCTGGAATACGATCCCGCGCCGCCCTACGCCGCGTTCACATGAACGTGCCAAGGCCTTGGTTTCGCCCGAATAAATGTGCTTGAGTATCTGCCGTTCTTCACTTGAGGGGAGATGGCAGGGATCATGTTGAGCAGAATTGCGACGGCTTCGGCATTTGTTTTGGGCATGGCGGCGCCTGCACTGGCCGATTCGAGTTCCTGTTCCGAGCCGTATCCGCCGGCGGCGGTCGACGGCAACACCGTGACCTATGATCAGCTCAAGGCGGCGGCCCACGACGCTAATGTGTTCATGAAGGCGTCCGATGACTATCAGAGCTGCCTGAACTCCGATTACATGGCTCAGGCCCAGGCAGCGGCGAAGAGCAAGGACAAGAAGCCGCTCGACCCGTCGATCAAAGCGGACGTGGAAGCCAAGATCGCGACCAACCAGAAGGAAAAGGAAAAGGTCGGCAACGAATTCCAGGCCGCCATGACCGCCTTCAAGGCCAAGCACCCCGACCAGAAGCTCTGACGGCAGCCCGTTTGCCGCGCGAATCGCCTATCATGGGCGCATGAGCGGGACGAAGCCCATGCGCAGTGAACGGCGTTCGCGTGAACGCGGCGCCACGCGGGCTTCCATCCTCGAGGCCGCGCGCCGGGTTGCCGCACGCCAAGGCGCGCGCAATCTTTCCTTACGCAGCGTCGCGGCCGAAGCGGGATATGCGCCGGCAGCGCTCTATGGCTATTTCACCGGCAAAGACGATCTCCTCCTCGCGCTTGCTGCCGAGGATCTGGCGTCGATCTCGCGCGCCATGCGCGAGGCGGTCAAAGCCGGCAATGGCACCGGCAAGCTCGCGGCCGCGTCATCCGCCGCGCTCATGCTCCTAAAGGACAACGAGACGATGGCGGCGGCGCAAGGCGCGCTGCCTACCACGGCCGGGGGCGGCGACGCAGAGCGTCTGTTCAACGGGCGGATGATTGCAGCCCTGAAGGTGCTTTCCGACGCCGCCGGGCGTCCCGCGGACAGTCGCGAGAGTCAGTGCGACGTTGTGCTTGTCGCATCCGCACTCGCCGGATTGGCGCTGCTCGCACGCTCCGGAAGACTGTCGGCGCTGGGCTTTGCGCCGGAAGAAATCCTGGGGCGCCTCGACGAACATTTCGGGCGCTGAGACGCGATTGCTTTACGCACCGCGGCTGCGTCGCTAACAATTTCCGCAAAGAAAAACGAGGAAACGCGATGCATCCCGTGCGTCATGCACAGACCACGCCCGACAAGCCCGCGCTCATCATGGCGGGAAGCGGCGAAACGTTGACGTATCGGCAGCTTGATGCGCTCTCCAATCAGGGCGCGCAGCTCTTCCGCAAGCTTGGGCTTCACACCGGTGATTGCATCGCGCTTTTCATGGAGAACAATCTCCTCTATTTGCCGATCTGCTGGGCAGCGCAGCGCGCGGGGCTCTATTTCACCTGCATATCGTCGCGGCTGACCGCCGGCGAGGTCGAGTACATCGTCAAGGACAGCGGCGCGAAGGTCCTGATCGCAAGCATTGGTCTCGCCAAAGTCGCGAGCGAGAGGACGGCATTGGTGCCCGGCGTCACATTCCTCAGTGTCGGCGGTTCGATCCCCGGATTTGAAAGTTTTGAAGATGCCTCGGGCGCGATGCCCGCGACGCCGATCGCGGACGAGACCTCGGGTCTCGACATGCTCTATTCCTCCGGCACGACGGGACGGCCCAAAGGCGTGCGCACGCCGCTGACTGGCGATCCGATCGACGCACCTTCGGCGCTGCTCGGCATGGTCACGTTCCTGTTCGGCTTCACCCCCGACACGATCTATCTCTCGCCTGCGCCGCTCTATCACGCGGCTCCCCTTCGCTATTCGATGTCGGTCCAGCGTGGCGGTGGCACGGTGATCGTGATGGAGCATTTCGATGCCGAAGCCGCGCTCAGATACATCGAACAGTACAAGGCGAGCGCCAGCCAATGGGTGCCGACCATGTTCGTGCGCATGCTCAAGCTGCCGGACGACGTGCGCCTGAAATACGACGTCTCGTCGATGAAATCGGCGATCCACGCCGCAGCACCCTGTCCGGTCGACGTCAAGCGGCGGATGATCGATTGGTGGGGGCCGGTGATCCACGAATACTATGCCGGCACCGAAGGGAACGGCTTCTGCTATGTCGGCAGCACCGATTGGCTCGTCCATCCCGGCACGGTGGGAAAGCCCGTTCTCGGCGAGGTTCACATCTGCGGCGAGAACGGCGAAGAGGTGCCTGTCGGCGAGGAGGGTGTGATCTATTTCGCCGGTGCGACCACGTTCCAATATCACAACGACCCCAAGAAAACCGCGGAGTCGCGTCATCCCGAACACGCAGATTGGTCGACGCTCGGCGATGTCGGAAAACTCGATGCGGAAGGCTATCTCTACCTGACCGATCGCAAGGCATTCATGATCATCTCGGGCGGGGTGAACATTTATCCGCAGGAAGCGGAGAACCTGCTCATCTCGCATCCCAAGGTGACCGACGTCGCGGTGATCGGCGTTCCCAATGAAGAGTTCGGCGAAGAGGTGAAGGCTGTGGTGCAGCCCGCCGATTGGCGCGAGGCCGGGTCGGCGCTGGCCGACGAACTCATCGCCTATTGCCGCGAGCGGCTGTCGCCCATCAAATGCCCGCGCTCCGTCGATTTCGAACCGGAATTGCCGCGCCACCCGACCGGCAAGCTCTATAAGCGCCTCATCCGCGACCGCTACTGGGGCAAGCGCGAATCCCGCATCGTATAAAGGACCCGACATGAAGACTGTGACGTTCGAGGAGCTGCCAGGACTCGTGGGCCAGGAGACCGGCGTGTCCGATTGGATCACGATCGACCAGGACCGCATCACCAAGTTTGCGGACGCCACGGGCGACCACCAGTGGATCCATCTCGATGCCGCGCGTGCGGCAAAGGAAATGCCGGGCGGCAAGACTATCGCGCATGGCTATCTGACGCTGTCGCTGATCCCATGGCTGACGGGGGGATTTCTCGAGATCGAAGGCATGACGCGCGGGATCAATTACGGTTCCAACAAGGTGCGCTTCACCAACATGGTACCGGTGGACAGCCGCGTCCGGGCGCGTTCAAAACTGCTCGCCGTGGAGTCACGAGGCGGCGGCATGCAGCTCACCAGCGAAGTGACCATTGAAATCGAAGGCCAGCAGCGGCCCGCCTGCATCGCCGAAACCATTGGAATCGTGTTCCGCTAGTATCGAGCCACGCTGCTCGCGCAATCCCGCCGCGCTCTCTATCCTGTGAGGTGCGTCGCGCATAATGCGGCCTCACGCTGCTCAGGCGGGAGTTGCAGGCATGCGGAAATATTGGGTTCTGATCGTCGCCGTGATGATAGCCGCCGGCGTGCACGCCGACGAACCTGCGCCGTCGATGAATCGCGCGGATTGGGCTGCCGACCTCGACACGCTTTATACGGCGATGAAGACAATCCATCCGAACCTGCATCACAAGACCGATGCGGCAACGATGGATGGAGCCGTCGCCGCGCTGCACAAGCAGATCGCCACGGACAGCTGGCCGCAATACGTCACGGGCTTGTACCGGCTGCTGGCGCTGGTGGGCGATGGCCACACGACCTTCTACCCCGTGCCCGCGGCCGGGCCCGGTTTCGACACGCGCTTGCCGATCCTGACGGATGTTTTTGCCGATGGCGTGCATGTGACGGCTGCGGATGCGCCCTATCGCGATGCCGTCGGCGGAAAGGTTGTCGCCATCGACGGCCGTCCGATGGTAGAGGTGGCGCAAACGCTGATGCCTTATTGGGCGCATGAGAACGAGCGTTGGGTCGTGCGCTGGATGCCGCTGATTTTCAGCCGTCCCGGCTATCTCCATGGAACCGGCATTGCTGATGGAGCGATCTCCGACCCGGTCGTCTTCCGCATCGAGAAAGACGGTCGCACGCGAGATTTCGCTGTGACCCCGCTGCCGGCTTCCGTGGATTCCCAGCGCCGGAAATCAAGCTGGGTCCATGCGCGGGATGAGGCCGGCATCGCCCATCCGACACCGTTGCATGGCAAGGACGTGCCGTTCGATTTCACCTATCTTGCGGACAAAAGGGCGGTTTACGCGGTCTATCGGGAGTGCGCGGACTCCGACAAAGAGACCGTGGCGGCGTTCGCGGACCGCCTGTTCAAGTTTGTCGACAGCAATCCGGTCGACAAACTGATCATCGACGTTCGCGACAATGGCGGCGGCGACAATTACCTCAACCAGCCGATCATCTTAGGGATGATCCGCTCGAAGGTAGACAGGCCCGGTCACCTGTTCGTGCTCACGGGCCGACGCACCTTCTCCGCGGCGCAGAATTTCGTGGCGGATGCGGAGCGCCTGACCGAGGCCATCTTCGTGGGCGAACCGACAGGGTCTTCGCCGAACCTCTATGGCGATGCCAAGCAGATGGAATTGCCGCACACCCATCTCCATCCGATGGTCGCGACCATCTATTGGGAGCTTTCCGATCCGCGTGATAAACGCGGCTGGATATTCCCCGACGTTCCGGTGCCGGAAACCTTTGCCGATTATCTTGCCGGACGGGATGCTGCGCTGGAAGCGGCGCTTGCCTATGTGGCGGATCCCGCGGCGAAGACAGCGCCGCCAAATACGCGTTGGGGGCGCAGGAGCCAGGAAAGCAACTGGCCGCAGCAATGGTGACATGCACCCCCGGGGCAGCGGATATGCGTGCGTCCTCAACCATTCGTGAGCGCCGCGGCTCCGCTTCGGCGATAGGTTTCCGTTGCAGTCGTTGGAGATGACGAGATGCGGGGCATAGTTCTATTCGCGGCATTGCTTCTTTGCGCTGTGCCGTCTTTTGCGCAAATCGGCGAGATTCCGATCGGCGCGCAGGGCTCGCCTGCGGCGGACATCGGCTATTTCCAGATCGTTCGTCCGGTGATGAAAGGCGTGTGGCTTCTCACCGAGCCAAAATTCCAGTTGCAGCCCATCGGGAATGTGACGGTCATCGAGCAACGCGACGGGTTGGTACTGGTCGATGCCGGGGGTTCGCCTGGCTCGGGCCGGCGCATCGTGGCGATGGTGAAGTCCTTAAGCTCCAAGCCGGTCAAGGCCGTCATTATCACCCAATGGCATGGCGACAAGCCGCAAGGGCTTACTGAGATCCTGAAAGAATGGCCCAACGCGCGCACAATCGCGACGGCGACAACGCAGGCCCACCTCGCCGATCCGAAGACGATGAACACGCCCGGCGCACCCGACGCAAAGCGCAACGCGTACTTCCAGAGGGTGGTGCAGGACCAGATCGATTACATGCAGAAGGCTGAGGCCAAGGCCGCGACCGAAAGCGAACGTCAAGGCTATGACACCGCCATCCGCATGCTGCGCCAATACCGGCCCGACATGGATGGTGCGCTGACGATCCCGACGAAGGAGGGATTCACAGACCATCTTATGCTTTCCGATCCCGAGCGTCCGGCAGAGGCGATGTTCCTCGGCCGCGCGAACACCGATGGCGATGCGGTCGTCTGGCTGCCGAAGCAGAAGATCCTGGTCGCGGGCGAGATCGTGATCCTGCCGTTCCCTTATGGCTTCGGGAGCTATCCGTCCGACTGGCTCGCGACCTTGGGCAAGCTTCGCGCGATCCCGTTCCGGACATTGATCCCCGGCCACGGCATGCCGCAGACCGATCGCGCGCAGATCGACAGGATCGAGCGCACGCTCAAGGACGTCCGCGCACAGGTGGCGCCGCTTGCGGCACAAGGTCTCACGCTCGAACAGGTTCGCGCGAAGGTCGATCTCGGCGCCGACGCCAAGCTGTTTGTGGGCAGCGACCCATGGCTCAACAAGTGGTTCAAGGCGTTCTTCACCGATCCGATCGTGGCGAGTGCCTATAAGGAAGCAAAGGGCGAGCCCATCGTTCAGGACCTGCGTGGCTGAGTTCGCTTGAATGTGCCGCGGTAGTGCGTAGCATCGCGTCCGCGAAATACGGACGGCATTGCCTTGAGCACAAACCTGAAGAAAAAACTCACCTCGGGTCAATTCGTGATGACGGCGGAGGTGACGCCGGCAGCCTCGTCCGACCGCAATGAGCTTATGGAACGCGTGGCGCCGCTCAAAGCGTTGGCCGACGCGGTCAATGTCACCGATGGTGCGAGCGCGCGGGCTCATCTGGACGCGCTGGTGGCGTCGCAGATTTTGCTGGCCGGCGGGATCGAGCCGATCCTTCAGATGACCTGCCGCGATCGCAACCGCATTGCGCTGCAGAGCGAAATCCTGGGTGCGGCGGCCTCCGGCATCGGGAACCTGCTGATCCTGACGGGCGACGATCCCAAAGCCGGCGATCAGCCCGACGCGAAACCCGTGTTCGATCTCGACTCGACAGGGCTCGTCGCCACGGTCGCCGCCATGCGCGACAAGCACGAACTCCCCAACGGCCGGAAGATCGCGGGCGAGATCGATTTCATCATCGGCGTCGCAGATGCGCCGGTCGATCCCAAGCCCGACTGGACGCCCAAGAGCTTGCTCAAGAAGATCGAGGCCGGCGGCCAGTTCGCCCAGACCCAGTTCTGCATGGATGCCGGTGTCGTGCGCCGCTACATGGCGCGGCTGCACGAGAGCGGCGTGCCCGCAAGCTTTCGTCTCCTGATCGGTGTGGCGCCGCTCGCCTCGGCGAAGTCGGCGCACTGGATGCGCAACAACCTCTTCGGCACGGTCATCCCGGACAGCATCGTCGCGCGCATGGAAGCGGCAACCGATCCGAAAGCCGAGGGGCGCGCCATTTGCATCGAGCTGATCCAGGAACTCGCCACCATCGAAGGCGTCGGTGGCGTGCACATCATGGCGCCGATGAACGATGCCGCAATCCCGGTGGTAATCACCGAAGTGCGCAAGAAGCTTGCGGCTTAAGGCGATTTTGCGCATCGAAGCGTGGGCCCATGCCCACGTCAGATGTGGTTTCCCTGTCGGTGGCGCGGGCCTATAATTGCGCGTGTTTGTTTTCACCGGCCATGAGTTCGCGCCCTGCCTTTGATAGCGAAATCGCCCAGCGGATCGTCGCACAATTTGCGTCCGTCCCCGGTGGGCTGCTGCCTGCGCTGCACGAAATGCAAGCGGCGTTCGGGCACGTGCCGCGCGCGGCGCTGAAGCTTCTTGCCAAAGGCTTCAACATCACCGAGGCCGAAACCTATGGCGTGGCGAGCTTCTACCATGACTTCAAACTCGATCATCCGCCCGGCAGGCATGTGCTCAAGCTCTGCCGCGCGGAAGCGTGTCAGGCGGTTGGCGCCGACGCGGTCGCCGCGCACGCAAAGGCGCATCTGAAACTCGACTGGGGCGGCACGACGCCCGATGGCGAATGGACGCTCGAGCCGGTGTTCTGTCTTGGGCTGTGCGCCTGCGGGCCGTCGGCGATGATCGATGGCGAGGTCCATGCGCGTCTCGACAACGCGACCATCGAAAGGCTCGTGCCGCGATGAAAAGGCTGCGCGCACGATTGCCGAAAGATGCCGCGGCGCTGGCGCTCGGCGCGGATCGCGTGGCGGCAGCACTTCGCGAGGCAGCGGCTAAGCACGAGATCGAACTCGATCTGGTGCGCACCGGCTCGCGCGGCCTGATCTGGCTTGAACCGCTGCTGGAAGTCGAAACGGACAAAGGTTGGCGCGCATTCGGTCCGCTTGTGCCGGAAGATGTCGACGCGATTTTCGGTGGAACGTCGGTCAAGGCGCTCGGCAATATCGAGGAGCATCCCTGGCTGAAGCGCCAAACGCGGTTGATCTTCGCGCGCTGCGGCATGATCGATCCGGGCTCGTTGAGCGATTGTCGCAATGCTGGCGGCCTCGCAGGCCTGAAGCGCGCGCTTGAGATCGGCCCGGCAAATATTCTGGAAGGCGTCACGAAGTCCGGCCTGCGCGGACGGGGTGGCGCAGGTTTTCCCGCCGGCATCAAATGGAAGGGTGCTGCCGACGCCAGGGCCGATCAGAAATATGTCGTCTGCAACGCGGACGAGGGCGACAGCGGCACCTTCGCCGACCGCATGCTGATGGAGGGCGATCCGTTCCTTCTCATCGAAGGCATGATCATCGCCGGTATCGCGAGCGGTGCCACGAAGGGCTTCGTCTATATCCGTTCCGAATATCCACATGCGATCGCGGCGATGCAGCGCGCCATCGAGGTCGCGCGCAACGAGGGACTGCTGGGGGCGCGCGTGCTGGATTCGTCTTATACGTTCGACCTCGAAGTGCGCGTTGGCGCGGGCTCCTATGTCTGCGGCGAGGAGACGGCGCTGCTCGAAAGCCTCGAAGGCCGCCGCGGGCAGGTGCGTGCCAAACCGCCGCTGCCGGTGCATCACGGCCTCTTCGGCAAGCCCACCATCATAAATAATGTTCTGACCTTCGCCTCGGTGCCTGCGATTCTCGAAAAGGGGGCGGCGTTCTACGCGAATTTCGGCACGGGCCGTTCGCGCGGCACCATGCCCATTCAGCTCGCCGGCGACATCAAGCATGGCGGGTTGTTCGAGACCGCGTTCGGCGTCTCGCTGGATGAACTGGTAAACGATATTGGCGGCGGAACCCGCAGCGGCCGCCCGGTGCGCGCCGTGCAGGTGGGTGGGCCGCTCGGCGCCTATTTTCCGCCAAGTTTGTTCGATACACCATTCGACTATGAGGCCTTTGCGGCGCGCGACGGCCTCCTCGGCCATGGCGGCGTCGTGGTGTTCAACGACACCGTCGACATGGCCCATCAGGCCCGGTTCGCGATGGAATTTTGCGCCATCGAATCCTGTGGGAAGTGCACGCCCTGCCGTATCGGCGCGGTGCGTGGGACGGAAACCATCGACAAGATCATCCGTGGGCAGAACGTAAACGCAAATCTCACGCTTTTGCGCGACCTTTGTGATACGATGAAGTTGGGATCGTTGTGCGCGCTTGGCGGATTCGTGCCCTATCCGGTGTTGAGCGCGCTCAACCATTTCCCGCAGGATTTCGTGTCATGACACCGCTCGCTGACGATATCGATCGCGGAACGCCGGCCTCGCAGGCCGAGCGTACCGTGTCGCTCACGATCGACGGCACGAGGGTGGACGTGCCCGAAGGCACCTCCATCATGCATGCCGCTTCGGTCGCGGGCTTTCAGGTGCCCAAGCTCTGCGCCACGGATTCGCTCAACGCCTTCGGTTCCTGCCGTCTGTGCCTGGTGGAAGTGGACGGACGCCCGGGGACGCCTGCTTCCTGCACCACGCCGGTCATGCAGGGCATGGTCGTCCGTACACAGACGGAACGACTAAAGAAGCTCCGCCGCGGCGTGATGGAGCTCTATATCTCCGACCATCCGCTCGATTGCCTGACCTGCGCCGCCAACGGCGATTGCGAGCTGCAGGACATGGCAGGTGCCGTAGGCTTGCGGGACGTGCGCTATGGCTACAATGGCGACAACCATCTCGCCGACACGAAAGACGAGTCCAACCCTTACTTCACCTACGATCCCGCCAAATGCATCGTCTGCTCGCGTTGCGTGCGCGCTTGCGAGGAAGTGCAGGGCACCTTCGCGCTGACCATCGACGGCCGTGGGTTCGAGTCGCGCGTGGCGGCGAGTGCCGATGTCCCGTTCCTGGAGTCTGAGTGCGTGTCCTGCGGCGCCTGCGTGCAGGCGTGTCCGACAGCGACACTGATCGAGAAGAGTGTCATCGAAATCGGAACGCCGGAACGGTCCATTCAGACAACCTGCGCCTATTGCGGCGTCGGCTGCTCGTTCAATGCGGAAATGCGCGGCGACGAGGTCGTGCGTATGACACCGTCGAAATCGGGCAAAGCCAATAGCGGGCATTCCTGCATCAAGGGCCGCTTCGCCTGGGGCTATGCGCAGCACAAGGATCGCATTCTGAAGCCCATGATCCGCGCCTCGATCGACGATCCGTGGCAGGAAGTGACTTGGGAGCACGCGATCGGCCACGCCGCGTCCGGGTTCAAGCGCATCCAAGCGAAGTATGGCCGCACATCCGTCGGCGGCATCACCTCATCGCGCTGCACCAATGAGGAAACGTTCCTGGTGCAGAAGATGGTGCGCGCGGCGTTTGGCAACAACAATGTCGATACCTGCGCACGCGTCTGCCATTCGCCGACCGGCTATGGCCTGAGAACGACATTCGGCACCTCCGCGGGGACGCAGGATTTCGTGTCCGTCGAGAAGGCGGATGTGATCGTCGTGATCGGGGCCAACCCGACCGAGGCCCACCCTGTGTTCGCCTCGCGGATGAAGAAGCGGCTGCGCGAGGGCGCAAGGCTGATCGTCATCGACCCGCGCAGTATCGATCTCGTGCACATGCCGCATATCGATGCCGATTATCACTTGGCGCTCCGCCCGGGGACCAACGTCGCCGTGCTGACCGCCATGGCGCATGTGATCGTGACCGAAGGGTTGGCCAACGAGGCGTTCATCCGCGATCGCTGTGAAGCGGACGCCTATGAGGAATGGAAGGCGTTCGTCTCCGATCCGTCACGCAGTCCGGAAGCGACCGAAGCCGCGACCGGCGTTCCTGCCGAAACCATTCGTGGTGCTGCGCGGCTCTACGCCCGAAAGGGCAACAGCGCGATCTATTACGGCCTCGGCGTAACGGAGCACAGCCAGGGCACGACGGCCGTGATGTGCATCGCCAATCTCGCGATGGTCACTGGCAATATCGGCCGCGAAGGCGTCGGCGTGAATCCGTTGCGCGGCCAGAACAACGTGCAAGGCTCTTGCGACATGGGCTCGTTCCCGCACGAGCTTTCCGGCTATCGTCACATCTCGGACGGCGCGGTGCGCGCTTTGTTCGAAGCGGCCTGGGGCGTGCATCTCGACGCAGAGCCGGGTCTTCGCATCCCGAACATGCTCGATGCCGCGGTCGACGGACATTTCAAGGGACTCTACGTCCAAGGCGAAGATATCGCGCAGTCCGATCCCGACACCAAGCATGTCGTGGGCGGGCTCAAGGCGATGGAATGCGTGGTCGTGCAGGACCTCTTCCTGAACGAGACCGCCTATTACGCGCATGTCTTCCTGCCGGGCTCCACGTTCCTCGAGAAGAACGGCACGTTCATCAATGCCGAGCGCCGCACACAGCTGGTACGCAAGGTGATGGCGCCCAAGAACGGCTATGAAGATTGGGAGATCACGCTCAAGCTTTCCGAGGCGCTTGGCTATCCGATGCACTACAGCCATCCGTCGGAAGTGATGGACGAGATAGCCCGTCTCACGCCGACCTTCGCCGGAATTTCCTACGACAAGCTCGAAAAGCTGGGCTCGATCCAGTGGCCATGCAACGACGCAGCACCGGAAGGAACGCCGGTCATGCACCGCGCGGCTTTCGCGCGCGGCAAGGGCCTTTTCGTGCTCACGGAATATGTGGCGACGGACGAGAAAGTCGGACCGCGTTTCCCGTTGCTGTTGACCACCGGGCGCATCCTCAGCCAGTACAATGTCGGCGCACAGACGCGGCGCACCGCGAATTCCCTCTGGCATCAGGAAGACCGGCTCGAAATCCATCCGCACGATGCCGAGCAGCGCGGCATCTCCGACGGAAACTGGGTGAAGCTGGCCAGCCGCGCCGGCGCCACGACCCTGCGCGCGCTGATCACCGACCGCGTGGCGCCAGGCGTCGTCTACACGACCTTCCACCACCCGGATACGCAGGCGAATGTCGTGACCTCGGACTATTCCGACTGGGCGACCAATTGCCCGGAATACAAGGTGACGGCCGTGCAGGTGACGCCCTCCAATGGGCCGACCGACTGGCAGGTCGAATATGGGCGGCACAGCGAACAAAGCCGCCATATCCGTCACGCGGAAGCCGTGCCCGCCGAATGAACGTGAAGGCATCGCGGACGGCCATTCGCCGCGCGATCGGCAAGGATAGCGCCGCGACCGGAACGCGCGTCGTCGCGGAAGAGATGCCCGTGGCCTTCACTTACGGCCGCACGACCTATGCCGTGATGATGGCGACGCCCGCCGATCTGGAAGATTTCGCGATCGGGTTCTCGCTCACAGAGGGGATCATCGCGGCGCCGTCCGAAATCGCGGAACTTGAAATCGTCGAGCATCCAAAGGGCGTCGAATTGCGGATGGCGTTGTGCGACGACCGCGACGTTGCGCTTATGAACCGGCGGCGAAAGCTTGCAGGGCCGGTCGGTTGCGGATTGTGCGGAGTCGAAAGCCTCGACGCCGCCATTGCGCCGGTCCGTCATGTCGAGTCGGAGATCAGGGTCGGCCGCGACACGATCTTCACCGCGCTCGGCAGGCTAGGCGCACACCAGAAGCTCAATCTCGATACGCGTGCGGTCCATGGCGCAGGGTTCTGGCCGCTTGGCGCAAACGATTTCAAGGCGGTGCGCGAGGACGTCGGCCGTCACAATGCCCTGGACAAGGTTTGCGGTGCGCTCGCGCGCGCGGGCAGCGACGCGCGTGACGGAATCGTGGTGCTCACGAGCCGTGTCTCCATCGAGATGGTGCAAAAATCGGCCGCGATCAATGTGCCCATCATGGTCGCGATGTCGGCGCCGACCGCGCTCGCGATCCGGACGGCCGAGGACGCGGGCATCACCCTTGCGGCCGTGGCGCGCGACAACGGTTTCGAGATATTCACTCACGGGGAGCGCATAGCGGAAGCGCCGTAAGATGCAGACCGACGAAAAGCTCGTTTACATGGCCAACCAGATTGCCTCGTTCTTTGCCGCCCAGGGCGAAGCGAAGGCGGTGCCCGCGATTGCCGATCACATCCAGAAATTCTGGGACCCGGATATGCGCCGGAAGTTCTTGGGCGTCGTGGATCATGCTGAGTTGCATCCGCTGGTGCGCAAGGCCGTCCCGCTCATTCACTGAGGGTCTCGGCGATCCTCAGATCGTCCGGGGTGTTGATGTTGAAGAAAGCATTCTCCGCCGTCTGAAGTTCGCACGCCTTGCCGCCAAGCGCCTCCGCCGCGCCGATCACGCTCCGTAGCGCGCCGCTCTCCAACCCCGCACGCAGAGCTGTGAGCGATGATTTCGGCCAGAGTCCGAACACCTGCGCGCCTTTTGCTACGGCAGGTCCGTTGCTTGCGTGCCTTGCAAGCTGGGCAACCACGTCCAGCGGCAGAAACGGCGTATCGCAGGGAAAGGTCGCGAGCCAATCCGCCGCTGTCCACTCCAGTCCGGTGACGATGCCACAAAGCGGTCCCAGCGCCGCGTCGAAAGCATCGGCGAGCACGATGTCGCCGAACCGCGTGCGATAGGCATCGGCCGACGCCTTGGGCACGTCGAGCTTGAGCGTTCGAACCTGCGGTCTCGCGCGGGCGATCACAGCCTCGATGAGCGTCGCACCGCGAAAGGGGATCAGTGGTTTGTGGACGCCCATGCGCGAACTTGCGCCGCCTGCCAGCACGATACCGTCGATGTTCACTGCGCCGGCGGCGTGAAGAAGCCGCTCTGGATCATCGTGGGGAGTGCCACTGCGGTGCCGGCGAGAATGAGAATCCACATCGCCCAGATGATCTTGTTCTGGTGCCGCACCAGACCTTCGAACGGTGCGCCGTCGCCGATCTTTGCCTGCCCCTTAAGCACGCTCATCACCATCACGGGAATGGCCGACAGCCCGAAGGCCAGGAACAGGATCATATAGCCGATCATGAATGTGAGCCGGAACGCGGCGGGCGGCGGTGCGGTGCCCATCGCCTGAAGCGTGTTGCCCAGAATTGGAATGCCGAACAGAAGCGCGAACAGCACGCCGCAGATGATCGCATGGGTGCGCAGGCTGAACATGGCGCTCCTCCGACGGAGGATGTTAGCGCGCCATGCCCCGATACGCTATGCCTGCGCGCTATGCCGGGCTCAGCGAATGGCTGCGCTTTTCGATCAGCGCGCGCTTCATCTGCGTCTGCAGCTTCTCGAAGGCGCGCACTTCGATCTGGCGGACGCGCTCGCGGCTGACGCCATATTTCTGCGACAGTTCCTCCAGTGTGGCTGGGTCGTCCTGGAGGCGCCGGGCCTGGATGATCTCGCGTTCGCGGTCGGTGAGCTCGCCCAGCGCACCGGTCAGGAGATCGTGCCGTTCGCCGAGCTCTTCGCGCTCGGCCATGCGCGTTTCCTGATCCATCGTGTCGTCGGCGATCCAGTCCTGCCATTCGGATTCGGAATCCGAGCGCAACGGCGCGTTGAGCGAGGAATCCGGCGCCGACAGGCGGCGGTTCATGCTCACAACCTCGGCTTCGCTGACGCCAAGCTGATCGGCGATCGTGGCGACGTGCTCCGGCGTCATATCGCCTTCCTCGATCGCCTCGATCTTGTTCTTGGCCTTGCGCAGGTTGAAGAACAGCTTCTTCTGCGCCGCCGTGGTGCCCATCTTCACGAGCGACCACGAACGCAGGATGTATTCCTGGATCGCGGCGCGGATCCACCACATGGCATAGGTTGCGAGCCTGAAGCCCTTGTCGGGTTCGAAGCGCTTGACCGCCTGCATCAGCCCCACATTGCCTTCGGCGACGATCTCAGACACCGGCAGGCCATAGCCGCGATAGCCCATCGCGATCTTGGCGACGAGACGCAAATGCGACGTCACCAGCTTGCGGGCGGCTTCGGGGTCTTCATGTTCCTTCCAGCGCTTGGCGAACATGTATTCTTCTTCCGGCTGCAGAAGCGGGAATTTGCGGATTTCAGACAGGTAACGCGAAAGGCCGCCTTCGCTCTGAAGGCTCGGGAGTCCGCGGCTGCTCATAGTGCACACCTCGCTACGCGGGCACGGAGACCCCGCGCTTCTCTATTAGACAACGCGAACGCGCCGTCTCGTATTACAATTTTCAAAGGAAACCACCCCATGTGGGTGCTGAAATGGGAACCGGCTAGGACTTTTTCAAGCCCCTCAGTGCGTTAACCAGCCCGGCGAAATCCGCCGGCCAGGCCGACTCAAACCGCATGGTTTTGTGCAGCGACGGGTGCTGGAACCCGAGCAGCCAGGCATGCAGCGCCTGTCTTGGGAACCCGGACGCCGCCGAAAAAGCGGCGGCCTCGGCCTCGGTCTTGGGCCGGGGCGCCTGCCGCGCTCGGCCATAGGACGGGTCGCCGATCAGCGGATGGCCGATGTGGGTGAGATGGACCCGGATCTGGTGGGTGCGCCCGGTCTCTAGCCGGCACTCAACCAGGGACGCGAACGGCCGGCCTGGATCGCCGAAGGTTTCAATTACGCGGTAGTGCGTCCGGGCCGCTTTGCCGCCGCCGCGCAACACCGCCATGCGCTTGCGGTCGAAGGGGTTACGGCCGATGTCGCCCTCGATCGTGCCGTCGCCGGCCCGCGGCGCGCCCCACACGACGGCATGATAGGCCCGCTCGATGGTGTGATTGGCGAATTGCTTGGCAAGGCTTCGCATCGCGCGCTCGGTCTTCGCCGCCACCAGCAATCCGCTCGTGTCCTTGTCGAGGCGATGAACGATGCCGGGCCGCGCCTCGCCGCCAATGCCGGACAATTCCGGGCCGCAATGGGCGATCAGCGCGTTTACCAGCGTACCATCCGGATTGCCGGCGGCGGGATGGACGACAAGCCCCGCCGGTTTGTCGATGATGATGAGGTCTTTGTCCTCGTAGACGATGACGAGCGGAATGTCCTGCGCCTGCGGCGCGGCAGGCACGGCGGGCGGCACCGTTACCTCGAACGTTTCCCCCGGTTTGACCCGCCTGTTGGCGTCTCTTATCGTTTTTCCTTCGGCGGTTACCGCGCCGGCATCGATCAGGCCTTCCAGGCGCGAGCGGCTGAGATCGGGCAGGGCAAGCGCCAGAAACCGATCGAGCCTGAGCCCCTCGTGCTCCTCGGCCGCGATCGCGCGCAAGGTTGTTCCGTCTACGGAGGATTTGGTGTCAGACATTCCACAGGCCGGTCCGCAAGGCTCGAGCCATCGCTTGCTCAAGGCGGTGGTCATAGGGCTTGGCGTGCTGATTGTCATCGCCCTCGTGCTTCTCGTGGTCGGAATGGTCACCAAGTTCAATGGTCATGCGAC
>Ga0105239_10000222_pt1 | contig 83623 bp, 80 predicted proteins | sample KBSC44metaG_FD_92761 | JGI IMG/M metagenome (GOLD analysis project Ga0105239, IMG submission 92761) | Corn rhizosphere microbial communities from Kellogg Biological Station, Michigan, USA - KBS C4-4 metaG | ecosystem: Host-associated > Plants > Roots > Rhizosphere > Soil | place: Michigan, USA...
TTAACCGGAACTTCATTAAAATTCCAGCGTAAAGTGGCCCAGGCTGTTAAGCGTGCACGCCACATCGGTTTATTACCTTATGTTACAGATTCGTTAAAATAATCAGGAGGTAAACAGAAAATGGAAGTTATTTTAAAACAAGACGTTAAACACCTCGGTGATAAAGACGATATCGTAAAGGTAAAGCCAGGTTATGGCCGTAATTACCTTATTCCAAAAGGTTATGCCATACAGGCTACTGAAAGCGCACGTAAAGTGTTAGCCGAAAACCTTAAACAAGCTCAGTTTAAGCAGGAAAAAATCCGCAAGGATGCTGATGCTATTGCTGCAAGGCTTGAAGGCGTTAAGCTTACTATCGGTGCTAAAGCCGGCGAAACAGGCAAAATTTTCGGTGCCATCAATACCATCCAGGTTGCTGATGCACTGAAGAAAGAAGGCTTTGAAGTTGACCGCCGCCGCATCACTTTCGAAACTGAACCAAAATTTGTTGGAGAGTACGTTGCTAACGTAAACCTGCACAAAGAAGTTAAAGTTCAGGTTCCGTTTGAAGTAGTAGCTGAGTAAGTTAATCTCGGAAGTCGGAATGCCGATTTCGGAATGAGAAAATAAATCAAAGGTGTTAAGTGAAAGCTTGACACCTTTTTTTATTTGTCATCCTGAACGATAGTGAAGGATCTCAAACGAGCGATTTTAGCCCGCCGCAAAGTTACTTGGTTACCTATAGTTCGTCTACCTGTAGCTTTCTTAAGATTCTTCACTATCGTTCAGAATGACAAGAGTATTTTTTTACTTTTATCACATGAAACTTACCCGCAGCAAGAAGCCTGCATCCAATAATAAAACGGCCAGTGGCAAATCAAAAGGCATCTTCCGGAGCGGCTGGCTAAAGCTGGTTTTAAGAATAGTGAAGCTGTTATTTATTGCTTTTTTTGCAGGCAGTCTTTTCTTTGTTATTCTTTTCCGTTTTGTTAACCCGCCGGTTACCTGGCTGATGATACAGCGCGGCTTTGAACGCAAAGCTGCCGGCAAGGAATGGAAGATTGACAAGCAATGGAAAAGCTTTGATGAGATATCACCCTCCATGATGCGCGCCGCTGTTGCCGCCGAAGACCAAACTTTCCTCGAAAACCACGGCTTCGACTTCGCTTCCATTGAAAAAGCGATAAAGAAAAACGCTAACAGCAAAAAGCTAATCGGCGGCAGCACTATTTCGCAGCAAACTGCAAAAAATGTTTTCCTGTGGCCGGGCAGGTCGATTGTCAGGAAAGGGTTCGAGGCCTGGTTTACGCTGCTGATGGAGCTATTCTGGAGCAAAAAACGCATTATGGAGGTTTACCTCAACGTTATCGAGATGGGCGACGGTATTTACGGGATCGAGGCAGCATCACAGGCCAATTTTCACAAACCGGCGGCGCAGCTCAACAATCACGAGGCGGCGGCTATAGCCGTTACATTTCCAAGTCCGCTTAAATGGTCGGCCACCAACCCAACAAGGTATTTAAAGCACCGGCAGTATTTGATTATGAAGAATATGCGGAGACTGGGACCGCTGGAGTTTTAGGGGAGTTCATGTTGATGGTTCATAGTTTATAGGGAATGTACAAAGCTTATCAAGAATGCTGATAAGCCTGTATCTTGATACTGAACAGTTGATTATATCATGCTCAATTATTCGCCACAGAACAAGTAACCCAACACATCCAATAGCTCGACTAATCCTTCAGGTTTACTATACTATTGCTACGGGAATTATTCTAAGTACAAAACCTGTTTTCACAATACATCCCCGCATGTTCCTATTAAAGGGTCTTGCGGGGAAGTAATGAATATTATTCGGTTTAAACACCGGTGCCATTTATCAAAAGAAGCATCGTACAGTGATAGGATTCCCAAAATAACACCGCAGCATCATGGATTTACGGAAAAAGTGCCGTTTGAACAAATGTACACGTTAGAAAACAGTGCAGTTGAGCCGGTTATACTTCCTGATGTTGCGCATGTTGAATAAGAAAAGTGCAGCGTTCCACCCGGGCCGCGCATACCTACATTATAATGGCCGGCTACAATGTTTACATTTTGTGATGACGAGAAGTTATAAGAAGCAGAAGTTCCACCCGGATCTAATGGAATAAACTGTATCTGATAGGTACAACAACTAGTATTGTTTTGTAAAGTTACAGATACGGTCGGGAGAGCAGCAGTGGCTGCCTTAACAGGTGCTTTCACATCGGTTGTTACATCATTTGCGGCTTTGGCATTTGCTGTAGAGGTTTGCGCTTTAACGGTAACGCAGTACATTAACGTAATAATGCATAGCAAAATAAGTTTTTTCATATTTTTTATTGTTTAAGGGTTAATAGGACTAATATAATTATTAAAATAATTTAAATAAAATAAATTTTTAATAACTTTTAATTAGATATTGACCTTAAACCCGTTGACTCTATCCTCACAGACAACTAATCATATGAGCAGGAGGCAGCCAATTTAGTTTCTAATTATTAACTTTAGTAATTCATATTTGTCTGAGTGATATGCCTAATTCTCCCAAACTTACCCACCAGGAACAAGTAACCCAACACGTACAAAAGTTGGATGAATCCATCAGGGATACTATACAGTTGCTCAGGGAAATCATCCTAAGCACCGATGCAGAAATAAGCGAACACATTAAATGGAACAACCCGGCATTTTATTATAACGGAGAGATGAAGGCCTTCGATCCAAAAGAATACAAACGGGATGTGATTGTTTTCAACCTGCATAAAAACAGGATTATGCTGGTATTCCCAAGCGGTGCGAAGGTAAACGACCAATCAGGATTATTGACCGGAGATTATGCCGATGGCAGGCGTGTTGCCGTTTTTAAAGACACAGATGATGTGAAGGCAAAAGAAGCCGCGCTGCGAAGTGTAATAAAGCAATGGCTGAAGCTGATAGATAAATAAAAAATTACGCCAGCCTTATTCCTCCTATAAGTAACAAGGTCGGCATAGCCTATTTGCTAATTAATTTCTCTCTCAACAATTCTGATATTTCCAATTTCTTGATTTTCCCTCGCCGATCCATTCAAGCGCCTGCTCCATACGTTTTTGGCGGGTAGCTTCGCTTTTGGCTTCGGCGAACCACTCCAGGTACTCTCTTTTTTTCGACGGAGAAAAACCTTCAAAATAGCCTACGGCAGTTGCGTTGCCGCTTAACAACTCCCTAAAATCATCCGGCATAGGCAATTCGGCTTTAGGAGGAGCCGGGGCCTTTTTTGGTTCCTTTACGCCGCTTTCGTTAATAGCTATCAATTGCAAAATAAAATCTACAATAGCCTCATCCGGCGGGAGATCTTCCATCTTTTCAAGTCGACCAAAGCTGCCGGCAGCAGTTTCATCATCGCCGCCTTTCAGGTAATTGTTAGGATCGTTCAACCGGGACGATTTCCAGAAACCGAAACCCAAATGCTGTTTAAAGGACGCCATCATGCCGACGGGGCCTTTATATTCAAAAAAAGGCATGCTCCATTTCATGGTTTCCGTTATTAGCGGTGAAGCGCCGTGAACTACCTGCCTGATGTGTTTTAATATTGGCTGTGCAAAAGGGGCGGCTTTTTCTATGTAGGCGTCTACCCTGTCGTCGTATTGTTGCATAGCTAAAGATAGCGAGAAAAGTTATTTGTACAAATTTTAGGCAGATCTGAATACCAAAGGCTTATAAGCTTCAATTTTCCCAAAAATTGCTGTATGTTTAGTAATTCAGCTATAGTTTTAAAAATGCAGCGAAAGTTTATTATTGGAGATATACATGGGTGTTTTGATGAACTCACTGAATTGCTTGAAAAAGCCGGCTTAACCGACGAAGACCTGCTAATTTCACTTGGAGACATTGTGGACAGGGGAAGCAAATCAAAAGAAGTTTATGAATATCTGCGGAACCGTCCCAATACAATGGTACTGATGGGCAACCATGAGCGGAAGCATTTAAACGGTATATTAAGCTATGCCCAGGATATTGTGAAAGTACAATTTGGAGCTGATTATGCCTCATTTTTGGAATGGCTGGCTTCGCTCGGCTATTATTATGAAACTGAAGAGGCAATTATCGTACATGCTGCTTTCGAACACGACCTTCCCTTAAACGCGCAAAAACCCGAAGTGCTTAGCGGTAGCACCGCCGGCGAACGTTTTTTAGAAAAGAAATATGGAACAGCTTATTGGACGGACCATTATAGCGGTGAAAAGCCCGTAATTTATGGCCATCACGTTGTAGGCGCGACGCCAGAAATTAAAAACAATACCTATGGCATTGATACCGGCGCTTGTCATGGCGGTTGGTTAACTGCTATTGAGTTGCCCGGCTTTATGATTCACCAGGTGAAATCGCCAGCCGACTACTGGGTGGCAGAGCAAAAAGCCTGGCAACTACCGGTACTGGCTGCGAAAGACTGGCTAAATATGGGCTTTGATGCTATAAGAAAGCAATTGAGTAAACTTTCTTTTGTTGATGACGGGCCTGTAAAGCAGGCTCTGGATGAGCTAAGTAATTGGATAGTTGGCCTCGAAGCGCAATTACCGATTATAAAAGGGGAACTGGGTATTTTTACTGCAACTCTTTTAGAAAAATACCCCGACACATTCAATTTTGAGGCAAGTAAATTCCCTTTTAAAACCTTTTTATACAAAAGCAAAGCAAACAATCTGACTATAGCCGATTTACAAAAGAGCCTGGATAATCCTGTAAAAATTAATGCGCTGGCAAATGAACTGAATATAAAGCCAATTACATCACCAGCATTCTTTAATCTTAGTTTTGCTGTAACCTTACAACATTACACATCGTCATAATAAAACAACCTCACTGCTTACCTTATGAAACATTTGCTCACCATTCTACTCGTCTCTGTTATCAGTCTGAACGGTGTTTATGCCCAGGTTAAAAGTGATAAGCCCGAACCTTATGTTGATAAAGGCTTTGACGTTTGGCAGTTCGGCTCAAAAACCATCGGTGAGGATTACACCATTTATGTTATAGTTCCGCCGGGCTACGACACTGCTAAAACAACCAGCACCGTATTATATATGACCGATGGCGACTGGAACATGACGGTAGCCATGAACTGCTTTAACATGCTAAGGCAGGATTACGACACTACCGAACCGATTATTGTAGGTATTGGCTATGGCGACAGGTCGAACAAGCGTGGCCGGGATTTACAGCCATCCGAGGGCGGTGCAAAATTCATTACGTTTATCGAAAAGGAATTAATGCCATTTGTACAAAGTAAATACAGAACGAACGGCAACAATGCGTTATATGGCTACTCTTTGGGAGGAATGCTCACCACGTCGGTATTGTTTGAACATCCGGGGCTGTTCAATATGATATTTATAGGCGCCCCCGGCAATAGCGGGCGCGAACTCATTCCATCAGCTCAAAAATACTTCGCGAACCACAGCGACCTGAACTGCCGGGTTTTTGCAGGTGTTGGATCCTATGAGCACATCACAGCCAAAAACATCGGTGAGTTTAAAGCGTACATGCTGAAGCAAAATTGTAAAAACCTCGATATTGAAACCGCCATTACGCCCGATGCCGCTCATGGCGCAGCGCTGGCGCAGGTAATGCAAAACGCTATGAAGTTTGCCTATTGCAAAACACATAAAGAGATTACCCTTTCAGCCAAAGACCTTGAAAAATACGCAGGCGAATATGTTGCGAGAGAGGATGCCAAAGTAAAATTCAAGGTTTATACCGTTGACGATAAACTGTACGCTAACCAGGGAGATGATGTGCCTAACCGATACGTTCCGTATGGCGGAAATCACTTTTTTCTTTACGAAAACGAGCGTGTGGATATTGTTTTCAATAATGAAAATGGCAAATCATATATGCTTTTCATAGTTCCGAATGAGCAGCCCCACAGGCTGGATAAAGTGAACTGAAGCGTTTAACGAAGCAGATTTTTTAAGTCGGGGGATATCGGGAGGTAAAAACTCCGGTGATATCAAAAGGATCCTGGATTCACCATTCATCCCCCTATATCAACCACTCGTCGGGATTTACTTAGTTTGCCCCGGCTTTCATGGCATTTTTGATTCATCAATCAGAACATCCATGAAAAGATATATTTACTTAATCCTCTTTATACTCACCAGCATTTCAGCATTTGCGCAAACGCGCATTACCGGCACAGTAAAAACATCAACCGGAAAAACAATACCCGGCGTAAACATCACCCTGGTTAATACTTATGATGGCGCCTCAACAGACACTACCGGTAAGTTCTCCTTCTCCACAACAGAAACAGGCTCTCACCTATTGCACTACGCAACTGTAGGTTTTAAACCCGATAGTGTTACCGTAAACCTGGATGGCAAGCCATTAACCCTTACATTAACCATTAAAGAAGCCATTAGCGAACTGAATGCGGTAACCATTACCGCCGGCACCATTGAAACCGGCGATGCTAAAAAAGGCTCGGTGCTGTCATCCATCGATATTGCTACTACCGCAGGGGCAGTGGCCGATATAGTTGCCGCCCTGCAAACGCTGCCCGGCACCAGCCAGGCTTTCAGCGAAAATGGTTTGTTTGTACGCGGCGGCTCGGCTGCCGAAACTCGCACTTATTTTGACGGTATGCTGGTTAAAAATCCGTTTGGCAGCCAGTTGCCCGATTTATCGTCGCGCAGCAGGTTTTCGCCCTTCCTGTTTAAGGGAACGACCTTTTCTTCAGGCGGATATTCTGCGCAATACGGTCAGGCACTATCTTCGGCTTTGCTGCTGGAAAGTAAAGACCTTGCCGAAAAAACCTCCACAGAGTTTTCCATACTTACCGTAGGCTTCGGTGCTGCGCATACCGAAAGATTTGAAAATAGCTCACTCACCATTGGCGGCGTTTATTATAACCTGCACCCTGACTATTCGGTTTTTAAGCAAAACGTAAATTGGGACAAGGCGCCGATTGAGAAAACTGGCAATATCCAATACAAATGGAAGCCATCAAAAACAAGCATCCTGAAAGTGTTTTCGCAATACAGCAACAACGACGTTTCCCTTTTTGCCGATAACCCGGATACAGCGGCCACCATCCACGTCATCGACCATAATAAAAGCAGCTATACCAATGTAACTTACCAGGATTATTTGAACGCTGACTGGCGGATACAGGCCGGAGCGTCCTATAGCAACACCCGTGAAAGTGGAAAATTAGATTCAAACGCCTTCCGCAAAAACGATAACCTGCTGCAGGGGCGCTTCACTTTAACACGTTACGTGGGACAGCGATCGCTGATACGGGCTGGGGCTGAAGCCTACAAAAACGGAGCACTTGAAGGCTGGAACAACCAAAGCCGCTCGTTTAATGATAACTTACAGGCAGCATTTACCGAGGCCGAGATTTTCTTCTGTGACGACGTTGTTGCACGCATAGGCGGCAGGACGGAGCATTCCTCGTATTTAGCAGACTGGAACCTTGCCCCACGCACTTCGCTGGCTGTTAAAACAGGCACACACAGCCAGGTATCGATGGCTTATGGCATCTTTTATCAGAATCCGGATGATACCTACCTGCTGCAAAGCCATCAGTTAGGTTATGAAAGAGCAACTCATTACCTGCTGAACTATCAATATTTAACCAACGGCTTAACTTTCAGGGCTGAGGTGTTTTATAAAAAGTATGCAGACCTTACCAAATACGATTACGACGGCTTCCCGAAAACTTATGCTGTAAATAACTTCAGCAATCTTTTCAACGGCGGCGACGGCTATGCTAAAGGAATAGATATTTTTTGGCGCGATAAACAAAGCATCCCCGGCGGAGATTATTATATCTCTTACTCATACCTTGACACCAAACGCGACTTTCGCAATTACCCTATACAGGCCACACCGCCTTTTGCTGCAAAACACACCCTCAACGTGGTGTACAAACAATATATCCCGGCTATCAAATCGGAGCTAAGCACTGCCTACGCCTTTTCAAGCGGAAGGACATACTATAACCCGAACAATCCCGATTTTTTATCCGACAAAACAAAAGCCTACAATAACCTGAGCATGAACCTGAGCTACCTTACCCGGCTGTTTAAACAGTTTGCCGTGGTGTACGCATCGGTAAATAATATCCCGGGCTTCAATAACATTTACGGCTACAACTACTCGCCCGATGGCAGCAACCGGCAGCCAGTTTACCCTGCGGCCAAACGTAATTACCTGTTCGGTCTGCTGGTAACCATCGGCGATAATACTTTTAATCACTAAAAATTATTCACCCATAAATCAAACAAACATGAAACCTTTAAAATTATGCATCGCTCTGTTAATCATCACATTTTCAGTTAAAGCACAAAGTGACAAGTACATTACCGCTATGCAAAAAGGCATGGCACTTATTGACAGCGCCAGCACACCGGAACAATTCACAACCGCCGCAAACTTTTTTGAGCGTGTTGCCGCCGCCGAGCCCAAACAGTGGCTGCCACAATACTATGCTGGTTTTTGCAACTTGCATGTGGCCATATTAGGCAAGCAGTCGAACGACACCAAAGATGCCTTATATGATAAAGCGATGAGTTATGCCGAAAAAGCCGATGCTTTAAAACCTGCCAACAGCGAAATATTGGTTTTAGAGGGATATATCACCTTTATGAAGATGTCGGTATTTTCGCAGCAACGTGCAATGACAATGATACCAAAAGCAAACGCGCTGCTTGATAAGGCATCAGCTATCGACCCTGAAAACCCGCGTGCTTACCTGGTGAAAGGACAGGACACATTTTACACCCCTGAAGCATTTGGTGGCGGCAAAGCAAACGCCAAAGGGCTTTTAGCAACCGCTGCTGACAAATATAAAAATCAAAAAGTTGCCGGATTTGAGCCTGCGTGGGGCGCACACCGCTGCCAGGTATTATTACAGCAATGTAATTAAGCGGGATAGCTGAGTAAAATTTGTAATTTATGCCATGTTTATTTAAAAGAGCCGATGGGAACAGAATTGAGATTTAAAGAGGATAATATACTGATGGCCAACCTGAAGTATGGCGGCATCGGCCTGGCCGTAGGTATTATATTGACGGTAATCCACGGCATGTATGATGCCCACGGCTTTTCCTGGCAAAATGGTTTCATCAACTTGCTGTTTAGCTGTACCATAACACTCAGCATAACCAATAGCGTATTTGTTTACGAATGCTATATAAGCCCTAAAACAACTGTATTCTGGAAGTTTGTTGCCGGGTTTTATTGCTGCTGCCTGGTAGGTATGTTCATCGGTACCGAGGCGTCACACCTCATTATTTCGTGGCTGTTTAACAAACGTTTTTGCTTTAAAGATAGCATGACCGATTACAAATTTAACGCTTTTATAGTGGTTGTAGTAGGCTCGCTACTGCTGTTATACAAAGCGCAGCAAATAAATACGCAATCGTTGCTCAAGGCCAAAGAACTCGACCTTGCCAAAGTGAACCAGCTAAAAACCCAGGCCGAGCTACAGACATTGCAATCAAAAATAAACCCGCATTTTTTATATAACGCGCTAAACTCTATCGCCAGCCTGATACATGAAGACCCGGACAAGGCAGAGGACATGACGCTGAAGCTTTCGAAGCTTTTCAGGTACAGCATTAACTCCATGCAGGAAAGCTTTACTACTGTGAAGGAAGAAATTGAGATATTGAACACCTACCTGGATATTGAAAAAATACGGTTTGGCAAGCGGATAGACTTTGTGTTAAACATTGCCCCCGGCATCGATAATATGCTTCTCCCCCGTTTCCTGATACAGCCTCTGGTTGAAAACGCCCTTAAACACGGCTTAAAGGATGCCACACAAGCCGGCCTGTTAAGTGTAACAATAACCGCCGATGAAAAGAGCCTTATCATTACGGTTGCCGACAATGGCATTCCGTTCCCTGACGAATTGAATATAGGTTACGGCCTGCAAAGTACTTATGATAAGCTGGAACTGCTTTACGGCGAAGACTACGAGATAAAGATTGCCAACCTGCCCGAAAAAAGTATAAAGATTATAATACCGAATAAAAATGAGCGCTAGCTGGAAAACGATTATTATTGATGATGAAGAGTTGGCCCGTAAGCGTTTGAAGCGCCTGCTAAAGGACTACGACGAATTTGACATCATTGACGAGGCCGAAAACGGTGGAGAAGGATTAGAATTAATTAACCGGCTAAAGCCCGACCTGGTTTTCCTGGATATAGAGATGCCTGTTTTAAATGGCTTTGAAATGCTTGCGAAACTGGCACTACCACCAAGGGTTGTTTTCACCACGGCCTACGACCAATACGCAATAAAAGCCTTTGAAGAAGGATCGATAGATTACCTGCTGAAGCCGGTGGAAAAGGAACGACTGGAAAAAACCGTGAGGAAATTGCACCAGTTTAGCGCTGCCCCTGCCCCGCTCCCATTACAGGAGTTAATGCGGCAGTTGCAAATAAAAACTGCCAGCAAAACCCTTACAGTAAAAATCGGCGATAAAATATTGCTGATTAAGCTTGCCGATGTTGTTTATATTGAGGCAGAAGATAAATACGTTTTTCTGCATACGGTTGATGGCAAAAAACACCTGACCGAGTATACCTTATCGGCATTGGAAGAAAAATTGCCGGAGCAGTTTCTGCGTATCCACAGGGGCGCGATCATCAATACCGAATGTATCAGGGAAATAAGGAAGGGATTTAATGGGGCTTTTGTGTTTGTGATGGCCAATGCCGCCGAATCGCGAATCAGTTCAGGGCGTTCTTATGGCGAAGAACTCAAAGTCAAATTAGGGTTCTAGGCTAATACAAATGAAGCTGCTATGAACCATCAACTATGAACTTTGCGCCACCAAATTGCCAAACAACTGAATATGCCAGCTTTTTTTAAAGGGTACTTCCCACTTGGTGTTCAGTTCGGCTAAATTCTGAACAAGGTTATTAAATACAATGGTATCAGCGTTTATAGCGCCTTCTTTCAGTTTAGCTTCAAACGCATTTCTTGGCGCCGACAATACTTCACTGCCTTCGCGGTAAGCCAGGTTAAAACGGTCGAAAAGGTTAATGCCGAATTTAGCTTCCAATTGCTGCATAAAGTGTACCGATTTATCAATAGAGCAGCCGCTGGCGCCAGATTGGCTTTCGTCCACAATTAAAATCAGGAAGCGGTTATACCTTATTTCGGCTTTTGCTTTAAGCTGGTTATTGTGGGCTGTCCAGCCGGTGGTAAAATTATCCAGCAGCATTTGCGCCTGGATTACTTCGTCGGTGAAAAGCTCCCTGTCGGCCTGGTAAACCCAAACGCGTGAATTTTCTGAGAAATGCATGCACAAAATTAGTTAATTTATTAACTTCGGGTTTATTTTGTTGTCACGTTAACATCAGTTCTTTTTACGGGATGAAGAAAAACATAGTACTTTCCGTTGTTGCACTTGGTGCTGTCATCAGCTTCTGCTTCAAACGCAGCATGACTGAACAGGATTGGCTGCTGTGGACTAACAAATGCCTGATGCAATCATACAATTCAGCTACCGACCCCAAATTAAAGAAATTTGAATTTTCGGTAAGTGCCGATGCTTTTATAAGATTAAGGAAAACGTATGCCAAAGGCAAGGAAGAATATTATTCATTTAGCCTCCACAAGCTTGGCGATATGGATTATTACGGAAGTACCGCAACAGGAACCCTCCAACTAAAAACCCTTGCCGATGACATCATTGTACAAACCCGCAACGACCGCAAAGGCGATGTAGATTCGATGACCACTGTGCTTAACGTTCCAGTAAAAAACATGGAACCTGAGCGGCTGGATAGTTTGAGGGAAGCTTTTGATTTCTTAAAGGCGAAGGGGTTGTAGGAGTCTACACTCAAAACTCTTCAGCGCCATTGCGAGGTGAGCTGCTTGCAGCGAACTGCGAAGCAACCTCTGCCCAGGACGGTATTGGACCTTGACGTACATGGTTTCCTTTATGCCGGCGGACAGGAAACCATTAAGCTTTAAACTAAAGTGCAGTATAGACCAGGGATTGCTTCGAAGCTGATTACAAGTAATCAGCAATGATGGGTTTAGTTATTACAACCCGTTGGCCCTAACGGTTATCTCCGCAATATCCAAGACCTGTATTTCCTGTTCCTTTTCTGAGTGCTTTACACCATCGCGCAGCATGGTCATGCAAAACGGACAAGCGGCAGCCACAACCGTAGCTTTGCTTTCCAGAATATCGTTCATACGCTCAATATTAATATCCTTGTTTCCTTTTTCAGGTTCCTTAAACATTTGAGCACCACCTGCGCCGCAGCACAGGCCATTGCTTTTACAGCGCTTCAGTTCCACCAAATCGGCATCTAAAACTTCCAGGGCTTTGCGCGGGGCCTCGTAAACGTTATTACCGCGACCAAGATAGCAAGGGTCGTGATAGGTTATTTTCTTGCCTTTGAAGCTTTCGCCGCCTTCTGCTTTAAGCTTGCCCTGATCTATCAGCTGCTGTATCAGCTGCGAGTGGTGTATAACCTCGTAGTTACCGCCGAGTCCTGGGTATTCGTTCTTAATCGTATTAAAGCAATGCGGACAGCCGGTAACTATCTTCTTAATTTCGTAAGCGTCAAGCACCTGTATATTGGCCATAGCCTGCATCTGGAATAAAAATTCGTTGCCGGCGCGTTTGGCAGGGTCGCCGGTGCAGCTTTCTTCCGTTCCTAAAACAGCGAAGCTTATACCAACATGGTTAAGTATTTTGCAGATATCGCGGGTTATCCGTTGCGCGCGTTCATCAAAGCTGCCGGCACATCCAACCCAAAAAAGTATTTCCGGGGACTGTCCTTTGGCGGCCATTTCGGCCATGGTTGGTATTTCCAGGTTCATTGGTTTGTCGTTAACACTAATCAATAGTTTCTTGAATTTCTGCTATAAATTGCTCAATGCTGTTATAGTCGCTGAATTTAATTGCCGATTGGATAAGCTTCAACTGGTTTAAAACATCAAGTGCTAAAGTCGAGGCGTCAATTTCTTTTCCAAACATATTGGTGTCCCAGTTAACGCCAACCCAAATAGCCTCATCAGCCATTTCGATACACCAGCCCTCCAAAAAATCAGCCAGCGGGATTTCTGTGGCGGAATAATCCTTCCAATCATCTTTTGCACACGCTTTTGCATAGGCCCTGTCAGACCAAAATGGGATTATCGCAATTTCTTCATTATCGTTAGATTCAGAATTAGCCCAGCCTTTTTTATTTTTCAATCCCCACACCAGCTTTGATGCGGCTACCCGCTCGATAAACAGCTTGTATTTGGAATCAATAATTGCAATATCCTGTAACATGTCTCACTTTTTATGAATCATCAACCTTGCGATTCGCTCGCCCAATTAAATCTGTCCGCCGGGCTGTACTTCCACGGCGCGCCGTTGTTCTCTACGTTGCCGAACATATTGTTCAGGCTGGCGGGCGCCTGCGACTCTTCCATAACAATATAGCGGCGCATTTCGGTTATAATTTCCAGCGGGTTAATGTTTACCGGGCAGGCCTCTACACAGGCGTTACAACTGGTACAAGCCCAAAGCTCCTCGCGGGTGATATAGTTATCCAGCAGGGACTTATCATCGACGTAATCCTTGCCATTCTTGTCGATGTTTTTGCCAATTTCGGTAATCCTGTCGCGCGTGTCCATCATTATCTTGCGCGGCGACAATAGCTTGCCGGTAATATTTGCCGGACAAACCGAAGTACACCTGCCGCATTCGGTGCAGGTATAAGCTTCCATCAGGTTTTTCCAGGTAAGGTCGGTTACATCCTTAGCACCGAAGCGTTGCGGCTCTCCAGTGGTTTCCGGGATGAATGATGGGTCGAGCATAGCCTTAACCTCTCCTGTCACAGAAGCCATATTGGTGAACTCGCCCTTCGGATGCAGGTTTGAATAATAAGTATTCGGAAATGCCAGCAGGATATGGAAATGTTTGGAATAAGGCAAATAATTCAAAAACGCCAGGATGCCGATAATGTGGAACCACCAACAGCCGCGCTCGATAAGTTCGAGGCTATTTGCATTATCCGGTAATAAAGGTGCAATCAACGAGCTAACCGGAAAGCTGCCCGCTTTTATGTAGTGACCAAAATTCAGCGCCTGTAATTTATAATCTGCGGCATTCATGGTTAAGAATGCCGTCATCAGCAATATTTCTATAATCAGGATATAGTTTGCATCGGACTTTGGCCATTCGGTCATTTCCGTACCGCTGAAACGCTTTAACCGTACAATGTTGCGCCGGCACAGGAATACGATACACGCCGTAAGCACCAGCACAGCTAAGCCTTCAAACCCGCCTATAAGCAGGTTGTACAAACCGCCTAATGGCTTTGAAAAAATACGATGCGAACCGAAGATACCGTCAATCATTATCTCCATTACCTCGAGGTTGATGATGATGAAGCCGACGTAGATAAAGAAGTGCATCACGGCCGCCAGCGGGCGTTTCACCATTTTGGTTTGCCCGAGGGCTATTTTCGCCATTGTTTTCCAGCGCAGGGCCGGGTTATCGGAGCGATCGGCGGGGCGGCCAAGCAATATATTGCGCCTTATTTTAGCAACATTTTTGCTGAACAAATAAATGGCTACAGCCAGGATGATGATAAACAGTATTTGTGCAATCATTATGCGTGCATAGTAATTTTGTCAAAGTTATATTTATTGTTGTAAAGATAAAATGGAATTGGTTGATTAGGTTGGATTGAATTGAATAAGTTTATTGGGTTGATTGAAGCCAGGGCGGGGAGATATTTGACTATTTGATCGTATTTTACATTTGCAACAAATAATTCTGCTTTATTTCAGGCAGTTATATCTTTTTTCAAAAAAATATATTCAAAAATAAAAAAAACGCTACATTTGCAATCCCAAACAGGGCGGTATCATAGCTCAGTTGGTAGAGCAAAGGACTGAAAATCCTTGTGTCGCTGGTTCGATTCCAGCTGATACCACAAACTCCGGAGCCTTAAAGTGTTTACTTTAAGGCTTTTTTATTGCCTTAAAGCGCCTTATCAGCGTCAAAATAGCGCCCACGGTTTAATTGATTCGATTAGTTCGATGTTCTAATCGCAAATAATGCAGAAAAAAGTTCGAAATTTGTACAGGCAGAGACAGCTAATGCAAAAACGCCCTCAGAATTCTGAAGGCGTTTTTTGTCTTAATAAAAATTTATTAAAATTAAATAACTATAAATCAAAATAGTTTTGGTTCGAATCCTGTTATGTATTCTTGAAAATATTAGCTTATCTCCATCTTCTCAAGAAAGGCTATGTTATCAGCATTACTAAAATATAATCTAAAAGCTCTGATTTCAATAACTATGATTAACCGCGGCCTGTTGACATGCCACCATCCACAGCTAAGATTGCACCGGTTGTAAATGCGCTTTCGTCAGACAAAAGAAATACAATCGCGCTTGCCGCTTGTTCAGGCTTGCCGTTTCTACCCGTTGGGTTCAGACCTAACAAGCTGTTGTAGGCTTCTTCAACCTTTTCGAGGCCCACAACGTCATTTAACACGTTGGTAACAAAAAGACCCGGAGCGATAGCGTTTACCCTGATATTTTCAGGAGCCAACTCAACTGCAAGGTGTTTGGTCAAGGCGTGCAAACCTGCTTTGGCTACTGAATAAGCCGAAGTTGGCATACCCTTTACAACATTCTCTGACCAATAAGAACCAATGTTTACGATAGCGCCGCCACTGTTTTCTTTCATTTTCCTGGCTACCGCCTGTGTGATGAAGTAGAAGCCTGTGTTGATATCCAGCAACGCGGCATATTCATCCGGGGTTGTGTCCAAAAAAGGTTTTGGCCTAAAGATACCGGACGCGTTTACCAGGTAATCGATTTTGTTTTCCTTTTCGATTTCGGCAATGAACGCCTTTACACTCTCACTATTGGTAATGTCAACAACTTTACCTGTAACCTTGATTTCAGGATTGTTGTTAGAAAGTTCAGTTACTGTTGCTACAACTGAATCTTTTGTTTTACTGGCTACAATAACGTTTGCGCCTCTTTCAGCAAGCAATGATGCTGTTGCTTTGCCCATACCACTGGTTCCACCTACAACCAGGGCTACTTTTCCGTTTAAATCTTGAGTTTTCATTTTTTTAAATTTTTGCCACTTTGACGTAGGTTTTAAAAACTGTGACAAAGTTTTTTATAGGCAGTATAATCGGTTTTGTTGCCTTAGAAACTGATCCTTTATTTCCCGGGCACTTTTCTATTTTCAAAATTTGATTTCCAATTTCCTCAGCTGCTCACGGTTTGTCACAGTTTTTAAAATCTACGTCAAAGGATAAAATAAAATTATAATGAGCCAATACTCCACATTGACCGTACCTACGCAACACGTTGACGTAAAAGGCATTGAATTCGCTTACCGCCGTTTCGGTAAAACGGGCGGCCTTCCACTCGTATTCTTCAATTACTTTACCGGAAATCTTGACAACTGGGACCCGGCATTGTTAGACCCGCTTTCTCAGGATCGGGAATTGATCATTTTCAATAACAAGGGTGTTGCCGGTTCTGAAGGCGTTCCGCCGGGCACAATAGCAGAGATAGCTAAGGATGCCCGGGATTTTATCGCTGCATTAGGTTTGAAAAAAATAGACATTTTTGGATTTTCAATGGGCAGCTATGTTGCGCAGCAGGTAGCCATCGATCAGCCTGAACTGGTAAACCGCATCATCCTTGCGGGTTCAGGCCCGAGAGGTGGTGAAGGTCTGGAAACTTTCTCTCCGGAAATTTGGGCGTTATTTAACAAGCAGTATAATGCACCCGACGAATTATTATTGGATGTTTTCTTTTCTCCGACAGCATCCAGCCAGAAAGCAGGTTGGGATTATTTGAACCGCGTCCGTTCGAGGGCTGAAAAAGATTCCGCTCATGGTGATCCGGTTATTCCTGCTCAGGTCGCTGCAATTGGCGAATGGGGTAAAAAATGCGAAGGTTCTTTTGCCTATCTGAAAGAAATTATCCATCCGGTGCTATTATTGAGCGGTAAAAATGATTTGGTATTTCCTACTGTAAATGCGTTCACCCTACAGCAGCATCTTCCGGATGCTAAGCTGCTTATTTATCCGGATTCTAACCACGGATCGATATATCAGTTCCAGGAAGATGTTATCCTTCAGGTAAATACTTTCCTGAATAAATAATTCATAAGCTGCTTCATACAGTGCAGCAGGGGGTCTGACCAGTAAGGCAATAGCCTTACTGGTTTTGACATTTTAATAAAATTTTAGTACACATTTTCTTCAATTACTACCATAGATTTCCGATAGCCTGAGATTACCTTTATCAATTTATTTTTAGCTACTTAGTAAACATACTTATATGGAACAAAAACTCCCGTTGCCGCCTTTCAATTTCGAAACGGCAACACAAAAAGTTCAAATGGCAGAAAATGCCTGGAATACCAAAGACCCGGAAAAGGTTTCGAAAGCCTATACGATAGATAGCGAATGGCGAAACCGCTCTTCATTTTTCAAAGGGCGCGAAGCAATCGTAAAATTTCTGACCGAAAAATGGGCAAACGAATATCAATATAAATTGAAAAAAGAATTATGGGCATTTACGGATAACCGGATCGCCGTTCGTTTTGAATACGAGTATCATAATATCCAGGGTGAATGGTTTCGTGCTTACGGAAACGAAAACTGGGAGTTTGATGAAAATGGATTAATGATGAAGCGTTTCGCCAGCATTAATGATGTACCCATTGCGGAGTCGGAGCGCAGGTTATAAAATTTTTTTAATTATTTATAGCCGGCGAAGAGGGTTATTTCTTAAACATTATAAGTGCGAATCTATTTGTAAATAACTGTAATGTAATGTTACGCTTTATCCAGGTTATCCATAATAACTTTACTTGTCCGGTAATTAGTGTGTTATCTATATTTGTAAAGCAGATGAATCTTTAATTTTCGAATAATATGAATGATGTTTTGGCTCGAAAATTTTTAGAAAATAATTAATAATAAAAGCTATTCCATTTACATTTTGATTTATGACGCCTTTCAGCATATCATATAAAGAAGAAGACGATCTTACGCTGATCAGGGAGTTTTTCGAAGGCTCCAAAGTTGCAATAAATCAACTGATCAATCGTCATCAGCGATTTATTTACAATCTTGCTTTAAAATTTGCAGGTGACAGAGATGAAGCCGCTGACCTTACACAGGAAGTTTTGATATTGCTGGTGTCGAAGTTAGATAAGTTCAGTGGCAACAGCAGTTTCCGCACCTGGTTGTACCGCATTGTCTATAATCAGTTCATTGATACTAAGAGAAAGAAAGTAGAAAAATCAGTTGTGTCATTTGAAGAGTACGGAGATTTTTTGGATACCGCTTATAACGATGAGGAAATGACGCCGCTAGAACAGGCGGACAATGAAAAGGCAATCGACTGGACACGTAATAAATGCCTGACAGGCGCGCTAATTTGCCTGGACAGGCAACAGCGTATGGTTTTTATACTTGGAGCAATCTTCAATTTGAAATCCAATGTTGCAGCCGAGATTCTCGAAGTGACGCCGGAGAATTTTAGAAAACAACTGCAACGTGCTAAAGACGATTTGTTCAGGTTTATGCAGGATAAGTGTGGGTTAATAAATGTTGCGGCTCCTTGTCGCTGTCAAAAAAAGACCAAAGGATATATTCAGGATGGTATTGTGTCACCGGAAACTATACAATTTTACAGTCAATTCACTGACTCTATAGCATCTGTTGTAGAAAGTAAAAACCGGGAAATCGATTACCTGATTACAAATCCATATTTGTATTTATTTACTCAACAACCTTATGAAGACAAAAAAGACAATGAAATTAAATCGCGTCATATTCTAAGTGATCCGGCAGTTATGCAGCTTTTTCAATTATCATAGGCACGTGCCTTTTTAAGGTCTTTGATAAAAATAAACCGTCAAAAACTGCAAATATCTTCTTCATAAAAATCTGGATCTAATAAATTACAAATCTAAATCGGCCATTAGACGCAAATCAGACAGGAAATAGTTCGAAATTTGTACGGTAGCCACCACAAAAATAAAAAGCCCCTTCATTAGAAACAGGCTTTTTTATTGACTCCACACTTCCTTAACATTGCTCAAGAACTTCAATTGCAATCCGTTAGCACTTGTCCGGCGAAATTTCAACTTGATTCTTGAATAAACCTGCTATTATCGTAATTTTCACCACTGATTAATCAATTAATAATTCATCAAGGTTTGAAACCGGGTCATACAGAAAAGTTGAAACCGCAAACCGATTATACTTTTCAAACGATGGCTATACGCTTTTCGAAGCCCCCGAGGCAAATGATACTGCCTGCGTTGTGCGGTATTTTTCTGTTAAACAGCGTTTATGCCCAAACTCCTGGCAGCAATCTTGATTATATCGATCCGCATATCGGTAACGTGGGGCAGTTGCTGGAGCCTACCCGCCCCACCATGCACCTGCCTAACCAGATGATCAGGATGTACCCTATCCGGCAAGATTATATTGACGACCAGATATCCAGCTTCCCGCTCAATATGGTATCGCACAGGCTGGGTGAGGTTTTCTCGATAAAACCCGGCAGTAAGCCTGTAGACGCTGCAGGGTGGAACCAGCGAATGCCTTACGACCACGACCTGGAAGTAACCCGCCCATGGTATTATTCAACCTATCTTATCGATAAGGATATAACGGTCGAGTTTAGCCCCGGCAAAAAGGCAGGCATTTTTAAGTTCAGTTTCCCGGGAAAGACGGCTGATAAAAGCATTTTGTTTAATGTATATAACGACGGCCCAGCTGAATGGAATTTCATCAACGGCAACGAAGTTACCGGCATGGAGACTTATAATGATGATATAAAGGTTTATGTGTATGGGAAATTTAATGCAAAGGGAACATCCGCCGTTTTAAAGGATGGGGCTATCGCGCAGCAAACATCTGTAGCTGGTAAGGGTGTTAAAGCGGCAATCACATTCCCAGTTGAGGCGCCGGATAATATCGAATTAAAATATGCCATATCATACGTAAGCGCAGAGCAGGCGAAAAAGAACTTTAGCGACGAGCTGGCCAACACTGATTTTAACGCGTTGAAGGAAGCTGCCAAAACTGCCTGGGCAAAAGTTACCGACCAGATACAGGTGGAAGGCGGCACCGAAGCACAGCGCCGCTCGTTTTACACTGCTTTATATCGCAGTAATGAGCGTATGGTGAATATAAACGAAGACGGCCATTATTACAGCGGCTACGATAAAAAAATACACGAAAGTAATCGTCCCTTCTATGTTGATGATTGGGTTTGGGATACTTACCTGGCCCTGCATCCATTGCGTACTATTTTGAACCCGGCAATGGAATCGGACATGCTGAACTCTTATGTAAACATGTACCAGCAAAGCGGCTGGATGCCTACTTTCCCGGTTTTGTTTGGCGATAACCCTTGTATGAACGGCTTCCACTCCACCGTAATGTTTTTGGATGATTATCGCAAGGGCATCCGCGGTTTTGATGCAGAAAAGGCTTACGAGGGTGTATTGAAGAATGCAACCCAGGCCACTATGCTGCCATGGGAGAACGGCCCAAAATGTGAGCTTGATGATTTTTACTATAAAAACGGTTACTTCCCCGCATTGGCAAAAGGCGAAAAGGAAACTGTTAAAGAAGTACATGGCTTTGAGAAACGACAGGCGGTAGCAGTTACGCTCGGCGGCAGCTATGACGATTGGGCAATGGGCCAGTTCGCTAAGGAATTGAATAAAACAGCAGATGAGGCGACCTTCGCCAAGCGCGGGCTTAACTATAAAAACCTGTGGAACGATGATAGAAAGATGTTTATCCCGAAGGACAAGAACGGCAACTGGATAAATATCGACCCTAAGTTTGACGGCGGCATGGGCGGCCGCGATTATTATGACGAAAACAATGGGTGGACTTATCTATGGCAAGTACAGGAAGATATTCCCGGACTTATCAATTTAATGGGCGGCAAGGATGCCTTCCGGGCTAAGCTCGATCAAACCTTCCGCGAGGGATTAGGTCGCAGCAAGTATGAATTCTGGGCGAAATTTCCTGATGCAACCGGGTTGGTTGGTCAGTATTCTATGGGTAACGAGCCAAGCTTCCATATCCCCTACCTGTATAACTATGCCGGCGCTCCATGGAAAACCCAGAAACGTGTGCGTTTTTTGCTGGATGTTTGGTATAAGGATAACATCTTCGGCATCCCCGGAGATGAAGATGGCGGCGGCATGTCGGCTTTTGTGGTGTTTTCTTCTATGGGTTTTTACCCTGTTACCCCGGGTAAGCCCGTTTATACCATCGGCAGCCCTGTTTTCAGCAAGGTTACTATCAGCCTGCAAAATGGCAAGCAGTTTAAGGTGATTGCTAATAACTGCTCGGTAGTCAACAAGTATATCCAAAGCGCAAAATTTAACGGACAAGTATTAAATAAGCCGGAGTTTACACATGAGCAGTTAACGGCAGGCGGCACGCTTGAACTTGAAATGGGGCCAAAACCCAATAAAAGTTGGGGCATCTGACGGAGATTCGAATATAAATAACCGGCTGCATTCTCAACGCTTATGCAGCCGGTTATTCAATTAATTTACATCAAACCAAAGCTTGGTTGTCAGTACGTCGGCGCCCTGGTCGGCGACGGCGGCTTTGTAGCTGGCACCGTTTAATGACTGCTCGGTGCCGGGGTATATAAACCTTACCGGTATCTTGCCGTTAAGCGTTCCGGCTACGGCCGGTTGCAGCTGCGGGTAATCCAGCCTGCGCCATTCGGCAAATTCTTCCAGTCCCTGGGCAAATAATGCTATCCACTTTTGCTCGCCTATCGATTTTCTGAAATTCGACGGGTCGTATTGCACGGCGGCGGACGCTGTATAGGTATCGATATCCGCGCTGGCAACGCTGTATTGCTGCAACGAAGCGGTGATGGCCTGCTTATACAGGTCGGCAGCATTTTCAGTAGTAAACCCTCTTGCGGCAGCTTCTGCCTTGTCGAACAATACTTCGGCATAGCTGATGATTACGGCCGGCGCATGCGGCGCACGGAAATAGCTACCCGGTTTTGATGTTTTGGTAAAGCCAAGGGAACTTGCGTCGCCAACCAGCAAACCGTTGGGAATACCCACATAGCCCTGCGGCGTGGCATCCTGTGTTTTAGCAGCATAAACCGGCAAACGAGGGTCGTTTAAGGCAACCAGCTTATCTGTAACAGTTTTGCTGATGCGGTAATCGTCACGCGTATCAAACAGGTTGCTTACCGGGTTTTGGTTAGGCGAGTCCAGGTAAACCAGCTGCGCGATTTCAGCGTTCGAGCTGATGTAAGCGCCGCCTTCGGTCTGTATGTCGGCCAGTACTTGTTTGGTTTTTTCCGGTTCACGATCGGCAATACGCAGGGCGATACGCAGGCGTAATGAGTTGGCGAACTTTTTCCAGAGAGCGATATTGTTGCCGTAAATAATATCGCCAGCAATTGCTTTTCCGGATGGATTTAAGGCTGTTTGGGCCGCTTTCAAGTCATCCAGCAAAGCAAAATAAACGTCTTTTTGTTTATCGTAAGCCGGGGTAAGGTACTGGTCGATATTGTTTGCCTGCTTGTATGGGATATCGCCATAAGCATCCGTCAGCAAGGTAAATATCCATGAGCGTAACACTAACGCCACACCCCTATAGTTGGTATTGCCCTGTGCATCGCCCAGCTTAATAATCTGGTTATAGTTCACGATGGCTTTGGAATAGCCCACCGTCCACAATTCCTGGAAAGCGCTGTTGGTATAGATGTATCTGTCCGGATCAGTGTATTGTATTTTAGCCCAGTACTGCACAAATAGCAGGCTGCTTTCCATGGTATTGGCTACGCCCCAATAGGTATCAGCGGTGGCCTTGGTAGCTGCAGTCAGCAGGTAATCCGGCTGCGCATTTTGCGAGTTATTGGGGTTTTGGTTGATTTTCACCAACTCCTTTTTGCAGGATACCGCCGATAATAACAGCGTTCCTGATAATAATATGGATATATATTTACGTTTCATGTTCGTTAAAATTTAAGGTTGATGTTAAAACCGATGTTGCGCACTGTAGGCAGGGTTAAGTCTTCCAGGCCCTGGCCGTTGCCGTTGTTAAAGGCGGTCTCGGGGTCGATGTTTGGCGCATTTTTATGGATAATCCAAAGATTACGACCAACCAGCGAAACTGTAGCCGACTGTATTCCTGCACCTTTTACCCATTTCGACGGCAAAGTGTAGCCCAGCTTAATTTCCCTCAGCTTAATGTAGGTTGCATCGTAAACAAAAGCCTCGTCAACATTGGTAAAACCTTTATAGTATGATTGTGCGGGCAGTATGGTGGTATTTTTGCTCCCGTCTGCTTTTACACCGTTAAACACCATCCCGTCATGATAAATTGTTTCACCGGAAGGTGCGGAGCCTGAAGCTACTGCAGGCAGGGATGTGTTGTTGCCAGGGTAGTAATAGCTGATACCGCCGTTTGCTGCCCCGCGGCCCGGCAAGGTTGAGGCAAGCACACCTGTATAGGTCCCGGTACGGTTGGTGTTTGAATATATCGAGCCGCCAAAACGTGCATCAACCAGGAAACTTAAATTAATGCCTTTATAAGTAAAGCTGTTGTTGATGCTACCCAACCAGTTCGGGGTGTATTTGCCCAGGTATTGCTTGGTTGGGTTGATAACAGGTGTGCCGTTAGCACCGATGATAATCTGGCCCGCTGCATCACGCTGGTATGCGTTACCATATAGCGTTCCGTATGGCTGACCAAGCGCCGCTAAAACCTGCACCGTACGGTCGCTGCCCAGAACAATGCTTTGCAGGCGACCTTCCGCATCCAGCGAGGCAACCTTGCTGCGGTTCAGCGAGTAGTTGGTGTTGATGTCCCAGGTAAATCCGTTTGCTTTTACCGGGGTGATACCGAGTTGCACTTCAACACCTTTATTGTTGATGCGGCCACCGTTAATAACTTTCTGGCTGTAGCCTGTTGTAGGGCTTACATCAACGGTCAAAATCTGGTTAACGCTATTGGTATTGTAGGCGCTCACGTCCAGGTGAACCCTGTCCTTAAAAAAGCCAAGCTCAAAGCCTGCCTCGGCAGAGGTGGTAGTTTCGGGCTTCAGCTTATTATTAAGGTCGATGCCGGGTGAGCTTTGCTGAGGATTTGCACCGAAAGGCGCCGTAAAGTTATAAGCGTTGATGAGCTGGTAAGGCGTTGTTGCTTTACCCACCTTAGACCAACCGCCACGCAGCTTGGCGTAAGTAAGTACATCGCTTTTTATATCCAGCGCTTCGGATAACACCAGGCTTCCGTTTACAGACGGATAGAAATAGGACAGGTTCGATTCCGGCAAAGTTGATGACCAGTCGTTACGACCGGTTAAATTGATGAACGCGTAGTTTTTATAGCCGACCTGCGCCGATGCAAAATAGCTATAGGTTTTAAGCTTACCATAGTAGTTTGACGATACCAGCGGGTCGCGCGAGTTGCTTAGGGTGTATAAGCCTGCAACCGCCAGCTTAGGCGCAACCTGGTCGTTTTCTTCGTTCAGTATGGTACTGATGTTTCCGCCGCCCAATACATCAATAGAGAAATCCTTATTCAGCTTTTTGGTGTACTGCAAACGGCCTTCGGTATTGGTTTCATTTACGGTATAAGCATCTTCCTCGTATGAGCCAAAAGGCGTGCCGTTGGTGCCATAGGCTATTTTTATCTTACGACGGTCCGTGTAATAATCTGTTCCTGTACGGAAGTTGGCCGACAGCCCTTTAATAATCTGGTAATTCAATTCCACGCTCCCTATCAACCTGTTTTTATGCTGACCGACAGTATTTTCATAAGCCAGCCAATATGGGTTGCTGTAATAGCTGTTATTCCAGTTAAAGGTATTGCCGTTGGCATCCTTATAGTTTTTCAGCTGTGTAACATCAACCTGGCGACCAAACCAGGTAAACTGCAGCATGGTACTGGTAGCTCTTTTACCGCCTGCGCCTGGAAGGTTATCCGCATCATCCTTAATATAATCGGCTATGGTAGTTACCGTTAATTTAGGGGTTAACCGGAAAGTAGAATTCAATGAAAATGAGTTACGCCCCTGTGATGTATTTGGGATGATGCCCGTTTGGTGCAGGTTATTGTACGACAAACGGTAATCCGCTTTATCGCTGCTGCCCGAAAGCGCGACGCTGTTATTTAAGGTAACTCCGGTTTTAAAGAAATCCTTCACATTATCCGGATGCGCTATAAAAGGCACTGCGACACCGTTTGAGTTAAACTGCGGTATCAGCCTGCCATCCAGCGGCGGTCCCCAGCTTTCGTCTACACCATCGTTAACGCCGCCGCCTTTACCATCCACATAGCTAAATTTTCCGTTCGAGCCCTGGCCGTATTCGTTTTGATATTTTGGCAATAGCTGTACGGTTGAGAAGCTGGTATTTGAGTTGATATTGATACCGATTCCTTTCGTGCCTTTGCCTGTTTTTGTTTTTATAAGGATAACGCCCGCAGCTGCACGATAGCCGTAAAGCGCGGCCGCGTTGGGCCCTTTCAGTACGCTTAACGATTCTATGTCTTCGGGGTTAAGGTCGGCAATGCCGTTGGCAAAATCGCGGGAGCCGCCGGTTCCCAGGAATTGCGAGTTGTCTACGATAACACCATCCACTACAAATAAAGGCTGATTATTGCCCGCAATAGAGGTTTCTCCGCGGATGATGATACGGGATGAGCCCATATCGCCCTGGCTGTTGGTTACCTGCACGCCAGCAATTTTACCGGCAAGCGAGTTAACCAGGTTGGTTTCCTTAGCTTCGGCTATATCTTTCGACTTAAGTCCCTGCACCGAATAGCCCAGCGACTTTTTGTCTTTAGATATGTTGAGCGCGGTAATCACCACCTCATTAAGCGAGTTCGGCGCATCCTGCAATACAATCTGCAGGTTGGTTTCTGCTTGTTTTACGGTGACTTCCTGCGTGGTGAAACCGATATAAGTGAATCGTAATACATCATTAATGTTAGCGCTGATGGTAAACTTACCGTCAGTAGCTGTTTGTGTACCGGCCTGTGAGCCTTTAACCGATACGGTAACGCCGGGCAGTGGCAGTCCGTCGGACTTAGCGGTTACCACCCCGCTGATATTTACCGATTGCGCAGCAACCGTTTGGATGAAAAAAAATGGCAATAGCAATGCCAGTAACAGTTTGTAATTTTTAAACATGATAAGTAATTGAAAGAAATTTTTAATGCCAATACAGGTGCATCAAAAGCATAGGGGAACGACCGGCTGGGGTGCACCGATTGAATGCCTGGCAGTAGCTGTAAAGAATTGATTGTTTAATAATGGTTATCCGGAGTCAGCGAGCTGCAGCAGGCATCATCGGCAAATAACCGTTGCGTTAAAGGGATTAACAGCAACAACGCATGCCTTGCATGCAGGCCTGCATGGGGTAACGGGCTGGTGAAAAAGCGTAATTAACAGGAACGAATTTTAGATAAAGGGTACTTATTGTTTTCATAACATCAGTATAAATAAACTTGTTAAACAAGTATTTGATTATAATAGAGGCCGCAAGCGGCCGGGTATGCTTGATATAATTTAATTTATTGCGGCAGTTTTTTCGTTCACCAGTGCATCAACAGCTTTCAGCATCGAGGCAAATTCCTCTTTATCGTATAACCGGGTGAGGTAAACAATCTTGCCGGTTTTGTCAATCACCACGTTGCGGGTTACGCCGCTTTTCTTATCCGCAAAGCGCCCAAAAATATCAGCGCCGGGGTCAAGCGCCAATGGATAGCTGATTTGCATATCGGTATGAAACTTCTGCACTTTTGCAGGCGGTTCATCGCGGTCGACGCCAATTAATACCAGGCCTTTGTTTTTAAACGCTTGCCACACGTCTTTCTCCAGGTGGGGCATTTCTTCGCGACACACGCTGCACCAACTGGCCGTAAATTGCAGGATAACTACTTTGCCGCGCAACTGCTTTAATGATGTTTTTGTACCATCGTTAAGCTCAAGTTGAAAATCTGAGGGAGCTTCATCGCCAACTTTTACGATATAGCCGCGGTCGGTTTGCGCTGTGGCGGCTGCTGCCGTGGTTTGTGCGTTAACACCTGCAACCGATAGTAAAAGGCTGCATGCTATAAGTATATGTTTGATATTCATGATAATTGACTAAAAGTTTTTGAATGGGTATAATTATCGCCCGGTAACATTAGCACTCTTTTCAGTTGAATCTTCCTTCAACAATTGGTCAATTTCTTTATTAAAGTCATTAACAAACTGCGTGTAGTAAACACCCGTGGCCGGCCCGGTAAATCCGGTATATATTTTAGCCACATTACCTTTTTTATCGATAAATAAAATCGTCGGGAAAGACAGGAACGTGTTTAGCGCCGGGAAGGATTCGGCCACAGCTTTTTTGTCTACCAGTCCGCCGATTACTTCGTCATACTCTACACCGAAACGTTTTTTGAAGTTGCCAATGGCATTTTTCAAATATTCCGGGTCGGTTTTGCGTTCGTAATGCACGGCAATTGCCTCTACTCCCCTGCTTTTGTTCTTTTTATACCAGGGGGCCAGGAAGCTTGCCTCGTCGATACAATTTGGGCACCAGGTGCCGGTGATGGTTACAATCACCACCTTGTTTTTGTATTTATCATCCTTTAGCGAAACCTTTTTGCCCTCCAAATCCGGCAGAGAAAAATCAAAGCTGGTGTAGCCTTCTTTTAAATAAGTAAGCTTATAGGGGTCTGGCAGGGCTGCAGCATCATTTTTTGTTGCCGTAAACGGTTGCCCGTTAGCTGTGCCTGTTAGTTGGCCTGAATTGTCAAAAGTGCCGGTATAATAAGCAGCGCCGCTGCCGATAAAGGATGACAAATAAAATTTATTGCCCTGTACGACGCCTTCCAGGTAACGGGAATCGCCGGTTATGCTTAAAAATGAAGCATACAGCTTATTGCCCTTCTGCTCGAATAGTCCTACTTTCTTTTCTTCGCTTCCGTTTCTTGATTTTGATATTACGTCATACTTACCGGAAATATCTCCTGTAGGTTTTTCACCATTATCAGCGAAGCGATAAGTCTGGCCAAATACAGCATCTACAGGTGTGGTTTTGCCGCTTTGGTCTTTTTTTCTTAAGACGCCGGTTAACTGCTTATCCCCTATCTTCAGGGCAAGCTCATTATCAAACTGGTCGAACGGAATAAATAATGAATCCGCCTTTTGAACAGGCTTACCTGTTTCAAAATGTTCCTTGCCATTAATTAAATAAACTTTGGCTGTTGCTGCGATTTTGCCTTTAACCTCAAAATTAAAAGGAACATCGGTACCATTTGGATAATGGAACACGCCTCTCCAGTTTCCTTCTGCAATAAAGGACTGGCTAAATGCCGGGGCAGACGCAAATAATATCGTTATTAGAAAGAGACTTATGGATTTTATAGATAGTAGATTTGTTTTCATCTGATGTAAATATTAATAACAGCCGCCAGTTAAATCGCTGCAAATATAATAAAATCTATTAATTCTATATAATTAGTAGATATTATTAGATTAATATTACAAATTGGTTTTTAATAATAGCAGGAAGATCAATTTGAGCGGTTTTTGTACCGGGATTTTCTACTGCGTATCTACTATCTTTTCAATTAATGCGTTTTCTATTGCCCGTAGGGACTACCGCTTTGTAGCAACAAACAAGAACCCTTTACAATGCCCCGTCAGGGGCTACCCTCCGCCACGTTTAGTTTGAAACCATGCCATTTACTTACCTTTCTGATGGAAGGTAGCCGCTAAGCGGCACAAATCACTTTCATAACTCCTTTCTACAAAGCGGTAGGCCCTACAGGCCATTGCCTTTCGCACTATAAAACCTGTGGGTACAAGTTAACCAGATGTCGGGGACGACTTCTCTATGAAATTAAACCTAGGCTCTGCAGAAAGCCCCATCAAAATCATTTTAACTTTCTTTCAGTACAGAGTCAGGGTATATCATTTTGAGTGTGTCATAGCATCAATAAAACAAATAAATGCTATGAGCTTTAAATACAACATCACTATTGCATCAAAGCCGGTTATACTGGTATTGATGATTTTACTTCAGCAGCTCCCCTCCTTTGCGCAAAACAGCGGGGATAAAATAAACACGGGTTTGATTTATCCTTTAAGCAGTAATTGGAAGGATGCGCCCAACGATACCAATAAATTCTCGCTCAATCTGATCGCCGGTGTGTCGGCTGCTGAGCGGGGTTTTACCATTGCGGGTATATCGAACGTTATTCGCCATAATACAAAAGGGCTGCAAATAGCCGGCTTTTCGAACCACGTAGGGCAAACAGCCGGCGGGACTATGTTCGCAGGCTTTATGAATACCTACCGGGACGGTAAAAACTTTGCGCTGGCGGGCTTCGGTAACTTTGCGGCGGCAAGCAGCGGCACGCAGATAGCGGGCTTTATAAATACCGGCGGCAATGTATCGACCCTACAGGTGGCGGGCTTTGCCAATATTGCCGGGGATGTAAAAGGCGGTCAAATAAGCGGCTTTCTGAATATCGCGAAAAAAGTTAAAGGCACACAAATCTCGGGTTTTATAAATATTGCCGATAGTGCCGGCTGCCAGATTGGTATCATCAACATCTCGAAAAACGGCGAAAAGAGCCTCGGCGTCACTGTCGATGAAAACCAGACTACGCTGCTCACATTCAGGTCGGGCGGTAAACACCTATACGGGATTATAGGTACAGGCTACAATTTCAATAACAAAACGCTAAAATATGCCTGGCAGGCGGGTTTGGGTGCACACCTGTTTAATGCTGGCATCTTCCGCTTCAACACCGAGTTAACACAAACCGGACTACAGGATTTTAAAGGCGCCAATTATTTGAGATCATCCATTGCTGCGCTACCATCCATCAAACTTGGCAACCGGGTTGACATTTTTGGCGGGCCATCTTTTAACTACGTCAGAACTGACAACAAAGAAGGCCAAAACATGCACATCAAATACACCTCATCATGGGGCGGCAATAACGGTAACGACTTCCAGGGCTTTTATTTCGGCTATTCGGCAGGCGTACAGGTTAGCTTATAAACATCATCTATTCATATAATTATTCACAAAATCAACAAAAAAAAAATGAATTCTATTAAATTATTAGCGACAGCAATATTGCTTACAATCGGCGTAGTAACGGTAAAAGCACAAACAGGCGACATTACCCTTGGCGTTAAAGCAGGTGTAAGTATCTCCACTTTAAAAACGGGCCTTAATGCCATAACCGATAAATCGGGCAAGGTTGGCATCAATGCCGGTATTTTTGCCCGGACCGGCGACGACCTGTATTTTCAGCCCGAGGTCAACTTTGCTTCTTTTAGCGATAAGTACAGCTTTAATGCAAAAACCTACGATGCAAAATTCCGCATGATAAACGTGCCTTTACTGGTTGGGTATAAATTGGTAAAAAATAAAGACATGAATTTCCGTATCTCGGTGGGGCCTGATTTGTATTACAACTTAAAGAAGCCGGTAGCGCCGACGGGATATGATTATAAAAAATTCAGTGCCGGCGCAGCAGCCGATGCAGGCGTGGATATCGGCAATATAACCCTCGATGCCCGCTATAGCCTGGGTTTAAGCAAGGTGAATAAAGACCTGGGGCAAAAGGCGAATATATTTAGTTTCGGGGTTGGGTTTAAGTTTCAATAATGTATCGACGTCATAACCGGCACAGGCCTGCGACCTGTGCTGGATTATGTCGCCCCGTTGGGGCTTTTAAAAATTATTTCATCTATGTTTACTTTTGAAAAGGCAAGCGCCTGCTAATGGAAAAAGAGAAAACGATAAATATAGACCCCAATACCGAAGCCGGTTTTGAATATCTGTTTAAGACCTATTTCAGGGAACTGCATGCCTATGCTTTTTCTTTACTGAAAGATTGGGATACCGGGGAAGAGATTGTGCAGGCGCTGTTTTTAAAGCTGTGGGAGAAAAACGACTGGACGAACATCAACACATCGATAAAATCGTATTTATATAAATGTGTATATCACGACAGCCTGAATTTTATGAGAAGGGAAAAAATTCATTTGCGGTACCAGGCATTGACTGCGCATACACTCAAAAACGAAACCGACGATGCCTCGAACAAATTAAAGCTGGGCGAGGCCGAGCGTCATTTAGATATGGCCCTGAATAAATTGCCCGAAAAATGCCGCGCCATATTTCATCTGAGCAGGTTTGAACACCTGAAATACCAGGAAATTGCGAACCAGCTCGAAATATCAATTAAAACAGTAGAAACCCATATGGTAAAAGCTTTACGAATATTGAGAAAAGAAATGCAGGAGTTTCTGCCTTTTATAGTGCTTGTACTTATTAATTTGTGGAAACGATGAAACAGGATGAAAGAGAAGACCTGTTAATCAGGTACATACTAGGCGAGGCCAGCGAAAGCGAGGCACGGGAAATTACAGCATGGATAAATGCCAGCGAGGCCAATGCCCGCCGGTTTGAGCAGACCAAATTTATTTTGGAGACCAGTGAGCAGTTGGCGCAGGTTAGTCCGCTGACGGAGGGGGTTGCCTGGGATAGGTTTAAAGATAAGCGTGTAGCCCTGAAAAATGAGCCGCCGGTGCGGACAATTGCATTATTCAATAACTGGTTCCGTATTGCGGCATCGGTATTACTGGTTACCGGGGCGGCATGGGTGGGTTATCATTTTTATAATCTGAAAACCCAAAACCCGGAATTTGTTGTGGTAACAACCAATGATAGCGTAATTACAAAAACGTTGCCGGATGGTTCGGTTGTTTATTTGAATAAAAAATCAAGCGTTACTTATGCTGCTGATTTTAAATCGCACAGGGATGTAAAGCTCGTTGGTGAGGCATTTTTTGATGTAGTCCATGACAACGCGGCACCCTTTACAGTGCATGCGGGGAATGTAGTGATCCGCGATATCGGAACAGCCTTTAACGTCAGCAGTAACACCCAGCGGATAGAAGTTATTGTAGAGAAAGGAATAGTGGAAGTAAGTCGAAAAAGTGCCTCTATCCGACTTGAAAAACAGGAGATGGTAACCATTAAGCCGGAAGATGTGCAATTGCATAAAGAGCAGGTTAAAGATTTACTGTATAATTATTACCGCACTAATGAATTTGTCGCCAATCATACGCCTTTGTATCGTTTGGTGGATATGCTGAATGAGGCGTATCATGCCAATATCAGCATAGAAAATAAAGCTGTGGCTAATGCACCTATATCAGGCACATTTCCAGGCAGTGATTCTGTTGAGGGTATTTTAAACGCAATTATTGAGAGCACTCCGGAAATACGTATAGTGAAAACGAGGGATGGGATAGTGTTGAAGTGAGCATACGATATGAGGACGGACGTTAATATGTAAATACGCAGGTCAGGTTTTGGGTTGGATTCATTTTCCAAATACTTCCTCAAAAAGATGGGCCGTGCCGATGGCACTCTATCCCTTTGCTGATTAACATACCACGGGTTGAAACCCGTGGCTACAAGATGTTTCGGGCCGATGGCCCTTTGCTGTTGCGGGTTGAAATTATTACCAGGAATAACCAAACCATCTACAACTCAATCTGCAAACCGCCCGTTATTCCTATGTGTAATACATCGACATTATCAATATTAGCCGCGCGATTCAGCACCCAAACGGGCAAATCAACCTTACTGTCCCGGTTAAAAGACGTAAAGTTAATGCTCGGTCCGGCAAATAGCTGGAGGGTATGATTGAGCTTAAAACCCGGCAGCAATTTAAACGAGCTTGACTGATAGGATTTCTTTTTGTCGCCGAATGCAGTCTGGTAACCATACTCTGCATCCAAAGTAAAACGGGTGTGGTTTATTATATGCGCGCCATAACCAAGCTCGACAGCATATTTTGCCTGGTCGTCAGAAAATTTGTAGCCACCGCCGATTATCCCGTAAAGTACCCTCCCGCCTGATCGAAAATCTACATGGGTAAACAAAAATTGGTCTGTACTTACCGACAATGTCTTTCTGCCACTTTTTATAAAGTTGACGAAAGCCAGCGGGTAATCGCTGGTGTCGGCCACATTAAACAAGCCGGCAAATTGCAAGCCGCTTACTTTTGAGGCGATATTGGCAATCCCCGCTATCTGCGAAGTTATCTTTTCCTTTGATTTATTTACCAGGCCGGCTAGCTGCAGTCCCTTTCCGGTCTGGGTTTGGTTCATTAACCCGGCAAGCTGAACGCCGTTAAAAGTATTTGATTTGTTATATACCCCGGCAACCTCAACTCCCCAAAAACCATCAGCTATATTGCTTACGCCTGCTGCCTGCAATCCGCCTTTAAATACCTTCACCTTATTGACGATTCCCGCCATCTGCACCCCACTAGCATTATTTAAAACCTGGTTATAAACGCCGGCAGCCTGTACACCCTTTGTATTACCGCCGACAATATTAAAAATGCCGCCCAGCTGCAAAAAACTAACATCAGCGCGGTTAATATTAAACAAGCCGCCAAGCTCAACCCCTTTTATGCCTGCGGTATAGCCGCCCAAAATATTAAACGAAAAGTTATCGATAACCTGGCTGTTATACATGCCGTGAGAGCTTAGGCCAGGGACAAGCGATATTTGATACGGACTAAAAGCAAAAAAGCCACCCAGGTTAAGGTTCTGGATCATTTGCTTTGAGCTGATAAATAAATGGGCAAAGCTCCTTCTAAAGCTGCCACCGGTTTGCTCGCCTTCCGGGTAATATTCGTAGTGTTTTTTTGTGGCTTTGGATATTACATTTACATCCTGCAGTATAAAAAGCGATGTATCGCGATAGTTCTCTTTAGTTGCGGTTAATAAAACGGCGCCCGTCCAACTGTTTAGCTTAAGCGCAAAATCTCCTTGTTCATCCGTGAGCGTGGATACAAGGAGATTTTTTTCAAAAATACTTACATGGCCAAGCCGCCGCCCGTCTGCCGCATCGCTTACGTGGCCCCTGACTGTTAATTGTTTGCCGGGGTCGTTATCTACTTCGGCGGCCAGGAGCAACTTGCGTGGCGCGTGCCGGAGCACGATGTAGCCCGGGACTTCTTTAAATTCATAATCTGGGCCAAGTACATTATTTAAAAAATTATAAATAGTGCCGTGGTAACCGGTGACAGAAATGACACTATCTGCCGGTATGGTTTGGTTATTATAAACGAAATTGAAATTGCCGGTACCCGATATTTTTTTCAATACCGTCCCGATTTGCTGATGGTTAACATCATTAAGGGCTACTACACGCATTAAATTACCCTGGGCACGGACTGTGGTGTACCCGAAAACGCACCATGCAATTACTACAAATAACTTAAAAACAGATTTGAAACTCATTATTATTATAGCTGCCCTGTTATGTTGAATCTTTATCCTGCGCATGCTAATCCGGCGGCAAGCTAATGCATAACACATTGATTCAACTTTACCCTTACTGCAATTGTACAAATATTGCAAAAAGATATAGGGGGAACTATAAATACGGCCGTTAATGAAGAAAATCGTTTTTTTTTTAACTATCTGTTTTCAGGAGACTCCGCTGGAGTCCAATAATCTCTTTGACATTTATGCTATAAACAGGTCGCCTCTCTGAGGCTATTGCTTTAATAATTTTAACACTCCGTTAGGAGTATCGTGTTTATAGCAACACAATAAACAAACTATTAGACTCCAGCGGGAGTCCCCTGTTTTAAATGCGGTTTCCTCACATCAGCTAATAAAGTATTTCACAATGCCGTCCATTATTATTCAGCAGTTCGATAACGGTTTCGGGCGAAAAATCATCGCCTTCTATTCGTAAAATTTTATCACAATCTTCCAGGTCGAAGCTTACGGAACTGCCGGGTAGACTGCGGCTTAGTTTCCTGACAAGCAAAGCCGATTGCTTGCCGTCCTGAACATTCGTTTTAAAAATTTCTATCATCTACCCTGGTATTAAAATCGAAAACTGATGCTGGTTTGCATTGCAAAACCTGTTTTGTTTATCTCTTCCAGCGGGACTCTTTTGTTCAGGTTGTCAAAAGGAACCAGGCCGACTTTTTCATTTTTGTTGTAGAGGTCTAACTTTTGTGAAATATTATAGCCCCCGCTTATTTGCACCGAAAAGTTTTTTGCAGGCGCATACTCGTAAAACAGGCTGGTTCTTATTTGCTGCAGCTGAAAATATTTAGAATCCATTTGCTTTGATAAACGATAGGCGCCGCCGCCTATGCTAAAATCGTTGCTGATGCCGGCGAAGTTTTTGCTGGATATTTTGTATTTTAATTTCTCGGCTATTGGTAAAGTACCGCTATAGGTCCAGCGGTCGCTGATATTCCAGTCCATCCCGATAACAGGTATTAGCACATTTCCAAAAAATTGCCAGGAATAAGCAACTCCTAACGAGTATGAAAACGTTTCCGATTTCCTGATTCTTAACATAACGGCTGCAGAATAAGTCATGTCTTCGCCTGATATGTCTTTAAGATCTGAAGATAGTGTGGGGATGAACGATGCAATAAGCGCATATTTTGTTGAGAGCGATTTTTGAAAAGTAACCGGCAGCGAAAATGTGCCGAACCGCGACCCGCCGAACCTGTCGCCGGTACCGGAGAGGAATAAACCATTGTACTCGAGACCGGCAAGCAAAAAATCCAGCTTATTGTCTTTGAAAGTATAGAATACCGGGAGGTTGAACGCGGCGCCAACCTGTTGAATCTCCACTCGTTTACCATTTATTGAAAATGGCGAATAGCTGTATTGAGTGGTGAATGACCCTAATTGCAGGGATCCCGGTGTTTTTTCCGTCTGTTGTGCCCGTGCGGTTAATTGAAGGGCTGCTAACGCGATGGTTATAAAGTATAAAACTTTTTTTTTCATGTTCATGTGGTTATTAATTCCACATGGAGACACAGTGACGGAGGTTTACCCTTACTTTAGGCAGGAATATTTTTCAAAGGGCTGACATATTTATTGGTAGATAAAAAAGGTGTCATGCTGAGGTACAAGCCAGCGCTGAGGTATTCGAAGTGAAGCATGAGCGCAGTGGCCCTATGCAACCTGCTAAGCATTCGGGCAAGGGCCTTTGCGCGCACCCTTCGAGTGCCTCAGGGTGCCCCCGGCGCGTGTTCGATATTGTGTCATAAAATAACCTGCGTTCCTCCCCTATTGTCATACCAACCTAATATTAAATTTTATCCGGAACGAATGTTCCGGATTTGTATTTATGTTTGCGGAACGATTGTTCCGAATAAAAAAATTAAAATCATATCGACAATGAAAAAGTTAGAAAACAAAGTAGCCATAATAACAGGTGCATCAAAAGGAATTGGTGCAGGCATAGCTAAAAGCCTGGCGGCAGAAGGCGCGGCAGTAGTAGTAAATTACGCTTCATCAAAAGAAGGAGCAGATAAAGTAGTAGCCGAAATAGTAAGCAATGGCGGCCGTGCAGTCGCCATACAGGGCGATGTATCAAAGTCAGCCGATGTAACGCGCCTGTTCGCCGAAAGTGAAAAAACTTTTGGCGGCGTAGATATATTGGTGAACAATGCCGGCGTTTATAAATTCGGCGGCATTGAAGAAATCAATGAAGATGAATTCCACCGCCAATTTAATACCAATGTGCTTGGTTTGCTTTTAGCAACACAGGGCGCAGTAAAAAGCTTTGGCGAAAAAGGCGGAAGCGTAATCAACATCGGTTCGGTAGTAAGCCGTACCACGCCTCCGGGCAGCTCGATTTACACAGCCACAAAAGGCGCTGTAGATTCGATAACCCAGGTATTATCGAAAGAATTAGGCCCTAAAAAAATCCGCGTAAATTCAATCAATCCGGGGATGATTGAAACTGAAGGCACACATACTGCCGGCTTTATAGGCAGCGATTTCCAGACAATTATAGAGCAAACTTCGCCGCTTGGCCGTATCGGTCAGCCGGATGATATTGCGCCTATCGCGGTATTTCTTGCATCTGACGCATCAGGCTGGTTAACCGGCGAAACTTTGCTTGCAGGCGGCGGTTACAGATAATTTTGTTTTTACCGGTAAATGGCGGTTAACGGCTTTTTACATAGCGATGGGTTTAAAACCCATCGCTATAGAAGAAATCCCGTCACTTAAGCCCAATCGGTAAATTAATATAAAATAGATAGCTTTGCCTTTTATAAGGCAAGGCTTTTTTGCAATGGCAAGAACTAAAGATTTTAATGAGGATGAGGTGCTGACCAAAGCTGTATGCATTTTTTGGCATAAAGGCTATAATGGCACTTCGATGCAGGATTTGGTAGACGGGCTGGGCATCAGCCGCTCGAGCCTTTACGACACTTATGGCGATAAGCATTCGTTGTTCATCAAGGCGCTGGAAAGCTATAAAGAGGCCGGTGCAAAAGAATTGTGCAATATTATCAACGGCAACCTGTCGGCAAAAGAAGCAGTTAAAAAGCTCTTCGAATTTACCACGCGTACATTATTAGGCGATAAACAGCATAAAGGTTGCTTTATGGTGAATACCGAGGTTGAGGTTGCTCCGCATGACGAGGAGGTTGGCCGCATTATCTGTCAAAATGAGCAACAGGTTGAGGACGCTTTTTATAAGGCGATAAAAAAAGGACAGGACAGCGGCGAAATCAGCGCCGCAAAAGATGCCCGCGCCGTAGCCAGATTCATCTTTAATACGGTAAAAGGTCTTCGTGTTACCGCAAAATCAACAACTGATAAAACGGTATTTGATGATATCAGCCAGGTAGCGCTTTCTGTGCTTGACTAACCTCCGTAAGGCAAGCTAGATTGTATGCGTTCCCTGTTTAAAGTCAAATCCTTGCAGGTAAGAGATTTTCCATTTGCCGTCTTCCTTTTGGACTTTAAATTTATAGGTAAAATCCTTCCAGCTCCGGTCAACATCAGGCCCAAGCTTGCCCCATGTCCAATATGCCTCACCCTTCTCTGTATCTAAGCTATTAATTTTTACCTCCACCTTGTTCCATGGATTATCCGATGGTTCATCCTGGCAATCGCACCAGGGGTCGGAATCATTTGCGAAACTATAGGGTGGCAATTCATTTGTCGACCATGGCGCGAACGCCTTGTCCTTCATCTTTTTGTCGAGGGTTAAAATGATTTGCTTATAGTTATCGATAAACTCAGCCGAGAAAAAGTTTCTGGTTTTCAATTCTGTAAGATTTGTGTCTAGTTCTTTGAGGTCGAACCCTATACAAAGACTATCCTTATTATCGGTTAGCACCGGGACGAGGTCGAACTTGTTTTTTGATTCAGCCCAGTTCAGCATATTCCTTACAAGGCTCTGAATTTCTGCCGTATCGCTTTTGGGTTTTGCAACCGCTGTTGCTATTGGCTTAGCTCAGGTATCTGTTACCGGTGCAGATGCTTTATCCTTATTTCTGTTCGAACACGCGGCTAATGCCAGCGCAATAATGAATGGTGTAAATTTTAAATACTTCACGCTTGGTTTAAATTGTAGTAAGGTACCAGGTCGGATAGACCTGAACGAATATAAGCCATTTAGCTTTAAATAATAACTTTCGAGCTATCTTTCATCGCGGCTAGCTTACTCTGAAACATAACAGACATCAGGCCGGCTTTCGTTTTTATCTCTGTTGCATTTGGCCCGTCGAAGTTTTCATCGACGGTTTGATTGAAAAGGCTAATCCATCTATCGAAATGTATCGTATCTATAGGCAAAGGCGCATGCCTGGCAAAAGGATTCCCTTTAAAACCGGGAATACTAAACAGCGCCGCATTCCAAAATGCGTACATTTTTTCGAGGTGCGGCTGCCAGTTCTCCTTTATCACTGCAAAAAATACCGGGCCAAGCCGGTCGTCACGGCGCACCTTATCGTAGAAGTTGTTTACCAAAATCTTAATTGAATCTAAGTCCTTTATGTCACTCATGATATTTGCGTGTTTGATAACAAAAATAGACTAATGTCCCTAACACTGCGGCGTCTGTCTTTATTTCGCCTTTGATTCATTTATCTTCCCTGTTTTCTCTTTCAGGCGATATTGCTCATAGTCGCCGCGATGATCAACAAACTCCCAAAGAAACTCATGCCCTGTGTCTAATACCTCCATTTTAAAATCTCTTATTAATTTAAAATCGTGTTCCATTATGCCGGCAATAAAAATAGCCCCGCCACCCATTAATGAGCTAATACACCACAATATGATGGTAACCGCCTTGTGAATCTTAATTGGTTTTAAATAACGATTAATAAGGGCTATCAGCAAAAACCAAAACACAAAGTAAACCAGCAAGTCTGCAATAAATTCTAACACAAAATATTGAAAAGACATTGAAGTCCACCACCCGTTGCCAGAATACGGAAACGGGAAGCCTTTAAGCATACTATCAGGAGCATCTTCCGGCTGCACATACCACCATTTGGTAATAAGCACAAATGAAATTATAGTTAACGGGATTACAAGCTTAAGCGTAAATTGTTTCATTACCTGTCGCGTATTAGCATCTGTAAGTTATAATAAAGTGTCCACTATTCTTTCATAAGTCCTTATTTTCGCAGTGTTAATTTGATTTATGGCAAATCCTCAGCAAGAACAGATAACCCCATCCAGCTTTTACTTTCTCGATACCCTAAAGAAAAACAACAACCGCGAATGGTTTGCCAAAAACAAAGAACTTTTTTTGAAAGAGCAGACGGTTATAGAAGAATTTGCAGAAGGTTTGCTGCAGGAGCTTAACAAGCACGACGTAATTGAAACAGTCTCTGGCAAAAAAAGTCTGTACCGGGTTTATCGCGATGTACGTTTCTCTAACGATAAAACACCTTACAAAACCCATTGGAGCGGCAGCTTCAGGCGGGCCACCAAATTTCGCCGGGGAGGTTATTATTTTCATATCGAGCCGGGCAATAACTTTATAGGCGGCGGTTTCTGGAACCCCAACCCTGCCGATATGAAGCTTATCCGCGAAGATATTGCGTTTGATTCCCGTCCGCTAAGAGCAGTTTTGAGCGATAACAACTTCGTCTCCTCCTTCCAAACCTTAAAAGGCGAACAGATAAAAACAGCACCCAAAGGTTTTCCGGCCGATCATGAGGCGATAGATCTATTACGCTACAAGCAATTTTTGCTGATACGCCGGTTTACCGACGAAGAGGTTTTATCTGTAAACTTCCTGGATATGGCAAGCGAAGGCTTTAAGCACATGCGCCCGTTTTTTGATTATATGAGCGAGGTGCTGACGACTGATGTGAATGGGCTGCAGTTATAATTAATCCGTTCAAACAACAGAACCTTGTAGAGTGATGCTTCACGTCTCCCACATGACAGGTCTACATCATGAAAATCCACCTATGTACTGGTATGGCAGAATAAATAATTTGATTTCCAAATTGACGGGCAAAATTGGATTTGCATGCGGGAGACGCGATGCATCGCGTCTCTACAACGTTGCCAACATCATACAAGATTATTTCATAGGCGGCGCAGAGAAAATAAAATGCGTTACCAGCTTATCGAGCAGTACAAACGAGGCAATAATAAGCGCGATGCCTGCAACCTCGTTAAGGCGGTGCACAAATTTTACTGATATCCGGTCGCGCAACTTGTTGGCATAAAAGGCCTTGGTAGTATCGAGCCCGAACTGAACCACCAGTATCGTTAAAAACATAATGCCTATTTTCAGTGAGCGATTCGGCACACCTTCGTGGTAAACGGTGCTTGCGGCGCCGATAACGATTGTCCAGTGGAAGAGGATAGTCGGGTTAAAAATGCACATCACAAAGCCCTTTAAAAAGTAGCCCGCGCGGTGCAGCCTGGTAGGGATAGTGTTTGTATAATTTATTTCAGACTTTTTAAACATGTAATATATGCCGATGGCAAACAACACAGCGCTGCCAATAATACCTGCGTAGGTTTTATCGTGGGCTGTAATATCAAAGTATTGCGAACCGAAAAGGATGGCGCCAACAAACACCATGTCACTGCAAACTACGCCCAAAGCCAGCGCAACGCCTGCGTGAAAGCCTTTTTCGATACTGGTTTTAATCAGGGCAAAGAAAACCGGGCCGGTTAAAAACGTTAGCACTAACCCAAATCCGATACCTGATATTATAGCTTCTATCATTAATTTAGGCTTACACGCCGGTTAATTTTAAAAAAGGGAGCACGAATATGCAATTTTATATGGTAAACAACCAAACTTAAAATTGTGATTTATTAATTAAAAAATATAGCGGAATTACAAAAAATAACTATGTTTAGTGTTTCAATTACACCCTCTTTGGTAAAACCTAATTTAAACAATGGAACAAACTAACACAAAAAGCTACGGCGCAGCGTTGTACACAATTATTACCGTATTTTTCTTTTGGGGCTTTCACGCAGCGTCGAATGGTATATTCATACCTTTTTGCAAAGCGCATTTCAGCCTGTCACAATTTGAATCACAGTTAATTGACTACACGTTTTATGGTGGCTACTTCATTGGTTCATTAGTGCTCTACCTGGCCTCGCAAGCCAAAAAGGTGGATTTTATGAATAAGCTGGGCTACAAAAACGGCATTATACTCGGCCTTGTGCTTTCGGCAGTAGGCGCTGTGTTAATGGTGCCGGCAGTAAACTCGGGGGCATTCGGCTTTATTTTATTTGCCGATTTTGTTATCGCACTCGGCTTCTCATTGCAGCAAACTGCAGCAAACCCGTTTGTTATTGTTTTAGGCACGCCCGAAACAGGTACCCACCGCTTAAACCTTGCCGGTGGCGTTAATAACTTCGGCAGTATATGGGGTCCGGTTGTTATCAGCCTTATATTATTCGGCAGCGCCGCCAACCAGCTGCCTCCGCAGGATGTTAAGATAACTTCGGTAAATAATGCTTATTTAATATTAGCAGGCTTATTTATAGCTGTTGCCATTTTCTTCTGGATCAAAAAACTTCCGAACGTTACCAGCGACGAAAAAATTGAAACAAGTAAAAAAACATACGGACCGCTTACCTTTATCTTTATAGCATTCGTATTGATATTTATCGCGCCGCCGATAAGCGATTTTGTGGCCCGCTCCATGACCCACAACCAGGAAGTTTTGGCTGTTCCGCACCTGGCTGATATCACTTCGGAAAACATGGATAAGCAAACCTTCGTTAGTCCGGCGGTAAAAGCGGGCGTAGAAGAATACGTGCACCTGGTAAGCCGTATCAAATCGTACATAGTATATTTTGCGTTGGTGGTGATTCTAGCCGCTTTATTTATTTCTCTTAAATCATCAAAAAAGAAAAAAGAAGGCTGGGGCGCTATGCAATACCCGCAACTGGTATATGGCATGATAGCTATATTTACTTATGTAGGTGTTGAGGTAACTATTCAGAGTAACATGGGTGCGTTGCTAAAAACCCCGGATTTCGGTTCGCTGGATACCAAGCAGATAACTCCTTTTATATCTTTATATTGGGGTAGCTTAATGATAGGCCGCTGGACAGGCGCTATCGCAGCGTTCAATCTTTCTAAGTCGATGAAGACCCTTTTAACTGTAGTGGTACCGTTTATTGCATTTGCTATTGTGCTGCTGGTTAATCACCTCAGCGGCCAAACGGTTGATAATTTTTATATCTACGCCGTTTGTATCGCGGTTTTAATCGTAGGCTTCTTTGTAGGTCAGCAAAAACCGGTGCTAACATTAACCGTATTTGGTTTGCTCGGCGTACTTTGTATGGTAGTCGGTTTATTAACAACCGGGCTGGTAGGTCAGCTGGCATTCTTAAGCGGCGGCCTTTGCTGTTCAATTATGTGGCCTTCAATCTTTGCATTATCAATTACCGGCTTGGGCAAATACACCAGCCAGGGCTCTTCGTTCCTGATTATGATGATTTTGGGTGGCGCTATTATCCCGCCGTTGCAAGGTATATTGGCTGATAATGCTCAAAACGTTATCCCGGGCATGAGCGGCATTCACCTGTCATACATTGTACCGGTACTGTGCTTTGCTTACCTTGCTTTCTTTGCATTAAAAGCAGGTTCCGAATTAAAGAAACAAGGCATCGATGTGGATGCGCTTTCAGCTTCAGGCGGACACTAATATTTAGAGATTGGAGGTTAGAGATCAGAGATTAGTTGGTTTTCTAACCTCCGGTCTCTAATCTTTAATCTCTAATACTATGACAAAACTAAGTTTCGACCGTATATACATGAACCTGGCAACCGACCTGGCTATGCGCTCTCATTGCGTAAAGGCCCAGGTAGGCGCTGTTTTGGTTAAGGATACACGTATTATATCTATAGGCTACAACGGTCCGCCTGCAGGCACGCATAACTGCGACGAAGAATGGCCGGAAACCGGCTGCGCCCGTGATTCCAAAGGCAGTTGCTCCCTTGCCCTACATGCCGAGCAAAATGCCATACTTTACGCGGTAAAAAACGGCACTAATCTTGCCGGGGCTACCTTATATTGTACGCTCTCCCCCTGCCTGCCATGCGCACGGCTAATTTTTTCAGCGGGAATTAAGAAAGTGTTGTATGATAAATCGTATGCAGCCTATAAAGGTATAGGTACTGATGAAGGGGTAGATTTTTTAAATAAGTTTGGGGTGCCTGCTATGAGATTTTTGGGTGATTCCACCGATTAGAGAATGATGTCACCGATTTTTATACGCTAATTTTCAATGGCTGTATTGCCTAACGCAGCCATCTTACTGATTACGTTTTAAGTTCAATTTTTCCCATACCTCATCAGCTGATTGTTCTGATATTGTGTGAAAAAATATGCTTTTTAAAATATTGTTTTCGTCATAAAACACCACCTGGTATTTTAAATAAACCATACTAAAACCTGGTACTTTAGCTATATTATGGATTCTTTCTAAAGGAATTTCGTTCAACGACCCCGACAAAAACGTTTTATAGTAAAGTTTTTCTTTGTCATAGTTTACCGTCTTCGATTCGTAAATCACAAATAATATCGCTGTTGAAAACGCAGTGCCCGCTAATGTGAATGGCAACGCATTTTCAATTCCCGCCGAGATATTTGCGTAAATAATCCCTGACAAAAACACCACAACGAAAGCCATCATTACCCAGCCTGGATTATCTGAAAGTCTTTTCATCTCAGCTCAATTTAGCAATCAAAATCGAATATAGAAATTCAAAATTACAGTAATGGCTCAACCTTGCTTAAAGCAAACAGCAACTGCTCGTCAGGTGTCAAATTAGTGTTATCTAAAATAATAGCATCTTCAGCCCTAACCAGCGGGCTTTCGGCACGGGTGGTGTCCTGGTAATCGCGGTGGGCCAGGTTTTCAAAAACTTCTTCGAGGGTGATATCAGGATTTTTTGGTTGAAGCTCCTTAAATCGCCTTTCGGCACGGACAAGCGGGTCGGCGGTCATAAAGATTTTTACAGGCGCGTTAGGGAATACAGCAGTGCCGATATCGCGACCGTCCATCACAATATTTTTAGATTTGCCCATGCGCTGCTGCTGCTTTACCATCTCGTGTCGAACTTCACGGATGGCCGATACAGCGCTTACGATCTCTGATACAGGCATCAGCCTTATTTCTTCGGATACCTCCTCGTCATTTAAGGTGATATGGGTTTGATAATCGCGGGAATGAAAGTTAAGGTGGATGTTTTTGAGGGCTTCAGCGACCTGGTCGTGGTTTTTGATGTCGATATTATTCCGGAGGAAATAAAGAGCCACGGCACGGTACATTGCGCCGCTGTCTACATAAATAAAATGAAGCTTTTTGGCCAAAGCCTTTGCCAGGGTGCTTTTACCGCATGATGAATAACCATCAATGGCTACTATTATGTTATTACTCATGTGCTGCGAAGGTAAAAAAAAGTTGGCAGTGCGCAGTGCGCAGTTGGCAGTTTGTTTAAAAGTAGATGCCGTACAAGTCGCAAATTATAACTTATATACCCATTCGCATCTCCAATAGATTGGGCGTAAAGCCGGCTTTCTCATAAGCCTTGATAGCCGACTGATTATCGTTATAAACCTCCAGCCGTAGCTCATTAATACCCTGACTTTTCGTCCATTGTTTAAGCGCCTCTAAAACCAGTTTGTTTACGCCTTTGCCGCGATGTTCGGGCTTTACGTACATAAAACCTAAGTAACAATGCCTGTCGTGTTTCAGATAGTCTTTTGATGGGGTTATCCTTGCGTATCCTGAACCGATTACCTCACCATCTAACTCGGCAACGATCACGGCAAAATTGGGGTCTTCAATTAATTTTGCCAAATCATAATAATGAATTTCACCTTCCTTTAAGGTTGAATCGAAAGGACGTTCGGCAGTGATGATGCCTTGTTCGAAGGATAGCAGGGTATCGAGGTCGGAAGTTTCGGCTTTCCGTGTGATTATATTATTCATAATGCGTTTGGTGTAGAGACGCAACACTTGCGTCTTCTCAAAGCGATTTAAATTGCATATTAGAGACCTGTTGGCAAGAGACACATGTGATGTGTCTCTACAAGGCATTATCAATACCTGTTTTCTCCCGCCATCGGTAAATCCCTTCTCGACCATTCGCTCCATGAACCTACATATAATTTAGGTTCGGTTATACCGGCGTAAGCCATCCCCAGCAAAGTGTGACATGCTGTAACGCCGGAACCGCAATGCACAATTACATCTTCGGCCGCCACATTGTCGATGGTATCATTATACATGCTGCGCAATATATCCGCGGGCAAAAATTTGCCATCTGCATCAAGATTCAATACATAAGGCAGGTTTACCGCGCCGGGAATATGGCCGGCAATTAAATCGATGGGTTCTGTTTGGCCAAGATAGCGCGGCGTTTCGCGAACATCAATCACCAGCCGGGTATCGTCTTGCGCGGCTTCACCTGCTTCGTCGATATCGACGGTACCGGCATAATCGCCGTGCGTATGGTAAGATTTGCCGGATGTTGGGTTATATTCTTCAGTGCTTAAAACTACCCCTGCTTTGTTGACAGCCTGCAGGCCTCCGTTTAAAACCTGCACTTTTACGTGCCCTAGTGCACGTAACATCCACCAAAGACGTGCAGCAGCAAAGGCGGCGCTTTTATCGTCGTAAATTATAACATGACTTTCAGGAGTAATGCCCCAATTACCCAATAACGCGGAAAATTCGGTTACATCTGGCAAAGGGTGGCGTCCGCCTTGTGACGCATCGGTAACTTTTGCCGCAAGGTGTTTATCCAAATCGGCATATATGGCGTTTTCGAGGTGACCTGCGAGGTAGCGGTCATGAGAGCCCTGCCCTCCGCGGGCATCGATGATTACGGTATTTGCGCCTGCAAAAGCAGGGTCGTTGATTTCAATTAGAGGCGACATAAGCTTGTATCTGATGTATAAATATCAAATATAGCTATGCCTTATTTGTTTTCAGCAATTTACTGAACCATTTTATTAGCGCAGGCCGAACTTGCAAAAGCTTCGGGCTTGGCTTTAAACACAAAGCCCATGCTCAAAATGTAGCCCATAGCCTCGTGCAGGGCCTGGTTACTCTTAAACATCGGGTTAGTATTAATGTCGGCATGTACCTCAAGATCAACATCATACAGGTCGAGCAAATCACAAAGCTTGTAAGCAATGTCGATTGATTTTTGCACTTCGGTGAGCATCCTTTCCTTGATGCTCATTTTTTGCGAAGTACGCTCCTGGTGGATAAACATAAATCCGCCGCGCTGTTCACGCAAAAAAACAATTACCGTAGCAAAATCAGTGATGTTACCCTTTACCTGCGAATCGGTGCCGATGCAAACTTTGAGCTTGTTGCCGAGGGCGGTCTCCCGTTCAATTGTACGTTCAACCTCCTCCATAATCGGCGAGTTAATGACCTCGCCGCTAAATTTTCTCCAGGTCATAAATTCAATTTTATGGTTAATTTATACCTGACCCGCTTTGGGTCTATAAAAATAAGCGATAAGCTTTCATATAAACGTGAATACAATGTGATTTATTTGTTAACATTTAGCTGAATATTAACAGATTATAGCTTGATGTGCGGATGAAAATGATGTGTGGATGTGCAAATGTGCGAATGAAGAATTTGAAGATTTGATAATGAATAAATTGAAGAAGTTAAATCCTGAAATCTTTTAATCTTATAAATCTTAGTCCAAATTGGTGAAATCGTTCTCAAATCGGTGAAATCACAATAAATAAAAATAATCCTACCTTTAGGTTATAAACCCACAACTATGAGATTAGCCAAATACCTCTTACTTGCTTTGCCTGCGGTAATTATTGCCGGATGCAAGCAAAAAAACAATTCTGCATCCGATGCACCGAAACGTACCGCGTTTTTTGATAAATCGGGGATGGATACTACCGTTAAGCCGGGCGACAATTTCTTTTTGTATGCCAACGGCAAATGGATAAAAGACACCAAAATTCCACCGAGCGAAAACAGCTGGGGACTGGCCACCATGCTTTATAACGATAACCAGAAACATCTGCATCAAATTTTGGAGGATGTGGGCGTGAACGATAACCCGCAGGGCAGCAAAGAACAAAAAGTTGCCGACCTGTACAAAAGCGGGATGGATACCGCCACTATCGAAAAATTGGGCTACGAACCTGTAAAACCGCTATTGGCAAAAATTGATGCCGTGGTTGATTATAAAGACCTGGTAAAATTAGCCGCCGCGGGTTTTAAGGATGGCGATGGCTTTTTGTTTGGCTTTTATGTTTCGCCTGATGACAGGATTGCCAGCAAAAACGCAGCACATTTCGACCAGACCGGTTTGACGCTGCCAGAAAAAGGGTACTACTTTAAAACGGACTCCGCCTCGGTAAAGATCAGGGATGAGTATGTAAAATATATCGCTAAGCTGTTTACCCTTACCGGCGTGGATGCCAAAACAGCCGCAACCAAAGCCGATGGGATTCTAAAACTGGAAACTGAAATAGCCAAAGCGCATTTAAGCCCCGAAGAGCTCCGCGACCCACAGCGTAATTATAACAAGTTTACCTCGGCCGACTTTCAGAAGCAAATGCCTGATATCGACCTGGCAGGCGCATTTAACCTGATGGGAATAAAAACTGATACCGTGCTGGTTGGTCAGCCCGGCTATTATAAAGCTTTGGATGGTTTGTTAAAGAGCCAGCCCATAGCCGCCTGGAAGGACAAAGCCGCCTTCGGCGCGCTTGATGGTGCAGCAACCTCCCTAAGCAAAAGCTTTGTTAAGGCGCACTTTGATTTTTATGGCAAAACTTTAAACGGTCAGAAAGTGCAGAAGGAACGCTGGAAAACAATGGTCGACAGGGTTGATGGTTCACTGGGTGAGTTGCTGGGACAGCTATATGTACAGAAGTATTTTCCGGCTGATGCCAAAAAACGCATGCTCGATTTGGTAAACAACCTGCAAAGCGTGTACCGCGACCGCATCCAAAAATTGGACTGGATGAGCCCCGAAACAAAACAGCGTGCGCTTGCAAAGCTGAACGTCATCGCCAAAAAAATCGGCTATCCTGATAAATGGAAGAATTACGACGATGTGGTTATTACCAAAGATGCCTATTACCAGAACCTGCAGGCCATAGCCCATCACGATTATAATGAGCAAATTAAGAAGATGAATAAGCCGGTTGATAAAACGGAATGGGGTATGACGCCGCCTACCGTGGATGCTTATTACAACCCTGCGTTTAACGAAATTGCTTTCCCTGCCGGGATTTTGCAATGGCCGTTCTTTGATAACGATGCGGATGATGCGATCAACTATGGTGCTATCGGCCTTGTAATTGGTCATGAACTGACCCACGGCTTTGACGACCAGGGCCGCCAGTATGACAAAGACGGCAACCTGAAAGATTGGTGGACCAAAGACGATGCCGATAAGTTTAAGGCGAGGGTAAAAGTGGTGGTTGACCAATACAGCCAGTACACCGTGTTGGATAATTTGCACATTAACGGCAACCTTACGCAAGGCGAAAACCTCGCTGATGTTGGTGGCCTTGCCATCGCTTACCAGGCATTTAAAAACACCCCGGAGGGCAAAAGCAATACAAAAATTGACGGCCTTACACCGGATCAGCGCTTCTTCCTGTCATGCGGTCAGGTGTGGCGCGCCAAGCGCAGCGACCAGCTTACCCGCCGCCTAATCAACATCGACCCACATTCGCCGCCGATGTACCGCGTTAATGGCCCGGTATCAAACATGCAACAGTTTTACGATGCGTTCGGTATAAAACCGGGGGATAAAATGTATAGAGAGGAGAAGGATAGGGTGAAGGTTTGGTAGGGGTTGATGCTACCTGTATATTTCAGGGCGTATGCAATACGCCCCTACGGCCAAATTTAACGTAGGGGCGTATTGCATACGCCCTTTTTCAACATGATATTGACAATGGTTAAAACCCGGGCGGCCTTCCCGGCGGCGGTTTTAATTTGCCACGCGAGAAGTTAAAAACATAAGCTACCTTGAAACCTGCAATTGGCGTTACGCCGCGCCCTGTTGTTTCAATATCTATAACGGTTGTGAAAAGAGACAACTCCAGCGTGCTGTGTTCATCCAAATCCCAATTATAACCACCGGCGGCCATGCCACTTATGCCGGCGGCCGCAACGTCGTCGCCCCCGACGCCAACATAGAGCGTCGGCCCGGCTTTTACAAAAAACCGGCGGTTAAAATCATATTTCGCCGAAGCGCCAAGATAAATAAGGCTGACATTACCTATATGCTTTATGTTGTAAGGGTCGGCCTGGTAAGTGCGTCCTTTCGAATTTATCGATTCAAGGCCAAGGCTGGGTACTATTTCCCATTTATCTGCTATCGCCAGGTTGCCAAACAGTTGAACGCCGCTGCCGAAATTATAATCGTTTGAAAAAGGTTTGCTTGGCCCATAGCCTAACCCTATGCCGGTAGCAGATTGACTGTACGACTTAAAGCCGAAGATTATCAACGTGAACAAAATCGCAATTCTGAACAGTTTAATGATTTTCATTAATGACGTTTTTGGGTAATTAAATTATTCGTTTTAGTTAATTTGTTTATACGCAAGGGGTTGCGCATGGCGTAATCTTATCGTCAAAATTGACCAGGGGTTCCGCAATATAAATTATCTTCCCGATACTTGCGCCGTCAAAATAATGTCAAAAATATGGTCACTAATACCCGGATAGAAGAATTCAAAAACGCCATAGCTCCCCTTCGCGAAAAACTAATAACCCACCCGCTTTACCAAAGCATCAGTGAAATTGAAGATTTGCAGGCTTTTATGGAACATCACGTTTTTGCAGTATGGGATTTTATGTCGCTGCTTAAATCGCTTCAGCAAAAACTTACCTGCGTTACCACGCCCTGGGTTCCTGTTGGTAGCGCGAATACCCGCTACCTTATAAACGAAATAGTTGCCGGCGAGGAGAGCGATGTAGATGAATCCGGTAACCGCACCAGCCATTTTGAACTGTACCTGCGTGCGATGGAACTGGCCGGTTGTGATTATACCGCTATAAACAGTCTTATTGAAAACTTGAAAAATGGCTGGGATATTAAAACCGTGTTGTCCGGCGATGATATTCCGGAAGCCGCCCGGAACTTTGTTCAGCATACGTTTGATGTAATTGCTAATGAACCCGCCCATGTGCAAGCCGCCGTATTTACTTTTGGCCGGGAGGATTTGATACCGGCTATGTTTGTCAGCATGGTTAAGGAAATTAACAAACAGTTGCCCGGAAAGGTGGATGTATTGCTCTACTACCTGGAACGCCATATCGAGGTTGACGGCGACCATCACTCACAGTTGGCCTACCAAATGACGTCCGAACTTTGCGACGAAAATGAAGAGCATTGGCACCAGGCTACTGAAGCTGTAAAAAAGGCATTACAGGCAAGAATTGACCTTTGGGGCGGGATATTGGAAAAGATTAAAGAAGGTAAGCCTGCTATCGTTTAAAAAAACGGAATTACAATTGCAACTTAAGATTTGACAACTCTTAAAGAGTTGTCAAATCTCGACGGCTATTACACCGACAACTTTTTATACTTAATCCGTTTCGGAGCTATATCCCCCAAACGTTTTTTGCGGTTTTCCTCGTAATCAGAGTAATTCCCTTCAAAGAAATACACCTGCGAGTTACCTTCAAATGCCAGTATGTGGGTACAGATACGGTCTAAAAACCAGCGGTCGTGGCTGATGATTACGGCACAGCCGCCGAAGTTTTCCATGCCTTCTTCCAATGCGCGTAATGTATTTACGTCGATGTCGTTGGTAGGCTCATCGAGCAACAAAACGTTCGAACCTTTTTTTAGGGTGATGGCCAGGTGAACGCGGTTACGCTCACCACCGGATAGCACACCTACTTTTTTCTGCTGGTCGGCGCCGTTGAAGTTGAATTTGGAAACATAAGCACGCGAGTTAAGCGGGCGATTACCTACCAAAACCGTTTCCAGGCCGCCGGTAACATTTTCCCAAACAGATTTATTAGGGTCCAGATCATCATGCATTTGGTCTACATAGCCCAATGCCACAGTTTCGCCCACGCGGAAGGTACCGGCATCGGGTGTTTCCTGGCCGGTTATCAGGCGGAACAGCGTAGTTTTACCTGCACCGTTCGGACCGATAATCCCCACAATACCTGCAGGGGGTAGCGAAAAACTCAAATTATCGAACAATAATTTATCGCCATAAGATTTGCTTACGCCATTGGCCTCGATAACTACGTTACCCAAGCGCGGGCCTGGCGGAATAAACAGCTCGAGTTTTTCTTCTTTCTCCCTTGATTCTTCGGATGCTAATTTATCGTAGTTTGACAAGCGCGCTTTTGATTTGGCATGGCGACCCTTTGGCCCCATGCGCACCCATTCCAGCTCGCGCTCCAGAGTTTTCTGGCGCTTGCTTTCGGTCTTTTCTTCCTGCGCAAGGCGCTTGGCTTTTTGATCGAGCCATGAAGAATAGTTGCCTTTCCATGGGATGCCTTCTCCCCTGTCCAGCTCCAGTATCCACCCTGCCACATTGTCCAGGAAGTAACGGTCGTGTGTTACGGCTATTACGGTTCCTTTATATTGTTTCAGGTGTTGTTCCAGCCAGTCTATCGACTCAGCGTCAAGGTGGTTGGTAGGCTCATCCAGCAATAAAACGTCTGGTTCCTGCAACAATAGGCGACACATGGCTACACGGCGGCGCTCACCACCGGAAAGTACCGATATTTTTGTATCCGGGTCGGGGCAGCGCAGGGCGTCCATTGCGCGTTCCAGCTTAACGTCAAGCTCCCAGGCGTTTACGGCGTCAATTTTATCCTGCAGCTCACCCTGGCGGGCCATCAGCTTATCCATTTTATCGGCATCACTGTAATATTCTTCCAGGCCGAATTTCTCGTTGATGTCTTCGTATTCCTTTAATAAGGCTGTGGTTTCGGCAACGCCTTCTTCTACCACTTCCTTAACGGTTTTGTTAGGGTCAAGCTCCGGTTCCTGGCTCAGGTAGCCTACGGTATAGCCCGGCGAAAATACTACCTCGCCGATATTGGTTTTGTCTATCCCGGCTATAATTTTCAACAAGCTCGACTTACCCGAGCCGTTTAAACCGATAACCCCTATTTTGGCGCCGTAAAAAAACGACAGGTAAATGTTCTTTAAAACTGTTTTTTGCGGCGGATAAACTTTGCTTACGCCCGCCATTGAAAAAATTATCTTTTCGTCTGCCATGTTGATAATTAGTAAATTGGTGAATTAGTGATTGAGATGATCGCCTTAATCGCCGGGCTAAATTAGTAATTTGAGTTGATTAAGTTGGACTGGGTTAAATTAAGTTGATTGGGTTTGAAGGTTGTTATGGAAATTTATTTATAAATTAGTCTATTGTGAAATTCGTGAAAACAATATACAAACACGGCAAAACCGGCAACCGGGCTATTGACGCGCTGTGGAACATCCTCATTCTTCTGTTGTCACCAGTTATCCTGGCGGTGGGCCTGGTAATTATTTTTTTCGCCGCCTTACTTTCGTTAGGACAGCGCTTAACTACCAGCAAAAAAGATCGACAAATAGCGAGAGCAAATGAAAAAACAAGCCTCGAACCGCTACAGCAATGGTCTATTTTGGCGTCGGTAAACGACCTTGTAATTTATAGAAAATTCTGCGGAGCCTTACCCTGGGACAGTGGTGACTATTTCAATTTATATGGCGACCCGGAAATACCTTATTTAGCATATAAGCCGTTCGGCGATTGGTTCTATGTTGAATTTAACGGCGTATTTCTTCAACGCTGGAGCGATACAACGGCCACAACCTGTAGTTTGGTCTTTGTAGACGCTGATTCCCTACAAGTAATTGAACTACTACACCATATACCTACCAGGAATTGGATAGTCAAAAAAAAGGATTTGAATTTTTTAGAATTTACTTTCGAGACATTACAATCTAAATCAACCTACGGTGTTGATTTGCACGAAATCGATATAAAGCGAGAGGTCCTTAATGGCAGTAATGATTAGGCAGACATTTCCGATAATTAACTTATTTCTGACTTCATCTGAACGGGGAAAATATTTTTTGTAAAACCTCCTACATTCCGGGTATTATGCTCATGCTTAATTTGCAGCAAACAAGCCCTGCATAAGCAATCGCGGTAATTTAACGCGATATATTCTTTTTCCTCCCCGGTAAATATGAGGCCGCTGCACTGGCATTGTAAAATGCTTCCTACTTTACATTCAAACGGCGCCCCGCAGCGCGGGCAGGATTTATGTTCATGATGTGCCATGTAATATTTTTTAAAGAGGGCGGCAGACGCCGCCCTCTTACACTTATGCTAAAGTTTCGGTAACTATTTGTTCGCGGGCCTGCTTTGCAGCGGCAACCATATTTTCAAGCGCAGCCTTGGTTTCGGGCCATTTGCGGGTTTTTAAGCCGCAATCGGGATTAACCCAAAGGTTACGGGCCGGCAGCAGTTCGGCAGCCTTCTCCAGCAGGGAAACCATTTCTTCTACGGACGGCACGCGCGGCGAATGTATATCATAAACACCCGGACCAATCTCGTTCGGGTATTCAAAGTGGCCAAATGCCTGTAGCAGTTCCATTTGTGAGCGCGAGGTTTCTATGGTGATGACATCGGCATCCATAGCTGCTATATGCTCGATGATATCATTAAACTCGCTGTAGCACATGTGTGTATGTATTTGCGTTTTATCATCCACACCACTGGCAGAAATGCGGAAGGCTTTCACAGCCCAATCCAGGTAATGCGGGCGTTTTGCTTTACGCAGCGGCAACCCTTCGCGAATGGCTGGTTCATCAATCTGGATGATACCGATACCAGCCTGCTCCAGCGCGACTACCTCGTCGCGTATAGCAAAAGCGATTTGATTTGTTGTGGTTTCGCGTGGTTGATCGTCACGCACAAACGACCATTGCAAAATAGTTACAGGCCCCGTCAGCATGCCCTTCATCGGCCTGTCGGTTTGTGCGGCGGCAAAACTGCTCCATTTAACGGTCATATCAACCGGACGGCTCACATCGCCATAAATTACAGGCGGCTTTACACAGCGGCTACCATAGCTTTGCACCCACCCGTTTTTGGTAAATACAAAGCCATCCAGCTGTTCGCCAAAATATTCTACCATATCGTTACGCTCAAATTCGCCATGCACCAGCACGTCGATATCGATTTCCTCCTGCCAGCGGATGGCTTCGACAGTAGCCTGCTCTATCGCGCCATCATATTGTTGAGCAGTTAGCTCACCTTTTTTAAAACGGGCGCGGAGCTGGCGGATATCATCCGTTTGCGGGAAGGAACCAATAGTTGTTGTGGGAAACAACGGCAGCTTAAAACGTTCATGCTGCACACGCTGCCGAACTGGAAACGCGCTGTTTCGGCTTGCATCTGCATCAGTAATAGCTGCAACCCTGTCTTTTACGGGCTGACGATGCACCTGTCCAGATAGTCGGCGGCTTTCAATAGCTTTTTCGTTAGCCTGCAGCGACGTTGAATTGCCTTCCGATATCTGCCGCAGCTCATTTACTTCGTTCAGTTTTTGTTTGGCAAAGGCCATCCAGTTTTTAATGTTATGGTCGAGGCTGGTTTCCAGGTCAAGGTCAATTGGGCTATGCAGCAGCGAACATGATGGTGCTATGATTAAGCGGTCGGCCCCTATTTTATCTATTGCTTTGCTAATTAGCGCTAATGATTTTTCATAGTCGTTTTTCCAAACGTTACGGCCATCAACCACACCCAGCGAAAGCAGGAGCTTATCCGGAATTAAGGCAAGTACTTCATCCAGTTGTTCGGGTGCGCGCACCAGGTCGACGTGCAGGGCTGCAATGGGCAGGTTAACCGCCAGTTCTGTATTATCCAGCAGCGCATCGAAATAAGTGGCAACCATCAGCTTAACGCCGCTTACACGGTTGGTAATGAAGCGGTAAGTATATTCAAAGGCTTCTTTTTCTTTTTTGGTGAGGTCGAGCGCGAGGCACGGCTCGTCTAACTGTATCCACTCAGCGCCCTGGCTTTTAAGGCGATTGATGATATCTACATAAACCGGCACCAATTTCTTTATTAGGTCTATGCGTTCAAAGCCCGCTTCTTTTTCCTTGCCTGATAGCAAATAGCTTACCGGGCCCAACAGTACCGGCTTAGCCTTTGCCCCCGCCAGTTGACGGGCGGCATTATATTCGCCAAATACCTTTTCTGAAAATATGCGAAATTCCTGTTTGGCTGTAAATTCCGGCACTATGTAGTGGTAATTGGTATCCAGCCATTTAGTCATCTCCATGGCGGTAATGTCCAGTCCATCTTTCTGATAACCGCGGGCCATGGCGAAATACAGGTCTGTTTCACTATTGGTTTTAACATCGGTCAACACCCGGGAATAACGCTGGGGTATAACGCCCAGCAGCAGGCTCATGTCGAGTACCTGGTCGTAAAAGCTGAAATCGTTGCAGGGAATTAGGTCGATCCCGGCATCCAGCTGTGTTTGCCAGTTTTCTTCCCTGATGCTGCGGGCTGCATCGTTCAGGTCTTTTAAGCTGATTTTACCTGCCCAGTATTGCTCGCAGGCTTTTTTCAATTGTCGGTGACTACCAATACGCGGGTAGCCGAGGTTTTGCGTTAGCATTTTCTTTTAATGATTAAATGAATAAACGGGTTAAAAGCGCTCTAACTAAACTTCGAAATGACTAGCGGAAAAAAAGAAAGAAATGAATACGCCACGGCCCGGCAGGCATATTGCCGCCTGTAAAGCCATCAGCTAAGACCATTTGCTTTTTTTCCGCGAAAGCATTGTCCATCCGGTAGCAGGCAGGTCTCCTGGCTTGTAACATTTCTGCCGTCCTTCCCATCGCGCTGGCTAGCGGACAGTGGACATAGATTGGCAAAAATTTGTTGCGTTACTTACAGTTGCGCGACAGCCCGTGATTTTCACACGGTTCCCTATTAATCTACGTTAAGTAAAACCTATACCGTTTGATGAAGTATGTAAAGAACTTGTCGGCTTAAAGGTAGGGAATGTAAGGGAAAAGGCAATGGGGGACGGATTTAAATGCCATAGGATAACTTGGGTTATGGTTGTTGTTGATGCTGACTCATCGATTAAGGGGTAATAGCATTTGAATTCCGGGCGGCTTTCTTCATAGGGATGGGTTTTAAAACCCATCGCTATAGTGGTCATTCGCAACCCTGTCTTTCATCAGGCCAGCGCCCACTTCAAAAAAATCCCTATTTTAGGAACGTGTTTACCGATTGATTAATGTAACTCATCCCTATGCATACTATTCTACCCTTTTTGCTTGCCATGGTTGCCGCGGTTGTTCTGCTTGAAATGTGGGCGGCCAAACTGAGAATCGCCTACCCCATTTTACTGGTGATTGCCGGGCTGCTTATTAGCTTTATACCGGGGCTGCCAATTGTACGGATAGACCCCGACCTTATCTTTTTCATCTTTTTGCCGCCGCTGCTGTTCGAGGCCTCATGGACCATCTCGTTTAAGGAGATGAAAAAGTGGTGGCGCATTATCGGCAGCTTCGCTTTTTTGGTGGTGTTTTTTACAGCGTTATCTGTAGCCATAGTTGCCAATCATTATATACCGGGATTTTCGATTGCCTTAGGGTTCCTGCTTGGCGGCATTGTTGCCCCGCCTGATGCGGTAAGCACGGGGGCGATCACCAGTTTTGTAAAAATCCCGAGGGCTACTTCCGCTATCCTGGAAGGTGAAAGTTTACTCAACGATGCATCGTCGCTTATTATTTTTCGCTTTGCTTTAATCGCGGTCGGCACCGGTCAGTTTATATGGCACCAGGCGGCGCTGAGTTTTTTGTGGATGGTAATTGGCGGGACCGGCATCGGCCTGCTGCTGGCCTGGATTTTTGTGCAGGCGCATAAACGGCTACCCACAGATGCCTCGGCCGACGTTGCGCTTACCCTCATCGAGCCTTATTTTATGTATTGGGTGGCAGAAGAACTGCATTGCTCCGGCGTGCTGGCTGTAGTGGCCGGCGGGCTATTTATGTCGGCCAGGCGGTTGGTGTTTTTAAACAGCGCAAGCCGCATCCAGGGTTTCAGCGTTTGGGAAAGCTTCGTATTTATACTAAACGGCATCATCTTTTTGATAATCGGCCTCGACCTTCCGGAAATAGTCGAAGGCCTGCGTGCAAAAGGCATCCCGATAAGCACCGCTATAAATTACGGCTTACTGGTAACAGGAGTGCTGATGGTTTCACGCATTATCAGTTCTTATCTTGCTATGCTGGCAACTTATATCTTCAGGCCCAGTGTGGCGCCGAGATTAGGGTCGCGCACCAGGGCGTTCCTGCTGCCGATGGTGCTGGGATGGTCGGGGATGCGGGGCGTGGTGTCGCTGGCAGCGGCTTTATCCATTCCCATGGTGCTGGATAACGGGACAGAATTTCCGCAGCGCAACCTTATCCTGTTTGTAACTTTCGTTGCCATCTTGCTTACGCTGGTGATACAGGGGCTTACACTGCCCTGGCTGATAAAAAAGTCGCACGTGTTTGACCACTTTAACAACGAAGAAAAAGAAAAAGCAGCCCGGAAAAATATGAAACATGGCCTGAAACGCCATGTTCATCAATTCCTGACCAACAAATTTGAAAAAGAGCTGAACGACCATGCCGGTATGGAAAGCCTGCTGAAGCTTTGGGAACAGCGGCAGCGGGCCGCAGAAGGCAGCCTGATGGGCGAAAAGAAGAAGGCTGTTTTTTTGGAGTTGCTGGAAAGTCAGCGCCAATTTCTTACCGAGCTGAATAAAGACCCGGACATCAGCGAAGAAATGATTCGCGAGCAGCTTTACCAGATTGATTTGGAAGAGGAAAGGTTGAGGATGAGTTGAGGGGTTAGGTTCATGCTGCCACTTCTTATATAAACAGCGTTACGTCACAAACTCGTCATTGCGAGGCCGACTACTTGTAGTTGGCTTCGAAGCAACCTCTGCGCCATAATGCATCAGTGCAGAAATGTACATGGTTTCCTGTCCGCCGGCATACAGGAGACCACAATATCTACGGTCCGTTGCAGCCTGTTGCAGAGATTGCTTCGAAGCCGATTGCGAGCAATCGACCTCGCAATGACGTGTTGGCCGTCAATCACTTCCCTTTGTTATCACTGTTAAATACATCCCTGAAAATCTTCCAGCCGTTGGCGGTTTTCTTCCAAAGCTTCAGGTATTTGCCGTTGTCGAGCAGTTTGCCGGAAGTATCGAAAACCTGCCAGGTTCCTTCTTCGGTGATGTAGTTGCTGCCATCGCCGTAGATGTTTTGGGTGGAAAATTTTACGCCTTTGATTTGGCCGGCATCGTAGGTATCCTTGAAATCTTTGGTGAGTGCTGCTTTGCCGCGAATGGCGGGCATGTTAGGCGACATCAGGCAGCCATCTTCGGCATAAAGGTTAACGATGGCCAGGTCTTTTTTTGAAAATAGCTCGAAATACAGGGCATTCTTTTTGGAGATGGATTGTTTGATGGTGCTTAAGTTTTGGGCGAAGGTGTTGCCTGTGGTACATAAAACAAACAGGCAAGCCGCTAAAATAATGAAATTCTTTTTCATGATGCTTTGATAATTTAAATACTTGCGGCAAAACTATCGCGCATGAAAAGGCACAAATTGTAAAAATGCGAACAAACTGGGGACAGATTTAACATAGTGCTCCAAGCCTCCTCTAAATCCCCCCCGGTTGGGGAGACTTTAGCTGCATTTGCTTTAACCGGCGAGGGAAACTGCCAGCTCGCTTGAGCTGTCAGCGCGGAAATGGGATGGCGCCAAGCCGGTAAAATTTTTAAAATCCTTGATGAAATGAGATTGGTCGTAATAGCCGCATTGGTGGGCGACGGTTGTTAGCGGCAATTCGTTTTTGGTTATCAGCTGCAGGCTCTTTTGAAAGCGTGTTATCTTGCTAAACAAATGCGGACTAATACCGGAGTAACTCAAAAACAGCTTCTGCAAATAACGTGGCGTCATGCCATAGCGGGCGGAAACAGTGTTGATGTTCCGGAAAAAGTCGTCGTTATTTAACTCGTCAACAATGGCATTCATCAGCTTAAGCTTTGCGAAACGGTGTTCAAAACGCTGTAATCGCGCCAGCAAAAACTTTTCAAGCAGTTCTACTTTTATATTTAACGGGGTAGCTTCCAAAAGTTGGGCAAACAATTCCCGCCCTTCGCGGCCTGCTACATCTACATAGTCGACAACATGGTCGTTAAAGGTATCAACTGATTCGTCAAAAAAATAGGCGGCGGTATGCGGGTAAAAACGCACACCCAACATGGCGTGTTTGCCGGATGAGGTAAAGGTAAATGGCTGAATGGTTTGTCCCCATAGTTGTGCGCGCGGCTGGCTTGCTTGCGTGCCGTTTGTTAATTTTTGCGGACCATCGCCCAGGTTAAACATAATCTCTACAAAACCGGATGCGTATACGCTGTCTTCGGTGGTTACGGTGGCGTCTGTTTCGCAGGTGAAATAGCATTGCACGTAATCTTTTAAAAGGGCGGATGGCGGGTATTCGTTGTAGCGCATGTGTTTGGTGGCAGCTAATTTAAGGAAATGAGATAAGATATCATCACGGCTTTGCACGATTACGCAGGGCGATGCCCTGCGCTGACGGTTTTTTTCCCCGTCAGGGCGACACATGTCAGCACAGGTCGCAGGCCTGTGGCACCCGGCATGCAAACCATTCCCAATCCGCACATTCGCACATCAATCATCCGCACATTTAAAAATCCCCACACTCGCATATCGCTGCTCTGTCTTAATGTCATATTTTTACATTATTTGTCGGTTGCTGTCACTTTTGGCGGGTGTCAGGCGTATACATAGTAAACCAATTGGGAATATTTACATCTAAAACATATAAATGAGTGTTTTTTTTATAAAAACCTGTTGTGTTTGCATATTTTATTTATAAAATTGCCGTATATAATTTTGTAAGCGTGCGGGGGAATATCACAGCAATGTCTGCTTTGGGTGTCGCCCATAAACTTGGCAATAATATTGTTGATATGTGCAAAAGAACATGTCCGGGTTTTTCAAACAAAATGATACTTTAGGACGTTCATAAAATCGGAAGGATATATATGGAAGCTAAATTTTCGCCACGGGTAAAAGACGTTATTCAATATAGCAGAGAGGAGGCCTTGCGCCTGGGGCACGATTATATTGGGACCGAACACCTTTTGCTGGGATTGATTAGAGACGGAGACGGTGTTGCGATCAAACTATTGAAGGAATTAACTGTCGATACCGGCAGACTTAGACGTTCTGTTGAGGATGCTGTAAAAGGCACAATCGGCACAAACGTACACATCGGCAGCATACCGCTTACCAAGCAGGCCGAAAAAGTGTTAAAGATAACTTACCTGGAAGCCAAAATTTTTAAAAGCGATGTGATAGGCACCGAGCACCTGCTGCTCTCTATCCTGCGCGACGAGGACAACATCGCCTCACAAATTTTAACCCAGTTTAACGTGAATTACGAAGTGTTTAAAGGCGAGGTAGAATCGCATAAAAATGATGTAACTGACGAGATGCCCGGCTCACCAACCGGCGGCGACGACGACTTTAAAGAAGAAGAAGCTTTCAGTCAGCCTAAAAAAGTATCGGATATTAAATCAAAAACCCCGGTGCTTGACAATTTTGGCCGCGACTTAACCAAGGCAGCAGAAGACGGCCGCCTAGACCCTATCGTTGGTCGCGAGAAAGAGATCGAGCGTGTGTCGCAAATCCTTTCGCGCCGTAAAAAGAACAACCCAATTTTAATTGGCGAACCAGGTGTTGGTAAATCTGCCATCGCCGAGGGTTTGGCCCTGCGCATTGTTCAGCGTAAAGTATCGCGTGTGTTGTTTAACAAACGTGTAGTTACTTTGGATCTTGCCTCGCTGGTTGCCGGTACCAAGTACCGCGGACAGTTTGAGGAGCGTATGAAAGCTGTGATGAACGAGCTTGAAAAATCACCGGACGTTATTTTATTTATCGACGAGATACACACCATAGTTGGCGCAGGCGGAGCATCTGGCTCGCTCGACGCATCGAATATGTTTAAGCCGGCGTTGGCCCGCGGCGAAATACAATGCATCGGTGCAACTACTTTGGATGAATATCGCCAGTATATCGAGAAAGATGGCGCTTTAGACCGCCGTTTCCAGAAGGTAATGGTAGAACCTGCCACACCTGATGAAACCGTGGAGATACTGAACCGCATCAAGGAGAAATATGAAGAGCATCATGGCGTAACTTATACCCCGGAAGCTATCAACGCCTGCGTTAATTTAACCACACGTTACATTACCGACCGCTTTTTACCAGACAAGGCTATCGATGCCCTTGATGAATCAGGCTCACGCGTTCACCTCACCAATATTCACGTTCCGCAGAACATCCTGGATATTGAGCAGAAGATAGAGCAGATTAAGGTTGAGAAAAACCGCGTGGTTCGCAGTCAGAAATACGAAGAAGCTGCAAAATTGCGTGATACCGAAAAACACCTGCTGGAAGAACTGGAACAGGCTAAAGGTATCTGGGAAGCTGAAACAAAATCGAAACGCTACACCGTGTCGGAAGATAATGTGGCTGAGGTAGTTTCGATGATGACCGGCATACCGGTACAGCGCGTAGGCCAGGCCGACAGCCAGAAGCTGCTGCAGATGGCAACTACCGTAGGCAGCAAGATCATCGGCCAGGAAGAAGCCATTAAGAAATTAACCCGCGCTATACAACGTACGCGCGCTGGCTTAAAAGACCCTAAAAAGCCAATCGGCTCATTTATATTCTTAGGCCCTACCGGTGTGGGTAAAACAGAGCTTGCCAAAGAGCTTGCCCGCTTCATGTTCGACACCGAGGATGCGCTGATACAGATTGATATGAGCGAGTACATGGAGAAATTCGCCGTGTCGCGCTTAGTGGGAGCGCCTCCGGGCTACGTAGGTTACGAAGAAGGCGGACAGCTTACTGAAAAGGTACGCCGCAAGCCTTACGCCGTAGTATTGCTGGACGAGATTGAGAAAGCACACCCGGATGTATTCAACATACTGCTGCAGGTGCTGGATGAAGGCCAGCTGACCGACTCCTTAGGTCGTAAGGTTGACTTCAGGAACACCATCATCATCATGACCTCGAACATCGGTGCACGGCAGCTGAAAGACTTCGGCCAGGGTGTTGGTTTCACCACCAGCGCTAAAGCTGACCAGGCTGATACACACTCACGCGGTGTAATCGAGAATGCATTGAAACGTGCTTTCGCCCCTGAGTTTTTGAACCGTATCGACGACGTTATTGTGTTCAACTCGCTGGGTAAAGACGAAATATTCAAGATTATCGACATCGAGCTGGGCTTCCTGTTCAGCCGTGTGAACATCTTAGGCTATAAGATCGAGCTTACACTCGGCGCTAAGGAATTCATTGCCGATAAAGGTTACGATTCGCAGTTTGGTGCGCGTCCGTTAAAACGTGCCATCCAGAAATACCTGGAAGACCCGATTGCTGAAGAAATACTGAAAGGCGAGCTTGCCGAAGGCGATACCATGGAAGTGGACTACGATAAGGAAGCAAATGAAATAAAAATTGTTACGAGGAAACCTGAGGCTGAGACTAAAAAGCCTGAAGAGGAAGAGCAGAAGTAATTATTTCGGTTTTAGATATTTTTAAACCCCGGCGTGCGAAGCACGGCGGGGTTTTTTGTTGGGGGAGAGATCCATTCAGGGTTTTATTTCAATACAGGATACCCCGCCGGTTTAAATGTCTCATTTAAATTATAAAACGCAGAAACCGTAGCTATTAGTTACTATTATCACACCGGGGCGGGGAGCAAAAACGTGTTAGGATATCAGTACGCTCCGCATTTTGCATCCCAACACGATAAACAAGCAATAAATAGTTTTACCTCAATAAAAAAGATTAACAACTACCATTGCAGGGATGACACGTCCCGCTGTAATAATAATAGCCCGTTGGGCAAGGATTGTTTGGATCGGCGCAGTGCCAATCGACGCAAATCAAATTGCCGCCACATGTGTTGGCTGCGTTCGGCGCAGAAGTGCACTGCTGACCTACACTTCCTTTTCCCATTACGTTTCTGAGCTGTTCTCTTGTAAGCAACGCTGCACCGCTAATTTCAAGCGCTTTGAACTTTAATTTCTTCATTATAATTTATTTAAATTGGGCCTCTATTATCGGGTTGCGGCTTTTCCCTATCCTGTTTTACCGAAGGCAGGCAACTTATTGTTCGCGAGACAATCTCTTTGCAGGCATATTTTATATAAAATATCTGGTTTATAGTTCTAGGGAGCCGCGCTCTTTAATTGGCACGGCGGGCTGTTATTTTAATAGCGGCCCGGGGAAATAAGCTTGAATAATCGGAAATTTCGCTGATCTTGCAACAATACCATTAGGTATACCAGGTTGGTATGCGATACAGGCTAAAACGTATGACAGGCTGTTATTCATAATAAGGTTTGACAGAATTAGCGTTTAGGAACATTGTTTGTATTTCAAACATAATTTATATATGTCAATAATACAAATATTAATAAAGAACGACCCGTGTGATCTTTTATTGCCCCCGTTGTTTGCAACTGCACTCTTATACAAAAAAGCTGTTACCCTTTAATTTTGTATAAAGTAGTAACGAAAAATCTTCACAAAAATTAATAATGTTATACCGAAAACTAATAATAATGCCGACTGCCCATCGCTTAAAACTATCTCATTATACGCTCGTTGTTTTTACAATCATCCTGTTGTCTTCGCGGGCGTCAGCACAACGGCTGATCAAGGATTATGTAATAAAAAACGCGGTAACTTTAAAATCAATTTCTCCGGATTCAACTGACTACACAGACCTTGAAGCTATAGGAAAAGCCATTGGAGATGCGAAAATTGTGATGCTTGGCGAGCAGGATCATGGTGATGCGGCTACATTTTCGGCAAAAACTTCGCCGGTTCAAGTGTCCCACTTGAACCGGCGGGTGGTGAGCATGGCGGGGTTTTATTTTCTACTCAAATTTAATTTAACGACCGGTACTCCAACGGCGAATACCCTACCTTCTGTTTAAATAACCGTGCGAAATGTTGGGGGTATTTAAAGCCAAGGTCATAAGCAACCTGGCTTACAGTCTTGTCCGGATCGAATATCTTTTCTTTAGCAATATTGATCAACTTGTTTTGTATATATTCCTGGGCGGTTTTGCCTGTTTCTTTTTTTACAAGATCTCCAAAATAATTGGCAGACAGGTTCAGTTCGCCTGCGCAAAATGCAACGGATGGTAACCCGATAATTTGAGGTTTTTCAGAAATAAAATAATCATTTAACAAATTCTCAAATTTCTCTAGTATACCAATATTTACATGGTCGCGTGTGATGAATTGCCTGTCGTAAAAACGGGAGCAATAATCCAGGAACAGTCCGATGTTGGAAACGATCAGGCGTTTGCTGTGTTTGTCTATCGCATGTTCCAGCTCATAAGAGATCTTGGAAAAACTTTCCATGACGATATTTTGCTCGCGCTCGGATAAATGAAGCGCTTCATTTGTCTCATATCCAAAAAAACTGTACTCATGAATATGTCGCCCAAGCGAGGTGCCGTGGATCAGGTCGGGATGAAATGCCAGTCCGTAACCTTTGGGCTGATATTTCTGCCCGCTATCAATAACTCCTGCCACTTGTCCCGGCGCAAAAAACACTAATGTCCCTTCCTGGTAATCGTAGGTATGTTTGCCATAGGTTAAATCGCCACAGTTTACCTCTTTAAGCAATACGGTGTAAAAACCAAAAAAGATGCTGAAGCCCCCTTGTCTTGGGTCTGCCTTTGAGAAATCAATCACGCTTATCAAGGGGTGCATGGTTTCATTTTTATTAAAGGCGTTGTACTCGCTGACCGTATTAAATTTATACAGCTTATCCATGTTGTTTTTTTCTGCTTAATCAAAGGTATCACTTTATCTATGCGCTGATCGTACCGTTTAAGCTAATCAGTAAAAATGGTACTACTATCCGTAATCTGTATCCTATCGGGGCGAATTAAATCGCTGACCTTTGTACTATTCGTCACAACCGGGATTCCGTATCAATTGCAGGTAATGTGAAGCAAAGCAAGTTACCGGATGTTGTATGAAGAAAAGCGTAATATGGAAACTATAAAATTAAATAATGGCGTTGAGATGCCGGTACTCGGTTTCGGCGTATTCCAGGTGACCGACCTGGCCGAATGTGAAAGAAGTGTGCTGGACGCAATTGAAACGGGCTATCGCTTGATAGATACGGCACAATCATACATGAATGAAGAAGCGGTGGGCAAAGCGATAAAGCAAAGCAGTATTGCACGCGAGGAACTTTTTATCACCACCAAGCTGTGGATACAGGGAAACGGTTACGAAGGCGCAAAAAAGGCTTTCGAAGCCTCTTTAAAAAAACTGCAGCTGGACTACCTTGACCTATACCTTATCCACCAGCCCTATGGCGATGTTTATGGAGAATGGCGGGCGATGCAGGAACTGTATAAAGAGGGTAAAGTACGGGCGATCGGTGTCAGCAATTTTCAACCCGACAGGCTGATCGATCTTATCATTCATAACGAGGTAGTTCCTGCTGTTAACCAGGTGGAGACGCACCCGTTTCATCAGCAGCATGATGCACAGCAATTTATGAAAGAAAACAATGTGCAGATAGAATCCTGGGGGCCGTTTGCTGAAAGGAAGAACGATATTTTTCGCAACGAATTGTTGAAAAGCATTGGAGAAAAATGTAATAAATCAATAGCACAAGTGATCCTGCGATGGCTGACACAAAGAGGCGTTGTAGCTATACCGAAATCAGTGCGCAAGGAACGTATGGCTGAAAATCTAAACAGCCTTGATTTTGAGTTGACAGCCGATGAAATGGACCAAATTAAAACATTGGATACCAATGCCAGCAGCTTTTTTGATCACCGCGATCCTAAAATGGTAAAATGGCTTGGTGAGCGAAAATTGAACAACTAAAATCTGCCAAAAAGAAAAACATGAAAAAGCGACAATTAGGAACAAGCGGCTTAGAGGTTTCGACTTTGGGCCTCGGTTGCATGGGGCTAAGCTTCGGCTACGGCCCTGCAACAGATAAAAGTGATGCAATAAAGCTATTACATGCGGCGGTAGCGCGCGGCGTGACATTTTTTGATACAGCGGAAGCCTATGGCCCCTTCGACAATGAAGAATTATTGGGGGAAGCCCTGGCGCCTTATCGCGATCAGTTAGTCATCGCTACGAAATTTGGTTTCAAGGATGGCAAGCCGCCGTTGGGCCTGGACAGCAGGCCTGAACATATCCGCAAAGTAGCCGAGGCATCCTTAAAACGTTTGCGCACTGACCGCATCGATCTGTTTTACCAGCACCGGGTTGACCCGGACGTGCCAATGGAGGACGTGGCGGGAGCGGTTAAAGACCTGATCCAGGAAGGAAAAGTGAAGCATTTCGGTCTTTCGGAAGCCGGCGCAGCGTCCATCCGTAAAGCACATGCAGTGCAACCTGTTGCCGCCCTGCAAAGCGAATATTCGTTATGGTGGCGTGAACCGGAAGCAGAGATATTACCAACGCTTGAAGAGCTGGGCATCGGTTTCGTGCCATTTAGTCCGCTTGGCAAAGGTTTTTTGACCGGGGCAATTAATGAAAGCACCACATTCGACAAAACCGATTTTCGCAATACGGTTCCGCGCTTTTCTGAAGAAAACAGGAAGGCTAACCAGGCTTTGGTGGACTTGCTGGGCAATATCGCCCAAACAAAAAACGCAACTCCGGCACAGATCGCCCTGGCATGGCTGCTAGCGCAAAAAGCCTGGATAGTACCTATACCCGGAACGACAAAACTACACCGCCTGGAAGAAAATTTGGGCGCGGCTGATATTCAGCTGTCGGCTGCTGATCTTACAGAAATCAACGAAGCGCTGGCTAACATTGAAGTACAGGGCAACCGCTATTCGGAGCAGGCGCAGAAAATGGTTAACCGATAGTGTTCAACCCGCCGGAACAAGTATCAACAATTAAACTGAACATAAAACTCCGAAACTCAAATCATGAAAAAAGCAATCATCATTATGCTGCTGTGCGTTGCCGGTGCGCAATTGTCGCGCGCCCAGGCGAACCTGCCCAGCGCGCCACCTGCAAACGTTACAAAAGAACAACAGGAACTACTGGACCTTTCCAAAAACAAATGGGCCTGGATGGCAGATAAAAATACAGAGACCTTGAACGGCTTGTTTGATGAAAACTGCGTGTTCGTTCACATGGGCGGAAGCTGGGGCAAAACCCAGGAATTAAATACCATTAAAGGTGGTTTTATCTGGTACAAGAAGGCGGAAGTCTACGGAGCGTCTGTAAATATTTTCGGCAACACTGCCATATTGCTGAATGACATTGATTTATTGGCAGTGGTAGGAAATAACGAAGTTGTCCACGCGTTTATGGTGACCGAAGTTTATATCAAAGAGAACGGGAAATGGAAGATGGGATCGCTCACTTTTTCGACCTTGCTAAGACCTGTTAAAATGAAAGGCGCTGCTCAACCGGCGCTACCTCAACACTAACCAAAATTGACTTCTGAATAAATTCCCCGCCAGTTCAAGTGCCCCACTTAACCGGCGGGGGAATCTTATTGAGTTTTCTCCGTGACAAACCTTGCCACCATTGGATATTTGTCTTTGTGCTTCTTAATAAATTGGCTTACGACGGTACTATATCCTTTATGCCATTTCCCCTTTAATGTTAATCCATCATAGAAAACAAAGGTAGCCTCACCCTCAAACATGTCATTTAAAGATTGACCTATGTACTCGCTGCTATCGGCGAATATATATATTCCGGCACCGTTACGATCATTATTAACCCAATTACCTTTGTATGTAACGCCTGCGTGTGAGCCAACTGTACCCATATACAACTCTCCATACCCCGACTTCACCCCATTTTTCCAATTGCCTTTATAGCTCCATCCGGGGTTGTCCGAGTTTTTACCAAATATACTCTCGCCGTAGCCATTCGGCTTGCCATGACTCCAATAGCCTTTATGAACAAAGTCTAGCCTTTTCCCATAATAGGTTCCGTACCCATCGTACCCATGGTCGAAGTTCCCAATATAAATATCACCTGAATATTTTGTGGAGTAACCCAAATATTGCTTTCCTTCGCCATATTGTACGCCATTTCGCCAGGTACCACGCTCGTAGCTACCGTCAGACCATTCTTTTGTACCATAACCCGTTTTACAATTACCCCTGCAAGTCCATGTGACCCTGTGTTTACAGCTTGATAAGAGCCAAATGCTAAGAACTATGACGATGATGGAAGGTTTCATTACAGGTAAAGATAAACACATTACAGAATGATAGCAATTTCAAGTGTATACTTAAGCCCAGGCGCGCCGGTTCAGGTGCCCCGCTTGAACCGGCGGTGGGATGTCAACCCAACATGAAACACGTTAATTATTAAATAATTACAACAAAACACCCAAACACAAATAGTTAAACATTCTGATTATCAACAACTTGCAAATACGCAATTATTAAAAACACTGATAATCAGCGTGTTTAATAGTGTTCGGGGTGTTCGCGCAAAAAAAGTCGAACACTCTAAATAATTGATAATCAATGAATTTAATTTTTTAACAAGTGTTCCAGCTAAAAAATGGAACACTTCCGGCCTATATCGTACTGGTAAAAGTTTACACTCGAAATAGTTAATCCGGGTTTCTGTTTAACCATCAGATATCGCCACGTACGCATCGTACCCCAAGCCTACTTATCCTTCGTAATCTCCACCCCATCCTTTATCGCCGTTTCAAGCACATCAACGTTTATGTCCGCCAGCTTTTTAAACTTAATGCAATAACCGGTTATGCTGGCTTTGCCCAGGTCCTTTCCGTAGGTTTGGGATAGGTAGGTTTTATCCGGTATGCCAAGGATATAAACAGAAATCCCGGTTGTGTTGGCGCTTAAACCTATTTGAAAAAACTCCCTGGTTGTTCCGTCAGCATATTTCATGGTGTAAAAGCCGTAACCTGCATTGGGGTTGCTAACAACTTTACCTTCACTGTTTTTACCGTCTTCGAACCATAATTTACATCCTGGTAAAGCCTGGAGTATGCGGGTATGTAAGGTTTGCATCTCGCTCCGTTTTGCTTCGGGCTGGCTGTTGATGTACCCGTCGATTTGTTCCTGTGGGTTCATATAGGATTTAAGTTAAGGTTTGCCTGCTTTTAAAATCTCTTCACAAATATTATAAAATAATTTCACGCAACCAAAAAGTTGCAGGTATATTTTGTATCAATTTTGCAGTATCATGATAATGAAAGTCGTCCGTTATTCTTTGTATGACAACAGGCCCAGCAATTTTTTATTAAAAGCCGTTGTTTCTTGGCCCAATGATGAAAAAAAACGTTTATCAAAGCCTTCCACCGCCACGACCGCCTGCTTAATTACCTGCTTGCCCGCATCGGTAAGCATAACTGTTTTTGCCCTGGTGTCGGTTGAATGTTCCTGCCGTTTTAGTAACCCCTTAGCCTGGAGCGTACGCAGTACCGTCGAAGTGGTCATCGGGTCAATTTTGGTGTGAACGGATAGTAAAACCTGCGTTACGTCTTTATTTTTCAGCGTGAGCCAGTGTGTACTGGCCAGCAGTACAAACTGCGAATGCGTAAGGTCATGCTGTTCTAAGGCCTTTTTTATCTCCCTTTGCCACAAATTGGTAACCTGCCATAGCAGAAACCCGGTGCTGTCCTCCGCGTTATCAAAGCTGAATGTATTTTCTTCCTGTTTCATTGCCTGGTTTGTTGGTGCGGGGCAGCTTATCCGCCGCCCGCGTATGTTAATGTTTCTTATAAGTTTTTAGCTGCAGCAATTTGCTTAAGCATATCCGCCGGTGTATCGTCAACAATTTTCTGCGCCACCAGCTTTATCCATACAAAGCTTAATAAGCCTGTAACCCAAATGGTATTGGTTATTCTTACACCTTCCGGTGTATCCTCAAACAAATGTTCATCATACATTTTAGCAAGCGGAAAGCTGGTTACATCAATATACTTATTATTCTCGATAGTTTCGGTCAGCTTTATTTTAACATTGGGGCCGCCCTTGGGTCTCAGTGTAAAATGGTTGCCAGCTTCAAACTTACCTTCTATTTTGGCAAATTCTATATTGGTATCCCAATTATGCCAGTTGTTTACATCTGCAAACAGTTTCCATAGCTGTTCTTTTGTAACTTCTTTTGTCAGGGTTGAGTAGGTTCTTTTCCACATGATAATATTTGTTAAAGTTTGGATTTTGATTTACTATATGTACAAATATAATATGTATACTTATTATAATCCAAATTTATTTTGAAATATTTTTTAAATAAATTTTAGCAGAAGAGTAGTTGCGTTTATATTTGCAACCAATTAGTTGCAATACAAAATGAGACGAGACGTTTTCCAGGCCGTGGCCGACCCTACCCGCAGGGCCATACTTACCCTATTGATTGTACAGGCCATGACGCCCAACGCTCTTGCCGAGCATTTCGACAGCTCGCGGCAGGCGGTATCCAAGCATATTAAGATATTGACTGAATGCGAGGTGGTAACACAAAAACAAACCGGCAGGGAAATATATTACCATGTTGTACCCGAAAAAATGAAAGAGATAGACATTTGGATGGAACAATTCCGCAAGATGTGGGAGGATCGTTTTAACCAATTAGATAACCTGTTAGAAGAACTATAAACCAAACCATCATGACCAACAATTTTGTGTTCGAAACCGACATGGCCGCTAAAAAGATCTACATATCGCGGGAGTTTAATGCCCCGGTTGAAAAGGTGTGGAGAGCCTGGACTGAACCCACCCTGCTTGAAAAATGGATTGCGCCGAAACCATGGCGTGCCGAAACACGGACCTGGGATTTTAGCATTGGCGGCGTGTGGCTGTATGCCATGGTGGGTACCGAAGGTCAGCGCCATTGGGTGTATGCCGAATTTACGGCGATAAAAAACGAAGAGGCTATTTCAACGACAGGCAAGTTTTGCGACGGGGAAGGCAACCCGCTTGCCAACGGGCCAGCATCATACCGGGACACTAAATTCTTAAACATTGACGGAAACAGAACAAAGGTTGACCAGGTAATTTTATTTGAGGAAGAATCAACCATTAAAATGTTCGCTGAAGGTGGGTTTAAACAAGGTACTGAGGCGAGCCTGGGTAATTTGGATGAGTTGCTGGAGATGGACCGGGTTTAATTCCAAAGATTTTTAATCCTTCTTTACCCGTTGTGCTAAGCATGGCGGGTTTTTGTTTTTATAACCATGATGAATAATTTGGAAGGATCCGCATATCAACTTTTAATTAATTTTTAACCGACATTAATCAAAAACTATATCCGTGGTTAAAACTGCGGGTTTTACGCACCCAAAACTGCGGGTTTTACGCAGTAAAGTTCCGTAATCTTACGTTCAGCGATTATCCGGCCCCTTGTTACCTTTATGCAACCCCTAGACCTTATTTGGTTCGCAAGAAAAAAGCCCCTGACCAAACGTCAAGGGCTTTTGTTTTTTGCAGGAAATCATGGCAAATTGTCCGGAGACACAAGTATTGTGTCTCTACGTTAAACCCGTTTCTCTATCCTGTCATAAAATCCACCGAAGGTATTTACCTTCACTGCGTCTTCGCGGAAGAAATCGCCGGGGAACCCCAATTGTATTGCGCTGGCTTCGTCAAGCTTTTTCAGATGCGCCGGGCTTAGTTCTACGTCAACAGTTTTCAGGTTATCTTCCAGCTGGCCAAGCTTTGTTGCCCCTACTACGGGAATTGACGAAAAACCTTGCTGCATTGTCCATTTTAAGGCCACGTTGCCGGGCGATACGCCGAGTTCATCAGCAATTTCGATCACCACTTTGGTGATGCTTACGGCCCTGTCGTTGCGGCGTATACTTTCTTCTTTGATGCGGCCTTGTTCGCCGCGAAGGTACTTGCCGGTAAGCGCACCGCCGCCGAGCGGGGCCCAGGGTGTTACCGTCATTCCAAAGTGTTTGGCCATCGGGATCAGCTCGCGCTCGGGTGTTCGGGCAAGCAGGCTATACTCAACCTGTAAAGCCACAAACTGGCTCCAGCCCATCAATTCGGCAAGGGTATTACCTTTGGCGACCATCCAGGCCGGCGTATCGCTGATGGCGGCGTAGGTTATTTTGCCTTGCCGTATCAGGTCGTCCATGGCGCGAAGCACTTCGTCGATAGGGGTCAGGTCGTCCCAGATGTGGAGATAGAGCAGGTCGATGAAATCGGTTTTCAGTCGCTTCAGGCTTTCTTCGACACTGCGCATCATATTTTTGCGGTTATTGCCTGACGCATTGGGGTTGGTAATGTTATCCTTCAGCGAGTATTTGGTGGCCAAAACAAAGTAGTCGCGATCATTGTGGCTAATATACTCGCCTATTATTTTTTCGCTGGTACCCAGCTTATAGATATTCGCGGTATCAATAAAATTGCCGCCGGCGTTGGCGAAGGCATCCATAATTTCGAAGCTGCTGTCCTTATCAGCGCCCCAGCCAGCCTCGGTACCAAAGCCCATGCTACCCAAACATAATTCGGAGACTTTAAGTCCGGAGCGGCCCAGTAATTTGTATTTCATAGTTTTTGTAAAGCTTAAAGCAAAAAGACTAAAGCAGAAAGCTGCCTTGCATTTGTAAAGTTAGGGAAAAAGGTGAAAGCTTAAAGGCGAAAGGTAAAAGCTGAAAGCAGTGTTATTTATTTATGCACAGCGCCCAGCGGGGGCCGATATTGGTAGAGAAAAGCAAAAGGTTTAAGCGCTCCGTAGGTGCGTAACCCGGCATGCTGTGTTACGCGCCTACGGAGCGCTGGCTTGAATTAATTATTATCTACCAATATTTGGCTCCTAAGGGAGCCTTGAAAGTTTGGTGGGATATAAAGTTGGATACAATGGGGCATAATCAAAAATCAAACAAATATCGCCGTGCACTTGTAATTATTAAACCAACAACATCTACCATGAAAATCATCAATCTACATAAAACTGTCAATATAAATGAGCTTTATGAGCTGATCAGCCAAAAGCTGAACCCGCTTTTTCATGAGCAGAAACAAAGCAATATTAATTTCACGATAGAAAATAAAGACGGCGCTATTGAAATTTCGCAGCCCGAAATATATGACGATGTATTATTCCGCCTGGAGGCTAATGGCACGCAGCTGAATATTACCCGTTCAGAACATTATGTGGACGACATCAATTCCATCACCGTCGAATCAATCTTAAACATACTTTTCGAAGAAATGTCGGGCGACCGGGGGCTATCGCTGACATTAGAGGGGTAGCATGGCCTTTTCTTAACCGTTATCGTAAATTCCAATACGCCTATTTATCAATTTAATTAGGTACTTTTATATACAAAGCTCCCTGTATGATGCTTAAAGTATATGTTTTGCTATTATTGCTATCGGTAACCTTTTTTGCAGCAGTGCAAAAAAACGGTCCTGCAAAACCCGCACCGGTTACGACTCCGCAAACGCCGGTAATTGGCGAACCGGTGATTGTAAAAAGCGACACCTTGTTCAAATTTTATGCGGGCCAGGGTTTGTTCGATACTAAGGAGCGCGCCCGCATCGTGAGCGGCCGAATCAGCGAAATTATAGCGCAACTTGATTTTAATGCAGATTCGCTAAGGCTAAAAAATGATTCGGCGTTAACTATCATCAGCTATAAATCGCAATTGATAATGGCGGTTAACAACGCCGATGCGAAATTTTCGGAACTCGACCGGTCAAGCCTCGCCGCCAGCTATCTTTCTATCCTGAAAACAAAAACAGGCAGTGCGTTTGAAAGCGGCAGCATCAAACAAATCATTACCAATATTTTAGAGGCGCTTGCCGTAGTAGTTGTCCTGCTACTTCTAATCCGGGTGGTAAACAGGGGATTTCGCTGGCTAAAACCGAAGGTACTGTCGGCCTGGGAGAGCCGTCTTGAAAAGCTTAAAGATAAGGGCGCACCCGTAGGCTATGCCGACCGCCTGCTGCCATTGCTTAACAATGCCATAAAGGCAAGCCGGTTATTAATTATCGTGTTGCTTATTTACCTGGCGCTGCCTGTGGCTTTTTTGATTTTCCCCTTTACAAAGCCGGTTGCCATCCAATTATTAGGCTACGTAGTAACCCCGCTAAAAGGTATTTTACTGGCCATAGTCCATTATATACCTAACCTGCTGACGATAGCTGTTATTTACATCGTAACGCGCTATATTATCAAGCTTATAAAGTTTGTGGGCGGTGAAATCGAGAACGGCTCCATTACCATAAAAAACTTTTATCCCGAATGGGTAAAGCCCACTTATAATATTATAAAAGTATTGCTGTATGCCTTTATGTTCGTCGCAGTATTTCCATACCTGCCGGGGTCCGACTCAAAGGTATTCCAGGGGGTCACGGTGTTCCTGGGCGTGCTTTTCTCTTTAGGATCTTCGTCAGCAATTGCAAACATGGTGGCGGGAATATTGCTTACCTATATGCGCCCCTTTAAAATCGGCGACAGGATAAAAGTGGGCGAAATTACCGGTGATGTGATCGAAAAAAACATGCTGGTAACCCGCATTCGTACGATAAAAAATGAAGACATCACTGTGCCAAATGCCACAATCCTGGGTGGAGCGACTACTAATTACACGTCCTCCTCAAAAAACCTGGGCCTGATATTGAACACCAGCGTTACGATAGGTTATGATGTTCCCTGGGCGGTTATACACGGTTTGCTGATTGATGCCGCTCTTGCTACCGACGGTGTAATGGCAGAGCCCCGACCTTTTGTGCTGCAAACCGATTTGAACGATTTTAACGTTACCTACCAGGTTAACGCTTACACTGACCAGTCGCATAAAATGGCACTTATTTATTCTCAGCTGCATCAAAATATCCAGGACAAATTTAATGAAGCCGGAGTAGAAATCATGTCGCCGCACTATACCGCCCTGCGCGACGGCAATACCGTACAGATACCCGACGAGTATAAACCGGGGGATTATAAGAAGCCCGGGTTTAAGGTTGAGTCCGGAAGTTAGCAAATGAAGATCCTCTTAAATATAAAAGCCCCTGCATACAATGCAAAGGCCCTTTTATTTCTTTTTATCATTCGGACTTTCCGGACTTTAACCATTTATCCAGCTGAACTTATACTCCAGCATAGGGTTTTTCATGCGCTCGGCTACACGGAGCAGGCGGTCGGGAAGATTCATGATATAGTCGCGGGCTTTTTCGCCGGTTTCGGAAAGATCTACGGTGTGGGCGATCTTCCAGTCTTCTATCAATTCCTTTAGGATATCTACGTAATCGATAGCTGTGTATATACCCAGGCGTTGGGCGGCATCGGTAAAGTGACCGAATGTTTGACCAATTTTCAAGCCGACCTCGCGCAGGAAGTGTGCGGGCATTACAATCTTTTTGCGCATCATATCCTCGAAGGCCAGCATAGCCTCGTTAGGGTCTACCTCGAATATTTTTTCGATAAAGTATTTGTAGGCTTTTGCGTGACGGGCCTCGTCGCTGGCTATTACACCGCACATTTTTGACAGCAGCGTATCGCCCTGTTTTTTGGCCTGCGAAGCCACGCGGCGGTGCGAAACGTTAGTAGCCAGCTCCTGGAAGGAGGTATATATAAAGTTACGGTACGGATCGTGCCCAGTACCGATGTCAAAGCCGTCGGAAATGAGATATTGGGTAGATACCTCCATCATGCGCATATTTACACGACCGCTGAGGTACAGGTATTTATTGAGCAGGTCGCCGTGGCGGTTTTCTTCACCGGTCCAGTGGCGGGTCCATTGCATCCAGCCACCTTCCTCGTCGTCTGATACGCCTTCCACCATAGTAAGCCATGATTCGTAGGTAGGCAGTGCTTCTTCGGTGATGGTATCGCCGATGAGCACAGCCACAAGGTCGTAGCTTAAGCCCTCAGCGCTCTCGCGCAATTCTTTAATTTCACTGAAGAAAGTATCACGGGTTGAATCAGGCAAAAAATCAGACGGCTGCCATATCGTGTCGACAGGCTTTAAATATTCATCCTTTTTTTCAAGCATGAATTTTTCGATGTGTTTCATCACCTCGCGACGCTTTTCTTCGTAAAATCTCATAGTAACGTATTATTGTGCAAATTTAGCGAATTGTAACGAAAGTATTCGATTTTATAATAACAAGCGGCAACACCATTTTGTTAGTGCTAAAATTGTGAAGAATTGGTGAAGGGGATTTTTGGTGAGTGGTTGAGTGGTTGAATGGTGAGTAGTTGTATGGTTACGAGACACACGCGGCACGCGTGCGCCAGCAGGAGCATGCGCGCACGCGGGGAAGTCGAAAAAGCCCGCTATCCGCAGAATGTTCCTGCGGACAGCGGGCCCTATTGTTTGCTTCTGTTATTTGCCGATTTTTCCCTGCAAATAGCTCAACGCCTTATCTAAAACGGGGTCTTTATGCTGGATAAAATCCTGCACGGTTGGGGCGACTTCCATGGCGGGTTTGATACCAACGCCAACAAACGGACTGCCATCCGGATAGGTATCTTTTTTGGTGCAAACACGTGCGGTAAAACCTCCGACAAGTTCAAACTGGTAAGGCTGCCCTGTGCTGCCATAAGTTGGTTCGCCAATTCTCGTCATATGGGATTGGTTTGCGGCGCTAATGAGGAAATCTTCGGCGGCAGATGCTGTATTATTGCCGGTAAGGATGGCAGTGGGCACAACCAGCCGTTTGGCGTTTAAGTGAACTGTATCCGGCGCGTAGTCGAACGCATAGAAATAGCTATCGTGAAAAGCCTTCCAGCTTTTAACATTCCAGGCATTGTTTATTGTATCCTTAGGTGTAACATAATATCCCCATGCTTTAAATGCAGGGAGGTGGTCGCGGGTAAAATAGCGGGAATGTTGCATCAACGTATCCTTCATCAGGTATTGTAAGATGGAAGTTCCGATACCCGTGCTGCCGCCACCGTTATTCCGCAGGTCGATTATCAGTCCCTTAGCCTGGTAAAGCTCGGGGAGTTTCGCAATAAACATCGAGTCTATCTTATCATCGCCAAATGAATTCAGCGCCAGGTAGGCTACCTTTCCGGGATACCACTTCAATTCCAGCAGGGGATACTGAGGAAACGAAGGGTAAAAGGCCGTGTCGGTAGTTTTTGCATGCGTGAGGTGCAGTGAAAATACTTTGCCGTCGGGCTTTTTAAAAGTAACATCGTAGCTGGCGCCGATTAAACCCAATAGCAGGTTTTGTATCCCGGAGCGCTCACGTACATAATCTGTGGAGCTGAAAATATAAGGTTCTGAATTTTCTTTGGCATATTGGCGGGTGGGTATGCCGTTAACCGAGATAACTTCGGTACCGATTGGTATTTCATTCAATTCGCTTTTCAGCACACGGTTTACAATCGCTTTGCCGCCTACGTCTTCCAGTCCGAACCAATATTTACCGAACATTTTTCCAAAGAACAAGCCGTTGACGGAGCCAGGAGCGAACACACCGGTATGCCCGTCTTTCAACATCGCGCAAAAACGCATCATCAGGCGGTAGTATTCGTAATCGTTTTTGCTTTGGCTCACCTGGGGGATGAGCGCCTTATACGTGCTGTCCCAGGCCTTCCTGTCGATTTGATTCAGGTAAACGAAATTGTAGTTTACTTCCTGCCAAAACTTCGATAAACCGTATATTTTATCTGCTGCGCTCAGATTGTTGGGTAAATCCTGGCTAAAACAGGCGAGTTTTGCAAATAAGCAAAGGATGAGTAAGATTTTTTTCATTATGATGGATTAGTTTAAATATACGAAGACCTTCGTGGCAAATTACATGCCATTTATTTAATTAATTATTTGTCAGCCGCTTACCGGAAGGCGCAAATAATTACGCATCAAGACCGGACGAACGGACGTTCGTTTTTGTGCAGTAAATATAAACACGGCTAACTATAAGCGAAAGTATAGCGGGTTCTTCATTCACTCCTGAGACTTTTAATAGGATTAACGCCGGCTGCCCTTGCGGTTTGCATTATTATTAGTAAGGTAGCTATCAAAGTTATCGCACCCATCGAGATTATGAACGGAAATATGGAAATACTAATTCGATAAGCATAGTCGCTCAACCATTTGTCCATTATCATATAAGCAAGCGGGCAAGCTGCAAAACATCCTACCCCTATGATAACTAGAAATTCCTTTAAAAACAGCGATATAATACCCGCAATTGGCGATCCCAATACCTTTCGTATGCCTATTTCTTTAGTGCGTTTTTGAATATTTAACGATACCAGGCCGAGGAAGCCAAGCAATACAATCACAAAAGCCAGAACGGCCGCGACTGTGGCGGCCTGCTTTAACCTTATCTCGCCGGAGTAAATCTTCTTTAGCGCATCGTCAATAAAGCTCCATGCAAATGGTTCGCCGGGCATTAGCTCATTCCATTTTGCCTGTACGGCGCCGATGTTTTTTATCAAATCGCCTCCTCCCCTTAGTTTAAAAGACATGTACCGGTAACTTTTGGAATAGTTGACGTTGGTAAAAATCAAAGGCTGTATGCGTTCCTGCATCGACCCGAAATGAAAATCTGACACTACGCCTGTTATTGTGAATACATCGCCCATACCCGTAACGTTTTGCCCGACGGCGTTTTGGGGATTTTTCCATCCCAGGGCCTTTGCCTCTGTTTCGTTAATCACAGCCTGGCTTGAATCATCTTCGGTGACTATCGGCTTAAAAAAAGTGCCGGCTATAACAGGTATATTATACGTTTGGGCAAACTGGTTATCATCAGTTAAATGCTTGGAAGCTACAGCCTGCGAGGGGTTATCTCCCTGCCGGTACACGGACGCTTCCATTTCCCAATCGATATTTGCCGGTATTTCCCAGGATATTGATGCGTTGCTTACCTGCGGCATCCGTGCAAACTGCCGGGCCATGGCCTCCATCTTTTCAACTCCTTTCGGCGACCAGTCACGCGGCACCTGGGCGTATATCACAAAGTCTTTATTGTAACCTAAATCACCTTTAAAAAACAGGTTTACCTGCTCCGAAATAATAATAACGCTGATAAAAACTACCGCCGCCGTTGTAAATTGAAAGGCAACCAGCACCTTACGCGAAAGCACGCTGTGCTCAACTGTTTTTGAACCACCCTTTAGCGAGTCGATTGATTTTAAACCTGACAGAATTAGCGCGGGATAAATCCCGGCAACCAAGCCTACCAACAGGGGAAATAATACCGGGATAATGATAAAATAAACCGGGAACGAAAAAAGCCCGGTGATTTCTTTTCCGATCAGGTCGCCAAAATATGGACTTACCACAATATAGATTATAAGCGCCAATGCGGTAGCCAGCATCGCCATAAAAACCGCTTCGGTTAAAAACTGGTAAATCAGCTGTTTCCGCATGCCGCCCATTACCTTGCGGACGCCGATTTCTTTCATCCTGCTTGCCGAGCGCCCGATGTATATATTCACGAAATTGATAACCGCCATCGCCAGCACAAAAAATGCGATGCACGACAGCGTCCATATCATCTTATTTACAAGGCCGTTATTTACCTGCAAATGGTATTTTTTGAGCGGCATTAAATAAGGGACAAGGTTATGGTAGATATCAGGCGATGCATTTTTCCGGAGCAGATCCCGCATTACCGACTCCACAGCGGCTGGCTTTGCACCTTTTCTCAATTGGACGTAATCGACAACGCTCGTGTTATTCCATCCTTCCGCACTGCGTCTAAGATATTTTGAATCAAGCGTGCTAAAGAAGAAATCAACATCGTGATACAGCTCAGTCTTAGTAACAGTATTTTCCGGCTGCTCAGCAAGCACCCCGGTGATCATAAAATCTTTTTTATGACCTTTAAAATCCTCAAACGACAGGGACTGCCCGATAACAGCTGTTTTACCGAAATATTTTATAGCCGCCCGGCTGGTCACTAAAACGGTTGCCGGCGCGCGAAAAACAGTCCGCGGGTCGCCGTGCAATAGTTTGAAACCGAACATATTTAGCATGGTGCTGTCGCCAAACTGCAAACCTTCCCGAAAATGATTATTACCATTTGAAACGATAGTAAACGCAGGCGTTGAATTATAACTATTAACCACCAGGCCGGGGTATTCCTCTTTCAAGGCTTTGGATAGCTGGGCGACTGACGTAAATTCGAGCCCCATATTGGGCGTTTTCCATTTACTCAGGATTATATATTGGTCATCGGCATTTTTGAGATCGCGGTTAACCCGCAGCTCATCCCATACATAGGCCCCGATAAGCAAAGTAAAAACAATGCCTACCGACAGGCCGCCAATATTAATTAACGAAAAGCCGCCGTGCCGCCACAGGTTTCTCCAGGCAATTTTGATATAGTTTTTGAGCATTTATGTACGCTTGAATGACATGAGGTTATCCTTGCTACCCCGCCGTTTACTACAACCTTACCGTCGCCGGCAAATACTTAGCAATTAAATCCTCATAAAAAGGTTTCAGCTCGGCTACCACGGGTGGCTTAGGGCTTTTTGAATAGAGGTCGTAAGGGTTAAATTTATCTACCCATTTAAACATTTCCTGGTCGTGGGCATTCAGCAGGTGGTCGTACTCATGCTCGCGGTGCTGCGAATAAAAGGAATGATAGCGTATCATATATAAACCTTCTTCGGGCAGGTGATCTTTGGTGATGTGATATAAATATTCATCATGCCCCCAGGACATGTGGATGTTATCCAACCCGCAATGAGGTGAATAAACGCCGTATTTGGTATTGTACCGTTCATCGTAAGTATCAGGGTTATCCGCAAAAAATTCAGGATAAACAATCTTGTCCGAAAACTTACATCCTACCGGGAAAGAATCGCCGACTACATTCCATTGCGGTTCGCCAAACAGGCAAAGTACTTTCCCCAGGTCGTGGATAAAGCCGGTAAGGATAAACCAATCCGGATGACCGTCAGCACGAATAGCTTCGGCGGTTTGCAATAAGTGCTGGAGCTGGTCGAGGGAGGTATCGGGGTCCGAGTCATCAACCAGCGTATTCAGGTATTCCATGGCCTGCCACCAGGGCATTTCTTTTTTATCGAACTTTAAAAAATTCTCTTTTTTCGCCAGAACGTTGGCATAGGTTTGGTATTTATGGTTGAGGCGGTAAAATTCACGTACGCCGCTATTTTCCGGGCTGTCATAATTGCGGAATTCGTCTTTACTTTTTGCCGGCTCACCGGGTTCGGGGTAGCGCTGCAGCACATCATCTTCCCATTGGTCTAATCCGGTTAACGGGGCGGTGTCTTCATGGCGTAAATCTCTCATGTGTTTTTTACGTTTATATAGGTAATCTGTTTGTGGGTCAGGAGATATAAAGTTACAAAGTATTATAAACGGTTGGCGGAAGAATTATAAAAAAAGATTAACTATTGGTAAATAGTTTAAAGACTGGCGTTGTTGTAAAAGGTCTGATGTGTCACACGCGGCATGCGTGCGACAGCGAGGGTGTTGATTGCGACAAAAGCAACTGCTATATTTGAACCTGGTTCACCAGATTATACTTTTAGGGGCTATAAAAAATAAACCCTGCAACCTAAGACTTCGCTCAACCATTTAATGATGAAATCATTTCCTGCTATTGTTGTTATCGTGCTGATGACATTTTCCCTGTCAACCTACAGCCAAAATTATAAACAGTTACATAAAGCTGCTGATAGCCTGTACAAAGCGAAAGCTTACCCGGGCGCTGCCCGGCTTTATTTGGAATCTGCCGCTATTGCCGATTTCAAATTGCAGAAAACCGGAAGCTTATATCGGGCGGCCTGCTGTTATAGCCTGGCCGGAGACAGGGACAGCGCTTTTATGATCCTGCGTAAAGCAATCAAAGCCAAATACAGCGACAAAGCGCATTTATTAGCCGATAAAGACCTGGATGCCCTGCATAAAGAAAAAGAATGGACGCAGCTTGCGGCCTCGGTAAAGGAAGAAAAAAAGGTACTAAATAAAGCACCGCGCCAGGCATCGCTGGTAACGGAAGATATTCACAGATTTTGGCAAGCTTATGACCTGGCACAAAAAGACACCGTCAACCGGGCAGCCGTTTATAAAAAATATTATTTCGACAAGGCGTCGCGCGGGATGCAGGATTATATGGGACTGAAGGTGGCCAGTATTGCAGCTTTTGTGCGGCATTATGATCAGCGTGCGCAATTCTACCACGCCATCAGGCACAACACCTTACAAGCAGACAGCCTGAAGCCCGCCATATATACTTGTTTTGAACAGTTAAAGGCCATGTATCCCCCGGCGGTATTCCCCGATGTTTATTTTGTTATGGGGGCCTTTACCAGTGCAGGCACCGTATCAGATGCGGGATTACTGATTGGTGTTAATCAAATATGCAAAACGGACGATACGCCGCTGGGTGAATTGAGTTTGTGGGAAAAGAATAATTTTAGTCCGCTGCAAAATCTGCCTGCCGTTATTTCGCATGAGCTGATTCATTTTCAGCAGGGCGAACTTTTAAAAATGGATGATACCACCACGTTATTCCCGGTGCTGATAGAAGGTATGGCCGATTTCCTGGGTGAGTTGATTAGCGGCAAAAACATCAACCAGCGCCTGCATACCTGGGCTAAAGGTAAAGAGAAAAGAATATGGGACGCATTTTTAAAGGATATGAACTATAACCGGTATTACAACTGGATTGCCAACGCCAGCCAGGAAACACCCGATAACCCGGCAGACCAGGGCTATTGGATTGGATATCAAATATGCCGCGCCTACTATATGAATGCCACTGATAAACGACAGGCCATTTACGATATGCTCCACTTTGCGAACGCGATGGAATTTCTTAAAAAAAGCGGGTGGGAGGAGATATTGGCGGGGTATAAATAAACGCTTTTGAATCAGTAAAGAAGAAAGATTTGGCCCGATTGATTATTGATGTTGCTATTCTTCTATTTTAAATAAGCTTTGGCTTTTACACTATAGGTAAAAGCTACTTGCATACCCGTCCGAAGTCACAGACGTTCGGACAGCACTCCGTATAAACTACGCACAGTAGGGTTACCTTGCAAACGCGGCACTAGAAGCCTTTGCACTGTAGGCCAACCCGACATTCTAGCGCCAGAAGAGGGTGGTTATATGCATAGTGTTGTTGTCAGATAAATTATATCTGTTAATTACCGAGTTCCCTTACAATATCTTGCATTTCTTTTCTTCTTAAATAAA
>Ga0105239_10000223_pt1 | contig 83456 bp, 80 predicted proteins | sample KBSC44metaG_FD_92761 | JGI IMG/M metagenome (GOLD analysis project Ga0105239, IMG submission 92761) | Corn rhizosphere microbial communities from Kellogg Biological Station, Michigan, USA - KBS C4-4 metaG | ecosystem: Host-associated > Plants > Roots > Rhizosphere > Soil | place: Michigan, USA...
CGATTAGTTAGAACGCTAGAAATGCTTTGTGCTCCTTTCCCCGCGTTGGAAGCATCTATCTGGAAGGTTGGCTGAAAGATTCCTCTTGCCTTTCTGCTTGCTGTTCTAGTTAAGCCTGATAGTGTAGAAATGGGTCTTGCCAACCAACGAATCATGGAAATGGATGAATATGTTCAAGAAGAGTCTAATTCGTAACTTCAACCAAAGTATAAACAGCAATCGCTCTTCCGTACTAAGTAGCTGGGAGGGAAAATAGTACGATGTCTCTAGTCGCGGATATCCTGAAAAGTTGACATGAAATTTAAAACGATGTTCCTTTTTTTCTGCTCATTTTTTACGTAGGGCCTTTCACTAGCCAGTCCAACAGCATGGCCATCTCAGCGATGCCACCGCCCTCGTTGCTCCAGGCGTGCAGCCGTTCCTGAACCTTACTGACACAGTCGCTCCACAGCGGAGGCACGACGACGCAAGCTGCCGATTCGATGTTGAGCTCCTTCGCGCGCACGGCTGCGATCAGACACAGTGCGTGGTTGAAGCGGACCCGACACGCGCCCCACGAACCCGGGTGGCGGAAAAACGGGACCTCGGTCTGGATCCGGTAGATGCTGAGGCGGAGGCCGGCTGATGCACGCGCGCCGAACGATTCAATTTGCGACGGTGTCAGTCGCGTGCCGCCGTGCAAGCACATGTATAGATACGCGCGGCAGAGGATCTCGCGGACTTCTACATATCTTTCGCGCACGAGCTTGACGAGTTCTCCTTCGTCTGGTGATGGGAAAACGTCGGGTGGCAGATTGAAGCGCAATACGGACGGGAGACATTCCAGCCACTGTTGAAGCTGTGATTCTAGGTTCTGTATCGTGTCCGCCGCACGGGTGGCAGTGCATGAGTCCATGGTCGGTGAAAGCATGGTTGCTGCGGTTCGGGTGCGGTTGAGCAATCGTCGCAGTGAGATCTCGGCTAAGTAGAAATAGTAAGAACCTTCCACAGGTGTCTGGAAGCTAGGAGATTCCTGAGAGAGAATGTCCCCACTGCTTTGGTGGAAGCTGGTGATCGTTGGGAATGTTGGCAGTGAAAATGGGAAAGACGATTCCTGCAGTGTACAGGAGGGCAGATCGACAAGTTCATGTCGAATCTCACTAACCCACCAGTGTTAGCTATTGTATCAATCTAAGTCAGGGTGTCCGTGCATACCATTCATGCTTGAGACAAGTCCAGTACAGCCGTTGTTCAAGACCTAGCCACGGTCAGTATACGGCACTCGAAGTTGAACAACCAGGGGTTCAAGACACATACTCTCTTCCTGCTTCGACCTCTGCGTTTTCCCATGCGCATGCTTTAGATTGTACGATTCCCATAACATGGATGCTGTGCGAAACATTTTCCATCCTGGGATGGGATCGATGTTGTATTGATGCCACATTCTAGTCTGCATTAGCACCTAGGTCACATATTTGTGTTCATGCGGCAAGCCCTCACCCGAGGAGGCAGAAACATACTACCCCGAGCAATGATGCATCCAGATGGGCTGCAAACATTCGTTTCTGAGCCATTACAAAATAGCCGAGTGATTCTCTCAAACGGTGCTCCGGTACAGCCATTGTAATGTACCGCCCAGAGTAGGGACTTCCCTGCTCGTCGGGCTCAGTCAATCGACGTTCATCTTCGGGATAATTGCCCCAAATTGCCGCCAGAGCAAATACCAGGAGCACCAGGCAAGATGAAGCCGTCCAACCGAACCCATTCTCGAGGACGTCGGCAATATGCTCTTCAAGCTGGTCGGCGTCTATGATAGGATTCTTGGGTTGGATCTTAGTCATGTAAATATCCCGTAATTCAAAAATCCGCGCCGGTGATGGATTCGATGTTTCTTTTCATTACGCAAAATTTGTCAGTAAACTTCGTACTCGATCGGGTCCCCGCGCCTATGAAGGGAGGTATGCACATACCTAGAGTAAGGGGATGGGGCTTTTCCACATATGCCGCTGCTGGAAAGGTGTCAACAGGCTTTTTGGCTGGGAACACCGACCAGCTCAGGATCATATCAGAGCCCGTAATCCGTGTCCAGGATATATCCTTCCGCGACATCGTCTCCAGATCATCATCTTCGATGACTGAGAATTGCGACGGATGGGGTGATGGCTGTTGTCTAAGGCCATCTTTGGTAGTTTGTGCAAGATCGGACAGAACACGGCCCTGATTGTCAATTGCCGCTAATATTTTGGTGGCCCAAACTTCGAATCTTGAAGTGGTTGGATCAGCGCACTGGATCCGGAGCGGAGTCAAAGGGAGAGCCCAGAGACTGCTTACTTACATTGACGATGGGTCTTTATCAGGATAGACACAGGATACGCCGCGTTTGGCACATTTGGAACAAACAGGACGAGCAGAATCGCACCTCGTTTTGCTGATTCTGCAGTGTTCGCAAGCGGCCAAGGTTCTGGTATGGGAGATCTGGTCATTCGATCGCTTCCTCTTCTTACCCGTTGAATCCGAGGACGTCAATGGTGGTGAGGGATTTGGGCCTTCCATCTTTCCTCATCGAGAATGAGAATGAGCGCGCCCAAGTTGCTGGGACCAGCCATGTGGGATCGAAACCGAAATCAGAAGTCAAAGGCTCGCAAAGAGAAACGATAATTCAGTATAGGGAGTTAAATCTCAGATCGCTCAAGCCGTGCCCAGGTGTACTTGCCGAGAAGGGGAACTCCCCAGGCTATTTGCTTCACTGGAGGCTCGCCCTTTAGCCTAACGTCCAACCGTCGAGGCCCGAGGGCGGGGGGCCAAAAGTAAGGGCGATACCGGTTACCCAGTTCGGAGTGTAGCACCCAAGTATTAAATACTCCGGACCCCAAGCACTCCACGCCCAGGCGTCCCTGGTACGTACCTGGGGAACCAAACGCTAGTCACCGTCGATCAATAGGCACAACTCTTTGTCGCCCAAGGATTCGAACAACATTCCAAGTCGATTTGCTCGACAATATTCGCTAGCAAGGTTTGCGACGAGTGAGGCGAGTGAAGTCCTGACCGTAACAGGAAAGAGTAGCAATATCTTTGGTGCAGCTCATGGAGGGAGACTGATGCGCCGGCTTCGTACGGAGAAAGCAGAAATTCATTGCGAGATTAGTTAGGAAGGTGATCGCAGAGAACGGAGAAGGAATAACTTATTTCCGCTCTTCCCCTCACTGCAGGGGATCTCAGGTGGGTGTTGGGTGGGTGTCACCCAGGAGTTAGGGAGGCCACCAAATTACGTCAGCCTCAAGTCGGCCACACACAAACACGTGGTAACGCGACAGCCGACGTCATCTATCGGCATGAAACTTGAATGCATGGACTTTTAACTCCCTCCAGACCAACTCACAAGATCTCTAAGTCCCAAAGCTATCGAAACACCCCTAATCAAAACTGGGAAGACAAAATATACCGTACAGAAGCCATAGGACTGCGCCAGAACAAAGAAGCCAAATCAGCCATGGTGCGCATCGATTTGGGTGGATTCCCGACCATCGACCTCAATGGGGGACCGGGCGAAATATCCCGAGTGAGGAATAGGATTCGTCGGAATATGAGAGGCCAGGGCCAAAGTACCATCAGGATGAGCTGGAACACGACAGTCCCCCGGATCGTGCTGACGAGCGACACCGACGAGTTCGACGAGACTATCGTTCAGCATTTCCATGAAGAGGGCTTTCAGCTGGCGTACCTGGCCTACGAAGGGAATCACAACGAATACATGTCTAGATTGCAGCATCTACAGGACCCATTGGAACTCGGGGAGAAATATGCAATCGTAGGTAGGTGTCATTTTCTTGTTCAAATACAAGCAATCCCTATTTCACTTGTGCCTTGTAGAAGCAAAGTCCCATGCAACTGCCAATGCTCTGACGCATATATGAACGTCATCTAGCCTACGGAGACGCAGCAGCACTGGTACTTGAGGCATGCATGAAGCCAATGCCCAAACTGGTCGCTGTCATCGCATACTACCCACCATACATGCCCAGAACGACGACCAACTTCCCACCGACACTTAATGTGCATATCCACCTAGCGGGCTCGCAGAAGTTCGGCACACGACACCCTAGCTATCGGTACGAGCACACACACGAGGGTTTTGCGGAACACGATCTGGATGAATTCAACAAAGTCGCCGCTCGGCTCGCGTGGTCACGCGACATCGATCTACTGCACAGGTCCTTCGATATGCCCCAGTACGACTTGGAAGCGATCTGGGATCAGCACCAGCAGCTCGAGTTGGCGGATAAGGACGCCGACAAGGCCATGAAGAACATGGTGTCCGACCCGTATGTCAACCACGTGCCTACCATGACCGGCGGCATTGGGAAAGACGACCTGCACCGATTCTACTCAGACTTCTTCATGCCCGGCAACCCACCTTCACTGAAGGTCCGGCTTCTGTCGCGGACCGTGGGCTCCGACCGCGTCGTCGACGAGATGCTCGTCAAATTCACGCACACGACGGAGATGCCATGGATACTACCGGGGATCCCGCCCACAGAGAAGAGAGTAGAGGTTGTGATCGTCAGCGTGGTCTGCATCCGGGGCGGGAGGCTGTACCATAAACACGTCCACTGGGATCAGGCCACAGTGTTGGTGCAGATCGGCCTGATCGATCCACAGCTGATTCCTAAAACTTTTAAGACAGCAGAAGAAGGGAGGGAGAAAGAAGTCGAGAGACTTCCTGTGTGTGGCAAGGAAGCCGCGAGGAAGGTGGTGGACGAGGATAGCCATGAGAGTAATGACTTGATAGATGACTGGTGAGGAAGGGGTCGGTATGTGGAAGGGGAAAATGTCTTGTTGGATTTTATCCGTGTTCCTGGCGCCAGCACACAAAAGGGTGCGGATATGTGGAGTTTCAAATTCTGGTACACAGGTGGCGCCCAAATTACCTAGTCATAGGTTTATTTATTCATTGCATAATGCATGTACAGGTGCTATCAAAGAAACGAATGAGAAATGCCCTGTAAGGCAGACGCCCAGTAACGCCGCTCGCACGTTCTCGTATAATTAGATATCTATCATAACTTGCCCTTAGCCACGGGTATCCTGACACCACTAGTGTCCGCCATCAACCTCAGCCTGCCTGCGAGGAAATCCTCCCAGATTTCCCTGAACTTCGGCAGCCCGGTGCGAGCGTAGTCTTCTGCATCTCTCCACATCCTTCTCCTGACCCCTTCGTGGTCTAGATATTCCAGCTCTGGCGTCAGGATCTGGGTCCGGAGGTATTCCCTGCCAAGTCTCTGGCTTTCAAAGAGGTCCAACATGCTCTCTAACCGGGGGATCTGCTCCCCACTCTCAACCTTCATGTGTTCGAGCAGTTCGGCGAAGAGCTTGTTGATCACGTTGGGGAAATCATTCGATTCCAAGGATAGGTCGAAGAGCGCTAGGAGTTCGAGCCTTGCATGTTCATGGTCAGTGCGGTCGTGCTCTGCCATCTCCCTGCCTTCATCACCTAGCTGTTGGACAAAGGCAGGTCGCATGACGATGTCTTCGGAGACGTCATGGCGCACGAGCCGCCAGGTGACTTCAAGTAATAGTCGGCCACGATCGGCAGGGGTGTGGGCTTTCGACAGCCGTTTGGCGTACTTGTTGATGTTATCGTGATCCTGCTCGATGATGGCGGAGAACGTGGGTGGAGAGCTGTAGGCGGGAGTAGAGGCGCTCGTGGGAGCTGCCATGGCCGATTGAGAGTCTCCTTGGTTTGGTGTTGAACGAGGAAGTTTTGGGGATTCTCGGGTCGAGAGATCTTGTATGCCGACTCTGTAGGATGGGGCGTTGGTCAAATATGTATCCATCATTTCAACACAGGTGATACTGATATGGTAGTGTAAGAGCAACACCAGGGGGCTTCAGCAACACTTGAAGGGAGCGTCCAGTCCTCCTTCGGAGTGCGCGACAGATGTCACCCCAGAGGGGCTAGTGGCAACGGTTCGCACGACTCGGAATGGGATGTTCAAACGAGAGCGGGTGGGCAATTTTGAGATCCGTGCCGCCCCATAATTGTTGAAAACAGGACTAATAACACGGATATAGTACCTAGGAGGTGATCAACGGGCTTCACTTGGACGCGAACGAAGTCCTCGGTACCTCGTATAGCAACTAAAAGGAAAAGAACAGTGGGGAGGCGTGCAAGGAAGCGAGGCGAGTGGCAAGATTCAGAAGATACGATCTTACAGCCATCGTTCCCACCAAAACCCTCCGCTAGCATTCTCGAAACCTTGAAAGCCGATGATGATTGGTGATGGAAGGAGAGCAAAATCTGCTCCGAAGCTGACTCGTTGAATCACATGCGGGCCCCAAGAGTGTGAGATTGACGCCGCGTTTGCCGCTTTAACACAAGACGATATGCATGACGTCACCAAGCCATCCCCGCCTCCATGCCTCCAGACTTTACTAGGGACCTTCGAGTTCATTTGCAAACAACAAGCTTCAGCCTGATGATCACCAAGCAAAGGCCTGGCAATTCCATTGTGGATGCCTTTGCATATGTACCTTGGGAAGTTGCAATTCTCTCTGAATGCCCTTCGAGTTTTCCTTGAATCTGCTTTCACTACCGCCTCGCCTACCCTCGCGGCATAATCTGATGCAATTCCCATATCTACACCTGGGAAAGGCTCCGAAAATTGCTCCACTGATCATGTCAAAGCCTCAAAATGGACGGCCTCGAGTTAGCCCTCGTCCAGAATCTTGTATATTTATACCAGTCTCACTACCACTTTGTGTCTGCTGTGCGTAGGGCGGTGTCGGCACGAAATCTGTCGTTGTAACAAAGAGCACGTTCACTGAATTTGCAGCAGCCAACGAGGCCTTGCACAACGATGAACTGGACTCGGGGTTTGACGGCCTTCGACTCGCAATCAGTTTTCTGTCAACGATTGTTGTGGCTCACTCTATCACACCAAGACAGGAGAACTGGTTGACTAGCGCTCTTATGATCAAGATCTCTCCGGCCGTGGGATAGGCGACATTTTGGTTCGTCGACCACACTCATCAATCCGAACTTCTCTCGCTTTTCTCTCACTTTGAAGACTGCTTTCATTTCCTTCGAACATACTGTTGAAGTTGACACTATAGCATTTGAACCACAACAATATTTATCAAATTAATTTTTTTCGAAGGCAACTCATGGCAGGACAATAAATTTTTATATATACCAGAGTAACCATGCCTCGGCTGGCGATCTGTGTTGACATAGGGCAGCAACGCAGGCCTTCCCAAACAGGACAAGCCCTCCCAATTTTCCTCTCCTTAACGAATCACAAAAGAACATGGATTGTGGACCAGACAGGGTTCGATGCGAACAAAAGTACCATCGCTGAAAATAGCCCAGGCCCCTGGAGCCTGGTGCGCCAGTAGTGCAGACTTCCCTAACTAAGTCCATTGTGGTGATCTCAAGCGATCGACCAGCATCTTGGCTTGTTTCTCGAACCGAATTGCTGGACGATGCAGGATAGTTCGGCAATGCTAGGCTCCAAGGAGAGAATTTGGGCGGCGTTAAGGAATTCCGTGGAAGTTGAGCTCTCTAGGCTGGTATCACTAGTCTTCTGCACGATGTATCCACGGCACCCGATAGATAGCAGGAGGCCCTCCGTACCAAAGTCAGTCGGTGTAGACATATACCAACTCGTGCACACAAAATCCATCGAAGTTGCAAAAATAACGTCGAACGGGAAAAGACAAAAACTTCCAAAACCAAACCAACTTCTCCAGTGTCAACCCACCGGTCGGGATTTTGTATTACATATCTCAACCCGAGTGCCGGATTGGTAGGGCGCTCCAACGTCCCAACAGTTAAGGCTCTAGAGCCTTCCGGAACCGGGTGTTTATCTCTAGTCTGGCCCCTGTTAGATTCTTGGGAGAATCCCCGCAATTGTAAGTCAAGTCGTTTGATTTGGGGCGTGGTGATGTTCCGGGGGTGGTCGGAGAGAGCGATGCTGTAGCAGGAGTGAGAGGCTGGCTTACGAGTGAGGAATCAGGATTCACTTGGAAGCCCCTAAGCCACACTACCAAGTCGTCGAAAGACCACAGATTTGCCCTAATTTGAATCCTCATTATCGGAGACCTTAATATCCAGCTTGATACCGTCCGGTACGGTTCATATCTGCCTCAAGCTGTAGGCTCAACAATAGTTACAATTCACTGCATCCCGCTCAAACGCAGCAAAAATGAAGTCATTCAGCGCTAACACTAACGGCAGCGAAGGATGTTTGGCTTCAATGCGGTCCAGCTTGCTCCCCAGAATCATACACTTCTCGGCTGTCCCAGATCCGGCGTAGCAACGCCTCTTCTGGTGAAAGTCCGTCCTGCTCATCGTCCTGCAACCCGTCCAGGCTGCCTCGTGATGGTGTGACTTCAATATCGTCATGACTAGTCTGCCTTTGGAAGTGGACTCTCCCTCCTCCTCGACTTGACGATCGTAATGCCAACGGAGACGGCTTTCGATCCTCAAGACTGCGGCTAACACCACTTTTGGCTTGTCCATTTACAGTATTCGAACTCTGTCCACGCCTGCTTTGAGGCCTGCTCTTGGAAAGAGTTCCGCCAGAAGAGCCAGCGCCAACGTCCTGAGGAAGTGACGCACTTTCTTTGAGCCTGATCATACTCTCAACAATCGGGCTTCGAAACCTCCTGACCACTGTCAGATGCTTGATCGCACCCTCGTAGTCTTGCTTAACGGCCTTAAGCTCCCCAGCAAGCGTACGCCCAGCTGCTACGTTTCTATTTCGACTTCTTGACCCTGTTCTGATATGCAAGGAGGTCGAAGATCCCAGGTCCAATCCCATTCCTGAAGCCGGCGGTGTGGTTGGTGTTGATGCACTAGCACGTATCATCTCCCTCCTTTGCAATTCAAGTTTCTGTTGTGTCCGCGAAGGAGCCTGCTGGCCTCGGGGTTTGTGGAATGTACGTGATTTCTCGGGGCTCTCTGAGGGCTGAGGTTTGTAATTCGAAAGAAATCCTGAAGGTGAACCCGAGTCCATGCCCTCATCAACGATGCGCTGCGACGAAGCTGGGGTGTCAAGGAAGTGTGACACGCCGCCGTCTATTGAAGAAGATTGACCAGGACCGGGTGTAGTCGGTGTCGCATTCATTGATGCTGTTTCAGCATGGCTGATTTGTGAAGACTTGGAGGGCTCTGTCCGTGTGATTTGGGCCGGTGTAGCATGTGCTGAGACAGTAGACATCGCAGGGGGCGCCCGAGATCCACGTGTCTTCTGTTGAAGCAAATGGGGTTCGGGGGGTGTCTGCGAAGGAGACATATCGGACTGCTTCCACAAGTTCGGTGCAGAGCGGTTATTACTCTTGAGAGAAGGCTGAGGAGGTGAAGAAGTATGAGCAGGATGGCTGATCGCACCTTCAAGGTGCTTCTTGGGGATTGCCTCGCCGTTGGGAGTACCTGTTCTGGCGGGGGTAGATGTCTTGGAGTTGTTGCGAGTTGCTTCCGGCGATTGTGTCGTAGAATCCTCCCATTCTCCCTCCTCTTCGTCTTCCGACGAGTGATCGCCGATTTGAAATACATTATCCCTCCGGTCTTTGTTCTTCCTCTTTGGAGCAGGTGGTAGACCAACCTTCTTCAGTGCTGGGTGGGAGAGGTTTCGCGCCAGAGCATTGGCAGAATGGTTCCTCCGCAGGTTGCCATGAGAGAGATTCTTGGCCAAAGCAGCCTGCGAAGTATTCCGACGTACCAGCGGGGCCCCAGGGCTCTGAGGGGGGGTGGAGCCAGTTGATTTCTTCCTCTGGTGTGGGTGTGGATGCGAATCTGAAGCAATGTTTGCTGTTGAGTGAACTTTGCCCAGTTTACTGAGCCCTTTACCGTGTGAAACATTTCTTGAATGGCGATTCACAACATGGGGACGATGGACCTTGTGTATTGTCGTCTGTTTGCCCGATGAAGACAAAGAATGGGTTGAGGGTGCTCGCTCGCTTAGCGACGGTCGCTTCATTGGGGAGGGGGAGGAAGAAGGCATGATACTATGGAGGTCAAAGAATGCCAATGATCAATTGGTTGAGGTAATGCTCGTCAAGATATGGACATGATGGAATGGATATTTGAAGAGCCTGTGCTCGTCATGTCATAAGGGAAATTGATATAGGAGGTTCTGTGATGCAAGACTGCAGTGACCAACGGTTTGAGGTCGCTGGCAATTGCTACCTCCAAGTGACTCCAGCAATCTTTTGGCGGGCGAGCCCGAGGCTTCATCGCCGTGCACGTGATGCATGATCTGGATCGGAATAAATATTGTCCGTGACGCTCATCTTGCCCTAGCTTGGATTTGTATCATTTCCAAGATAGGAGTAACACTCCGGACTCATGCGTGACTGATCCCGAAGTTGGCTGTAACATTCAGATTTGTCGTGCAATCGCTGAAACAGGAGACAGGATTGAAGTTGAGTCTTTTCTTGGCATAACCAGTGCCTGGTTGTGGGGATTTCAAAGTTGCTGCGTTGATTTTCACATAATTTTACAATACCCCTTTGATTGTTGAGATAATCAGGCCTCGACAGCGATCAACAGCAGAGGCACCTGGTTTGCTCCTCATATTGAATATTTTTACAAGGAACGGCTAATGTACCTGAAGCCATGAGTGGGGGTCTAGATCTCACAATCTATTCTTTTGGAGGCGACATGGCTGATTTCCCGCACTGATCCAATGTACGGAGTACTCGGTAACCACCCGACCTCTACTCTTATCGACATTCCCATTCTCTTTCTTGCTCATCTCCTCCAAAGAACACGGTCTAACTAACGAGGTTCCAACCACTTTGGAAACACGTCTATTCGTACTCGAACTGTTCCTGGTCGGATACCTGAACTAGTGCAAGCCTCGTGATATCCCTGGTTGCTTGCCCCTATTTACCCTTGGCAAGTGACCAGTGAATACAGGGCGCTTAAGCGGTTGAGATTTGTTGGCGCCTCGACCGTCGCCAAGTTGTATAATTTTCAAGGATCTAGGCCTCCGATACGAAGTACTCCAAACATGGCATCGACCCAAAACAACGCCTCCCCCTCGATACTAGCCCTCCGAAGAGGACGTGCAGCCTGCACGAGGAAGTACGGAGTACGGAGTGTGCGCTCGACAGGTTAGGGATTCCCATGATCAGTAAATACTAATATCTAGAGCATGACTCTCGGTTGCTAACCGACACCTGCTTTATCTTCAACCCATCCATTGTATTCAATAGTGAACAGTGATATGCAATATACCATGGACTCGATCAGTCACAAATTGTTACATCATTTAGTGATAGTCGCCTCGTTGTTCCCCGTCATCACTCAAGCGCAAACTGCATACCAAGAGATATTTACACTCGACGCCTTCTCTCTGCAGCAGACATGCGTCCAATTCTGCTTTACAACAAAGCTAAGTGGGTGCACGACTGATGTGCTCGCTGACGCCATCGGGTGTGCGTACAGCGCATGCGGAAAACCATTCCAGGCTGTTGACGACTGCTATTGCCGTTCAGACCTACAGACTGCGGCTGAGAGCTTCCTCACCTCTTGCATCAAGACTTCCTGTACCGTGGGCGACGTCTCTGGCAACATAGCGAGCGCGTCGAGCATCTATGCTGGATATTGCACGTCAAAAGGCTTCACAGCCGCATTGCCTGCGGAGAACACGGCCGAAACCACTTCTGCGGGCAACACTGGGGGCTCGACTTCGCCAGCAACCCGTACAGGTACAACTTCCACGGCATCGACAGGAGCGTCGGACGGGAGTTTGAATTCACAAACACAGACTTCGGCCAATAACACCCTAACAATCGCTCTAGGAGCGGTGGCAGCAGTTGCGGGAGTCGCCATTATCATCGCCGTCTTTTCCATCGCGAAACTCAGGAAGCATAAGAAGCGGTACCCAAACGGAGGAAACGCGCCATACAATAACTACAGCCGACCAGGGATCGACGACTCACCTTCAACTCGCTATCTGCGCTCGCAGGTTGGCAGTCGCCTGTCTGATGACGCGCCGACAATATTCCCCCACGAATCTGCGTCAGTCTTGGGGGAACCTGTCAATCTTCCGCGGTATCCAGCGGCCCTCCCAAGTTTGGTTTCCACAAATAGGCCCGATGAGTCGAGTATCGGTACAAGGAGAAATCGTTCTCAATTCTAGTGTCATTTGAGAGCGTCTCGGGTTGTCATTTCGGGATCGAACTTGCGAGGGCGTAAGAAGCCTCTTCTTCATGAGTTCATGATGATATATGCGGCGATCAGCACATTCCCTGGTAAATCATCGTGCTATTTAAGCTTTCTTAGTCCTATCATGGATGTATTCTGTATTACTCTTCACATGATGAGTGCGCTCATCTCTCGATCTCTGTTCAGTCTGGAGTGCTCGTACGAGTACTCCGTAATCCACATGCCGTAGGAAATCCGGCAGAACCCACCAACACTGACCGTACTCGTAAGTTATGCGAGCTGTAGGCCCTCATGCAATAATACCCAAGCAGGGGTACCTAAAGCGGACAAGGGGTCCACACAGGGTCTAGCGAAATGGGTATCAAATTTGGTCTAGCCCGCCGCCACCTTGTAGCATGAGACTTTGATTGCGGCTCGCTGAAGCCCTATTTCCGTATTGCTTCAATAATGCCTTCAAAACATCCCCTGCCAAGGCAGATCGCGCTCACGAATTGGAATCTGTCGACCAGTTGTCAGTTCGTTGGTGAAGCTCGCTAAGCCACTGAGAATCCGCCTCGAGACCTCCTTGCCAAGTTTCCAACATGATAGGCAACAAGTTTCAAAGCTGCGCTTGTGTGGCGCCTTCAGGTTATGCAGCAGACTGTAAATCCAAACACGGAGTCACTGTTATCTCATCCTAATTGTGCCCCTTCAATAGCTATTCGTATCGCATGGATCTGCCGCTGTTGCCGTTTTGCCTGTTGGGCGGGTTCACGTGGCCACTATCTGGCGACGAGGCTGAAAGCGGCCGCTAAAGCTGAGCGAGCCCCTGAATCATATGGCCAGACCAGGGATAGCGGTAGACGAGATTCTGATCTGGGCAATGCGTTAGGCGGAAGCATAATAGTACACCTGGTACCCGAGTACTCCAGATCTTTACTGTCTTTCTGATGGTGTTCGTTCGACACCTCAACCTTTCTAGAGCGAGTCATTCCCGTAGGCCAACTTAGATATGTCGCAAATCCATGGGCCAGCAAATGGCGTCCCTCTTGATGGCGGCAGTGACAGTGAACTCGAGACCAGAGGCCTTTGCTTGCTATCGCTGGACGGTGGAGGAGTTCGTGGACTCTCGACTCTCTACATCCTCAAGGGCTTGATGCAGCGACTCAACGACGAACGCGAAGAGTTGAAGCTACCACGGGTGAAACCATGTGATATTTTCGACCTCATTGGAGGTACCAGCACAGGAGGGTAAGAGCTATTATCCCCAGCTTCATAATGTGCATCACTGTTTGTCTTCATTTGGCAAAAGGCCCCCAGGCTGAGATTCCTCATTGACAGGCTGATCGCGATCATGCTCGGGCGACTTGAAATGGACGTTGACGAATGCATTGCAGCATACAAAACGCTAATGAAGACCGTATTCGAGAAGAAGCGGAGTCTATTCTCGGTGGGCTTGACGGGTAACGTCAAAGCTCGATTCTCTTCCAAGGCGCTCGAAAAGGCGATCAAATCGGTAATCGAGGCTCGAGGTGTCACGGCCGACGACCCATTTTACGTCAAAGTCGAGGACGAACAGTTGCGCAAGTGCAAAGTGTAAGACCCTGATACTGCTTCCAATGGTGCGTTCTTCAATTAATCTCAATATCTACTTAGATTTGTTTGCGTCAAGGCAAAGGAGACAAATCACATCACCCGTCTACGGGCGTACCGCCTTCGTGGTCGATCCCCAGACGATCTTTCAATTGTGGAGGCCGCGCTTGCGACCTCAGCCGCCCCGACATTCTTTGACCCTGTCCAAATTGGGGATCGTACTTACGTAGATGGTGCGATGGGAGCGAACAATCCATCATTCGAAGTTGAGAAGGAAGCGTCAAACATCTGGTGTGAGGTCTCCGGGAGGTTAGAGCCACTGGTGAAAATGTTTATCTCGGTTGGTACAGGCAATCCCGGGATCAATCCTGTGAGTGATCGAGCCTGGAAGTTTGTGTCTGAGAGCATAGTGAAAGTCGCAACCGAGACGACTGAGACAGAGGAGATGTTCTCAAGTCGCTGGAGAGGATACCTGGATACTCGATACTTCCGCTTCAACGTCGAACAAGGGCTTCAGAATCTTGGTATCGCGGAGTACCAGCAGATCTCGCTCATTTCAGCAGCTACCGATGAATACCTGGAGAGCGGCAAAACTGGCCCCAGAGTCCGCGCATGTGTTCTCAACCTTAGGAAGAAAAGGTGTTTGTATTCCCCTCTAATAATCACTGTCAACCGGATGTACCTGGCTGACCAAACACAGACCCGCCGAATGAGGAGTTCTGCATGGAGCAGGCAGCAGCCCAAGAACGAGCGGATCGAGATAGACACCAAGAAACCCACTCCATCACGACAACTGAAATATGTGAGTTAGAAAACTCCCCTATCCGCCGTGTCAGGAGTTGCCTGGCACAAATACCCTAACAGACCAATTTAGCAGAACTTATAGAGCGAGGCAACGCCAGCCTAGCTCGCAATCAGCACTCCAACAGCCATAAGGACCTCGTGGACGCATACAACAATTTCGCTCGTGCGTTGCGTGCGAAGCGACAGCAAACGCCCTCCCCTTCGGCAAAGGATCTGGCTCGGACATACCAGAAATTGATGTCCACTTGCCTCAGATTGAGCTATTATCTTGATTTTCCAGCGTCAAAACGGATTACTTACGTCAGTGAGGCAGAGAAATTCGGGAAACATGCCTTGGAAAATGCGGTCAAGTCGCAGAACGATGGCAGGGTTGCGCAGATGCAATTTTATCTTGCGTGTGTCAAGGCTCGAGAAATTCAGCTGCGGATGGATAGCGAGGGTTTGACTCGAACCACTGTTCAAATTCCGGAAAGGGAGGTGGCCTTGACGTCCCTCAGAGGAGCACTGGTATATCTTCGTACGATAGGGACGATGGACATGTCAGTATATGAGGCTATGGCTGATGAATATTTACCATATCTAGGTGATGGAGGACCTGCTCAAGTTGCAGGCTAGGATCAAACTCGATATGGTGAATCGAAAACTTTACGTCAACCTGTGGGATATTCTGAACCAGTCTAAGGACAGACCTTGGCTATACAATAATATTCTCCGCTGCCATTAGCATAGGGCTTTTCCTCGTCGGAGTGAATCATGCTGAATTCGTAAGATATTTGGAGGAAGTAATGAAATAATAAACCGCCTTCTTCAGCTGCAGTTGCCACTGATCACCCTTGATAATATATGCTCTTTAAAGTCATGCCTGAACGCCATGCAAAAGTTTCGTGATCTGTTTAATGACCATTCGTCAGATTATTGCTAGAAAATCTAGCCTCCCAAGCCTCCCAAGCCTTCTTGACTTCAGCTTCAGCATCGTAACCATAGCACCACCGTTGTGTGGTTGGGTCACTCCATTGATTAGCACTCGTAGTGAACTGGCGACCTTCGACTTCGGCTCTGGTAGCGGCATCTCTGGCACGTTGCTCGGGTCCATCTGGGAAGTGCCATAGCTTCCCATTGATCAAGCTTGCTTCCTGCATCTGACTCGTTCTCAAAATACGTACGGATTGCCACACACCAAGGGCTTGTGGTAGGTCGGCAACACTGTCAGCGAGATCGATTGCTTCAGCCAAGGCTGCAGCGTCTTCGACTGCCATCGCAGCACCCTGTGACATGTATGGCACCATGGCGTGTGCGGCATCGCCCATGATCAGCAGTTTATTGGACGAGGCAATCCACCGCTTCAATGGGCTACCACTCAGCAAAGGCCATTTCAGGGTCGTGTCTATCATATCGATGATTTTGGTGAGTGTCGGATCCCAGCCGGTAAAATGCTCTCGCATCTGGGAAAGAATGGTCTCAGGGCCATTTTGAACCCAGGCGGCAGGGTCAGAACCATCCGGATGTGACAAAACCATGTTGAAAGCCTTTCCACCAGAGATTGTATACGTCATGACATGCCGCATATGTCCAATCCAAAGATTCAAGCCTGGCTTAGAGAGAAGTTGTGCAGTATCTGGGAAAGCCTTCATCTTCTCCACATCGACAGTGGCCCGATATGCAGCGAAGCCGGTCCGCAAAGGAAACTGATCCACACCAGCAAGCACTTTACTTCTCCCAATCGACTTGACACCATCGGAAGAGACGACCAGGTCTCCTGTATAGGTCTTGCCATCCTCGACGGTGATTGATGGGACATTTTCGTCGTAGTCAACCACCTTGGAGTTTAGGATGACCTCCACACCCAGCTCGAGAGCTAGCTGGTACAGCGCGTCATGGAAGTGTGCTCGGTGAACGACATAGTACGGAGCGTCAAAGTTCTCCTGAAACTCGGGGACAAGCTTTGTAAGAGCGATGACTTCACCATTCTGCCAACGTTTGAAGGCTATGCTCTCGGGGGTCACCACCTTTGCGGCAAGATACGGCATCAAGCCCCACTTGATCAGGAGCCGGCTAGAGTTCGAAGGGATCTGAATTCCTGCGCCGACCTAGATGGTTTGGAACGTTAGTAGGTCCTCGAGACCCGTGCAAAGACAAGGACAACATACCTCCGCCAAGAACGGTGCTTGCTCAACAACAGTCACTTTATGGCCTCTCCTGGAAAGGGCAATGGCTGCCGCTAGTCCACCAAGACCGGCACCCACGATGACAATTTTGAGGCTTAGTCTCGAGGGCCTGTCCCTGCCTTCTAGTCTCGACGCCTGATCCATTGCCTCTTGTTGCGCCTGTTCCTTCCTCAACCTGGTGAGAAAGTCTAAGCTGCCTGTTGGGTAAGAAGCAGTCTATGGCATGGTAAGCGAAAGCCGTCCGATTATTGGACAAAGACTTACATCCGGTAGCTTGATAAACTGGGCAGCGTCTTCAGGTTTCAAAGTGGATGTGCCATTGCCATTGGCTGATGTTTCTGGGCCTCTTTGAATCATCTTGAGATCACTGGTTCCGTTGATTCCAGGTATTCGGAATGTATTTGAGTTTTGAGGACTATGGGACTCTTGCGCCCAGGAAGGGAGCCAATTGCTTGATGATTTGTATAGGATTTCTTGTCGTAAGTCTGGGATGATAATCCAGTGTTCCGAGTAGAACAGCCGATATTGACCCGTAGATAACTCGGAGAGTGTTCTGATCATCTGAGGTCGGAGAGGAAGAAGGTTGATGTTGTGGGGACATCGGCCGGGTAACCATCGGGATGCGGTTTCCTCGATGCAGATCATGTCTGAGGGATCACATCCTTCTCCGGATTTGAGAGCGGAATAGCCTACCTAAGTTCCTCTTTAACGCCGAGCGCATTTATTAGAGGACGTCCTTCCTGGTGGCATTGACTCTGACTAGCAACAGCCAACAAGCAACGAACAATTCAAGAAAGTTAACACATTTACATATTTGAATAAGCATTTTTGGATTAGGGCCAATTTCAGCATGGCAACCCAGACCGCCACCATCACAGAAACAAATGCTCCGGCGCGGACATCAGCCCAACAGAACGAGGAGTTGGTAGAGAATGCTCTGAAAGTGCACACCAAACCGCTGTGGACGCAGATGGCAAGGTTAAACCCTCCTGCTCCTAATCCGACCTGCATCCCGCACATCTGGCGATATGATGAAGTACGACCAAGTCTACTCCGAGCTGGGGAGATTGTTCCAGAGGCACAGGCAGAACGACGGGTGTTGATGCTGGTAAATCCTGCTCGAGGTTAGTTGGCCCCTATTCCATTCGCTGCGGAACCCGCTGCTAACTATAACGGACAAGATGCTCCATATACCACTGATACTTTGTATGCTGGGCTTCAGCTTGTCATGCCAAATGAGACAGCAAAGGCCCACAGACACACAGCGTTTGCGATGCGTTTCATCATTGAAGGAACAGGTGGGTTCACTGCCGTTCATGGCAAACGAATCACCATGCAGAGGGGGGACGTTATTCTCACTCCCACTTGGAACTGGCATGATCATGGCAAAGATGGTTCAGGGCCAATGATCTGGCTGGACGGCCTAGACCTTCCCAACTTCATGCATTTCCCAGTTCACTTCGTCGAGCACTACCAAGACCCAAGATATCCTGCCCAGGATGTTGACTCAAATGATTCACCAATCGTTTTCCCTTGGAGCGTAATGAAGCAAAAGCTGGACGTGAAGTCGGGAAACTGGACGTCTGAGGACTATTTGAAGAAAGATGGAAGACCAGGTAAGCCTCGGCCACTTCATAGTTGGTTCAACAGATCCCATCTCGGGTGTTCGATTAACGCCTCTTTCAATCTATAGTGTCAAGGATTCTCGGTGGATCTGCAGAACGACTGAATGCAGGCACCCAATCGCCTCCTGTCTGCGAGACAGCTTCCTCCGTCTACCATATCATCACTGGTAGAGGTTACAGCGAGGTCAACGGACAACGCATCGAGTGGAAACAAGGAGATACATTCTGCGTGCCAGCATGGAATAGGTATCAACACACTGCTGAGGGTGACGAGACCGTGTATCTCTACAGGTTCCACGATAAGCCCATGTTGAACTCCCTTGGATTTTATCGAGTCGAGGGTGTTGACGTTGAGAGCCTCGTCTCAGACTGATACGAAGCAGCTGGCAAATGAAATTTTCTGCTGCAATGCGAGCATTGAAGGGATGTTGGAAAAAGGGGGAACCTATTTTGTGTGTCTGAACATTTGAATTGGATACATTATAAATAAATTGGATAGAAGTGATTCCCCGATTGTGAGATCAAAGATATGAATGTCTTTGGACTCTTGGCTAAACCATGGCATTGTTTCGAAAATACACGCAACTTATTCTATAATTTGGATCTCTACAGAAGGAGCGGAATAATAGGCTAGAAACGTATAGTCCAATTGACGTGTGTGGCCTGTAAGTACCTAGCTAACGTGAACACAGCCATATCTAGTATTTGGGTATGCAATCCAAAGACCCGCCATCCCACACCACACAGTATGCATCGCTCCTCGCGTCTTTGAAACCCCAACACCATTGCTAAAACAATACCAAAATAGAGAAAGCAAAAAACTCCAATCCCCGAACCGGCTTGCTATATGTTATCGTTTTGGGTGGAGACTCTAAAGGGACAGAGGCCCTATTTGCGTTTGCCTGCAAGACTCATGAGCCTCCGACGTCGCTCCTCCTTCTCACGCTTGAGTTTTTGCTCCTCTAAGAGTTCTCGGGCGTCGTCCTCTCTGGCTGCTCTCGTCGCGAAACGTTCCTCTTCATCGATATCAAAAGCTCCTGCTTCCATATCAGACGAGGCTTCCGAATCGTAATCTCCCTCGCCCTCGATCTCGGCTTCGGAGTCTTCTTCTTCATCGGTGCCGAGATACTCGTCATATCGACTCTTCTTACGTCCTGGCGGGAGTCGCGGTTTCGATGCAGACATGCCCATGGTACCTTTGTATCCTGTAGACGGTGCATGTAACGGGGGCCGAGCAATTTTTGGCGCCCGGGGCTGATCTGATTTCTTGGCAGGGCTGACACTGCGTCCTTTCTCTGTCCTGGCAGATTTCGCTGGCCGAGCAGTGGGTTTCTCCTTTGCCGCTCTTGCCTTCTCCTCTTCTTGTTTCTTCCTCTCGGCTAGTTTTGAGACTTTCTCTCGATTTGTGGCTTGGTGTTTGATCATTCCGACCTGATTTTGAGATTTCGCCTCCTGTGCCTGCTTCGCTCGTGCCATGATATCTGCGTACGATCCTTTGGCAGGGGTTTTTGCGTTTGATGCTGTTGGTGTCACTGGAGGTGTCGTACCAGCTTTAGATGTTGCAATTATAGTATCGACTTTGGGCTTTGAAGCCGGAGCGACCTTGTCAGCTGAGGGCTTCGGGGCATTGAGTGGAGGTGCTGCGGTGCGTCTGTTCACGGTGCCAGTTAAACCAGGATTAGGATTTGGTCTCGTGTGTTTTTCAGGAATTTTGACCGAATCATCTTCGGCTTTTCGTTTCGTACCATTTAGTGGCGAGGGTAGAGTTGGAAAGCCTGGGCGTGCGCCAGGTTTACCAGCATCTACCGCAAGACGCTGTGGGTTTGCGCTGATCGGCCGGGAGACTGGTTTTGGAGGTGTTGGTGCTTTTCCACTGCCAATTGAATTGACGATATCGCCTAAGAAGCTCATGTTGATGGGTCGTGGCCGGAGCCAGAAGAAACAATGTAATTATGTTAGGTGTAGAAGAGTTGGTTGATTAGGCATGATCACCATGTTTGCTCCATCAACTTAGACAGAATCTCGCTCAAGTTCGTGTGACAAGATAAATGTGACAACTAGAATACTGAGTGAAACATATCACGGTGGATATGGGTGAAGCGAGCAAGCAGCGAAGGAGAAGAATGAGGCCGAAGAACAATGAGCGAAGTGAAAGACTAACTCCCCGCAAGCCCAAATTCACCCGCTCGTTTTCTTGGAAATTCTATGGAAAGTTAGCCGGGCCACCGAGCGGCACTAGGCCACAAGATGTCGCTAGTACCTCGGAGGCAGTGCCGCTTTAACTAGGCTTGGCTCGGCAACTCCCCGCGAACTTTTTGACGCACAATCAGAACTTCATTTGTGCGCCCAGTTTCACCAACACCTAGATTCCACGATCACATCTCAGAACTTGACGTGCCAGTCTCCGCTCAACTAGCGGTTAAATTGATTGTCTCTCCTGTTCGAAACATCTACCAATTCTGTAAGTTCCCTTGCGCAAATGGTTGGTGGTCGAAGTGCTAATTCTCTTTAGAAACACTCAAAATGAAGCACCTCGCAGCCTATCTCCTCCTTGGCCTTGCCGGCAACAGCTCTCCTTCCGAGTCTGATATCAAGGAGGTTCTCTCCTCTGTCGGAATTGATGCCGATGAAGACCGTCTGTCCAAGCTTCTCGAAGAGTTGAAGGGCAAGGATATCAGCGAGGTACGGACAACCTGAAGAGACTGCTCATAAAACCAGGCTAACACTTTAATAGTTGATCGCTGAAGGATCCACCAAACTCGCATCCGTTCCATCTGGTGGTGGTGGTGCTGCCCCAGCCGCTGGAGGTGCTGCTGCTGGTGGCGCTGCTGCCGCTGAGGAGGAGAAGCCTGCCGAGAAGGAAGAGGAGAAGGAGGAGTCTGATGATGACATGGGATTCGGTCTCTTCGACTAAGCAATCGTGCTTGTCGGTCATCAAAGAGTACGCCTGAAATAATGCTTCGGTCAAAATCGGTCATATTTCAAGATCACCATGCCTATGACAGATGCAACCATGGCTGGTCTTGCTTCTGACAAGTTAGCGCAAGGCCAGGGCAGGATCTACGACTTTGCAACGACAATACAATATCAGACTCAAATCCGAGACAGGTTCCTGTATAATTCGGAGTCCATTCTTCTAGAGTGATGAGTGGCTCGCCAATTCATGGAATAAAGAGCAAATTCAATCAAACTTCATGGGCATTTTATTTTCAACCCAAACAAGACTTCCATCAATGTAGACACTATAGTTCATGTTTAGCATCACCTTTGAATGTACATCCTTCAAAGGCAATGCAACTAGTTTGATACCGAACTTGAAGCGCTCTGTCCTAAGACATCAGATCCCAAAGTCCTTCGTAAAATCAGATTTCCGGCGAACCTTCCTTTTCTAGACGCCAAGATTTCCGCTTCCCACAGCGAAACACATTTTCCAAATCAGCCTTCGACACTAAACTGCACCCACCTGCACAACTACAACGAACCTCGCTTTTCGACAGCCACATCGAAAAGCGACTCTGCAGTCCGATCACAATCATGGCTGACACCGAATACGTACGTCTTTGCATCCATTTCACGAATCCTGATCAATTCAGCTGACCCCGGTTTGGACAGAACGCCGAGGAGGCCGCCGAGCTCAAGAAGAGAAGAGCGTTCAGAAAGTTTTCCTACAGAGGCATTGATCTCGATCAGTATGTGCCCTCCTCTCTAACCAACCGTCCTGCCTGATTTCCACGACTGGAGCAATCAAAAAGACCCGAAAAAGAACAGGATTGACAATTTGCGTTTCTTCCAACAGACTCCTCGACATCCCCTCGAATGAACTTCTCACCATCCTCCACGCCCGCGCCCGCCGCCGATTCAACCGAGGCCTCAAGCGCCGTCCAATGGGTTTGATCAAGAAGTTGCGAAAGTCCAAGCAGAACGCCAAGCCCAATGAGAAGCCCGACCTCGTCAAGACACACCTCCGAGACATGATCATTGTGCCCGAGATGATCGGCAGCGTCATTGGTATCTACAGCGGCAAGGAATTCAACCAAGTCGAAATCAAGCCCGAGATGGTCGGCCACTACCTTGGCGAGTTCTCCATCTCATACAAACCAGTCAAGCACGGTCGACCTGGTATTGGTGCCACCCACTCATCGCGATTTATTCCCCTGAAGTAGAAGTTATCGGACTGTGGTAGACGGTGCAGATGGGGCTTCGAAATGGCCTTTTGCCGACAAAAGCTGCATGCTGGGAAGAGGATATTGTCACTATCCATGGAGAGGGTTGACAATCTCTCTATTGTATTGCTACGAAAGCAACGGATCTCATGCCTAGCAATGACTTAGGTGGTCGAAAGACTGTCAATGAAAACTGCAATATTTTGCTGCAAGGCGGTCTGCTCAACAATTCATCGATCTGTTCGATGGTACTTATCGCTGCTGGGGTCGGCATATATTATTACTTGCTGAATACCCGGAACGCCTCGCTGTGAATTACAAAATTCCTGTTCCTCCCATATTCAAATGGCCACCGAGTTTATCTGCTCTAAAACTCCCCATTCTGTGTCTTTTGCTGATGACTTTCCGTCAATTTCTTCCTGAGAACCATTTGTAGACTCGTTCCATGTGCAAAGATCCGTAGGTATTGATTCGTCATGACGATCGACCGTCGCTTGGTGCGCATGAGAAGAGGCCTGCCTCTCAGTGATGTATTGCTAAGTAGCCACAGGGCCCTCCATTGGAGAAATTCGACCCTCACTAGATCCAGGAAGATCAGGTCTCTCGCCCTCCTGTTCCTCCACCCCGCCACCATCTGAATCGGACAGATTCAAGAGGTTGTTGAGGACACCCTCAACCTCACTGACCCCATTCATCGGCCGTAATCCAAACTGGCTATTTTCTCGCTGAAGGATGTTTTCTCGTCGTAATGGTGCTCCTCGGTCAGCCACCACAATAGCCTCCCGATGCCGGCGTCTGAGATGCTCCTCCTCTTGGCTCCGTTCAACTGACCGTGGCCGAGCGCTGTTATGGACCGGCAGGAGACGCTCCTCCCACCCTGTCTGAGCATGCTCGAGAGGCACCCCAGCGGTGTCTTCGCCATTGGTCATTAGTACATCGTGATCCTCCTCATCGTTTTCGTCATCATCCTCAACATAATCATCCTCGTCATCGTCGTCGTCGTAGGAAGCATGCCATCTTGGAGTCCAACCATCACTACCGCCAACGTTCTGAACATAGTTACTGACTCCCCTGAGGCCAGCGTCCAACATCTCTCTGCGTCCCGGAAGATACGCCATGACATCCTTGACAATATCCGCCATGAGAGGATCATCCGTTCCCCAGGAGGATCGCTCGCACAGCCGCGCTACATCAGAGCGCTTGAAGCCGTATTTGGCGTTCTCCTGAAGGGCGCATGGAAAGGGATACTTGGCGAGCCATCGGGAGACTAGGCCTGCACGCAGCGCAAAATCCATCGTGGTGCTCCTTTTATCCCTGCCCAACCTCTGTACGACATGATACCGAAGCATGTGGCTGAGAATGATGAGTAGTGAAGCCTCATGCGCCGGCCGGTACGTCGGTTTTAGCGGAGACGGAGGCATCTTATCTGCCTCCTCACGTTGATCCTTCGAGAGGCGATCGTGTGCAGGCAATCCGTGGATGAGCGCCTCCACAACGGCCGCGACGGCACTGGATTCTGTCAACTCATCCGACAGTTTCGCGTCGCTGAGCGCAGGATGGTAGAGCAGCATCCACATCGCGTTGATCGCATTGTCGCGCCGCACGTAGTCGCTGCAGGCGAGATCGCGAAACAGCAGATTCTTGGTGCTCGAGCGAATCGTACGGCTCGCTACGATTTTGATCGCCGAAGTGCGCAATTCATAGCTGTGCCCGTCTGCGAGGGTCCGGAGCGTCTCGATTTTGAGTGAGTTTTCCGAGTCTTTCTGGAGGCGTTTGGGCGGAGGGGGAGGCTCTGGTTCCGGCGCCCGTGCCTCGTCTTTTACACGTTGTAGCAGCGTCGGGACAGTGAAATACGCTGTGCCGAGGCTTATCACGATGACTGCCCATAGTAATCGATCAGGATTAAGCAATGACATGATTGATACTCCTGTCTGGAAAGAGACGGGAACTTTCAATGGAAAAGATGATGGTGGCGGGTGATATCAGGTTGATGCGGCTTACATAAGCGGATCAAACGGTACCTTGCACGCAGGTGCCTTGTAGGTGCCTCGAGGTGCCTCACACCCCTTGACACGAGACTCAGCGTTCTCTTTACCTCCATGTTAGGTATTGTCAATTCAAGCAGAGTGCGTTTAAATATGTTCTGAACATAAGCGCATCTCTATACCAAGAAATTGTGCCTCTCACACGCAGTGAAAGACCTGTGTCATTTTCAATACGGTTCGGGAAGCAAGGCTCAAATGAGGATCCGCCATCCATGGAACAGGTGTGATATTTGTATGCTAAAAGGATGCTCTATGCTGAAGTCGGCTCAATGAAATGCCAGGTCATAAGTCCTAGAAGTCTAGGGTTAATCATGTGCTTCCTCTGTGACACCAGGACACCCGTCCAACTCCTTATTAGGATATCTGTGTTTGCACCAGAAACAGTAGTTCCACCGCTCGCGGAGGTACCCAACCAGCTTCGCCAGCTTCTCAGACACCTCGAGATCTTCAAATTGGTCAAGCTCCTCGTCATCTTCGTCTAGAGAGGTGTCAACCTCCTCAGTAACAGCCTTCTTCGGGGCCGCAATTTGGTTCTCTCTCTCTTCCTCTGGGTCATTATAGTCGGGTCGCCTGGAAAGCGATTGATGGAGGTCATACCTCATCCTTCGATCGCGTTCGTTGATTGCCCTTTGCTTGACGAGACTTCGCCATAGAACATTGACGCTCTGTAATGGTTTCGTTCGCTTGGAGCTGCCAGTAGGGGGATCCTTCTCTCCCTCTTCCTCTTCCTCCAGCCTTTCGCACACTTTCATCGCACCCCACATCTGGCCTTCAATTCTTTTGTCTTCCCGTTCCTTCTGCTGTCTCTCTCTGAAGTCGACAGCCTCGACTTTTCTCTTCTTGTCCACCTCCTGTTGTGCCTCGACCTGCTCTCTGAACTTGCGCTTCTTCTCGGTATCTGCTCCTATACCGCTTCTCGAGTCCTTCATCTCCAGTCCAATTGGTTCCAGCAGTCGGGTATCCTTCTCGCCATCTGCAGGATGTCGTGACGCTCCAAGCGCTGTGCCAGCTTTGTATCCTAGCGCCGCCATCATTTTGTATCCCTTATTGCTAGTGTTCAGAGTGGTTTTATTCAAGGCCTCGTCTCTTTTCTTGCGAGCCTCCTCAGCCAACTCTGCTTTGGACTTGGGTCGGGCCTTCTGTTCCGCTTCACGGGCAAGTCGTCGCTTCTTTTGCGTGAAGGTCTCATTCTTTTTACTGGGAGCTGTGTCCTCGAATGTCATGTTCATGTAGTCATCTTCGACATCGGCGGTAGATTTCGGAGTCATATTGGCTGGGTGATCAGAAAACTAAATCACTAGAATTGTGTCTCAGGCTGAGCAAGATCAATATTCATTAACTGGAGCTCACGGCGGTTGCGATTTGCAAGCAGAAAGGCGTAGAAGAGAGAAAAGGTTGTGAGAAAGATATACCAGCATCCTCACCGGCTGTAACGGTCCCGTACGGTCCTCGATCTCATACAGAGGGTAATACAATCAAAATACTTGCAGTGTCTCGGAACGAAGGACGTCACCTTTCAGCCACACCGTAAATTAAAATGGGAAAGTAGTCTACATAATGAGATAGTTGTATGTATATATTCAGGTTGATTTATGTCCCCAATTTACAAAACGTCACGTGCAAGAAATATCAAGATCATATAATGCCTCCCCGCAAAACTGGCCTTGAAATGGTCGCGAAATTGATCACACTTTGGTCACAGACAGCTGTATAACGTGCTGTCCCTCGTTCCTGTGACGCAGTGGTTAGCGTGTCGTTCTTATATTGTATGCTTGCATCCAGTATGAATTCTTTCAAAGTAATGCGAAAGTCGCGAGTTCAAGTCTCGCCAGGAACATGAAGAGCATTTATATTTTTTTATTTGAGATATCTATTATAGTGTATATAGATCTCGGAAAATATTTTAATTATAAGTAGACACGGGGTTATTAGATGTTTAGAGTATAAAGGACGGGGGCATTACTACCTAAGTCGAACAACCTAATTATATAAAATAGAGAAAAAAACAGTAGTGTAATTATACCTCGATAAGCCTATCGTGCCACCGTTTAGAGATTATTTTATTAGTTACATACTTGGGCCGGTCTTATATACACCAAGTAGATGGTCTCGATTAACTACACAACAGGTTATTCATTATAGACTTGTGTCTGTCTAACTTATTGAGTAAGTATATAGTTAATAAGAGCCGAAGTCCACTTGGAAACTATTTTAGGCACTACTATATTTCTCCTCAAGAAAGTTGGTGCTCAGGATAAGTGCCATTCAAGATCTCGCTGAAACGACACCCCCCGCCGTAATGAGTCACGATACGACCAAGCGCATACAAGGGATTTTCCTTGACCGATCTCATGACCACAGGGCATGGCTCAGAACCTGCCCTTCCTCTTGGTCTTTTCTCTCTCATAGCTCTTTGACTCGCGGCCTTCCTCACCCTGAATTTCAGCTACGAGTTTCTTGTACTTCCTTTCGTATGCAGCGTCTTTCTCCTTCTTCTCCCGTAGCTGCTCACGAGCCATAAAGGAGGCGTCCTTGCGCAGCTCCCGCATCGCACCCTTGCGTTCTTTCTTGTGCTCAGCCTTGAGCTTAGAGAGCTCAGCACGCTCACGGTCAGGGTCGTAGTGTCGATCTGGATTGTAGTTCTCAATGAATTGGGGAATTGAGGTCTTGATGGCGAGAGGTCGGTGGCTGTGGAGCAGGAGGGGAAGCCGGTCATCGATGTTGATGCTCTTCTGAGATTCTATGGCGGCCAGGGTTGATTTGGCGAGAGCAACTGTTTGAGAGGGAAGCCGATTTGGGGTAGAGGTAATGTGGGAGAGAGCTTGTATTAGTGGGTCGAGAAATTCTGGGCAAGAGGATTTCTGCTTCCAGAGATTGGTGGATGCCAGGGAAAGACGGATGAAGGTGTTGAGGAGGCCAATGGCATAGCTGGTGGAGTCTGAGTTGCTCCCACTCATGACAAGAACTTTGAAGGATACCTTTTGTGGAGCGTCGGCCTGGGTCGAAGAATCGATTCGCAAGGATTTTGAGGGCAACCGGACGGGAACGTGAAGAGGCAGATTCGCCTTCTCCCTATCTGTTGGTGGGACTGGTGCCAGGGTAAAAATTGCGTTGACCAGATATGTTAGCACTTCAGGGACATATCGTTTGGAAAAGCTCTGATACTGGAGAGCCAATGAGCAGCAATATGCGCCCCTACCTAGATCTTGAAGTGATTGTACTGAGCTCTGCCCAAGGTAGCGGGTCAGAGTCAGTATTGACGGAGTGACCACTGAGTGGAAGTGGTCTGAGGTCGGGAAAATGGTCGACACGCCAGTTAAGATAATGAGATCTCCAGGGGTGAGTTGAAGTGGTCGATTCTCCAAGACAGTGACAAGATGTTGTCGGAAAGCAGCTCCAATCGCTTGAGGTGAGGCCTTGGCCATAGAGTGAAGATGTCGCAAGAGACTGTCCAGGACAGAAAAGGAGACATCGACATTGGAATCGGCTAAATATGCCACATGTTGAGTTAGAACAGCACCAAAGATGTCCAACTTGTCCTGATTGCCCTCGGCGAGTCCCTTGTGGTATAATGCTCGGATTCTCTGGACGATGGTTGGTAAATCTGTAGTCTCAGTCTCTTTGGTGATTTCCAACAGTTCTTTATGAGTTTGTGGGCAGGGGAAGGTGTAGGCCAGGCTGCTGCTCCCAGACTTCTTATCCTTGCCTTTCTGGCGGGGTCGCAGGATTGAGTCTTGGGGAAGGACCAGGCCATTGATGAAGTCATCATCACCATCATCCTCCTCCTCACTTTCGGAATCAGAATCGTCCTCGTCCTGTTCGCTTGCCATTTCCGCCTCCGAATCGGAGGCTATCAAGTCTTCATCAAGTACAAACTCGTCCTCGTCCTCCACATCCAGCTCTCTTCTCGGGACAGGAGCATTCTGGGGCGCGGATAGGCCAAATGCTTGCGCATCATCGCCGTCATCATCCTCCTGCCTCTCGATATCTTCATCAGGACCTAATTCTGCCACCTCCTCGTCCTCTGAGCTCTCAGGTTCGCCCTTCATTCTTCGGATCCGCTTCCTCTCTAATTCCTCAAGCTTCGAAGCTTCCTCTGCCGCCTTCTCCTCGTCTGTCTTAGTGCGCACACTCGGTTTTGAGCGGGCCTCCAACTTCAATTGCCGTAGGTTGCTTTCGTATTCCATCTCTGCCTCCTTTCTGCTCTTTCCTGCCAGCATGGCCGCTCGAGCTGGGTCCATATGCGGATCAGTCTCAGTCTTTTCCGTTGGCAGAGGCTTTTTCTCCGGAGGCATGTGGCTTCGTAACACTTCGTAGAACTCAGACATTCCCTTGTCTAGCTCCGCTCTTATTTCATCATCGTCAGCCTTTGCGGCTTGACGTTCGGCTTTGTACATTTTAGACTTGGCAATAATCTCCTTCATTACCTCATTCTTGGTCTTTTTCCGCTGAGGAAGACCATCATCTTCCTCACTGTTGTTGTCGTGGTCAATCTCCCCTGCATCTAGTCGGGGTCTTTTGCTAGGTCTGTCAACGTCCTCGTCCGACGCACTGACATCACCCTCGTCGAAATCATCCTGGGCGTCATTTCCAAATTCAAGAGATCTGCCGCCGTGTGTGAGAACCATCTCTTCCTGACTGTCATCTTCGAGGTTGAACATTGAGGTCTTCCTCATCTTCCTCTCATTCTGGCGAGCAAATCTTTCTGCAGCTTTTTGTTCCGGGGTCATATTAGGATCATCTTCGCCGAAGCGACGGTCGAGCATTCCACCGACTTTGTTCCGGCTCTGGATCTCTTTCAGAAGAGTATCTCGCCGTCTCTCCTCGCCCAAGCCACGGGTAACACCAGGTCGACCGATTGATGGCTTGGATGTCTTCGCGCTAACAACTTCGTACTTATCTTTCCGAGCGGGGGCTTTGACCTCGAAAGGATTGAATCGTTCCCGAATGCCTTCAAGGGCAGCATTGCGCTGGAGTCGTTTCTGGGCGTCTTTGGCGGTAGATTTCCGCTGTTTCTTGGACTTTTGGGGGCCGAGAACGCCGTGATCTCGCAGGGATTGCTTTAACTGCTTTAACTGTGAGGGAGCCATGTTGACTATCTCTGCGACAGATTCTCTAGTCCGCCCTGCACTGGTGGAAGTGCAATCGCGAATGGGTTGATCGCCCAAAACTTAGGCCAACAAAAAGTTCTCAGGGCCAAATGCCAAGATTTCGGCAGAGCTTATCGATAAGGCATGCTCCCGGGCTATCGGGCTCAGGGCGGGCAGTTGCCATTTGGCATTTTTGGCATTTTGGGAGTTGCAACTTGTTCTCTTGTGTCTCGTATACACGAGTCACCCACGAGGATTGTGGTTCTATTTGTATCCCTCAACTCCAATTTGACAACCGACACCGCTGCACATCTACTCTACAACTCTCGAGGCTCTACTCGGACAGCCGGACACTCATTCCTCCCTCACACAGATGACCCAACAATAGCAGCAGCCCTTTAACCGTCAGTACTGTATCCTCAACTTATGATCACAACCTGAACCCATTTGCACGCACGACCAAAATGGGATACTTCTCGCTGTCCCTCCTCTTCCCCATAGCCTATTTAGGTATCTTGATTGGCAGCATGGCCACTTTCTCCCACCTATACCGACAACGGCAAGTCAGTTCCAAACTACGGCTGGCTCCATACTTTGGCCCACACACCTCCCGCAACGTCTATCTCTCCCTACTCCACCAGCAAGACAGCGCCGACACAAAAGTCCCCGACACCGTTCTGCGCGCTGCCCTTTTCGCTCGTGCCATCGAAGATGTCCAACGGATGATGGAAGTGCGCACGCGGAAACCCGCACTAGCGACTCTCCTGCAGCGCGGTGTCGTGGGTGACGAGATATTCCAACGCCTCACCCGTGCCGAGCAGGAAATCGGGATCGAAATTAAGGATGTCGTTGCTGAAGCGAATGCTCTGGCACCCGGCTGGGGGCAAACTATTTTCCAGAGCGCGAGTGAGATGGTGCAGAATAAGATACTGAGGGAGAAAATCGACAGTGTCAAGGCGAAGTTGGTCCCGGAGAAGGAGGCCTGGGAAGAACAACGCGAACGGTCCAGGAGGGAATTAGAGGGCGAGATAAATCCTGCCCCTGCCACACCTGCTGTCGCTTCCACCGTCGCCACTACTCCCACCGTTCAACCAACTCCAACTCAGCCGTCCAAGGCAGTCAGCAGTGATGAAGACGGCGTCATTGTTGAGCCTCCCGTCGCAGACGCAACCAACACTCCAGCCACTGGAGGCGGCGGTGGTAACAAGAACAAGAAGAAAAAGGGCAAGAAATAGAAATCCTATTCCGCTTGTCCTTCCTTTTCTCCTTTGTTTCGATATTTGCCTCCGATGTACGACTAAGGAAAGAATGGCTGATGTGTTTGCTTGAAGTCTGTTAGTACCTTGCTTCTGGCCCATGCTTTGCTGGAACTTGCAAGGAGCGGAGCGAGAGCGGAGTGAATGCTGAGGTGTGCATGGTAACGCATCGCATAGCATAGCGACCAGGATAGGGGAGGGCGTTTTTTGGAATGTTTCTCATGCCTTTCTCCCGTTGACGAGGCAGGAGTGAATCTCGAACTCTTTTAGAACTACAACCGTCCAACGACTGCGAGGCATTAAGCAATGAGATGATTTATTGTCGTCTATTTATTACATAAGTACAATGCAGCCTGAAGTAAGCCTACACGTCGAGTGTACACAGCTTGGGCATATTTTCACATTTTCCTCCCCGTCCCCTCCCGTTCTTATACAAGCAGTACTGTACACTATACCCGAACACTCGCCCAATCTCGTCGTGTCAATACTTCAGCGGGAATTATAATGCTCATTTCCCCAGCAGCCCTGGAAATCGTCTCAACCGGGGAGCCACTCATCGCAGAGTTGAATGTGTGGCCAGCACGCAATTGGCTTGAGGTTGAAGTCGCGATAGACGTCGCCACTTGGACGACGTCCTTGTTCTCGACGACCGTGGCGCCAACAGCGGCCATGCTTCGTCTTTCTAGAACCATGCAGAGAAGGGAAGTCAGGACGTCCAGGCGGAGCGCCTGTGCGACTGGCGTCTCGAATATCTCGCCGTCGCCGTCGTCCCCGTCATCATCTTCGTCCTCTTCCTCATCGTCCGGATCGGTGTCCCTGAGTAAGTCCGGATCCAGACCCTGTTCGTTGATCTTCTTCTCCATGATTGCCATCACGATCTCCGATACAGCTTTGACTGCATTCTTGAGATGCGAGCCGCGCACTCGGAGAGGCCCCCTCCTACGCCGAAGGTGTGCCCGCTCGGCTGGGCCAAGGACCGAAGGGAAGGACCGCGCGATCTGCATGATGATCAAACGATTGATATCCTCGTGCGGTAGCACGTTGAAAGTCTGGTGTAACCCATGCAATGCGCAGAGCGTGCCCTCAAGATCGGCTGTGAAGCAGAAGCAGCGGATGATCTGCTCATAGAGTTCAGTGGAAAACTCTTCTTGAGCTTTCTTTTTCTGTTCGTGGTTGAGGCCGGTGTGCCATTCCACCATCTCCCTGAAAAGATGTCTCGGAGACGGGACGTTGTTGAGGTGTGCCGCTGGTGAGCCGAAATGGACCTTGGCGGTATCGAATAGCGCTGCGTATGTTTCCAGATCCGGCTGCACCTTAGGCTTGAAAGCCGTGTACGTCTTCCAGACCTCGGGTATATCCCCGGAGCGGAGCGAAGCGTACATCCAGTGGTTCATTATAAATGAGTTTGGGTTCATCTCGGCCTGCCCCATCATTGTCCTGGACAAGAAATCGGCGCTGACGGCATTTGAACGTCGGTTATAGTACACCATCAGGATCGAAAAGGTCTCGATAGTCGCAGGGGGAGCACCACGCTGAAGGAAGACTGGCACCTTCCGGACCTGTCCTGTTGTCTCGAGAAGCAACGGCTTCGATGCCTTCCCGCCTTCACTATTTCGATCTCTAACCATCTCAATTCGTGCTCGCACCATCGCCCAGCCCGTGGCTTCGGCTTTTTCAGCAGCAGTTGGTGAACCATCACGAAGCCAAGCAGCGATAATTCCGTTGAGATGCCGGGCGTCAGGCCGAATTCCTCGCTCATACATCAACTCCACTACTAACGCCGCTTCGTCGACTTGTCCTTCTCCTAGGAGCCACTTGATCCAGGAGGCGAAAAAGAACTTGTTGTGAAAGCTTTTAGGCAAAAATGCCAATGATGCCAATCCTATCTTGCTGATTTGCTCCTCCCTGGCGGATTCAGAGTCTCCAACCTGTTTGGATACTGTCTTGAAAACTTTCCAGGAATCAGTAGGAGACCTAACTCTCAACATGAACATGTCCTTGAAAACAGCCAGCGCGAGCTGCTGGCGATTATTTTCGAGAAAGATACTGCTGATGCGACCAAGAGTACTCAAGGTCTCACTTTCCGCTTCCCGACTTTCTAATCGCTTCCGTAGTTCCAGATAGCAAGCCCATGCCCTTTCTTCAGCATTAGCACTTCGAGTCTGGGCCCATGCCGAGATGACTGCTATTAAAGGCTCTGGGTTGACCGTGCCTGTCCTCTTATAGCACTCAAGTGCGAGCCTTTGGGCTTTCTGCGGTCTTTCAAGGGCAACGTAGAGACCGACACCTATCATCCAGAACTCCAAGGCGACTTTTCCCTTCACACCCAAGCGGCTTTTCTGGGATTCCCATATCTCAGCTGCAGAAGCAATATTGCCACCAGTTTGTAGCGCATGGATGTATTGTAGCCACTCTTCATCTGTTAATGACACTTCCGCTTTGATCATGTCTTTGGCCAGCATTTGCAGATGTCGGGATCTGAAATTGCTCTCACTGCTTTGAGTTTTCCAAAGAAAATGCCATACCTCCTCGGGGAGTATGACCGCAAAGTTGGAAACCTGTTGCTGGCACCTCAAGTACCATTTCCAGAGTGATAGATACGGCCGATCATTGCGTTGAGGACCCTCGGCCTCCTGCAGTGCCAGGTTGAATCTCTTAACATATACTTTGTCCTTGGTGGGAATGCCCAACGTCACTTTCAACGTGCCGTCTGTCTTCTCGACCAGCTTATTGCTGTCCACTGCATTGGCTATTTGGTCCAATTCTTCAGGGGTGAGAAAGTCTTCATCAGCCTCCAAATTGATGCCCTCCTCTTCGAGAGCCTTCAATACCACTTCCCGCTCCTCAGGGGGGAATGATTGTATGAATTCACTGTTCGGACCAAAAGGCCCCTCACGTAGTATGGCCAATTCATCGTCCATCTCTTTCAACTCTTTCTTCATCCGCTCACTCTCCAAGTCCAGCGCATCGTGGACGCGGACCCTGGTCGATACATCGTCGCCAGACTGCTCATACTCGCGGAATTCAACACCACCAAGTGACGGCGGGGAGGGCTTATGGAGGTTTTTGCCTCGAGCGATTTGTCGATAGGAGCGAATAGGCTGCAGATGCTGAAGACATCGCTGATGGCCGGCAAAACTAGGGGACAAACAAAATTGCTGATGCCATCGTCGAGAGAGATGGCATATCCCCCTCATAGATCTTGATGATGTTGTAGGGATGGGGAATTCTCGCTATGCTGATGACTTTGGGATCAGGATGGACAAAGCAGCCGGAGTTCGCGACCCAAAAAAAAAGTTCGGCTGTTGAATCACAGCCTTGCTGACTGAAACGCGACGACAGTACGGTGCAGCATATGGGTCGCTACCGTCGGGTCTCACACGTCAAGCGGTTCGCGTTTCGTTGTTCGTATCAAACAAAACCGCAGCCGAAGCTTGCACACTGCGCTTACACCCAGTCAAGACTCAAGATCCGATGGAGTACGAAGAGAATGAAGTCAGTGATAACGCACATATTGTAAATGCTCAATGCACCACTGTAAACCTCTCTCACGTACTTATGAACAACTAGGGATGCTATATTTTCAAGCCTACAGCAGCAACCGAAGATGACGGCCCACATCCACGGAAGAGGCGCAAGATCAGCAAAGCTGCCCTCTCCAAACAGGCTGAGAATGATGATTTGACGTGGCCTGCCCTGCTTGGAGGGCAAGAATCCGAACAGTTCATTAATGCGCGGCAGAAATGCTTCGAGAAATTGTGGACGCTGCATGAGAGCACGATTGACCGTGTTGTGAATGAGGTTGACGAGAGTTTCGTGGATAATTTGTTGGGATTCATCCGAGACGATGGCAATAAGACCACTCAGAGAAGGATAAAAACTGGGTTGATTGTGTCAGGGACAACAAAGAACACCCGACGAGACCTTTCGCAGGGCTGGAAAGCAAGACAGCTGGGAGTCAATCAGGAGATATTCGTTGAGCTTCACCCAAGCCAGTGTCCGAATCTCCAGATTGCACTCAAAAATGTCATCAGATTGGCCGTTTGCCAACACGGAGGATCAACTGAATATACAGCTTTCCTTGCACAACAAAAAGCATTTATTCCGATGAATTTCGATCTGGAACTATTACAGAGATACATTGAGCGACATCGTATATCGCGAATCTTGCTGTCCGTCGCTGACGTGGAAACATTTGATACTGGTATACTCTCCGAGCTGATCGCTACGATCAGCTCTTGGATCGACCGAATTCCTTTCAACCTCCTGATCAATATAGCGACAACGGTGGAGCTGTTCGAGTCTCGACTCTCCAGATCAGTGGCCGCATTGCTGGACGCAAAAGCCTTCCACTCGGCCAACGATAATACTGACCCACTGTATAGAATATACAGTGCAGTACAACATAGCCCTCAAAGCAACATATTTTTAGGCCCTAGCGTTCTAAAAGTCATCTCAGACCTTGCAGAAGACCAAAGTACGACCGCTACAACCTTTGTACGAGCTATCAAGCATGCATTTATGACCCATTTCTTCGCGAACCCGATGTCGGTATTGTGCTCAGAATTGGGCATGGATTTGTCCTATGGCAAGCCCTTGTGCCAGGCCATCCGCACAACGCCAACTTTCCGCGACCGCTGTGAGCAACTCATCGAGGCCAACCGATCCAACCGTCATCAAGCTCGCGGATTGCTGTCATCCGATGAGGCGCTTATAAAAGATGCCATCGAAGCACTACAATGTGGTCAGTCGAGACTCAGGGACTGTCTTCAAGCGGTGCGGCTGCTACACATGTTGTTCAGTGTTTTAGAACCTGCTTCACTGGCCCCTCTTGAACTAGAGATTCAGCTGATCAACTCCCTGCCTAATTTGCTTGAGTCAGAAATCTATCACGATATCAAGTCAATTCTGGCCGACCTCTCGGTCGAGGAATTCTGCGACTTTTTGGACCACCTCGCCCAATTAGCGATCGACACACCCTTCGCAGCCTTTTCGACTGAGGTTGGAGGCGACGGGGGCGTCGGTTCAAAGATGTTATCTCTAGGCTATATGAAGGAGGCCTTGACCAAGATTCGCGGTCCTGGTACGCCAAAATTGGATGAGGTGTCTGCATACCAGCAGCAGTTCACTGCCCTCCTGACATCATATCTAAAGGCCAAGATTTCCCTTGAAGTTTCCGACGAAGCTGCTTCTACGGCAAAGGTCATGGTCACCAATCCATTCCATGGCTACCTCTCCGAAGCGTTTATTCTCAATATCCGCTCTCCATTATCTGCAACCCTGCATCCGAGACCACGCTACGCCCTTGAGCGTGCCCTAACGCGGCCCGCCGACTATTTAGGTTGCGAATGCTGTACCGCAAATAAACATGGCGAGATCTTCGACCGTGAAACATTGCCAGCGGCGAGCCTACTGCTGACGTTACTCAACGAAGCAGGGAATGTTGTCAACGTACAAGATTTGTGGGACGCATTCCGCGATACAGTTGTGCACACCAATGCTGCTAGCAGGGAAGACAGGGAGAAAGATCCCTCTTCCGATAATGACGAAGCTGACCGCCTTTCCCTTACACTCTTCTACCGCGCGTTAGCAGACCTCCGGCATTTGGGTTTCGTCCGACCGAGTAAGCGCAAGCCAGGTGTCGATTGCATCGCGAGGACAGCTTGGATGGGTCTCTGAGCGAACGCTCAGCAGATTAGGCGGCCACATCAATAGCCTCTGGGCAATAGATGATTGGCGACTGCCAAATGACACTAGCGAGCACTGGCAGATTGAGCTGCATGGCCATACTGACCACTTGAAGCCTCTGGGTGAGGACATAACCTACCTATACAAAAAGATCTTGTAACCTCCATGCACTACCTATATTTTGCAACAGGAATTCCAGTTGAAACGTGCCCGACTTCTCCATTATCCTCGAACTAGTCCAAAATCATTTCACGTTAACGGTTTTCTACCATAGACAACACCCACGCGGGTGAAACCATGCTCACGTTTATCCCTCCACGCTTTCCTCATCTCCAGTAAAAACAGCTGCACCTCCTCATAGGACATACCTAACACCCTTGTGAACAGCGCCATTGACCAGCCTTCCATCCCGGTCTCAACCTCCAATAACCGCAGCCTGCCTATCTCTTTTAGCTTTTTACCCTGTTCAGTTCTTGCGGACGGCCATGGACCGTCCGGCATCCTGAAGCGGTGTTCTCTGACATCTTCAAACCCGGCATCCTTTAGCCATTGATATTGATGATCAATCACATTGACGGTTTTACCAGTTCTGATACCGGCCTCATTGAAGAGCTCACCCCATCGCCTAAGAGGGGATCCTGGGGGGCTTGTGCCGTCCTCAGCATGGCAATAGACGGAGCATTCCATTTGCTCATAATATCCGCCAGGTTTGAGGTGGGCGAGCACTTGGCGATAGAAAGCAGGCCAGTCACGAAGGCTACCAAAAAGACCGCGGACATGGATGTAGTCGAAGGATTCTTTTGGGAATGTCCATTCTTCAGCGGCGTCATCGATCTCAAACAGAACATTTGGGGGAACACAAGTGGGTTGAATAGGCGAGAGATCAGTCCCGATAACCTGAGCAGAGGGCCACGAATCGGCAAAATCGATCGCCCAAATCCCCGTTCCCGTGCCAATGTCTAACACATTCTGTGGATCTGGCGCGATTGGCGCGAGGAACAACCTGTTGTCAAGTAGCATTAAATAGATATGGTGACCGAGGTCGAGTTGTTCCATCGCAGTTTCATCATTCGGGCACCTGTTCGCTATCAGACCGTGGCCAGCCTTGCAAGAAGTCTGGGCGGGTACCAATACTCGCCATCCTTGAAGGCGTGGTAGCGTCTTCCATGTTCGAACCGATAATCGAAGATGGATGATGTTAAGGTTGCAGTCTCGTCCTGACTATCAACCTCAATGTTCAGTGTGTCTATTTGGCGGCAAATCAAGGGTGATACGAGACAGCTTACAGGTCATCGGATCCAAGCGCAGAATCGATATCATCACTATCGCCATCGGCTTCTATCTCCTGCACTATTTATCAGACACGTGCGAGTGCATCCAGATCTCGACGCCCTTACCATGTGCTCTACCGGGACTGCGAACATAGCAGTATGAGCAAGCGTTCAACGTGGATTGAGTTGGAGAGTCGTTCTAGTGGCGTCGACCTCTCACGAAACAGGAAACCAAGCACCTTTCTTGCGCCGCATGCGTATTTGTATCATAAATCGCTTGCCCAGCAAAAGAAAGCGCGATCTCTCTAACCACCCCGGCTACCAGAGGACCGTCTGACTCCCCAAACAGACACACGTGGCACGCTGTACAGGGTTCTGGCCAACGCTTGACGGCGGGGAGATGGAAATATCTACCTAGCGGTGATAAGTGGATCTTAGTCATGTACCTAGGCATGCATCTTGGGAGGGTTGCAACGGATGGGCGAAGGTATACAGTAGCGCCAACTGTGGCACTGGCCAGAACCCCCGATCTGAGGCTTTTAGGCAAGATTCGACCTTCCCAAGTATTGTGTACTGGTAGTAACTCCCTATATCTATCTACGTGTTTCAGTATATCTGTAACAGTACTCCGTACCTTGAAGGTTGTCCAGCAACCCCTCCCATGAAGAGGTATCAACTGCCGCGTTGTTTTGCGATTGTAAGCCCTAAAATGATATCGCCAAAAGTTCCAATGTACCCTTGCGTGAATTCTTCCCAGGGGCACGCATTGGTAATCCGACGTGAACTGGCTTAGCTTTCGCTCCAGAGTACGGAGGAGGTAGCATGTAGGTGGACGCCGGCAACCAGTACCAGAGTGTCATAGCTTGAAGTTGATTGCTTCGGAGGGTGATATACGTACAGTATCTAACAGGACTCCCTCCCCTCTGTGGGCCTCGGCCTGGGCGGCCCTTCGTCAAGAAACTTTGTGCGCAGCAGCAGCAGCGTCTTGGTCTGTTCTTGAGCGTTTACTCGCAGGCCTCGTAGAACTTTACCCTCCAGGCTAACTAAGACTCCGTACAAACTGCTTTGGACTCCACCCTCTGGGCACAATCTCGACGCAGTCAACACCTATCAAGCATCGTTTGATTCGTATCTGCCACGGCCCATCCCAATCCGTTCTTAGATTCCGTGATGCCGCCTCACGCCATGGCCATCTGCCGGGTCCGAGCGGCTACTTTGATTTGCTTCCTCGCAACGCAACCTTCATGTGCGCAAGTGGACTTTCTGCATATTATTACGCCCCCGGCCCATTTCGCAAGCTTGTGGTTGAACGGTTGCACAACCCACTCGTCTTGAGTTGTCCACAACAATCCGAGCGATATGAAATACAGCACTAGTTCTGCGACTCTGCGAGGGTCTGCAGTGTGCATTAGTCGTAAGTGCCAGAGGAGATCGAACTCCGAGTCCTCGCTTACTTGTGAGTCTGTGCTTTGCATGTGCCTGTTTGGTCTTTTTGATGGCTTTCGCTCTTTTCCACCTTTCTGCTCGAATGTGAGTCTTGAACCCGTTCGTGCCAAAGACCGTGGCCGTCGCCACCAACAAGCCCATCTTAAGCATGGCTAACTTCCAGTATACTTCGCCTCTGTACCTGGGCGCGCTCGCAGCCGGTGGTGTAGTCTTGTATCTTGCCTGTCTGTCGATCTATCGTCTCTATCTAAGCCCTATAGCAAAGTTCCCGGGTCCAAAGCTCGCCGCCCTCACGCTGTGGTACGAGTTCTACCACGATGTCGTTCGCGGCGGGCAGTACTGTTTCAAGATTAACGAGCTCCATGATCAATATGGTACGGAAGAAAAGCCCCCTCTTCATTCATATCCACCCCAGACAAGATCTCTAAATCCTGCGTGCTTTAGGACCAATTATCCGGATCAACCCATACGAACTACACGTGCGCGACCCGGATTTCTACGATGTGCTGTACAGCGGACCGGGCCAGAAACGCGACAAGTGGTGGTGGTCCGTGGAGATGTTTGGCAACAGTTCATCAATGTTCGGAACGGTCTCTCATGACCTCCATCGACTTCGGCGCAGTGCTTTGGCTCCATTCTTCTCCAAGCAAGCCATCGGCCGCATGGAACCATTGATCCGCGAGCTGTTGGAGAAGCTATCGGCACGATTTGACAGACTCAGGGCAACGGGGGAGCCGGTAAACACGCTCACGGCGTTTGCTGCATTGACGACCGACATCATCACGAGGTATTCCTTCAACACGTCTTACGGCTGTGTAGACGACCCGAACTGGAGGCGTGAATGGCCCGATGCTATGGTAGAAAGTACCACTAGCGCCCACTTGAACAAACAATTCAAGTGGTTCTTTCCAGCGATGCAGGCGACGCCGGAATGGATCGTCGAGAAGCTGAACCCGGCGGTGATGAACCTGATCAACTTTCAAAAGGTTTGTTAAGAATATCGAATATCTAAAAACGCTGAAGTCCTCAAGCACATGGGGAGAACCGCCATACTGACTGGGTGCACCAAAACAGGATCTAGCACGACAAATCAGCGGCCTGATGGAAGGGGGCGCTCAAAGCGAGAAAGCCGATACGCATCGGACCATCTTTCACGAGCTGCTGACCAACGGAGACCTCCCAGCACACGAGAAGTCTTTGCCAAGATTGGTTGACGAGGGACAAACGATGATCGCAGCGGGACAAGAAACCTCATCATTCTTCCTCAAGACTACGACGTACCATATCGTCGCGAACCCGGAAATCTACGCGAGGCTGAAAGCCGAGTTAAAGGAAGCGATGCCCAACCCGGCGGTCATCCCGCCGCTGGCGCGCCTGGAGACGCTGCCGTACCTGCACGCCATTGTGCAAGAGGGCCACCGCTTCTCGCACGGTGTGGCCGGGCGGTTACAGCGCATCTCGCCCGACGCGCCGCTGCAATATAAGGACTGGACCATTCCTGCAGGAACGCCGGTCTCCATGACCTCGATCCTGCAGCACATGGATCCCTCGAAATTCCCCAACCCTCTAAAATTCGACCCGGACCGTTGGCTCGACAAATCGTCGCCAGCGGCGGAGAAGTACCTCGTGCCCTTCAGCAAGGGCACGCGTCAGTGTCTGGGGATCAACTTGGCGACGGCGGAGATCTACCTGACACTGGCGATGGTATTTCGCCGGTTTGACGTCGAGCTGTACGAGACCACGGCGCGCGATGCGGAGGTCGCGCATGATTTCTTCATACCCCATGGCCACAAGGACTCGAAGGGCGTTAGGGTCGTTTTCAAGTGAAAGGGGCCAGGGGGGATTCGAGAAGAAAACTGACCGAGATAGAAATGAAATGAAAGGAGGGGGAAGAATCGTAAAATCAGATAACTAAACAAATTTGGGCACGTGTGTCTAGATAGATGTATAGATTGAAGCATGGAGGAGAAGTGGAGAGCTACCTACATCGATCAAGTAGGTATCTTGGGTGGAATTGATTGACTGCTTGCAAGTTGCCCCTGCTCCTCAGATGGACAAGAGGGGGGAAGGTCTCACTATCTACCTGACATATAAATCCCGAATACTATCACATGTCTACCCTATTCGACCTACCTATCTAACCCTCCTATCTAACCCTTTTGGTGAAGGCTGGGGACGAACGCCCTTTTCTACAAAGTGCCAGTCTGCAGGACTAGATATATATATGTATACTATATATGCCCCGAACTGCCTGCACCGATTGCCACCTTCATTAGGGAATGGGAGCAAAAATCGGCACGTGAGGTAGTACGAGAGAGCATCGGGCGAGCATGAGGGAGTTGCAGGGGAGCAGCAACCTAGCAATCTACCTACAGGGATACGGCTGGGGGACGCTGTTTAAGTAGTTCCCTAAGTAAAGCCGGCCGGGGGCCCTCTGGCGATAGTTTCCCTTTGCTAATAAGAAGGAAGCCAAACCCCATCCAAGACGCTGCTGCTTAAACTAATATGTCAAGCCACCTCCTTCGCACAGCCCCGTCGTCAGCTGAAGGACGCTTCTAGTTGAGCACGCACTGCCACCATTCTCTTTCTTCCCTAGAAGTTCCAACATGGCACTGGGAGTCCCGAAATCAACCCTAATATGAATTAAAATAACCTGAAGTAAACCCCAGTAGCGCCGAAATGAATACTATAGCTCAGGAGACTAAATAGGCAAATAGGAATCTATTTCTGACCTAAGAACTCGAATAACCCCTCGATGGATTCTACAGAGGACCTTGATATAAAGGCATGGGGGAAACAGCCCCAAAAAGGCTCCTGCTTAAGCTGTTTTCAAGGATCTAACGGATGCCACACCGTCGATAATCTCTTCCCTCCCTTTCTACCTGCCATTTGAAGCCATTTGCATACGCAGTAATCGACATCCTGGCGTGGTGAAACACCTTGCGTGGTGAAATATGCCCATGGTACGACATTCGACTGGGCCGCGGCTTAAATAAACTCAGATTATCAAGGAGACGCAACCCTCCACAAACATGATCCTCGACGACCCTCACAATGCGACATTCTTGAAGCTCGCTAGGCAGGGTGCATACGTGGGATGCCCTTCTGCTTGTGATCGTACAAGCACTAAAAACACATTCGAGGCTATATCGCCATCCGGTGCTGGCTGAGCCCAAGGTCTAGTACCAGACGATACCGCTCTTTCTTTGGAGCTCAGTGAGCTGCGCGAACGGGAATCGGTAATATCACCGTAGGGTCACGCTGCTAAGAGGGACAGAACCGAAAAGTGTTCACCACTCTTTGGATATGGCGCTACAGGATTGGGAGCTCCGGCAACGGCTGTCCACCGTGTTACCAATTGACGATAGCGAACTGATGCAGATCATCTCGCATACTGAACAACTGTCAGTGGAAGATGCTTGCACTTCTTTCAATAGTCTTCTATGCGACCAGAGCCCGCATGACATCTGCAGTTGAGCCGCCACCAGCTTATTTCGACGCTGCTGATACGTGTCAGGTCCAGCACACCAGTGAAGGGAATTCAAAGCAGGTCCTGCCACCGCCATTGCGCGTTGTCGATCGTCCGGAGCAGGCCACTGACGACACTATGATCTTACTCGACGTCTCGGGTAGCATGGATTTCTATCCTGTGCGGCCCGTCTATGAGCAGTATCTTATCACGAAGTACGGCAGGAGCACCCAGCCCAAGAACAAAGATGTCGCCAAAGCAATCATCAGACGATACCATGGCCAGCCACGATCACCTGTCGTCATCGGAGGGCTACGACCTGGTGACGTTCTCTAGGTCAGTATCCTATGTCGGTACGATCAATCATGCGAACTTTGACCATCTCTGGACATCTCGCGTACGTCTCGGGGGCGGCACTCGTGTCATGACTGGCTGGCAGAAGTGCAAAGACCTACATTTCCGCAAGCACTCAGCTTCGGCGACTCATCATCCCGTATACGGTTGGCAGGCAGGTCCCGACACGCCGATCCTGCGTCTACTGCTCTTGTTGGGCGGTGAGGTGACCGATATGGATGAATTCGAGCTCGATGTACTCGGGCTATCGTGAGCCCACGTGACGATGTTCCTAATCGGCGTGGACGGCTGTCCTACCACCATCGGCACGCGAATGAACTGCAGCGTATCTCAGATGTGAATCCTCATGTGAGTTTTGTCGATGCGCAAGGAAACACGCCAGAACGCTTTGTGACACACGAGTTGTTGAAGAGACATCTGGGATATGAGGTCTCTGTGGCAGAGTTCGAGGAGATGGAGAGGCTGCCAGAGTACAGCGCCGCTGCATGAGATTCTCCAGACGAATGCAAGCATCGCCGTTCCACTCGTAACAATAACACGCCGAATTTGCCGAGATGCTAAGAGATTGGCCGACTTGGAGGTTTACCATATTAGTAATTTAGGCTTGGGTATTTCGTGTTACACCGATGGCGTTCAGAACTTCCGGAGCCATACATCCGGAAGACCACGTCAAGTCTGGCGAACTTGTGGTTCTCAAGTAATAAGTGAATTGAGGATCTAACTGAAGACTATTGTGAAAAAGAATGCTGCTTTATACACCGTCTCGTTTAGGCCAAGTGCCCGACTGTGCGAATATCACAGACTCTTATAAGAGAGTCAACCACTAATTTAAAGGAGAATATTTACCTAGATGTCACGGGAGGCCACGTGGGTGTTGGCATGGCAGACACGAGAGCCTGACCATTACCTACTAATTAGGTACTTACTCACTCGCCTCACTCCTCCTTACTTTCTTCTCTCTCCTTGTTAGTTAGACAGGGACAGTCCATTCAAACAATCAATGACACCACTACAGTGATCTCTTCTAGATATTGCAGCAGAGCTTTCTCTCACTCATTCCTCAGATCCTTCACGTGACAATAGAAGTGGTTGGGGAGTTGGGAGCGCTCGGTGGGACCTGTGCTTGCTCATGAATCGGCATAGACGAGTCTAACTTGACTCGCCCAGCAGCAAACCCCACCATAATTGCTTCGCGCATATCGTATAGATGTATTAGCACATACTCAATCAGTTAACCATACCTGGGGCCCAGGCTTGCGTGCGTGGCGTTCAGTAGTCGGAAACTCGTGGCTGGCGAAATCCCTCTGATGCGACATTTCCGCGTCTTCCTAACGACCTGCTACCCATGGCACCTACCTTGACATATTGGTCAGATTCATGAGGGCTATCCAGTCGATCTCGATCTCGAGTGTCCAGGGTCGCGCTACCATAGATCGCCGCGTTCACATGGTTGACGAGAGTCATCAAAAGAAACATCACTTGACGACTGGTTGACCAGTCTGTGTTTCTGAATGCTAACATTCGACTTCAGTCAGAGCATTTGACTAAACACTATGAGTTCATACTAAGTCATATGTCAGCAGGTGTAAAGATAAAGATGCTAGAGTGGACTGACTTAATCAGCACTGTCTTCGGCTCCGTGAACGCGCGGAGTGCGTATTCGCCAAACTCGCGACCAAGACCAGAAGCCTTCTTGCCCCCAAAGGGCGCTTGCATGCTCATCTATATCGCCGGTCAGCATTTGATCCAAATCAGTATATTGGCGCAGAACTCACGTAGCTAACACAGTTGACACCCACAACACCCGCGTCCAGCTTCGAAGAGACTCTCAGAGCTCTGTTGATGTCTCGCGTAAACACACCCGCCATAAGGCCGAACTCGGTGTTGTTAGCCGCCTCAATGACCTCATCTTCCGTCTTGAAGGTCTTGATGATCGAGACGGGGCCAAAGACCTCCTTTTCGAGAATTTCCGAGCCGGGCTTGGGATTCAGAAATACAGTCGGCTCAATAAAACACCCTTTCGTTCCCTTCCTTGATCCTCCCGTCACCAACTCCGCATCTTGTTTTGCTCTCTCGATCATTCCCGTGACTCTTTCCAGAGCCAGGCTATCTACCAGGGGACCAAGTCCAGTGTTGATGTCTTGCGGGTCGCCTAGCTGATCAGCAGCTTCCTTCAGCTTCTCAGTATATTTCTCGATGAACTCCTTGGCAATGGACTCCTGGACGTAGACTCTGGTCGCTGCAACACACACCTGGCCCGAGCGTGCAACAAGTGCCCTAACTGTCCACGTCAAAGCGTTTTCGAGGTTGGCATCTTCAAACACGCATGCCGGGCTCTTGCCTCCAAGTTCCAGCGTGACTCGTTTTAGATTGCTCTGGGCTGCCGCAACCTGTATCTTCCTCCCCGTCGCTACACTTCCCGTGAAGCTGATCTTGCGGATTCGCATATGGCTGGCTAATAAAGCACCGGACTTGCCACTACCTGATAACACCTGAACGACACCCTTAGGTATACCCGCCTCCTCGAAAAGGGGGGCAAGAGCTAAAGAGCCAAAGGGTGTCTTTTCCGAAGGCTTCAAGATTAGGACGTTACCGGTTGCTAGAGCAGGGGCAGCCTTGAACATGAAGGTGGCAATGGGAGCGTTGAAAGGGTTGACGGCGGCACATACGCCGAGAGGCTCGTGTCGAACGAGCTTCACAAACCCGTCGTCGTCCGGGTAGTAATCACCCTTCTGTTTATCGGTCCATCCTGCGTAGTATCGAACCGCGTTGATGATCAGACCCTTCTCACGTGCGGAAATCATTGAGATAGGCATACCAGATGCGAGAGAGTCAAGAGTCGCAATCTCATCGAGTCTGTCTTCTAGGATAGAGCATAGCTTATTCAAGCATGTCGCTCGTTGCTGATGGGTGAATGAACTCCAGGGCCCCTTGAGTGCTGCTTCGGCAGCTACGACCGCGGCCTCAACGTCATCCTCTCCGGCAACGGCCATCTGGTCTGACAAGACCGAATCATCTTTCGGATTCCAAACAGTGTAGACCTCCTTGCACACCGATTGGACATACTCTCCATTTATATAGTGTCTGTTATCGTAGAACGAAGGCACCAAAGCTGGGCTTATCGAACCCATGTTCACTAGGATTTGATCGACCCTTCTGGAGGTGTTTCTGGCTGTCAGCAGCAAATCTCGGTTATCAGTAAAGTGTTCAGGACAGATGCCGCACGCAAACCACCTCGAAAAGCAGCACTAGTACGGAAGTTTATACAAGTAAGTAGTTCCGAGGCAGATCGATTACTGTACTTGTTCCGAGAACTTCTGCGTGAAGATGTGGGCCGCATGGGCTCAGCGATCTCCGGGTTGAACACCGAGGCCAATTCAGATAATACTACCTCTGGGCCAGGTGTCTTTTCGTTGCTTGCGCTGCCGACCAGAGTAGGATTCGACGGACCTTGTCAAACTGTTTATTTGTCAACTCTTTTTAACCTTAAAAATGTGTCAGGGATTGTCCGGATTTGATATTTGGTCAGCTATTTTATTACTGCCCTGTTTTAAGTAACTTTTAGGTAGGCACATTAGGCATGATTGCCAGTGCCAGCCTATGAGGCATTCCAGGAGGCAAGACTTCTTGCAACGGGATCTATGAACCAGCTCATGGCTTGCCCCTGGACATATCAGGCAAAGGCGTCGCCAATCCTATGGCAACGATTCTCTGTGCCGCTATGATGTTGCGATACTCATTCAATCACCCTGCTGCAGCCACAGCCATCGAATCCGCTGTCGAGAAGGTCCTAGATGCAAAGGATATTGGAGTTGGAAGTCCGCAGCAGAGGCCTCGGTGGACAGGCTACGATGAAGGAAGTCGGCACTGCGGTTTGTAACGTTCTCACAGAGATTCTGACAAACAATAAAGATCGCTGTGACGAGGTAGCTGTAGCAACGTGAGATATGTTCTCGCCGTAACGGTTGCTTTCGTCTGGGCTGCATCACGCCAAATTCAATTTGAGAAGGGCGAAGAAAGTCTAGTATCCAATGCAGCAGAATGTTACTACTAGACTCCAGAATCCATCCGCAAAACATGAAATATCTCTAAGCGCAACAAGCAGGAGTTCCTCGATTCCCGCGTTCATGCTATGAGATACGACATTTTTCGTGTTGCAAGAGAGGACCACTCATCAGGCTACATATGCATAAAACAAAGATCTTCGCTAGAGACTCACGGCACAGCGATTTTGATGCCAAAATACTATTCGTTGTTCGGGATACAGAGAGCAAATCATCGAAAATCCCGAGGATTTTTGCCGAAGTCCGAAGGTGTCCTTTCGCAAAGAGTCAAGACCAAATAACTCCCAGAAAATGCCAGAGTGACAGTCGCAAAGCGAACGGTCGGGTTGGGTAATTTTCCAGCCACGCAATGTCCTAAACAATGCCCTAGTGATTGTGATATAGTCCGAATTATACAATGTACCAAATTGTCCTACTTCACGCCGACCCGAACAGATCGTTCATCAGGTCGATCTAGATTCACGTCTCACGTGTCTCTGTTGCCTTATATCTTCTAAAAACATCGGTGATGTCTGGCCTGTTCACAAGCTTTGCGAGCTTCTCTTGTCGTTTGAATATCGATTGATACCATTCAAAAGGGCAGTTGCTGCAAGACTGGCTTCCGATGGGCGGGGAAGCCTGAGGGAAAGGCGACTAAACTCGCTGGACTCGACACCTACATTGTTGGATCCAACCAAGATGTAGCTATTCTCATTGTTCACGACATCTTTGGCTGGACTTTGCCGAACCTGCGACTGTTGGCAGATCATTATGCGACAGAAGCGAACGCTACGGTGTATTTGGTTGACTTGTGAGCAATGCCTTGAACGTCCGCACTGTGAAAGCTCTAGCTACATCAGCGGCACATCAGCTATATATCTTCGTACTGACCCTGTCACGCCAACCATAAGTTATGACGGTGAAGTAGTAGACCCAGATTGCCTTCATGACCCCGAAAAAGCAAAGCACTTTGACGTCATGGCTTTCCTCGCCCGTCATAATAAGGAAAAGAGAGGCCCTGCAATCTTTGCAGCCGCGACCGCTTTGAGACAGGAACACGGCTACAAGAGAATCGGCGCTGTCGGTTTTTGTTATGGTGGCTGGGCAGTCTTTCAACTAGGAGCGAAAGGTGCGTTTCATACCTCGTTGAACGACTGACGGTCGAGAATAGTCCCTTCATGTAATAGAGAGCCGTAATAACGAGCAAATAGGCAAAAGTTTGGTCGATGCCCTTTCCATGGCTCACCCTTCACTGCTGGAGAAGCACGAAATCGATGCTGTCTCCGTGCCAGTTCAAATATTAGCCCCAGAACACGACGAGGTATTCACTCCGGAACTCAAAGCATACTGCAATAAGGTCATTCCGCAACTGAATGTCGAGTATGACTACCAATACTTCCCAAGTCTGGCTCACGGCTTTGCCACAAGAGGCGATCAAAGTGATACAGTCCAGAAGAAAGGGTTGGAGCGAGCTAAGGATTCCGTCGTTTTCTGGTTTCTGCAGCACTTGCACGAGTGAGTTCTGTCGTCCATAGGGTACAAGGTCATTGCAAGGGCGTCTGACGAATTGAATTTTCAGAAATACAGCTCATGTCTTTGACAAAATGTCTGCCAAGCTGTAGGTAGACAAGAGTCAGATTTGCAGACGCATAGGTCGTCAATCACAAATACTATCCCCCTAACTGTACCCGATTAGTTGCGTAGAAAACGCCTAACGACCTGCCATATGTCCAAGTTATGGCATGTAGAATATCCTCGACTGTTTGATAGACCTGTAGTTGGAAATCTGTTCTAGATGTGCCAGAACAGCTTTCCGCGCATGGGGCTTCCGCGCGGATCCAGAAATTGCTAAGTACTTGTTCCCACATGACCAACTTCAGATCCTGGGAGCCCACAGGCCGATGTATACGGGCAAGCAGTCAAGTCTGATGTTCAGCACTTCCGATGGCCACACAAAAGAATGAGCTGGTGGTCGTTTGAGCCTGTCAGGGTCAGATCATGATGTAGTCAATGGTATATGGTATTGTCTATGTATGCTCCAAGGAGCGATTGCTACTTGTACTGGATCCAAGTGGATCCACGCACCCCCACGTGAGCATCTGGATGCTGACTAATTAAATAATACAGCAGGGCCGGCTTCGGTAGCACGGGTCGGGAGCCCCGTGAACGCTCTGGGCCATATTTAAGACATCGCCATCCTTGTCCCGCTCGTCTGCGTAATTATGAGCGCTCAGGTTGACTGTCTCAATAGATGCCGTGTCGCTGTAACGCTAATGCCACCTGAAGAGAATACTCTGTACCGCTTATATCCTAAGGTTGGAGGCACTTTCCGTGGGCTTATCGTAAAGTCTTCGGTGCTTCCTGTGCTTGAACCTCCTGTACTAGTCACGGCACAACTTTTGAGACTTTTCGTGTTACACCAGACATTATGTCTTCAACGAAGGTTGTCTACGGGTTCGTGGGGCTCGGCCAAATGGGCCATGGCATGGCAAAGAACATCCGGCAGAAGATCCCCGGCTCTTGCTTGCTACTAGTATTCGATATTAATAAAGACGTCACCAGCAGCTTTGCTCGTGACTTTGGCACTGAGGGCAATGTTCTGGTCGTGGATTCACCCAAGGATATGGCACAACGTGCGGTTAGTGCTTCATGGGATATGAGTCGCCTTGCTGCCCGAATACCTGTATGCTAACTCCGTGAACAGGACATCATTCTGACCTCCTTACCACAAGCTCCCCATGTAGAGCAAGTTTTTCTTGACCCTGAGACCGGTCTTCTTGCTCAGCCACCGCAGCGGCGAATTTTGTTCCTCGAACTCAGTACCATTGATGCTGTGGTCTCCAGCAAGGTTGCGCAACGAGTGTCTGACGGGGGTTTTGGGAACTTTGCGGATGCGCCTTGCTCGGTAAACCCCTTTCATCCTCTCATTTATCACTCCTACTGATTCAAGGTCATAGGGAGGTGCTATGGGCGCAGAATCCGGGAGCTTGTCTTTCATGGTTGGCTGTGACAACGCCCTTTATTCTGACGTCCTCTCCGTCTGCAGCCTGATGGGCAATAAACGGTCAATCTTCCACTGCGGCGGACCTGGCTCTGGTCTGAAGTTCAAATTTCTCAATAACTACTTGTCATCTCTTACTGCACTGGCGACCGCCGAGACGATCAATATCGGCATGCGAGCTGGACTTGATGCGAGGCGTCTCAATGAAGTTCTCAATGCGAGTTCGGGGATGAACTTCAACAGCAAATTCAACAACCCGGTACCAGGTCTAACACCAGGTAATGCGGCGAGCGATGGCTACGTCGGTGGCTTCTCACTGGAACTGTGCCTAGGTGTGTTGGAGCTGGGCTACAAGACCGCACAGGATGTGGGCGCGAACACGGTTCTGGGAGCGCCCATGCTGGAAGCATTTAGAGAGGCGAGTAAGAGCCCAGAGTACTTGAGCAAGGACTCGAAAGTCATCTATAAGTGGCTTGGCGGGCTTGATCCTATAGTTCCCTCAGCAGAATGAATCAACGAGTACTCATTCACTGTGGCTGCTCTTACGAGGGCACATTGCAACTTCAACCTACAAGTGTATAAATGGGTGTCTTTGATGATGAAGCTAACGCCAAAGTAGTGGATGTCAGAACACAAAGTAGCTCCCCAAGTTGGTGCTCACCCCAAAGACAACTACACAGTCCTTATGCAGGTGCGACCCATGATCAGCAAGAGCAAAGGTATGTGCGTTTTCAACGGATGTGGAGGAGGCCAAGTCAGTGTGTCTTGGTTGGCTAGAACGGCGGAGGAAGAGGCTGACAGTGGGCAACTTGTGCCGTCGGTCAAACCGCCAAACTTCGTCCCGCATCGCATCCCAGCCTGAGGCTTTGACCGGTCACATAATGCAACAGACAAAGCTCCTGTCAACTAGGCGTAGGTTCATAGCGAATGTTGACGTTGACAGTGTCGCAAAAGAAAAGACATGTGCCTGCGGCATGAGGTAGGACCAGGAGTAATCTGAATAACATGAGCATTGGCTATTCTCCACAAGGCTGCGATCCGGGGATTGAGAAGATGTAAGCCTACATTTTGTGTCAAGCGCACCTCCGCAAGAGTCTGGGCCGTGTTTGGCGTATTCGGCATTCAATCCACGCAGTCCGACTCCCAGGAAGCCGATGTAGATTCCAGTGAACTTCTTACCGCCGACTTCAATACCGTTGGCAATGCGCAGTATTATATATTCCGAATTCCGAAGTCAGACTCTGGGGTCGCCAAGCCTACTAAGCCATCTCGTGGTACAACTAGCAAAGCCAAATCATGTCTTGGCCAGGCGATTGAATGGGAGTGCGAAGTGAGGAGCATCTGGGGACGAATAAGAATAATCCCATGGGCTCGGGAATCTGGAGAGTTGAGTTCTCATACCAGGTCTTGGCGCTTGGCGCTCCCTGCCAATCAAACATCGCTATTTAGCCAAGAGCTCACTAGTCCGTCCAATGAATCTAGAATTACTGAACCCCGACATTTCCTATGGAGTGTGGAGAAAGGAGACATACCCATCCCGCCACGAGCAGATATCATCGAAAGCTGAGACCCCAGACCTATATATGAAGCCATGGTCAGCACTTCTTTTCACCATTCTCTTCATTAACTAACATTGCGGACCTAACAGCGACAAGACATCCACACAACTCGCCAGAAGTCGCAAGAATGTTGCACACGCAGAAGGATATCCCCTTGGCGGAGCCCACCGAAGCCACCCACATTGAGAAAGGAAACGACATTGCATTAGTGTCGTCAAAAATTGAGGATGACGGGGACCAACAGCAAGATTGGTCACCAGAGGAAGAGAAAGCCTTGGTGTAAGTACTCAGTGATCTCTCCTTTGAGCAATGACTGAAGAGCATTTTTAGAAAAATGATCGATCGTCGTATCTTCCCTATGCTGTGGGTCGTGTTCGGTCTTAGCCTCCTTGACAGAAGCAACATCGGCATCGCGTATATCGCTGGCATGGGAGAGGATCTTGACCTGAGCCAGGGCGCCCGCTACTCCGTCGTTCTCTTACTTTTCTTTCCCACCTATGCGGTCTTCGAGCTCCCGTCCAACTTCGTTATTCGACGAATAGGGTGAGTGGAAAGGTCATCTAATGCGTCGTTGTTACCCTTGCTGATATCAAGCGCAATAGGGCCAAGACGTGGCTGAGCTTCTTGATTATCTCTTGGGGCTTGATTGTACTTTGCATGGGTTTCGTGAAATCATGGAAGACTTTGTCGCTCTGTCGTGCTCTACTGGGTGTGTTCGAAGCTGGTTGTAAGTGTGCTTCTCGTTGGCGCTCCTAGTGGTCATGCTAATAGCAGTTGCAGTATTTCCGGGAGCAATCTTCATTTTTGGAGCCTGGTACCGCCAATTTGAGACTTCACGTCGCCTTTCACTGTTTTATGCGGCGGCGCTGTTTTCAGGTGCCTTCGGTCCACTCCTTGCTTACGGCATATCATTTATTAGTGTCGGTAAAGGTGATTTTACCCAAGGGTGGCGATGGATCTTCATTATCGAGGGTCTCATTACTGTTGCTGCTGGTCTGGTCGCTCCTTGGTTTCTCGCGGATTTCCCTGAACGAGCTAAATGGCTCACGCCACGCCAAAGGCACATAGCAACTACAAGAGTCTCGGCCAACGATAAGTCTGAAGATTTCGTCCATCCTACCATCAGGGAGAGCATGAAGATGCTGCTGGATTGGAAACTGGGCATCTACTCTCTCCAGTATTTCATCATCACAAGCTCAGGTTACTCCTTGTCATTCTTCGCTCCGATCATCTTACGACAAGGTATGGGATTTGACTACTCTAAGGCACAGCTTCTTCTAAGTCCACCATACGTCTTCACAATCGTCGCCGGTTTTGGATTGGCGTGGGTATCCGACAAGCAAAAGACTCGCTGGCCAATTCTCTTAGCGCAAGCATGCGTAGGCATCGTAGGCCTTCTCATTACTCTTTACGGAAAGCTACCAGGCGTTCGCTATTTCGGGCTCTTCATCGCTATATTCGGAATAACATCTAACACTCCTGCCACGCTAGCTTATGGTCAAAGTAATACGGCTAGCCAGCAGAAGAAGGGAGTTGCTGCAGCGGCAATGATTACCATGGGCGCGGTGGGGGGAATTTGTGGGAGCACGATCTTCAGAGCTCAAGATGCGCCCACCTATTATCCAGGCATGTGGACCACGATTGGGATGCAGGTCATGTACATCGTCATGACGTTCATGCTCAGCCAACATTTGAAACGGCAAAACCGATTGTTGGAGGAGGGCAAGATAGCAGAGTTGGAGGGCGTCGAAGGTTTCCGGTACGCGCCATGATTTGAGCAGCTGCTTGGACACAAGGATCTCAAAACACTGCGCCAACTCAGAATCACTCAGCCAGGGATACGAGGCAGAGTATAGCGTCTGGGTAATGAAGATTGGGTATCTGGGTATTTTGGCACTACTGGATGTCAAGCAAAGGTAGTATACAGGAAGTCCTAAGTGCTAGGTCGACAAGAAAAAGCTTCGACTAAGCTGCTTCACGAGCAGTAACGAGCCAGTTGTATAGTCCAACCTGCTCCAAGTTTCAAGAACTAGTTACTGTAGAATGAAAGGGTGTGAACTATGAGCTCTTGAACACAAACAACCAGCATTTAGGTAGCTTATGTGTATAGAGCGCTAGATGAAGAGCTTGTCTACATTCTGCAGTCAAACGTTCTGAACCACTGTATACATAAATGGTGTGTTCACTACTGAGCTACACCACTGTACCATGCTGGAAGCGTGGACCGTGGGAACTGTGACATCGTCTTTGTATCAACTCCTGAGTCGTGCTAGCTGAACGAAGCAAATCTGACACAACTATTTGACTATTTCTGAAAAGGCATTGCCGTGGACTAGCTATCACTCAGCCGGGGAAACTAGAGCTGCTCGTTCACAAATAGACCTGCCATACCCATGCCGGTGCCCAGACACATGCTCGTCAACAAAACCTTCTGTTTCCGCCTCCTACATTCACTCAGCCCAGTCACAAGCTGCCTAACACCGGTACATCCATAAGGGTGACCGAGGGCAATTGCACCACCTCTCGGGTTCAGCTTAGCCCAATCAAGACCAAGTTGATCCCGACAATATACCGCCATTGAGGCGAATGCTTCGTTTATCTCAATCACGTCGATATCATTGAGTGAAAGATTGCATTTCGAGAGTAGTTTTGGAATCGCAAACGCCGGTCCAATACCCATGAGCCTTGGGGGAACACCCGCCAGGGCGGTATCGACATACTTAGCAAGGATAGGCTGTCCCAGCTCAAGAGCCTTGGAGCGTTTCATGAGTAGGACTGCTGCAGCGCCTAATTGCGTTTAACGTCGAGCAATACGTCAGCAAAACTCTTCTGTCTGGGCTTGCGGAACTCATGCGACTGGACAGTGTCAGTTGTTCGAGAACTTACCATCCATGTTTTGACTCGAATTTCCTGCGTGGGTGGTGTCGCCATAGTTTGAGAAGGCGGGCGGTAGCTTGCTTATAGCGTCATAAGTAGTACCATGTCGTATTTCATCTTTGGTGATGGTGATCTCGTGACCATCCTTCTTCACCGTCATGGGTGCTATCTCGTCATCAAACCAACCGTTCTCTTGGGCAAATTGGGCTCGCTTATACGACTCGACTGCATATTCATCCTGTGCTCTGCGGCTGATATTGAACTCTTGTGCTACCATCTCAGATGTCCCACCTAATAGAAAGGTCAGAAATTCACAAATAGCAGAGCAGCTCCATATGTAAGCTCTGGCTTACCCATTGGGATCATGCAGTCTCTTGCGTCTTTGCTTGCGTTCGATACTTCGTCGACGAATGGTCGGCTGAGCCGGTCGTTGCCCTCGCTGAGAGACTCGGCCCCAACAGCAATCCCAATCTCAATGACTCCCGCGATGATCTCGTTGGCGGTATGCTGAATTGCTGTCAAGCCAGAGGAACAGAATCGGTTACAACTCGAAGCCGAAACCGTGTACGGAAATCCAGCTGCAAGTGCTCCGGCTCGAACATGATATGCGGCCTGGCCGTTCCGGACCTAGATATCGCAAGCAGATCAACAACACATGTCGTGACTAGAATCGATCGATCGATCTGCTCTTACATTGCCAAGGCATATGTCATCAACGCGTTCTGGGTCTAGACCGCTCTTCATTCGAACGTGCTCGAGAATTCGGAACACCAGGCCATCGAGAGGTGTGTCTTTCAGGCCTCCTCTTCCAGATTTACATTGAGGTGACCTGATCGCCAGGGTGATGACGATATCATCCTGGTTTTTCTGCGTGCTGTCCTCTCGAGCCTTTAGTCATTCCATTTGTACACAGTCAAACTAATGATGGGTGCGGGGCATAACGAGCAACACTCAGCTAGGGCAGAAGAGGGAGGTCAATCCATACATTTTGTCCAGTCCACCTGAGACAGGGGCTATGTGCGAAAGCAGCGAAGAGAGGCGCACGTTGACCATGGTAGAGAAGAACGCGATTGGCTATGCGATCGCGCGTGAGAGAACAGTTCGAAGGGTCAGCCACCACGGTTATACTGTTCCAGGTAGCAATGTCACGCTCATTGACCGTGAGCTGATGTCTTGTCGAAAGATCTATGCTGACCGTGTCCCGACCGATGGCGCGGTAAAACGCTTCGGACTTTTAGTCAAGCGAGACATGGTTTTCTCTCCAGTCTTGGCATGCGGGTGGAAATATGGGGCAACGGCAAGACTGAGTCCAGATCGCATGGTTAAGGTTCTCGGAATCGGACTCGGGATACATCGGCACTATTAACTTGCTATTAGTTCTGTTTCCAATCCGGCTGTGGCAACTAAAGCCAGGGACAATGTCATTATTGAACGAGGGAGTAAACTAAAAGCAGAAGACCTCCAGCTTGCAGGATTTCCGCATTGTGCCATGTTCTTCCAGGCGCTACTCCGAGCTTCGAGCTTGTCAAAGGCATGGAGAGGCAATAATCAATGACTTGGAGCAAAGTGCTTAGTGTATCAATTTATTAGACTCGAAGTAATCTTCGGTCCCCCCTGATGAACTCTCAAGGCTACAACGAGATGTCTCTAGAATTAGAATTACAAGATATGGAGCAGGCGAAATCCATATCACTCAAGTACTACCAGTAGTAGAGTAGTGCCCATGCCGACCACACAGTCTGCTACAGCATAGGCCAGTGCATTTTCAGACAAACGAGTCATGATTTCGTTGTCAACTATAGACGCTGCCTCCAGAACTTGGTCATGACTTTTGTTGATGACAGTCAGCCATGAATTTTGCGGGTCATCCTGATCAGGGGTCTCACTTAGTAGAAGGTCCGGAATATGTGTGGTTGATTGCGCGAGTCATGTCAGCTAGTATTAGTCTATTAGAGCTTGCTCGACGCCGCCTGACGCTTCAAGTCCTCGTCGTAACGTCGCCTTAACTGTTTGATGCCTTGGTCAAGCATGAAATCCTCACTGCCGGCTGGGACCCTTACACCAGTCACTTCTCTCCAGAGTTTCTCGACCAATGACCCAGACTCATGTCTTGCATAGCCGACGGCACCCATAATCAAAGTCGCAACTGAGGCACATTCATGGAAAACAATACCACCCTGGGCCTTGAGAAGACAAATCGAACCACCGCACATCCTGTTGATCTCCTCTTCGGACAGTTTCGAACACTGATACCCAACTTGCTCAACCCAAGCCCAATAGCCCTCAAGCAGGGCACCCGCCTTTGCAAACTTATGGCGGACCACAGGCTGGTCCAAGAGAGTCTTCCCGAAAGCTTTACGCTCCATGCTATACTTGAATGCTGTCGACAACGCAGTCCTGGCAAATCTTGCCGCACTGGTAGCGAGTAGTAGCCGCTCGTGGTTGACATTTGATACAAAGTATTCCATACCCTTGCCTTCTTCACCGATAAGATTAGCGACTGGAATCCTGGCATCCTTGAATGTAATCAGCGCATGGTACGCAGTGACCTGACCAGACATGATAATCCGTTTTCTGGTGATACCGGGGCTCTCGAGGGGACACACGACAACCGATATGCCCTTTAAACCCGGACCTCCTGTGCGGACTGCTAGAATACAGTAATCGGAAACAAGGCCTTGTGTAATCCATTTCTTTTCGCCGTTGATAATATAGTCCTTGCCGTCAGCTGATTTAACGGCGTTTGTAACAAGTTGTCCAGCATCGGACCCGACACCAGCCTCACTTAGGGCAATACAAAATTTCTTCACTCCTTGAACGATGTCTGGAATGAAGCGATCCTGCAGCTCCTGCGAGGCATGTCTACGGAGGTACGGCACACCGACCGCTGTGTATTATATTAGATTGTACCTAGAAGCTCGGTTGGTTAACTCACCAAAACCAGATATGCAAGAGAATGGACCAGTCAAGCCTGATCGATATATCTCATCATAGAGGATAACGCCGTGGAGAGTATCAAATTCTTCGATTGGGATGCCCAGAACCTCGTGTATTCCCATCTTTCTCAGCATGTCACAAGGAAGTGGCATGGTCATAGAAGCCACAAGTACATTGGCGCGTATGAGGGTCTGGAAATGTGAATCCGGAACACTGTCTGCTTCCTCCCACTTCTCTGAGAAAGGATGGTAGTGCTCGTCCAAGAACGCTTTGATTCTCTTCTGCCATAAGAGGTGCGACTTAGTGTAGAGAGGATTGGGAAGACCGCGGGCGAACGGCGCCTCAGAGAATGGTACGTAGGCCATTGTACAGGTGTGCAGCGGGTTTGCTGAAATGGAAACTATTCAGGAAAGCTAAAGAAAGACGAATAGAGGCTTCTCATAAACTCGACTGGAGCGTGATAGTAAATCTCAGGCAGGCAAGGTGGGCTTGTTCATTGGGGATGGGTATTGTAGAGTCTAATAGTTTCTGGAATCTGACACTTGGACATCTGTTTCACACAAGGAACTGTTTACAGGTGTTGCATTCGTCCAATGAGCCATCGGAAACGGGAAGCTCTTTGGTTCACTGTTACCTGTGGCCTGAGCTCAATGTGTGCTGAAAGTAGAAGAGTGTTCGGAATTTCTTTCGGTCCGAGGCTATACAGCATCCAAAGGTGATCTTGCTCCGCACGCTTGGAACCTGGTGGCCCTGACGACCCCCTTTCAGCCAGGTCGGAGCTGTTCTGTATAATGTCGACGCCATGACTCAACTCTCCGGCACGGCGCAGAATATCGCGGGATTCGCTTAACGGCTGTATGGTTGTTTCCGGATCATTCCCGAAGCGATATCTCCAGGATCTTGTGCTAGTATGTGCTCTCAAGACCACTTATTAGAGACAGTATTGGCTCGACTTCCTCGACGACATCTCACTCGATCATCTTCGCCACTATGCCCTTCGAATCTACTTTCCCGCGCATTGCTCTACCCGAGACGGATGTGTTCAGCTTCTTCTTCCGCCGAACGGATCGAAAATGGTCAGACAAACTAGGTACGATTATTTTTACGCATGTTCGCGGGCTCTGTCTAACATTTTAATGAAGTTGTCCTCAAAGATGCGATCAACCCGCTTAGGCAGTATACTTATGAAGATGTTGAAAGCGCTGCGATAAACTTCGGGGCTGGGATCCAAGAAGAACTCAATGTCCGAAAAGGGGACAGAATTGCGGTCATCTCTCAAAATGACATCGATGTTATGCCAATCCTCTTCGGGGCCATGTCAATCGGCGCTGTTTTCAGCCCAATGAACCCCAATTATTCACCTGAAGAGCTCGCTGGTCAACTCCAGAATGCTGAAGTAAAGGTCGTTGTGACGCATTTCACGACGGCTGCAATGGTCGCAGAAGTATGTGCTCGGATCGGAATCCCGAAAACGCACATTCTACTCCTTGGATTACAGAATCAATCAAGTGGTGATACTGGCATCCGAAGCTGGAAATCCTTATGCAAGGATACTGACAAGCGAAGCTTTCGAGTGCGCAATATCTCCGTGAAGGAGGACACGGCTTTTCTGATGTATTCCTCTGGCACCACTGGAGTCGCGAAAGGGGTCATGTTGACACACCATGGCGTCACCTCAAACCTCCTACAACGTATAGCCGGAGAATGGGGCGGACTTCGGCCTGAGGGGGGCCTGGGAAGGGTAAAGAACCTTCCCGACGCTCCCATCAGTGGAGACAAGGCACTCCTAGCTGTTCCCCATTTTCACATCTACGGACTGACGTACGTTCTCCTCACCAATCTATTAGCGGGAATTCCAGTGGTAGTCATGCCGAAATTTGACTTCACTGTATGGTGCCGCACTATAGAGAGAGAGAAAATCACGATAGCACAAATGGTCCCAACTATGGCTTTACGACTCATCAGAGAGAATATTCCTTATGATCTATCGACTGTACGGATGTCCGCTATTGGCGGTGCTGCCACTCCTCCAGAAATACAACAGGCTCTGATGGATCGTTATGGAATGCCTACCAAACTAGGATATGGCCTTACTGAAGCCGGTGCTGGTGTTACCGGTAAGCGATGGTACGACTGGAACGCAGATCTTACAGCAGGCGATCCATTTTTCCCCAACATCGAGTACAAAATTCTAGCGCTGCAGGATGAAACTAAACCGGGTGCTATCAGTGAGGAGGAGGTGCCTCAAGGAGAGACCGGAGAGCTCTATCTCCGCAGCCCCGGTCTTTTCACGGGTTACTGGAAGAACCCTGAAGCCACAAGAGAGACGCTAACCCCCGACGGATGGCTACGAACTGGTGATGTTGGATTCGTCGACGATCAGGGTCGGTGGACTATGACAGACCGCGCCAAAGAATTGATCAAGTACAAAGGGTTTCAAGTCGCTCCAGCGGAGCTTGAAGGATTATTGGCCACCCATGAAATGGTCCAGGATGTATCCGTCGTTGGGGCCTGGTCAGCCGATATTGTGTCCGAGGTTCCGGTCGCATTTGTGGTCCGAAAAGGAGGACTAGGCGCGGTTCAACCCGGGGATGATGTAGCTATCATGGAATGGCTGGCAGCGAGGGTGGTCAAGTACAAAAGCTTGAAGGGCTTGAAATTTCTAGAGGAGATCCCCAGGAATACTAATGGAAAGATCCTCCGAAGACAAATAAAGGCGATGGCTAAGAAGGAGTTTGCTTCACAGCGAAGCAAACTTTAAACAAAGCTATAGGCCAGGCAGGGTCCTTTGTCGTTATGTAGGTAGTATAGATAAAAGTAGCCGCATCACTTCTTAAGCTTGGAAGAAGCAGCAGTGGCCAGGACAGCCAAAAATTGGAAAGGAAGAGCCAAGAACATTGCGATTACAGGAAACTCACCATCTCTCTATACACCCGCGCAAAGCCATTCACGGACAAGTTTCCTGCTTAAGGACCAAGAGATTCTGCTCCGCACGGAAGTAGTTTCTCTCGATTGTAAAATGTGGCGTGCATCGAAGAAACTAATGCATGGCACGTCGAATAGAACGGCTCACGTCTCGATGTAAAAGTGGCAATCCTCTTTCCACGCAACACTCGAGTAAAAGTCGGTGTGTCGTCTCCGGAACAGCACGTTCGGAGCTAGCTGTCGTTTCGACCTCGGTTCTTCTTTCGAGACCCCAGTTGCTTGCGAAAGCTGTGCCAGAATTGTTGTGTGTCTAGCCATATCTGATGTATACGTTTACCCATTTTCACAAGAGGGCCAATTTGTATGGTATGAGTATAACACAGCGCCAAACACATTCCATTTCATCATGTCCTCCTTCCACATTATCGAACATAAAATTCCCTGCCAACATATTCGTGAATACCCACAAGCATTGAGCGGCCCCCAAGAGGATGTCTTGCATCTCGCAGTCAAGCAGTACATACCCAAAGACAATCCGACTCCACAGCCTGGGGATGTAACAATCATAGGTGCGCATGCCAATGGTTTTCCCAAGGAGCTTTACGAGCCGTTATGGGACGAGATTCACGCAAGATCGAAGAAGAATGGCTTTCGCATTAGAGGTATTTGGATTGCAGATGTTGCCAATCAGGGGGACAGTGGTATCATCAACGAGAGATTGCTGGGTAACGATCCCAATTGGAACGATCATGCACGAGACTTACTGCACATGATCAACATGAAAAGAACGCTCATGCCTCGGCCCCTGATAGGGATAGGTCATTCAATGGGCGGAAACCATCTGTATGTCCCTTTCTTCACTGCGTTCAGAAGGTAACCTTTACTCATATCCTGTTTACCCAGAGTTAACCTAGCGTACATTCACCCCCGACTCCTCACCACGCTCATTCTCTTAGACCCTGTACTACAGGGTTCGAATAGCCTCCCGGTCGGCGCAGGTCCTAGCCCAGCCCGCTCATCTACTTTCCGTCGTGACGTTTGGTCCTCCAGGAAAGAAGCCGCCAGGAGTTTTCGAGGCAGTAAATTCTACCAAACATGGGACCCTCGCGTCCTTGATTGTTGGCTTCTACATGGCCTTCGTGAGATGCCGATATTGTCAAACCAAGAAGGACCTCCTAAAGTTACGCTGAAAACCACTCGCCACCAGGAGGTCTTTACTTTCCTTCGACCGAATTATTCAGGCTACGGATGGCAAGGCGAGTCCCCGGATCGCCAAACCCACCCGGATTTGAATCCCTCAATACCCGGTACCTATCCCTTCTACCGACCTGAACTACCGCAAGCATTCTTTCGCCTCCAAGAGCTTCGCCCCAGCGTATTATACGTGTTCGGGGGGAAATCTGAACTTAGCGCCAGTGAGGTGACTGAAGCTATGATGCACAACACAGGCACTGGTACTGGAGGCAGCGGAGGTGCCGCGATTGGTCGTGTGTGTCAAGTTGTGCTCGAAGATGTGGGCCACCTGGTCCCAATGGAGGACGTACATAGGACGGCTGATCACAGCTCCAAATGGCTTGGAAGCGAATTGAAATCATGGAGGAAAGCCGAGGAAGACCATGAGCAGGTCTGGAATACGAAGTCGTTGACCCAGAAACAGACCGTGGATGAGCAATGGAAGAAGATGATAGGAGGACCAGTACTCAAACCCGAGAAGGCAAAAATGTAGTAATCTAACTGGTACATACGTCCAAAAATGGTGGAGGCCGAACCTGCAGCCATAGGTCACCTGTAGAGGCAAACTTACTAAACGCGCATGACTACCCATTTGTGATGCATCCAGACCCGGTGCTCTAAGATCCCGAGACAATGATCATGTTATTTTCAGATAGTGCAGGGACGGTTGCTGGCCCATTCACTCGAGTCAAACGTGGTTCACGATTCCTGCGTGTCGTCACTCTCATCGTAGATGGCATATGCTGACGAAGTATGTCGAACCTGACTCCAACGTGTGGGAGCGTAGAAAAATGCCAGGGTTCGCAGCGCATCGCCTGACCATAACGCGAACTATGAAGTACTTGGAGTCGGAGCACAACCAAGCGCTTTGGGTGCGCAGGGCCAGAATCTCTGCAAATCCCACACAGAGGATGGCTGAACGTATAGTGTTAGTGTGTCGGTAAATTCAGGCATTTGTTCTTCCCTTCCGTGTGCATCATTCATGAAGCCTGCAAGGCTATGAATGCCGAACCGAGATACCGAAATGCTGCGTCGCATCACAGAGGGCCTTCGATAGGCATTGGAAAGATCCAGGTCAATCCCAGAGGTGCAGGTACGGAAGAGTATGTGTATCGCGTACGATGTATGGTCATGTAATTAATTCGTGTAATTCATGTAATCCAGAAACGCTCTGCGCTTTTATGATACCGGGCGTAAAAATAAGGTTCTGGGTTTCGTTTATTCCGTGGCATCGTCCCCAATTCCCCACAATTCTATCAGTGTGGGGATCTCACGAGTCTTTGGATCTCGACCAGGCGTCCAACAGCATTCCGTCATTTCACTGTATTTCTCTTCGTCCACTGAGCATCGATCGTGGCGTGTCTATCTACCATTTGTACTCCAGCAACAGCATCGTATCTCCACGCGTCGGAAGATCTCAACGCTTCGGGTGACATCGACGGCATTTCAAGTGACACTCAGACCCTTGGCAGAAGACCACGATATCATATCGCTGGCATATTGGCTTTCGCTTTTCGAGCCTTCACTTTCGGCCTCCCTTTTTACACAGCCCTGGTGTGCAGCAAAACAAAATGGGGAAATCAATCGATGCTCTCATCGTCGGAGCCGGGTTCGGCGGAATATACCAACTGTATCGGCTGCGCAACCAAGGCCTCAATGTCAAGGTCATTGACATGGCAGGCGACGTTGGAGGAACCTGGTATTGGAATAGATATGTAAGCAAACCCAAACCCGCAGTCTTTTCGGTGACCTCGAAAGGCAAGGCGACATGGCTGACGTCAGATTGATTGATAGCCCGGCGCCATGAGCGACACAGAGAGTTTTATATACCGTTATTCCTGGGATCTCGAGGACGCCCGCACATACAAGTGGTCGCACTACTATCTGAAACAGCCAGAAGTGCTCGCATATCTTGAACACGTCGTTGAGCGCCACAACCTACGTAAAGACATGCAATTCAATACTGAGCTGCTCTCTGCGGACTTCGATGAGTCGAAGACCGAGTGGCGTGTCGAACTCAGCACTGGCGAAACGTACCACGTGCGCTACCTCATCACGGCACTTGGACTATTATCGAAGGCCAACTGGCCCGATATTCCAGGGCTCGACACCTTCCAAGGCATCAAGTGTCACACAGCCGCCTGGCCCGAGGGACTTGATGTGACGGGTAAGCGAGTGGGTGTGATTGGGTGCGGCTCGACCGGCGTTCAAGTCATTACAGAGATTGCGCCTAAGGTTTCAAAGCTCGTGTCGTTCCAGCGCCACCCTCAATACTCTGTTCCTAGCGGCGATCGACCTGTAGAGCCAGGGTATCGTGAAGATATCAACGAGCGCTATGAGGAGATCTTTAAACAGGTCAAGAATTCGATTGTAGGGTTTGGGTTTGAAGAGTCGACTGTGCCTTATAACTCGGTCACTTCCGAGCAAGAGCGCGAAGCAATTTTCGAAAGACTGTGGAAGCAAGGCAACGGATTCAAGTTCATGTTCGACGGCTTCTCCGACATTGCGACGAATAAAGAAGCTAACGAGGCAGCCTGTGCCTTTATTCGCAAGAAGATAGGACAAATTGTGCACGACCCGGAGAAAGCACGTAAATTGCAGCCTCATGATGCCTACGCACGGCGGCCGCTGTGCGACGGCGGGTACTTTGTCCAGTTTAATCGACCGCATGTGGATGTTGTGTCGCTACAGGAAACTCCTATCATGCGCATCACCCCTAAGGGAATCGAGACAACGGCAGGTCTGCACGAGCTCGATGTTATAGTGTTCGCGACAGGCTTCGACGCCGTCGAGGGCAACTACAACCGTGTTCGCATCCGGGGGCGCAATGGTCTTACGCTCAAGGACTATTGGGAGCCCAAGGGGCCCACGTCCTATTTGGGCGTATCGGTGCCCAACTTCCCCAATCTGCTCATGGTCTCGGGTCCCCAGGGGCCCTTTACGAACATCGCTCCTGCGATCGAGGCGCACGTTCAGGTGATCTCGGGTCTGATTGCACGAGCAGAGAACGCCCGCGCCCGGAGCGGTGGGCGTATGAAGCCCTTGATTGAGTCTCTTCCGGATGCAGAGCAGAAGTGGCTAGACGAGTGCGAACTCATGGCCGAGGGAAGTCTGTTCAAGTCGACAGCGTCGTGGATCTTTGGCCATAACGTTCCTGGAAAGAAACTCGCCCTGAGGTTCTACTTCGGTGGACTCAAGGCGTTCTATGCGGCTGTCCAACAGGTCATTGACAACGACTATGCTGGATTTGTACCTTTGGATACCTCTTTTGACACCTCGATGGGGAAAACAAGCTCCGGCATCCTAGGGCATCAGGGCGTTCGGTCGTCTTCTAGTAACCTGTAGCATCGGCTAACACACTCGTCATGTCTCATAGTAGATTTGGTTTACTAGTTTATGATATACAGCGCAAATCAAGTTATACAGTGTTGCGCATTCAATGGTTGCGAGGCATAACGTATCTTCGTTTCAACAGGATTTCTGATTGCGACCAATGCAGAACTGCGATGAACCAGTGGTACAGTGATCGCGACGTAGAGTTGTGAGTCACCGCAGGAGTAGGGAATCTCATTGCCAGAGTCTCATCCAGGATGTGAACGGACCATCTCGTATCCACTTTTCTTTTCGACGATTGTGAGTATCAGTCAGGGCTCAGCGTGGCTAGTGGCATCGACGCCAGTCAGGAATCCCAGCCGCACACTCCCACAAGTTTCGTGTTATTGATGTGCTTGATCGCCACTGACAGGATCATGTCGACCTGCATTCGCGTTCCGATCGCAACTTGGTGCGCCCTGTACATGGTGGGGCCTTGAATAGCCAAAGTAGTTTATTAGTTACTCAAGAAACCAAGTACAACAGGCAGTGAAATCTGTGATTTCACTACCTGGTTGTCAAGCCCTCTTCCACAGTCAGAGCCATGGACCTTACCCGTCGGAACAGTACCCCGGGAGCAGCTCGCCCGTTGCCTTGCCGAGACTTTGAGAGAGACTCAGATAAGAATGCCTAGAGTCTGTGCCGAGAGAGCTTGTCGACATTAAGCGTAGGACTCTGACCTTAATGTGGGACACTTTCGACTACACCCTTTCCTGTACGGCTTCTTCGGCATAGTCCAAGGCAATAAGTCCAAGGCAATCAAACAATAACTCCATCTCTCTGAGCACAGCACAGGATTCATCAGACACGGGAAGCGCTCGCTAGCTTAATCCGTGTCTGTGTGGGGGAACCTGGGGCGATCGGGCTGGAGACAAGCGATTCCCTGATTCTGGGGGATTTCTGTTCCGCTCGGAACTGTGCGACAGCATGTCTGATTGATGTTGTTCCCGGAGTAATACACATGAGCTTCGCAGGCAAGATATAATCCCGAATACCTTCCCAGCGGATTATTTAATGGCGTTCTATTCCTTCTTGAAATACAGAAACTCGTCACAAGCCTCAATTTCCACCTGATATCTACACAATCATGTCTACAACAAATTTCGGATCGAAGCGGACCTGGACTGCACGTAACTTGTTTATGTGCTACTTGGTCTCCATGGCTCAGCTGGGTATGGGCTACCCAGGGGCTATCATTGCCTCTACCTTGGCGCAACCCAGCTTCTTGGAATACATGGGACTGCTTGATCTCAAGGCCAATCCGCCCGGCCTAACCCGAGGTATTCATTGACCCAGGAGATGTCAATAGTCCGCGATCTGACTCATTACTTTTGTTTTAGATGCCAATTCATTGATCGGAGCAATCTCTGGTGTATGTTAACACCCGTCTCTATTATTGACAGTAGATCAGGCGCGCAACCAAGGCAGCGATTGCTGCGGCTTCGCGCTTGTAAGGTCATAACACTGTACAGTCACTGACAGGCTATAGCTGTTCCAAGCTGGAGCGGCTATCAACGTGTTTCTCACCTGCTATGTGGCCGATAAATGGGGCAGAAAGGCCGCGTTTCATTACTGCGCAGTTTGGTCAGTGCTCGGGGGTGGTTTGCTTTGCGGGAGCCGAAACCTAGGGATGTTCCTGGTCGGTAGATTTTTCGCAGGAGGGGGAAGCTATGGCTACCTGGTCTCTAGTAAGTAGCTAACCCTTATGCATACTTCGACCATCGACCGCTGTGCGCTACGACACTGACCCTGGATAGCACCATTCTATGTTGCCGAGCTGGCACCTCCTGGCCTCCGTGGGCTTATGGTTGGCTTGAACGGCTTTAATTTGGGAATTGCCTACGCCTTAGCCAACTTTATGGGTTTGGCATTCTACTTCGTGGATAGCCCATCAGCTAAATGGCGCGGTCCGCTGGCAATCGCGCTTGTCTGGCCAGTATTGACATCCATCGTCTGCTTCTTCGTTCCTGAATCGCCCCGCTATCTGCTCATGCAAGGACGAGTTGCTGAGGCACGGGACGTTATCTACAAGCTCCACGCTTCGAAGCACGACCCTGACCAGGAATACGTCCGAGGCGAGTTCTACCAGATGTCTAAACAGGCAGAATTGGAGAGACAACTCTCGAAAAGCTACGTAAGTTGAGCCTCCACCTCGAAAGTAAAACCCTCTAAAAAATCTTGATATAGCTCCAAATGGTCCGCTCACCCCATATGCGGAAGCGCTTCTTTCTGACTCTAGGATATGCCTTTTTCTCACAGTGAGTGTCCCCTATAGGGAGATTGGCGTTCTGAGATATGATCACTTCTCCTTGTTCCGGCCGATAATATGAATATTAACATAAGCAGGTCTACTGGCATACTTGTACTAATCAACTACGGTATCGTACCTCAACTACCACGGTGATTCATTATTACTAAGATTATGTAGGTCCCACGATCTTTAAAGCACTGGGATATGACACCTTAAAGCAGATCATCTTCCAGTGTGGCTTTCAGATGGTCGGAGTCCTCGGTAATATCCTTGGTGCTCTCCTGATCGATTGGGTCGGACGGAAGCCACTTATGCTAATTGGCTTAACTGGATGCTGTGTGACACTGATCCTCGAAGCTGCCATGGTTGCGTCCTTTGCAGAGGCAGGTACCAACCATGCTGGTCTCAAAATGGGTGTCGCTGCGATATATATCTTTCTACTGTTTTACACCGTATCATTTGACAGTGCCGGTCTGGTGTTCTTCTCGGAAGTATTTCCAAACCACCTCAGAGCTCAAGGTCTAGCTGTTGTCATTTCATTCATTGCGCTGGTCGACTTAATTTACATCGAAGTTACTGCAAAGGTGAGTCGGATACAATTTATGTCGACGGATTCAGGGGCACCACTAATTCTACCGTCTTAGGCCTTTGCTACCATCGGATGGAAATTCTATCTGGTTTTCATCATTCTCTCGGGCATTGGAGTCGTTTGGACCTGGATATACATCATCGAAACGAAACAAATTCCACTTGAGGAGATGGGAACACTCTTCGGAGACGAAGTTGCTGTCCACGCTGCAGATGTCCACGTCGATCACAACACTCATGAACTGATCATTGAGGAGCACAACGCCAATGACAGCAACCTTGCTAGAGTCGCGTCCGAAATCGGGGTTGAGAAGCAAGTGACAGATGTGAGCAATGTCGAAGATAGTAAACCGACAGCACAGCACGTTGGCCATTCAAAAACCGATGAATAGAAATGGGCAGAGGAGACGGAATGCGAATTTGGTGAATTATGGGAATGACTCGGGAGCTCTAATGGCCAGCTCTAATGCGAAGGACACATGCTAATTAGACCTCATTCTCACCCAAATTACTAGGGGAAATGTTCGTTCTTCCGTTAGCTCGCCTTACTCGCGCTTCTATAACTCGGCGATAAATCCTTGTTGTCGACCCTCATTAGATTTCGCAGTGTAATCGCGATATAATATCTCTTTACCCTACCAAGTACTGCGGGCGTAGTTAACGCCGGAGGCCCCTTGGGCTCTTCCCAACTAACTACAGTAGGAGACGCCTTGATTGATGGCTCACGCCGTAGCTGATGCCTCTCTAGCGTGAATTCAACGTGTCTATCGTTTATATTATCACCCGCGAATCGTGACAAGTTGGATATTTGAGTCGACAGCAAGGTTACACACAATAACAATTGTATAGCAAGAGATAGAATTATGGGTGAAAATACAGCTAAAATCGGCCCACTCGACATCGCTTGGCATTAAATTCCACTAGAGCTCTTGGCATTAGAGCTGGCCATTAGAGCTCCCAAGTCATTCCCTGAATTATGTATCCTCATTCTGGAGTGCCAACTGTCACATGAAGGACCTGGAGAATGAGTGAGGGAAAGCTCTGCTGGAATAGCTAGAAAGGATCACTGTAGTAGTGTCATCGACTCATTGATCGAACGGGCTGCCTCTGTCTTCAAGAAGAGAGAAGAGGGGATGAGGGAGGGAGGTGAATAAGGTGACAGTACGGAGTAATAATGGCAAGGCACTCAAGCCTTGTGATTTCTAGGTTAATACTGTCTTTTGTCATGACGGATTACCTCGATTGGCCTTGGCATGGTATCGAGGGGTATCGAATACCACGCCAAGCACACGTGACTGCCAAGGCTAGTACGAGCTGGTGGGTACGAACGAGTATAGGGAGTATATATGCTCCTAGAATTACTCCGTAACTTTTAGAATGACAACTTATTCCTCCACAAGACAACAGCCTTCCACGCCAAGACCCATGTGATTCGGCACGTGACCCCAACGAAGTATCTAGATAAGCGCACTGCCCTTTACAAAAGGCTGTGAATAGAGAGTATGAGAAATATCATGCAGATGATTCAAAGGTGAATGAGGGGATTACAGAAATAGGCTGAAACAGCAGAGGAGTGTAGTACCCTGCTGCCTGTCGACTTCAAACTCAATGAAGTTCCCAATCGGATGTGTCAGTCAGCCTGATGTGATCCTCAGAGGACTGCAGTCTGTACTCCGTACTCTAATCATCGGGATTGAAGGACTGTCTCGGGTTTGAATTGAATATCTCGGACCATGGCTTGTCCCTAATTGGCCGATCGTAGCCGGTTGATGAATAAGCGCTATTCCCGTGACGAAAGAATCCCGAGTTGGAGTCGAAGTTCGGCGGTCATTTGTCCTTCGCTTTGTACCACGACGACGCAGCCCGTTAGACGACAGGAAAACATGCTGGATTGATATCTATCACAATATCATGGAACATGGCTTGGAGTGGAAGGAGATTCATTTGCGATCCAATGCATACCTACTCAGGAACGTCTCGGAATCAAAAAACCCCGTTACGTCCCCGGTTGCAATCAATACTGGCGTCTAAGACAGCGATCCTATTATTTCTCAGCCCAATCGGAGTTGCATACGGACCCCGGATACGATGTTGAATTGTAACAATACGTCGGGGTGAGACCAGACCTTTTCCGAGACCAGAGTGGATTTCGATGAGTTACATAGTGCAGAGGATGCTATGTATGCCCTTCACGATGGTTGGCTGATTGCGGGCGCAGGTAGTTCACACTGTATAGGAAAGATTCCGAATCCGCTGGCGCTTCCTTCTCAGCGATGTGGTACGTCTGAGTCCTAACCAGTGCAACAGCTCTCCCATCCGTTACAGCAACTATTTCTTACGCTCCTGTCGTATTGTCATATCAAAGACTTCCGCCGATACGCTGATCCTCATACATACCCCCCGCCATTCACCCGACCCCGTTTCTGGCTTTGACCATGGACAGATACGGAAATTCTTTTGACGCTGATATGCCGAGCATCACTCCGATGCTGATATGCGACGGTGCTCCCCTTGGCGAGGATTGTACGTTTCGCAACCGCCAACCCCGCACATATTCCCATAGGTTGCACCACCTGCGACAGAATAGTTGAGCCTTTTGTCAGTGCGACTCACCATGTCGTCCATGAAGTCGATCACACCTGAGATTCTTTGGCGACCAACCCACCATGGCACTACACCAATGGGAAAATACCTTCAGCATGTGAATCAGCGATATGGCCTCAAACTGTCCAGCACGCGTGAGCTACATCACTGGTCTGTGACACAGCCACACACATTTTGGATAGACCTGTATGGTTATCTGAACATCATTCCGCCCTTACCATCATTGCAAAAAGCGTACGATGACTCTGTGCCTATGAGCAAGAATCCTTTATTCTTTAATGGCCATGCCCTCAACTATGCCGAGAATGCACTCCTCGGAAACCCAGATCCTGCCGCAGTCGCGCTTATTGGTCTCCGCGATGACCAGGATATCATGAATGGAAGTTCTGATATAATAACGTGGGGTCAATTTCGCGAGCAGGTTCGCCAGACAGCCAGCGCTCTCAGACATAGTGGTGTTACTCAAGGTGACCGAATTGCTGCGCTAGTTGCCACCTCGAACTGCGCCATCGTCCTTTTCCACGCTACAGCTTCTCTTGGGGCGATTTTCACGTCCATTAGCCCGGAATTAGGTGTTGAAGGATGTGTATCGAGGCTTCAGCAAGTTACGCCGAAAATAGTCTTTATCGACAGCCACACAATCTACAAAGGCAAAGCGACTCCTACTGCTACAAAGCTTGATATTATACTACAAAAGCTGAAAGTTCGACCGGAAGTGTTCGTGGTCCCAACTTCATCCTATAGCCTAAGCCGACCGACTATGGAAACCTTCCTCTCACGATCAAGCTCATCAGACGAGCTCAAGTTTCTCCGCGTTCCTTTTAACTACCCGCTCATACTGTGTTACTCTTCAGGCACGACAGGAGTTCCTAAGTGTATTGTTCACCAACACGGTTGGCTCCTCCAGGCAAAGAAGATCTCAACCTTACACAATAGTCTAGTTCTTGGGAGCAGGGTAATGGTATTTTCAAGCACGTCCTGGATGGCCTTTTTCGTCATGTGTTCGCATCTTATGGCTGGCTCAACGTTAGTGGCCTATAATGGGAGTCCATTATATCCGGATGCAAAACAGTTATTGAGGATCTGCGATAAGTACGGGGTGAATTTCCTAGGCGCTTCTCCTCGACTACTATTAGAGATGGAGATGTCACACACTGTCCCAAAGCAAGAGTTCAATCTTTCGTCGTTAAAGATGGTTTACACTACGGGGGCTCCATTATCGATCGAGCAATACCGATGGTTCTACCGCTCCTTTCCACCCGAAGTACAACTTACAAATACCCACGGTGGTACGGATATGGCATCATCTCTAATTATAGGCGATCCTTGTGGACCGATATACGCCGGCGAGATGCAAACGTTAGCTCTTGGAATGGATGTCGACATCTTGGACCCAACTAGTGGAAAGTCAATAGCAGATACGGGTGAAGCGGGCGAAATGGTGATCCGCAAGCCCTTCCCAAGTATGCCGTGTTTCTTCTGGGGCGATACAGACGGGAAAATATACTATGCCTCATATTTTTCGCGCTTCCCAGATCTTGATGTCTGGGCCCAACACGACTGGCTAAGTCGGAATCCACTCACAAATGGTTACGTTGTACATGGCCGTAGTGACGGCGTGCTCAGTAAGTCGCTACGCTTCATTGAAAGACTATTATTCAACTAATATACAACAACAGATCCGTCGGGCATACGATTCGGCAGTGGAGAGATTTATGCCATTATTGAAACCAGACCCTTTACCGAGTACTTTATTAACACCTTATGCGTGGGTCGGCGAAGACCCCAGGACAAGGACGAACAGGTTTTTCTCTTTGTCGTCATGAAGCCAGGGCTCTCTTTGACGCACGAGTTACGAGCTAAAGTCAAGGATGCGATTAGGACTGGATTATCACCCAGACACGTGCCAAAGATTATTATGGCTGTCCCTGAGATCCCCGTCACTATTAATGGCAAGAAGGTTGAGATGGCTGTCAAGAGCGTGTTGAACGGTAAAGATGTGAAGCCTAGCTCGAGTGTGCAGAATCCGGACGCGATCTCTTACTTCAAAAGGTTCCGAAGCCTAGAGCACGAACCCAGAGATAACAAGGTATAGACAGAATGAACCCCCCGGTTTTCCAAACAAGCCTCGTGTTCTATGTCCAACCTGCTCTCGTCAGCATATGGGGTCGGCCGTGGTGATAGTTCTAGTGACAGCTCGTTGGGTCAATCACGATCAGATGACAAGCAAAGTCGGCGACATTGGTTGCAGCAACACCAAGCACTGCATGCATGACATATTTAAGAGCTTTTCTGCACTAGTCTACTGATTCACACGGAGCCACGGCCATGGAGCAGCATCTTGTACATATCTTCATTAATGACTTTGTCTGTACAGTTGACTAATCCAAGCCTCGAAGCGCCACATTCCGTGTACATAGGCCAGCATCTGATCTGGGAGAAATCTAACTTTTGGGAAACACTGGCGTCTCTTAATCGCGCTTATTGTTGTTGAGTTACAACCCTCTCTAATCGCCATTCTAGGTCTGGCCAGTCGAAGTTCTCCATCGTGCCCAGGTTGGCGGTGCCCAGGGTGACGTCGCCCATCATCGGCCATGGGGATAACGAATGACTTTGGTCAAAGAACTGCTCCAAATCCATTGCCAGCGCTGTGTCTTCGTTGCCAGAGACTGGCGTCTGTATCGTGTTGGATGGTTGCGGTGCTACGGTGGAACTCCCTGCTTGTCGCTGCGCAGCTGTCGTCTCCGCAGCGGAGGCTGCGCTTCTCAGTGCTTCGTGCTCTTCAGCGACGAAATCCACCAGGCTAACAAGTGTGTTTGACGCGATTGACACGCGCTTCAGGGCACTATATGATGTTGTTATCGCGGTGAGGGCCTTTCGGGCCCCGTAAAAGCATCTTGCGATCTTCTTCAAGAGTCCAAAAGCAATCTTGAACGAATCGAGCACTGCGGATTGATCCATGTCGGAGTCTTGACCGTGGACAGTGTATGTGAGGTGGCAGAGCGCTTCACTGAGGTGTAAAGTGAGGATGCTGGCGGCCGGGCGTAGCAGAGCAGGGTAGGCCGCGATGTAGGTCGCACACATCGAGATACTCTCCTTTGCCAGAGCAGCGCATATTTGTCTGTCGTAGAGCGATACATTTATTCGTCGTGCGGGATTTTGTCGAATAATCATACGGTACAGGTTAAATTCCTATAGTATCAGGGCTGTTAGCTTATCAGAGTGTCGGACGGCACAACACGACGTGGTTTTCTTACCAACTGGCATAATAGTCGCCGACGATCAAACAATTCAGAATCTGCTCTATGTTGATCAATAACGTCTGCGCCCCGCCATTTCAGGGTAGATGGTGTTATCCTCTCCAGGTATAATATACGGGTGTCAAGCAGCTCCAAGTCCTGAGCATCGGCCTGCCGACCCGACTTCGCGCTAAACATGGTGTCCCAGATTTGCTTCCAAAGTCGACACAAGTTTATACCGGTTTGGTAGTACTCCATATCTCGAATGCTAGTGTCTCCGAGACCGAGAAGATGCTCGTAGACTTGTGTGTCTTTATACGCCGTATGCTTTGACACGAGAGATAATTGCGGTACAAATTCAGCGACTGACACCTCATTTTCACGAATTAGGTATGGTTTGCCTCGTCGCCGGAAAATATGTATATCGATAGTGTAGATAGACCACCACAGCTTTTGTCGCGTCAAGTTTGTTGCAAGGCTGGCTCGTGGCCAGGAGCTCTGGTCATTTAGACCGGCCTCTGTTGCGGCATTCCAGGCATGCATAATGTATGCCGACGCGTGACGTAAAAGCTCTTGACGGAAGAGATATATCGCCCCAAGCGCGTAGTAGCAGATCCGATCCAGGTCATTGGCTCTTTTCATACCGGTGAAATACTTGGCCAAACGCTCGCCTTGCTGAAAGTAGTTCCAACCAGATCTCGCTGACCCAGCCCGCAGCTCGGGAATTTCGGTGTCGGCGATGGCCACGATATTCAAGATGATGCCCAGGAAGACAGCGTCCCCGGTTTGAGAGCAAACAATACCAGTCCGCTCGTTGTATCCCAGGGCCTTCAGGGTTCGAGCGATCCGAGGCACAATCTCGCTTTGATTGAGAATGGGGAGCAAAGGGTTCATGTCTTTGAAGAAGACCTCTATTCGATCCTGCAGTGCTTCGAGGTTGGGGAATTGAAGAGTCAGAACTAGCCCAGGAGAAAGTCCGTTGTCGTCGCGGGAATATAGCACACAGCTAGACTTTGCTCCCAAGGTTTCACCCAAGCCCATCAGCTGTGATGAGAGAGATATTGAATTCCCGGCTTGCGGCTGCAGGTCGAAGGTATCCAGTTCCTCTTCGCTCGTGGTGGTGACAACATTTCCCGTGTCCTCGGAGTCGTGCATTGTCAGGTCAATGCTGGTAGATACGGGAAGTGAGCGAACACGTGAGAGGTCCTCAATCCTGTGTTGTCAGCAAAGGACAAGGCGACGGTTGCAATGCTTACGCTTCTGATTCCATTGCGGAGGGTTGGCAATCCTTGCTGTTATCGAGGTTTTGAACCCCTTGCACTGCGTTCATGCCGTGGAGTTGCGAAGGGCTGCGCTGACTTGGCTGGCGCAATGGCGCGGCAAGATTGGGTTGCTCGCTGTGGTCGAATCATTAACACACGCCCAGTGTCTTGAGGGAGGACGTTATACCTTGAGGTAGTACTAGGATCGTTGATATTGCTGTGTTCTGGGAACGTCCGCTTGTACGGCCCCAGCGGTCCTTTCCTCCCACGTCCGCGTCGGGGTACGTAAACACATGCGCTACCTCGAGCCAGGCAGTTTGAACACGGATTTTCTCCTGAGCACTGTAAAGAACCATTACTATGTGTTCCGAGCGCATGGTTTCAGAATGGGGTCTTACTTTGACCTTTCGTTGAGAGCAATCCAAGCTGTGTCGTGAAGCTGCAGCGTCAGTCGCGGATCTCTAAGCACGTGGAGACAGGCTACCATGCAGCCGCGCATGCGAGTCCATGGTAGCGGACGGATCAAAATGAAAGGGCTGTAATTACCACGCAGTCGCCGTGTATTTGGGGCGACGGGCAGCTCCCAGCTGGTTGTTCACTGTCAATGAGGTCTCGTGGTTGGCCATGGTCGCGGTCTAGAAGATGAAGTCGATTCAGTTCGTCGCGTCGAGCTTGCAGATGAGAAAGTTGAACCCCGCAAGATCCGGGATGGGGATGGGGATGGGAATGGGGACTGGGGGCGGGGTACGGAGCACCGAGTACCGCCCAACATTGGCCCGAGCGATCGGTTACAGGCTCGGTACTTGCGAAGCAGGCCGGCTTGTCAAGACGCTACGCAGCTTTGCAGCCCCTGTAGCAAATTCACCTCCGGGGAGCTTTGGAATAAAGCCTGAGAATGCTAACTAGTCTTGGTCATTCTTCCCAAACATTCCCTATCCTGGGCCTCGTCACCATTCAGAATATCTTGAAATGGGCATCACCGAAATTGCAATCCTCCCCATACAGAAGGGCAAGGCTGTAGGGGATACAACCACTGCTGACGGTCAGTTACATGCCGATCTTGTCAAGGATCTCGTCGCCAAGCCAGGTTGTCAGCGCTGCTACTGGGGTCGTTCAGTCGAGGACCCAAGCCTGCTGTGCTGGTTTGTTGATTGGGACAACCGCGAATCACACCAGAAGTTCATTGATTCTGAGTGTGTACTGTTCATCCTTACACCTACGCGCGACTAACTTGTCTAGTGCCTACGGAATCTTTGTGGAACGTTTGACGGCCTTACTAGCAGGAGACCCCAAGGTGTACCATGTCCAATTCGACCCTTATCCGCCTCGTGCGGCCCTCAACGGTACCACCTCTCCTGCGACGGAGATCGTCCATATGTACTTTCCAAACTCCTATTCCGCTCAGGATAAGGAGAAGGTAGTGCATGACATCAAAGCCTTTATTGCTGTTCTTGAGAGAGAGGCGGGTACTGCCTACCGAGCGAGTACAGGTGGCTGGGTGGAAGAAGAAGTCCATGTCCCAGGAACGACTGAGAAAGCCACAGCATATGTGCTACTGATCGGCTGGACCAGTGTGGAAGCGCACATGTCTTTCCGTGAGACGAAGGCTTTCGCGGACAACGCCCAGCTTCTCCTGGGCGCGAAGGATCTCAAAAAAGTCGAAGTCATGCACGCAAGTCTGACTGAGACACCAAGGACTTCGTCCCTGCTTTGATATTCGCGGTACTTGGTAATTGTCCTTGCTTCAGCCAGGTGGCGATGATATGCAACCCGAAGTTTTACACGAATTCATACTAGATACGCTTGAGGAAAGGAATGGTCATATACCAGGGCGACTCCAAGCCATTGTACTCGAGAGGTCTGCTCTCACTGGAAAATCAAACTCTTTGACTTCCGGGGAGTCCTTGAAACTTTGGCATCCGCTACTTGACATGACTCTTCCGCTGTCATCTTTTGTTTCTCCTAGCACTTTCTGCTCGTCTAAATAAGCGCCCACCGTAGTAAGGTCTGGGGACTTTGAAATGCCAAACACGGAGCTATGAACGAACACTTTCAAGAATCCTGGATTCAACAACACAAGTGGAGGCCCTCTCGATGGAGCTCTTATGATCAGACAACGTACTAGTACTGTCAACACTACATTATCGGCATTCTGGTCCATTGCCTTCGTAAGACAACGTTCTCTGATGACAACCGGACAACGCGGTGGAGAGAATATTGACCCAAGGCTATCAAAAACACGGGCGGCTGGCGCCTTTCCCGTAAAGCAGAACAACGTCGAATGGCTTGCCTCAGCATTGTTGCGCATTAATGCCACACAAAGTTTCAGGCACACGGTCAAACTCACGCTTGTCCAAGGACCTACACCATGACTTGCATTGCATTGCTACGAGAAACTTCGGGAACGGAGGTCGGAATTCCCTCGTTCGGGATCGGAATTATCAGGCACAACCACGCTGCTAATTGAGCGGATAATTGTTATTCCGTGACCTCGAGGCATGTATTTATGAGGTATACCTCAGGAACAGGTAGGTTTAATGGTATCAAACTTAGTGTTGTGGTCAGGTTGTTCCCTCGTCAAGAATATATCCTATGACCTATACCGAATGCCTCGGCCACCAACAGCAGCCAAGCCTCAAAACCCGATGAGACTAGGGCGAGGCTAATGCCGCATGCAGCGCCAGAGGAATTTCTTCTCCACTGGCCCAGTCGATTCGAGCACAGGCTGGTCGAAATACCAAGTTGACCGGGTTCTGTAATGTACGGCGCTGCACAGGGATCAACGACGCGGTTCATGAACACGGTCTGTCCTCAGAGCAGAACAGGGCGATCATCCGAGGTACATAATATCCCAAGGTATAAGAACTGTTCGGAAATTTCGCTTGAGCGTGACGTGCCTCATCTTAGCCATCAAAGATACCATTTTACTCGCGTTATTTTAAACCAGATACCATGGATGCCTTTGAAAAGAAAACTCTGAAAACTACTCGGGGATATGTCTACACGTACTACACCATCGACGGCGATAATTCCCTTCCCACACTCTTCTTTCAGCATGGCTGGCCAGACAATGCTGAACTGTGGAAAGATGTGGCCCCTCCCCTTAGTGCTACCAAGCACCCTATAATTGTGCCCGATCTTCTCGGGTACGATGGCACCGATAAGCCTACGGATCCCGCAGAATATAGATGGGATAGGATGTTGCCAGACCTCATTGAGATTGCCGACAAGGAGAACGCCAGCAAGTTGATTTCCATCGGACACGATATGGGCGCGGCTTGTGCTAATCATCTGACCTGCTACTACCCTGATCGTGTGGTCGGTCTCATCAACGTTAACGTTCCCTATGCCCCCCCTCAGCGGCAGCCTTTCGACTTGGACGCTTTTAACGACATGGCCGAAAAGACCTATGGCCGGCCCTTGTTTGCTTATTGGCATGTTTACGCTGCGGATGATGGGCCGGAGGTGCTAAAGCAGAACCTAGATCGACTTTACGATGTGCTCCACGCAGAAGGCCTAAACTTGTGGGAATTCATGTGTGTCTACGACGCCCTCCGTAATTACCTTACCAAAGGGGGACGTCCCCTCACCTTGAGGCCTTACGCACGAGATCCAGCGTATAGAAAGGCCTTTATTGACCGTCTGAGTCGTGATGGCTTTGAGGGGCCTCAGTGTTGGTACCTAGCCAGGAGGTACAATCACCAATACGAAGCCGACAGAAAACTTCCCGCGGACAGGGACAAAGTCAATGTTCCAGTCTTGTTCGTTGGTGGCAAGGAAGACTCGGTCTGCCGACCTGAGCCACTAGCACAACTCGTCGAGCGAGGACTCCTGCCTGAATTGGAACAAAAGCCCTTGCTCAACGCCGGCCACTGGACGCCGCTCGAGGTCCCTGAGGAGTTGGTCGCTAACATTGAGCCATGGCTGAAGAAGCACTACAGTCATTAGAAAGAGTTATAGATAGACAATCTACTTATGGGCTCACAGAATAGTATCTGTAGAACCTTCTCCCTGATAGTAAACGACTGGATTATCATCGATTTACAGGATGCATTGACATCGGAGAATTGTCTCCTCGAGTAGTAGAAACGATCTTTAAAATTCTGGGCTGCTTGGCCGAGGAAACGAAATGGCAAGACCGTCTCATTCGAGCTTGCGTGTGGTAGGTAGTATTACCGGGCGAAGAGACTATGTAAGCTCCATCCCTCCACTGACACGTATATTGTTTCCAGTGACATAACCGGATAGTGGACCTGCTAAGAATGCCACCACCGGCGATACATCCTTCGTTTGACCTGACCTGCGGAGCGGTATCTTCGAAAGAAGCTCAGGCCCACTAACACCGGGCCTCAACGCTGCCTGTGCGACGATACGAGCAGTTTCGATGTAGCCAGGGGACACACTGTTGGCGCGAATGCCCTCAGGTCCAAGCTCGACGGCGAGCGAGCGCGTGTATCGAACGACTGCGGCTTTGGAGGCGCCATACAAGGCCTGCTTGCCACCGGGAACTTCCATTTCGGCATTGACAGTAGCTATATTGACGATACTGGCTCCGGGACGCCTGAGGTGTGGTGCTACTGCTCGACAGCAGTTCACAGTCGACATCAAATTGACATTGACCACACGGTGTGTATCTTCTTCACTTATAGTGGTGGGAGAGCTACGTTCGAACGGAGCGGCCGCACCCCCAGCGTTGTTCACAAGGATGTCAATGACTGGCCATTGAGCGACGACCTTGTCAACGGCAGCTTGTGTTGCGGCGCCATCGGTCACATCAACTTGTATCGCGATACAGTCGACGCCAAGGCTTTTTATGTCGTCCACCACTGTGTCCCCATAAAGTTCGTCGTTCCATTTTTTGGCCACTTCCAGATCGATATCGAAGATGGCTATATCTGCACCGAGCCGAGCTAGGTACCGAGCATGCTCGAGCCCCATGCCGCCGGCGGCGCCTGTAATAATTGCTCTTTTCCCGGCAAGTTCTCGCGACATAGTTCTTGGTGGTGATCAATAAGATGATTTTGTGCAAGATCTGGAGGGATCACGGGGACTATGAGGTTGAACTTATACAACAAAGAAGCTGAGACTGTGCGGGCACAGTGGGGACCGCGCGACGGCACAGCTCGCCAAGAGCAATGCTTTGGTATAATTACCGGGTACCTAGGTACACAAGATCCTGCGCCTTTTCGCGGCACTGGGATGTTTACCACGTTTCTGCTTCCGCTAGTCTAGTTTAGTATTATTTGTTACTGTTCAGAGACTCTGATATTTTCGTACAGCACAAGGAGAAATTCGAAGGGAGGAATAGGTCAGTTGACACATTCCACGTCCAACATATTGGTGTAATGACACAGAGCTAAGATGTCATGAATGCGCAGTCCGTGGTCTTCCCGGAGATCGGAATTCGGGTTGTATCCCGGTCCCTAAGCACGCCAACGTTCATTGCCGACGAGGCCGTGGAACTTGCGCTCGATGTCTGGAAGGTTGACATGCGTAACGTGATGAAAGCTGCAAGATTCGGAACCAGTCAGAGCCAAAGTTTCAACGTCTCAATGAAACCTATGTGAACTCGGCGCAGTCCGAGAGTCATGGCAAAACTTGATATGCCAAACTGTTGCAGCCTATGGCCCTGTCACGGGATTTAGTGGTGGTTCGCTTCCCACCAAGACGCATACATCGGTAACGTCGAGGGCCTAATCACTACTAGACATGCTGATATGGAGGAAGGCTACACAATTCGAATGCCACGACAGCTGCAGTGACGACCAAAAGTCTCGACGTCGTGTAGCTTTGGACAGTCACTCTGCCCATTTCTTGCCGGTAGAGTACAGAAATGCTCCCTACTTTCACGGAGACAGTATATGCGTTGGTCGTATACCGAACGGTGGCTTCATCCGTGCAATCTGTCTCGGAAGCCTGGCCGGGGGAGAGCAGAGTCTAGGTCAGCCCAATGTACGAAGCGAGTTGGGCAACCGCGGTTAAGCAGGACCGATCAGATCATGTAGTAGCTTTGAAGTTCTAATCACAACCTTTCATCGTTGAAGGACAGCAATACTTGATTTTGATCTTTCATTGTGTTCCAGTAACGACTTGTGGTGAATTCTCAAGCTGACGCAAGTGAACCAGTCACAGCCATATTATGATGCATTAGAGCTTTGATCTCGCCGGAGAGGACTGCTCATGGCTTGCCACACCCAGGAATAGTGCCTCGAGCCTTTTTCTGGCGTTTTCCTCGCCCTCACCCATGATGATCTCCTCGGTTTTCCAGTCTGGGTTGAAAGTCACCGAGTTCAGGGGGTTCTCCAAATGTGCCTTCCGGAACAAACGATTATAGACATCTCCGTCATAACTTCCCAAAGCGCTGTCTAGTAGGAAGTCAGGGATTGACCAGGCATCTACAAGCCTGACAGCATGAGGTCGTATCTGAGCCATGAGCTCCTGAATCGCTAAAGGTATACGCGAGATCGTCTCGACAGTCGATACCTTGGACGCTAGGAACTCTATGGATGAGGCTTCGAGTGTAAATAGAGCAAATAGCCGGAACAGCATTTGCAATACTTCAATAGTCGTATTGTCCAATGTTTGATCGGTAGTTCTCTCGAAGATAGCTTCGTAGAAGTTTACCACGAGAAGGCTTTCTGAATAGGCACGACTGAGTTTGTGAAGCTGAATCATTAGACTAGTCCATGGCTTCTTCTCAACCACCCTCATGTAGTAAGCTTGATAGGCGAAATACGAGACCCTTTGCTTAAAGGCCCGTACTAATTCATATGGAGACCCGTTAACGTCGAAGTTAGGCCTGCTGGTCGTTGGATCTTGGGTACTCTGGATGTACTCCTGAAACTGCTGGTCCACTAATTCCTTAGGTTTGAATGAACGTTGACCCATCACTTTCGTCATCCTTTTGATTAGGTAGGATGATGTCTGCTGGGTAATCATCCAGTTGTCCCCCTCAACCGTTGGCCTAGAGAGATAGTCATTATTTAAGCCAATGAGGCCACTGCCGCCGCCGAATCCATGGCCACCCATAGCCCGACGACAAGTCTCAATTCCATCTGCTGCAATAGTTGTACAGAGTGACTTAAGGCCTGATGAAGCGGCGTGCATTTCTGCTAGACGAGAGAAATCGCCTTTCTTCTCGATTTGCTCACGGGTACTCCAGTAGAGGTTATACATCGCTTCACCGGTATAGTGAAGAGCAAAAGTTGAAGCCAGAAGTGGTAGCACACGGATCTGTACAGTAGGATAGTTGAGTACCGCTTCTTCAGGCGAATATGGGTCTGTTGAATCTCGATCAGAAAACTGTCGACGGATGGATAAATACCTGACTGCAACGGTGACGGAACGTGCTAGGACTAGTCGAGCCTGCATAATCATTCGGGCTCGGATGAAAGTCATTGTACCGTACACTACAGCCGGATTTTCAGGCTTGTGAAAGGTACCATCTGTGTCGATCCCGGCGTATTTTGATAGCAGCGCACTATGAGGCACTCTGAAGTTGTTGAAGAGCATGTATCCATTGTCCATAGTTGAGTAGCCATACTTAGAGCCAATATCTCCGATCACAATCCCGTCCAATGGCTTATTTGTCTTCATATTCCGAATCTGAAACAGAAATTGGTGAGGTCCATATGACTTGTAGGTATTACTAGAACCAGCCTTGGATTCTGGAAGTAGTAACTGAGCAACTACAATTGCATGGTTTGCTGTCCGTCCAAGAGCTCCATTCCACCATTTACTTGCGGTAATGGTAGGGCTATGGATGATAAACTCCTTAGTTTTAGGATCCCACTTGGCTTGACATTCAATACCCTTAACGTTACTCCCATGACCTAGTTCAGTCTGTCCGTAGCAGCCAATAATTTCCCAATTTTCCAGCTTGGGTAACCAGTGGGCTCTTTGCGCGTCGTTACATTGCTCACGGATTGACACAGCAAACATGCCGCTCGAAAGGGCATAAGGGGTGGCCTCATCATTAAGATAGTCCGCCATAAGATAGTCTTCTTCATCCCATCCGTGTCGTTGCGATAGTCGCCGTAGTGCTTTTGCCCGTGCCAAGCTCAGTTGATATCTGTCGGGTCTGGATATATTGAGCTGGTTTTTCTTAGAGAAGAGCGGGATAGCCTCGAGAATTGACAAAATTCTTTGTTGTCGATTGAGAAAATCATTTCTCGAGAGCAGGTGTTTTGCCAATTGATCGACATTGATGCCAGAGCTCGCCCTTTCCTGAGCAATGATACTCGGCCCCTGGGGGTCGGCAGGGCGTAGATTCTGCGTGAAGTCCGCCATTGTGGTCGCTTAGATCTAACGCGAAAGTCATGAAATGGACTGACACAGACCTGCATCTATATATGAGACATCACGTGCCAGCAAAAAGCCGAGACTTTGCACTGCTCACTGATTCCGTCTCGGCACCGGAATCGTCGTGATTGGCCGGGGGGGGGGGGGGGGGGCCACGCCCCC